>Ga0335082_10000274_pt1 | contig 52640 bp, 52 predicted proteins | sample Lox_Sample_41_FD_206718 | JGI IMG/M metagenome (GOLD analysis project Ga0335082, IMG submission 206718) | Soil microbial communities from Loxahatchee National Wildlife Refuge, Florida, United States - Lox_Sample_4.1 | ecosystem: Environmental > Terrestrial > Soil > Wetlands | place: USA... | reverse complement strand
CCAATCGTGCCCGCTCCGATGATGCAGATGCGCTTCAACTGCGATCCTCCGTTACGAAGGCGATAGGGAAATTGAAGAAATGAACCACGGAATCGCACGGCCGAAGCGGATGGCAGCAAATTCCGCCCGGTTCATCGGTGCATGTCCGCGGTTGATTTCTTCTCTATCGCCCAGCGCTCTCCATCGTCACAATCGGTGCCAGCTCCCCACGCCGCTTCTCTTGCAGCAGCTCGAACAGCGTGCTCGCGTTGTTATACGAATCGTCAATAATGATCCCTTCCCGAAACAATGCGTCCTGCAGCGCTGCGCTGATGGCATGCAGGGGGGCCCCTCCACCCTCGCCCATGCCCTTGGCTCCGCTGTAGCTGTGCGGCGACGGCGTCTCCAAGTTTCCGTACTTCACGTCAGGCATGTTGACCGCCGTGATCGGCGTGTAGTCGCTGAAGGTGCTGGCCAGCATGTTGCCGTTTTCGTCGTAAGCGCAGTGCTCCATCAGCGCCGCGCCGATGCCGTGCGCAGTCGCGCCATGTACCTGCCCCTCGACGATCATCGGGTTGATCACCGTACCGCAATCGTCCACCGCTGCGTAGTCGAGAATCCTGGGAATGTAAGTATTCTTGTCAATTTCGATGACGGCGATGTGCAACTGGGAGGAATAGGTCAGCGTCAGGTTGCCATACTTCCGGGCCACGTCTGGCACGTGGAAGGGCGCACGCCAGGTGTAGCGGCAGTTCAACGTGAGTGCGCGCAGCTCGTCAGGCACGACCGCGGTATTCACGTTCGCGAGATTGGCGAGGCCAATGTAGGGAATCGCCTTCCCCGTGGCGCGCACGCGCACTTCCGGACCTTGCGCGCCGATGCCGAACTCCAACTCCTCTTCGCCTGCCTGCAGCGCAAATGCCGCGAGCTTCTGCATCTCCGCTTTCAGTGACTGCACTGCACCATTTACCGCCGACAGCCCTGACACCGCGAACTGGCTGGCGTAGGTTCCGCTGTGACCAGTATGAACATTTCGCTCCGTATCGAAGCCGACGCGCACATTCACCATCTCCGGACGTATGTTCAGAATGTCCGCCACTACCTGCGACACCGTGGTCTCATGCCCCTGTCCTTGCGGCACCGAGCCAACGGCGATGATGACTTCGCCGTAAATGTCAAGCTTGGCGCTGGCTGCCTGCGAGTTTCCGGAGAACGGAGCTTGCGGATTCACAATCTGGGATTGCCCGAAGTTGTTGGTGCCGGAATCGAGCGTCGTACCGATGCCAACACCGAGCCAGCGGCCTTCGGCCTGCGCTTTCGCCCGCTCGCCCTGCCAACAATCCCAGCCAATCAATTCCTTCGCCAGCTTCAGCATGCCGGGATAATTACCGGAATCATAGATGCACCCGTTGGGTGTTGTGTAGGGAAACTCCTCCGGGCGAATGTAGTTGCGCAGGCGCATCTCGTCGGCCGGGATCTTCAACTCATGCGCGCAGATATCCAGCACCCGCTCCAGGAACCACAAATGCTGCATACGCGAGTAGCCGCGGTTCGGACCGACAGGACATTTGTTGGTGACTACCTGCGTGAAGTCAATGCGCAGGTTCTTTAGACGATAAGTTGCCGGCGTTACCTGCGACCAAATCACGCAGCCCAGCGGTTCGTAGCGCGGGTAGGCGCCACAATCGTCAATGTGCCGGGATTTCACGGCGAGAATCACGCCATCCTTGTCGAGCGCCACGCGCGTGTCGCGGAATGTCCGCTCGTTGCCGTGCGCGCTTGACACCATATGCTCGGAGCGCGTTTCCGCCCACTTGATGGGCGCGCCGCCGGCCTTGCGCGACGCCAGTGCGCAGACCGCCATCTGCGGGTAATTCGTGATCTTGATGCCGAAACTGCCGCCGATATCGTGTGTCTGCACCCGCACCTGGTCCATGCGCAAGTGCAGCGCCGGCGCCAGCAACTGAATGCCGATGGTGGGAAACGAGTTGTTACTCCAAAAGTAAAGACGCTCGTCGCTGTCGTCCCACTGCGCGATGACTGCGTTGTTCTCCAACGGCGTGCTGGAGAACCGATGCATGTGCAGGTGGTCAATATGGATTACGTGTGCGGCCTCGGCGAAAGCCTTCTCCACATCACCGTATTCGAAGACGCCGTTCCAGACCACGTTGGTTCCCATCGCCTCGTGCAGGATGGTCTTGTCCGTCGCGGCAAACTCTCCATCAGTCACCGCGTCCAGCGGCTCGTAATCCAGACGCACCAGTTCAGCGGCGTCTTCCGCGATGGCGGGCGTTTCGGCTACTACGGCCGCGACCGGCTCACCCTGATAGCGTGCGCGGTCCACCGCCATCGGGTAGTCAAGAATTCTGTTGCTCGGCGCAGGCCCAATTTCGAAGAAGGGATCAACCAACTTGGTTATTTCGTGACCAGTCAGCGTGCATACGACGCCGGGCAGCGCTTCGGCTTCGGAGGCATCCACACCGCTGATTTTGGCATGCGCGAACGGCGAGCGCACGAACCCCAGATGCAACATGCCCAGCATCTTGATGTCGTCCACAAACCGCCCCTTGCCGCGGACCAGGCGCGCATCCTCCTTGCGCGGGAGCGATTGCCCCACCCAGCTGGCGGTCTCGCTGTGCGACGTGGTTGCCATTGTCTCGTTCGTTAGAGTCCTTTTCCGGTGGAGACTTGTGTTTGGAGGGGCGCACCGTCAGGTGCGCCGTTGAGTCTTCTCAATTTCCGTGTTACCCCGAGCGGGCTTCAGCCCGCGAGGGATCCGCTGTTTCGATCCCTCCATCGGCCTGTAAAGCCCCGCTCTGTTGTGTCGCTTCGACTGGAGGCCCCGGGGCCCCTTGCCAGGCCGAGGCGACATTCCCCACAGGCTCAGCACACGCCGGGCTGAGGCCTCGCTCTTCCACCGGGAGCGGCGGCGGTCCTTCCACAGTGGGTCGTGCTCCCTCCGCCTCCGCCGCCGATGGCATGCTCAGCGCCCACTGCAGTCCATCAATCAGTTTCTGGATGTTCTTCTTCCCGACCGGCTCCAGCATGCCGCCCGCCATCGACGCCAGCTTGCCGAAGACGTTGGCTTCGCCCTGCCATGCCACCCGCGTGCTCTCCGCCAGAGGTGTGAGGTCGAACCCCGCGCTGATGGTGATCTGGCTGCCCACCGCCATACCGTGGCCTTTGTACAGCGCCCGCTGGGGTTTCATGGCCTCCGCCAACTCCATCTTGATCTCGGCCGTGCCGCGAATGTTGCCCACGCCCACGCGCACTTTCACTGTGAAGTGGGTAGGGTCCTGCACTGTCATGCTCTCGAAATCGGGCAGCAACGGGCCGAATTTGTTAGGATCGGCCAGGAATTCGAAGACCTCATCCGAATTGCGCGGCGAGGTGAACTCGCCCGTGAACTTGATGGCCACTACAGACTCCTCGATCCGGCCGCCGCTGCGGCCCGGATCGCCCTAAAGATGTTCTGATATCCGGTGCAGCGGCAGGTGTTGCCGGCGATTCCTTTGCGAATCTCGCCCTCGCTTGGTTGCGGATGCTCATCGAGCAACTGCAGCGTACTCATCAGAAAGCCGGGAGTACAGTAGCCGCACTGGAAGCCGTGACACTCGCTGAATGCCTGCTGCACCGGATGCAACTCGCCGTCTTTCGCGAGGCCTTCGACCGTCAACACCTCGCCGCCGTCCGCCTGGAAGGCAAAGACCGTGCACGATTTCGCGCTCCGGCCGTTGAGCAGCACAGTACACGCGCCGCAGTAGCTGGTGTCACAGCCGATGTGCGTGCCGGTCAGGTTCAGTTCTTCGCGCAGAAATTGCACCAGGAGCATGCGTGGCTCTATCTCGCGTGCATACGGTTTACCGTTCACTTTCATGCGGACGCTCACCCGCGCAATCGCCTCAGGCATAGAGGTGCGTGACCTCCACTTGCTCCCCGCGCGCGCGCCTGAGCGCGGCTTCGACCGCCATGCTGGCGAGCGCACCGGCGGCGTGGCGCTTGTATTCGGCAGAGCCGCGCATGTCCGATTGCGGCTGCGCCACATCCATGACGGCATCTCTGACGCTGGCGACTCGTTGCCCCGTAATCCGACATCCACGCAGCGTCTCCTCTGCTGGGGTGACGCGCGTCGCCGTCAGGCCCAGCACGCCGAGATAAACGCGCGCGTCTTGGCATGTATCCAGGTCGTGCATGGTGAGCTGTACCGCCACGCTGGCGCTGGCGTACACCGGAGCGCAGCGCTTCAGCGCGATGTAGGCGCCGCCACTGCGCTCGGATTGCAGGGGAACTGCGATCTCGGTCACGATTTCAGCCGGTTGCAGAGCAGTCGTATAAGCATCTTGAATGAAGTCGCCCATATCGATGCTGCGCTCGCCGTTCGGGCCAAGAGTCTTCACCGTAGCTCCCGTTGCCAGCAGCACGGGCGCCCAATCGCCCGTCGGATCGGCTTCGGCGATAGAGCCGCCAATCGTTCCCAGGTTTCGCACCTGGGGATCGGCGACGCCTGCCGCGCAGTCGTGCAGAATAGGAATTAGCGCGGCCTCGGCAGACGCCGCAATCTCCGCGTGGCGCGTCATCGCGCCGAAGTGCAGCCCGCCATTGCCGCGAATGTACGAAGTTTTAAGAATGAAGTTGAGATCCACGAGATGCCGGGGCGACGAAAGCCGGAGCTTCATCAGCGGAATAAGGCTTTGCCCGCCCGCCAGCAGTTTGGCTTCCTCGCCCAACTCGCTGAGCAGTGATACCGCTTCCGCGTACGTCTGTGCCCGGTGATATTCAAATGCCCGAGGATACATTCCGCCCCCACGACGGTTTTTGCGGGCTCCCGCCTGCGGTGGGTAAGAATATCGCAAATTGAGGCGTTTTGCAGGCGTGAGCGAGCTTGCGAGCGGGAGCCTGTAGCCGAAATCCCGAGCGAGCAAAGCGAGCCGAGGGATCTGGTGTTGAGGCGTTAAGCAGGCACGAGCGAGAGCCTGCAGCCGAAATCCCGGGCGAGCTTGCGAGCCGAGGGATCGGGTGTTGAGGCGTTAAGCAGGCATGAGCGGGAGCCTGCAGCCGAAATCCCGAGCGAGGGAAGCGAGCCGAGGAGCCGCGATACTGAGACGCTCTGCCCGGCCCAAGCGAGCCCGCCGTGAGCGAGCCTTTTGCACCACGATGCTGCTCGCGTGTGCGAGAAGCAGGTATATTGGCATAGCGTCTGTGTGCATGTCCGATTTGGTCACCCCCGACGAGTTCCGCGCCGCCCTGGGGCGCTTCGCCAGCGGCGTGACGGTCATCACCGTCGAGACTGCGTCTGGTGACGTGCATGGCATGACCGCCAGCGCCTTCTGTTCGGTTTCGCTGCACCCGCCGCTGGTGCTGGTCTGCATAGACCACCTTGCTGAAACCTACCTTCATCTGCGCGAGCGCCGTCAGTTCGGGGTCAGCATCTTGAAGGAGGAGCAGGACGCCCTCTCGGAGTTCTTCGCCGATCCGGAGCGCAATCCCGACGCAGGTTATCGCCTTGGCATCAAGTATCGGCCTATGATGCGTGGCACGCCGGTGCTGCAAGATGCGCTGGGCAATCTGGATTGCTCAGTAGTCAGCGCCCACGAGGCGGGCGACCACACCATCTTTGTCGGCGAGGTCAAGGAAGTGAGGGTCGCCGAAGGCGCGCCTCTGTTGTATTTCCGCGGACGCTACCGCATGTGTGCTGTGCTGCAGGAGCCCTGACTCCCACAGCGGCCTTGTCTCCTTGACAGCCTGGGGCTAACCTCTTACAGTCCGTTCCGCACATTTCATTGCCCAAAGCGAAATTTCAATAGCCCCACAAGGAGTCGCGATGTCACCTTATCGTTTTGCGAAGCACATGCTTCTCTTCGCCTTTCTGTGTTGCTTGGTGGCAGCGTTCGCCCAGCAGCCAGCGACAAACTTCTATCTCACGCCTTACGGCTCGCCGGTGAGTGTGGAAACCGCCAAGAAAGCCGCTGCTGCCGCGTTGGCTGAAGCCCGCAAAAACAACTGGTACATGGTGGTGGCGGTGGTTGATCCCAGCGGCGATCTCGTCTATTACGAGAAGATGGACAACACGCAACTGGGCAGCGCTAAAGTTGCCATAAACAAGGCGCGCTCGGCCGCTCTGTTCAAGCGGCCCACCAAGGCTTTCCAGGATGCAGTTGCCGGTGGCGGCGCGGGTCTCCGCGTCCTCGGGCTGGAGGGCGCTGTGCCGGTCGAGGGCGGCATGCCGCTGATCGTGGACAGCAAGATCATCGGCGCGATCGGCCTGTCGGGCGACCTCAGCGAGCACGATGCCCAATGCGCCAGGGCCGGCTCCGACGCGGTGACAAAGCAGTAGAAATTGTGTCGCAACCAGCAATGCAAGTTCGTGCTGGAATAAAATTATCCAAATCGCTGCGACTCCACCTGCGAGGTGGAATGATGTAGGCGTGGGCGTAAGCCCACGCCGCCAGTACGAGAAGTGTTGAGCCGCGGCGGCGACACAGCCACATGAATCCTGGCCGACAATTCACCCGCTCGGTGAAAGACTAAAGCACAACGAAATGTCAGATCACTTTGGCAACCCTCTCTCGTCATCGAGGAGTTCGTCGTCCTCGAAGGAGACGGATCGCCCTGTGAGGTGGACGAAGCAGTCTTGCCGATGCCGCAATCTGTCAGCTAGCTTTAGGAGAAAAGGAAGATGACTATTTGCCAGTACAGGTTACCGGAAAAATCGGTTATACAACTTTGGTTCTAGGAAGGACTTTTCCGTTTCTCGATCGGCCCGAAACTGTTGCGAAATGCAATGATATTTACCTGCCACCTAAATGCTATGTTGCATTTGTCAACAATCAACCTTGTCAAGCCCCACAAAGGTGTTGATTTGATGCTATCAAATTGAAATAACTGACCAAACTTTTGCTGATGCAGTGTGTACAAATCCCACCGTAATGTGCTATAATATATTTAGTAGAGTCGGAAATGGCGAGAGCCGTTCCGACTCTTTTTGTTTTGGCTTAGCTTAGCCAGTTCCTGCTGGTTACCGGTATTCCAGCTGGATGGGAAGCCGCTACCTTCTGGCGCGCCGAGCTCGCGCACCCGAAGCCGACGGCAGACCGGAATCCAGCAGCACGTGTTGAGCTCACATGCGCTGCTGGAGAACCTGGCATCGGCGACGCGTTGAGCTCGCGCTTTCCGCCTCCAAGCCGAAGAACAAAACGGGCTGGCCCAGTGCCCACTCCTGACTGCGATCTTTGACAACTGAAATACCTTGCCTTGCGAGGTCCTGGTGCGCGTGTGGCGCCGCGACTGGGGAACGTCAGGACCTCGCTACCCCTGCGCCTGCGCTGGAGGTCTCCACCCGGCGACGAAGACTGTCAAGTCACATCGCTGTCTTAATGCCTGCCTGGATCAGCAGCCAGTTCATCGGATAGGACGTCAGGAAACCGCACGCCATAGCTAACTGCATCAGGAACCAGAATTCGATACGCGTAGGGGGAATTGGCCCGAACCATACGAAGATGACCAGCGCCATCCAGCCGTACAGGCCGACCTGCCAGGCGCTGAGCGAGAGGAAATCGACTTTCAGCGCACGCCACCAGATGGGAAGCCCGGACTGATGCAGCATGGGCGAGATAGCGGCGTACTGAAAGGTAACGCCGACGAGCAGCGCGAGCAGGTAGTCAAGTGTCCACTCGCCGAAGACAAGGCTGCCGGCTAAAGCGAACGGCGCAGCGCGAAACAGGATGGGGCCGACGAGGTCGGCCAGCGAGCATCCAGCGCCGCAGTGCAGCGTTCCGGCGACGACGCGTTGCCAGAAGGGACGCGGCGCCATTTGCATCGTGGTCCTTGGGGCTGACTGTTGCTGGCTCAGCGGTCCGGTCCGGCCGATCGCCCAATACGCCCAGATGCCCATTGGCCCGGCCCACAGTGCGTTGATGGGCCATACCCAGCGCATGACCGTCATCGGCAGGGGCCGGCGGCGCCGAATGTCGATGGCGACGAAGGCACAGGAGACGAGGCCCAGGAACACGCCTAGCCAGGCCAGAAGGTGAAATGCGGGCGCGCGGTATCGGTCATTTCTCGCTCCGTCCGCGGCAATCTACCCTGCCGGCGGTCGCAACGAAAAGGGAATGAGTGGCAGCCGAGTTGGCCTCGGCGGCCCGCAGGAAGCGATTCGCGATGAGATCCCGCGCGGTCATCGGAGGCGCGTAAGGTTCGTCGAGTCCGGCTTACAGCTTATCAATCGCGTCGGCAACGCAGTTGCACAGAGCGCGGCGGCTGCTGACCAGGGCAGAGAAATGACCGGCGGAGATCCAGCGCAGGGAGCTGCCGGGCCAGTGCTGATGAAGGCGCTCGGTCTCACTGTGCAGCACGTAGCCATCACGCCGGCAGCCGGCAATGACAGCAGCGTCGGGGCGCTGAGGGGCGGGGAAGCAGGTGACATCGGCCACGGCAAACAGGCGCAGCAAGCGTTCCTGCGCGGCCAAGCGCCGGGTCGCACCGCCACCCAACGCAGTACCGAGCGCCGTGAAGTCCACGCTCCACGACAGCAGTCCTCGGGTATAGACACTGCTGGCCGAAGCGCCGGCGGCGAGTGCAGCGCAGGCCAGTGGGAAGCGCGTAACTGCGGCAGTGATCGCAGCCATGTGGCCGCCCATGCTGTAGCCGGCTACGGCGACCTTTTCGTAGCGGTTACGGAGATGCTCCAGCAGCGCTCGCGCCTCCCACACCATGCCCAGGACCATCAACCCGTGATCGCTGACCGTGATGAGCGACGGACCGCCACGGGTGCGGCGCAGGCCGTAGAACGGATTCTCCATGAAGTAGAGATCGATGCTGCGCCGGATGAGCGGGCCGAAGACACGCTCGCGTACCTGGTAGCCCTCATCGCGCGAAGCTGCGAGGATGACAACGGCGGCGTCGTTACCGCCGCGAGTCCAGGCTCGGACGTGTGCCGTGCTCGCCTCCTTGGGAAGTAGCGCCAGTGGAGATGCGAAGGCGCCATCACGTTGCATGACACCGTCGCGCTCGCCGCGAGGGCTCCACATGATGGAAATGGAAGAGGGCGGGTCGGCGTACGAGACGCGTTCGGTAAGCTCGGTCAGCAGCCATTCTTCTCCCCATCCGTGGGAGAAGAGCTTGGACCAGCGCGACAACAGGGCGATGGCCAAGTCGAGCGGGTGGGCCGCAGCGATGGAAATATCGCCACCAATCCCGATTGAGCGGTCGGTAGTTTCGTCCTGCATAGAAATGAAGAGGGATTCTTCTAATCGTACACAGAAAAGAGCGTGCGAGTTGAAGAAAATCCTTCGCTGATAAGGTCCCTCGTGTGGAGGCTGAGTGCGCCCACACTCGGAATGACAAAGAGCGACCGCAAACGGCAGGTTCCTCGACTCGTCAGTCGCTAACGGCGAGCTCCGTGCTCGAGGATGACGGCAATGAGTCTGAGGTGCAAGAAATCATTTGCATCGCCCGTCCCTTTAGCGAGACAATGTGCGGACTTGGGCCGCGTCGGGGATCGTCTTCCCACCTAACTTAGCGGCTGTGGGGTATATGGAAGCTTCGTCGCACGACGTTCTTATGGTAGGAGGCGGAGGCGCGGGTCTGCGCGCTGCCATCGCTGCCGCCGAGGTCAATCCCAAACTCAGCATCGCTGTCATCTCGAAGGTATATCCCATGCGCAGTCACACGGTGTCGGCCGAGGGCGGCGCCGCGGGCGTGGCCAAGCCCGACGACAGCCTGGACGAGCACGCCTACGACACTATCTCCGGTGGCGACTGGCTGAGCGATCAGGATGCGGTGGAGGCATTCGTTCGGGAAGCTCCGCAAGAACTGCTGCAACTGGAGCACTGGGGCTGTCCCTGGAACCGTGAGCCGGACGGTCACATTGCGGTTCGTGCCTTTGGCGGCATGAAGAAACGGCGCACCTGGTTCGCCGCCGACAAGACCGGCTTCCACATGCTGCACACGCTGTTTCAGACCAGCCTCAAGTATCAGCCCATCACCCGTTACGACGAATGGTTCGTCACCCGGCTGCTGGTGGATGATGGTCGCGTTCAAGGCGTCGTAGCCATCGAACTGATGTCGGGAAAGATTCAGACGATCCTGGCGAAGGCGATAATCCTGTGCACCGGAGGGTGTGGGCGGGTTTTCCCATTCACCACCAATGCCGCCATCAAGAGCGGCGATGGCATGGCCCTGGCTTATCGCGCCGGTTCTCCCCTCAAGGACATGGAATTCGTGCAGTATCATCCCACCGGCCTGCCGTTCACCGGCATTCTGATCACGGAAGCCGCGCGCGCCGAGGGCGGCTACATGCTGAACAAGGACGGCTACCGCTATCTCCAGGATTACAACCTCGGTACTCCCGAGCCCAAGCCGGTGCTGCGCTGCATGGAGCTCGGACCGCGCGATCGTCTATCGCAAGCCTTCATCAAGGAGCATGAGAAGGGACGTACCATCGAAACGCCGCACGGACACGTGGTGCACCTGGACCTACGGCATCTGGGCGAAAAGTTGATTAACACACGCCTGCCATTTGTGCGCGAGCTGTGTCTGAAGTACCAGAACATCGACCCGGTCACGGAACTGGTCCCGGTGCGGCCCGTGGTGCATTACATGATGGGTGGTGTCAGCACGGACATTAATGGCGCGACACCGCTGCGAGGATTGCTGGCCGCCGGCGAAGTAGCCTGCGTGAGTATCAACGGCGCAAACCGTCTGGGGTCGAATTCGCTGCCCGAGTGCCTGGTGTTTGGCGCGCGAGCCGGCAAGACTGCGGCTGAGTATGCATCCGAGCAAAAGCCCGCCAGCGCGGCAGTTTTGGCTCAGGCACTTGACGAAGAGAAGCGTTTGGAGGCGCAGTATCTCCACAAAGTTGGTGGGCGGGAGCGTGTCGCGACAATTCGCGGCGAGATGCAGGCGACGATGGAGCGAAGCGTAGGAATTTATCGTGACGAGCCTTTGCTCCAGGAAGGTACGGCCAAGCTGCGCGAACTGCGGGAACGTTACGCGGACATCAATCTGGATGACCGCAGCCGCACCTTTAATACCGAACTGGAGTCGGCGCTGGAGCTGGGCTTCATGTTGGATGTGGCGGAGTCGATGATGCAGTGCGCCCTGCATCGCACGGAGTCGCGGGGGGCGCATCAGCGCCTCGATTACCCCAACCGGGACGACGAAAGATTTCTGGCGCACTCGTTGGTATATCGCAATGCCGATGGCACATCGCGAGTCGAATATATGCCGGTCACGATCACGCGATGGCCGCCGGGAGAACGAGTCTACGGGCAGGGGAAAGAGCATGGTGAGGCGGTAGCTGCAAAACGGATCAGATGATGGCCGACAAGATTACTCTCGAGATCGCGCGTTACTCTCCGGAGCACGACCAGGAGCCGCACTTCCAGAGCTTCGAAGTGCCGGTCCACAAGGAATGGGTCGTGCTCGATGCACTTAACCACATCAAGGATACGGTGGATGGAACGCTGACCTATCGCTGGTCGTGCCGCATGGGCATCTGCGGCAGTTGCGGCATGATGGTAAATGGCGAACCCAAGCTGACCTGTGCCACCTTCCTCTCCAGCTACGCAAAGAATGGGGAGAAGATCCGCGTCGAGCCACTCCGCTATTTCCCGATCGTACGTGACCTGGTTACCGAATTGAGTGACTTTCTTGCGAAGCTGAAGAAGGTTAAGCCGTGGTTATTGCCCAAGGACGAGCCGCCTCTGGCGCAAGGCGAGTTTCTGCAAACCCCGGAACAAGTGGACCGCTACAAACAATTCAGCATGTGCATCAATTGCACGCTGTGCTATGCGGCCTGTCCGGTCGTGGGATTGGATCCGGTGTTCGTAGGACCGGCAGCCATCGCGCTGGCTCAGCGCTACAACATGGATTCGCGCGATCAAGGCGCCGGGGAGCGAACGGCGATCCTGGCCCATCCCGATGGTGTCTGGGGCTGCACATTCGTCGGCGAATGTACGCGTGTATGTCCCAAGCATGTGGACCCGGCCGGCGCGATCCAGCAGTACAAGATTGCCGCGGTGTTGGATTGGCTGAAGTCGTTTGTAGCTCCGCGAGGTGCATAGGATGTCCATGATGAACGAGGATGCCGGCAAGAGCGCGCCGGGTTACACGCCCTTTCATCCGCGCTGGTACCGGCCGCACGTGTCGGTGTACTGGTGGTTGGGCGAGTGGCATTATCTGAAGTTCATTTTGCGCGAACTGAGCAGCGTTGCGGTTGCGTTCTTTGTCATTGAAACACTGTTCATGCTGAGCGCCCTGCACGAGGGGCCGGAGGCCTACGCTCATTTTCAGGCGGTCCTGCGCAATCCTTTGGTCGTCCTGATCAACATCATCAGCTTCCTGTTTGTGGTGTTCCACACGATTACCTGGTTCAATCTTGCGCCGAGTGCGATGCCGGTGCGCATGGGCGGAAAGAAGCTGCCCGAAGCTCTGGTGGCTGCTCCCAGCTACGTCGCGTGGGTGGTGATATCGGCAATTGTGTGCTGGATAGTTCTGCATTAGCGGCTGAGGCGATACATGGCGAAACCGTCGAACGAGGCTTTCTTCTGGATGCTGTTCAGCGCGGGCGGCGTGGTGGCGGCGCTGTTGATTCCGGTACAACTCTTCCTGTTCTTTATCGCCTTTCCGCTGGGATGGCTGCAAGCGCCCAGCCACGACAGTTTGATCTCGCTGGTGCGAATGCCTTTAGTGCGGATTTACCTGTTCATTCTGTGCTCGCTTCCACTGTTCCATTGGGCGCACCGCTTTCGCTACACGCTGTATGATGGCCTTAAGGTAAAGCATCTTACCGGCTTGATTTTCGTTCTATGTTATGGAGGAGCGGTAGTGGGAACGGCCATCGCGGCGTGCCTGCTGTGGACGATTTAGTACAATGTCGGCCTCTTGCGATGCCTGAGACATCGCTTTTCATTTGACTTGCCCCTGCCGCTTAACTCCCAAAGGAGGGTAGTCGTGCAAGACTTATACGCGCATGCGCAGCGCGTCTTCGGAAGCGCCGACAAGATCATGCCCGGCCTCTGGTGGCTGGCAATGGTGTTCCTCCTTGCCGCTTGCCTTTGGCAACCGACTCAGGCACAAACCTATCGCGTCATTCACGACTTTACCGGCGGGGCAGACGGAGCCTACCCCCGGGCCACGCTTACCCTGGACCGCGCTGGCAATTTCTACGGGACGGCCGGCGGCGGCGGCGCAGGAGGCAACGGCACCGTCTTCAAGCTGACGCACTCCGGTTCCGGGTGGGTCCTGGTCCCTGTCTACCGATTTCAAGGAGGCTATGACGGGAGCGTTCCCTGGAGTCCGGTGACTATGAGCCCGGATGGTACCCTTTTTGGAACGACCCTGAGCGGCGGATACTTCCAGGGAGAATATTGCGCCCAAGGCGGCTGCGGCCTGGTGTACAACCTGAAGCCCGGGCCGCGGGCGGCCACCAGCGCTCTCGCCCCCTGGACGCAGTCTGTCCTGCGTGCCTTTACCGGCCCTCCCTACGATGGCGACGGGCCCGTCTATGGGACCCTGATTTTGGATCAGGCCGGAAATCTTTATGGCACCACCCAGTTCGGCGGGCCGCAGATCGGGGGAGTAGTCTTCGAGCTGACGCCCTCTCCAGGTGGCTGGAGCGAAAACATTCTCTATACCTTCCCTTATGGGTTTAAGGGGGGAGAGCCCTACGCCGGCGTGGTAATGGATAGCGCCGGCAATCTTTATGGCACATCTTCTCGCGGCGGCCTTTCGGACGTGGGAACCGTTTACGAATTGAGCCCGACCAGCAATGGCTGGACAGAAACTGTGCTGCACGGCTTTGGAAGCGGCAATGACGGGCGGGTTCCCTACGGGGGTCTGATTTTCGACCAGGCTGGAAATCTCTACGGCGCCACCGCACTTGGGGGCACGTTGAGCGGCGGTGTCGTTTATGAACTCTCGCCTTCCAGCAATGGATGGACTTACAAGGTCCTCTACAACCTCCCGCCCGCCGAGGGCCCCTTCGAAGACTTAAGCATCGATGCGTCTGGTAGTCTCTACGGCACCTCAAACAGTAGTGGCACCGGCGAAGCAGGCATGGTTTTCAAACTGAGCCAATCCAACGGTAACTGGATACTTGCCGACCTTCACGACTTTACCTTCAGCACTGCTTACTTCCCCTACGGCGGCGTCACCATCGATGCCGACGGCAACCTCTACGGGACGGCGCCATACGGTGGGGCGTACGGCTACGGTGTGATATGGGAGATCACGCCGTAATGCACTAGTAGGAAAGGAGACGTTATGAAAATAATTTTCGCTATCTTCTGTTTACTGGTTTAAGGGAGGATACCGTGGAACTAAAGCTGAAGACGATTTCGCAGGACGGAATTGCCGAGGCCATCTCGAAGGCCGAGCATTATCGGCATCTGCACGAGCCAGAGGAGTCGGAGTCGATTTGCCACGATATCCTGGCCGTCGATCCGGAGAACCAGACAGCGTTGCGCATCCTGGGACTGGCCATTACCGATGAATTTACCGGCGAGGCGTCCGACCGATATTCGGAGGCGGAAGCTACGTTCCAGCGCCTTACTGATCCCTACCAACAGCAATACTGCATGGGCCTGCTGTGCGAGCGGCAAGCCAAGAAGCAGATGCGGGCCCGCCGGCCGGCCCACGCCGTAACCGCACTGTTTCACGAGGCCATGCGGCATTTCGAAGCGGCGGAGAAAATCCACCCGCCTAACAATGACGATGCGATCCTTCGTTGGAACCGTTGCGTCCGGCTACTGGAAAAGTTTCCCAAGGTCGAGTGGCCTGAGCCGCAGGAGGCTTTCGAGGACCACGACACGGCTCCCGTGGCAGCTTCTCCGTGGAGTGCCAAATCATCAAAGTGAGCCGGATGGAGCGCCGCATGCAGAGTGCCGGTTGCGCACAGGGAACTGTGACGGATTACCATGCCGGGTCCGGTTGGGCTGGCTATACTCGAACCATCAAACTGCAAGGAGTTATCGATGGCTACCACTCTGGAAAAACCTGCAATTATGGAAACTTCCATTCACCCTCCGAAGCGACTGCTCTTCGGTCCCGGCCCTAGTCAAGTTCACCCACGTGTCTATCAGGCCCTCGCGCAGCCTATCGTGGGACACCTCGACGCCTACTTCTTCGAGATCTCTGCCGACATTCAGCGTATGCTGCGCAAGGTTTTCGGTACCACCAACGACTTGACCTTCGTCATCTCCGCCACCGGCAGCGGCGGCATGGAGACGGCCATCTCCAATTTCGTGCAGCAGGGGACCAAGGTGGTTTCCTTCGCCAACGGCTTCTTCTGCGATCGGCAGTCCGAGATGGCGCGCCGTCAGGGCGCCGAACTGGTGCGCTTCGAGAAGCCCTGGGGTGAGGTGTTTGGGGACGAGGAAGCGGCTGCATTCATCCATCAGGAGCAGCCGAAAGTCGTAATGTACGTTCAGGCCGAGACTTCTGCGGGAGCGTTCCAGCGCGGCGAAGCCATCTGCAAGGCTGCTCACGAGGTGGGTGCGCTGGTGATCGCCGACTGCGTAACGTCCCTCGGCGCCATGCCGGTGGAAGTGGACAAGACCGGAATCGACGTTGCTTACAGTTGCACCCAGAAGGGCCTGAGCTGTCCCCCCGGACTATCGCCGATTACGGTCTCACCGCGCGCGGCGGAGTGGTTGAAAGCGCGTGAGACGCCCAACCGGTCCTGGTACTTCGACCTGAAGCTGATTGCCGACTATCTCACGGTGTCGCACCGTTACCATCACACGGCATCGGCGACGATGTTCTATGGTTTGCATGAAGCCCTGACGCTGATTGAAGAAGAAGGCCTGGAGAACCGCTGGGAGCGCCATCGCCAGGCGCACCTGCAGTTCGTAAAGCAGGTGGAGGCGCTGGGCCTGGAGATGCTGGTGGCGCCGAAGGACCGTATCTGGAACCTGAACACGCCCAGAGTGCCTCAAGGTGTGGACGATGCCACGGTGCGGACCACGCTGCTGAAGGAGCACGGCGTCGAAATTGCTGGAGGCTTCGGGCAGTTGGCCGGCAAAGTTTTTCGCATCGGCGTGATGGGACCACTGGCCACGGAGGAGCATGTCAGCGATTTCGTCGAGTGCTTCAGCCACGCTTTACAGAGAGCCGGATACGAAAGGGGCTAGGCTCGAGTCCGTGCGGCGGCGCGGCTTTCCGAACCTGCGGAATACCCCAACTCCTGGAAGGTCCCTAGGCTGCGTTCTGACGATTTGGCTGGTTGGTCTTGGTGAGCGTGCCGGCGATCTGGTTCCACGTGACTACCCACGGGACGAGGAACGAGAACAGCAGCCGCGAGCCTAACAGACGGGGGGATGTTTTTCCCGGGAAACTCCGCCAGTCGAGCCGGAAGGCAAAGTAGGCTTCCAGGGCCAGAACGCACAGCAGTGGAATGACGGAGATCGGTAGAACGATGAGGGACAGCACCTCGGCCATACAACGAGCCAGGTTGCGGAACAATCGAGCAGGTCGCGTTCCCAGGACTCCGTCTGTTTCGGCGTAGCTGGCGATCTTGCTGATGGCCGAGCGGAATGTCTGCCTGGGCCTATAGTGCGCTTTGGCGCGTTCTGCGAAAGCGGGAGTTACGCTGCTACGCGCCCGCAAATCGAAGAGGGTGTCCTCTCCGAGAAAAACATCTTCCGGAAAACCGCCTACCTGCTCCCAGAGCTGTTTGCGAAAAGCCATGGATCGGGCGGTGCAGGACTTCGTTGGTTCATCGGCGCTAAGCTTGATGCCGAGAAACGGCGCCGACGCGATGTCCCACGTGGTTCGGTCCTCGGGATCGATACACGAGCCGCCAACCACATAATCCGCCCGGTTGTTCAGGATCGGCGCTGTGAGTCGCGACAGCCATTCCCGATCGTAGGTGCAGCCACAGTCCGCGGTGGCAATAATGTCCGAGGTAGCTTTGGAGATGGCAACATTTCGGCCGCGCCCGATGGGTCCCACCGAGCTCTTAAGGTTACAACTCTCATCCCGGATCGCGATCAGGCGAGGGTATCTCGACCGGGCCGTCTGCAACCGCTCCCAGGTTCCGTCGGACGAACCTCCATCCACAATAACCACTTCCGCAGGTCGAAGGCTCTGCTCCATGAGGCTGGTTACCAGCCGGTCGATATCGCTCGCTTCATTGAGGACCGTAGCGGTCACACTCACGGCTGACATACGGGTCAAGACCTCGGGGCGCCGCTGGTCCCGAGCGCTGGAACCCTTGCGGACCCACATCCCAGCGATAGGTGGTGGTGACTTCTGGATCACGTGGAGAGAGCTGTCTGAGGCAGTTTAAATGCGATTATAACCCTGTTTTGCCTCTGGGGCCGGGCGTTCCGAGCGAAATTCGTATGACCTTTTCCGTTCCTTTCACGTCTAATCCGGCGACAGGAGGGCACCAATGGCTGAAACTCGCAAACATCTCTCTGGGACCGGAATCTTACTGGGAAGCGTTCTGGCAGTGCTGCTGGCCGTCTCAGCGCAGGCCCAGGTTTCGCAGGAGTTCCATCGCACCGTTCCCCTTACGGCCAACGGCCGGGTCTCGCTGGACAACATCAACGGTAATGTCGAGGTCACCGGTTGGGACCGGAATGAGGTGCAGATTAACGCGGTGAAGCAGGCCCGCGACCAGCAACGCCTCGACGAGGCCCAAATTGAGGTGGAGAGCGGGAGCGACTACGTCAAAATCCATACTCAGTATCCCCATAATCGGAACAACAACAATCCAGCTTCGGTTCACTACACGCTGTATGTGCCGCAGAATGCCCAACTCGACCATCTCAGTCTGGTCAACGGCTCGCTCACGGTGCAGAAGGTGAGCGGCGAAGTCGATGCCAATCTGGTGAACGGCAAAGCCCACATTCGCGACCTGACCGGGGAAGCGAGTATTTCGAGCTTGAACGGCACCATTGAAGCGAATTACGCTTCTCTGAACAATGTGCGCGAGATCAAGCTGAAGTCGGTCAACGGCGCAATTGAGTTGGGTTTGCCTGCTTCTCCCAACGCTGATGTCAAGGCGTCGACCGTGAACGGCGCTATCAAGTCGGACTTCCCACTTACGGTGCAGGGTAGTTTTGCCGGGCGTCACATTTCCGGTACCTTGGGCAGCGGGGGAACGCACATCGACCTGAGCAATGTGAACGGCAGCATCCACCTGGGCTCCGGCAGTGGGAATTTGTAGGCTTCGCTTAGCACGCCGACTGGCTATTCACCACAGCGAACGCCACTGGCTTTTGTTATCCTCGGCTGCTGCATGTCCGTTGCATGGACACAGCAGCCGAGAGGCCTTTATGCCAGTGGGATTTCGACGCACCCCTTGGACCCGGTCCAGGCTTTGGGTATGCCTCCTCACCATCCTGGGCGTCTGTAGCACGGCGCAAGAACCCTCTTCGCAAACGCCTGTGCCGAGCAGGCCGATCGTGATCGCCGCCAGCACCGTGCTTGATGGCAAAGGCAGCGTGCTGCATCACACTCGAATTGTGATTGAGGGTTCGAGGATTGCAGCGATTGACCCGAAGGCCGGGCCGATTGACTACGACCTGCGTGGATTGACGGTGCTTCCCGGATGGATTGATGCGCACGTGCACATCACATGGAGCTTCCGCAAGGACGGGAAAAGTGCGGGCATGGGAGGGACGACAGTGGAAGACGCCTATCGAGCCGCCTCCAATGCGTGGGTAACACTCATGGCTGGTTTCACGACGGTGCAGAGCGTGGGCTCGCCAAATGATCTTCCGCTTCGCGATGCCGTTGCGCAGGGAATGGTCCCTGGTCCGCGCATCCTTACCGCCGTCGAGCCCCTTACCCAGCAAGGTGAGAAGGCCGGCACACCGGATGAAATCCGGGCTTATGTGAGAAAGCAGAAGGAAGCTGGCGCGGATGTGATCAAAATCTTTGCGTCACAGTCCATCCGCCAGGGCGGCGGCCTGACTCTTTCGCAGGAGCAGCTGAATGCTGCCTGTGACGAAGCCAAGAAACAGGGATTGCGCACGCTGGTGCACGCCTACAAGGACGCGGTGCGCGCCGCAACCCTCGCCGGATGTACCGAAGTGGAGCACGGCACGCTCGCGACAGATGCCGACTTGAAGTTGATGGCGGAGAGGGGCACTTACTTGGATCCGCAGGCCGGATTGGTCATTGAGAATTACTTGCTGAACAAGGAGAAGTTTCTCGGCACGCCCGGCTACACCGAGGAAGGATTCGCTGCCATGGACAAGATCCTTCCAATGAATCACGACCTGGTACGACGTGCGATGAAAACTGCAGGACTGAGAGTGGTTTTCGGCACGGATGCCTTGGCAGGCTCTCATGGACGCAACGCCGAGGAATTCATTGATCGTGTCCGAGACTGCGGCGTCGATCCGATGGCGGCGATGGTTTCCGCTAACGCATTGGGAGCCAAGGCGCTGGGCATGGACAATCAGATCGGCTCGATTGCGCCCGGCCTGCAGGCCGACATCATTGCACTCGACGGGGACCCGCTAAAGGACATCACCGCCGTCAGGCGCGTCGTATTTGTGATGAAGGGCGGCGTTGTTTACAAGAACGTTGCCCGCGGTGCTGTTCCTGCCTATGCGGGCGTCCAGCCGTGATTCAATCTTTGCGCAAAGCCTTCCGCCCGCCCGCCGGCCCCGGCGTGGACGGCTTCTTCTTTCTTGCCTCAGCGCGCCGCTGCTTCTTTAACTCCTCGGGCGAATACATGCTTCCGCGGCAGTTCTTGCTGCCGCAATAGCAGGGGGCTTCATCATCGCCGTCGTACAGCCAATAGTCGTACGTCAGCTCTTCGCCAGCGGCAACGTCGCGCAGCGTGATGATATATACCCGGTCGCCCTCTTCGTCGGTCTCGCAGTTGGGATCGCAGGAGTGGTTTACGAACATGGCCATTCCATGCCCGTCGATAATTACCTCACCATCGCCGACGCCGAACAGGTAGGTGAAGGGCCGCCCTTCGTACCGGTTATCACCTTCTGCCTTGGTGATGCGCTCTCCCGTATATTCCAGCACCCGAGTCCCTTTGGGAATGTCGTCAAGAGTGAAGCAGCCGGCGGCATGAATGTCAGAGGACCGGATAATGAGACGCGGCAAGGGGTTCGATCTCCGCAGGGTGTGTCGGCAGTATAACGTATTGCCGAGTTATTCAGCGCAATGTCATCCGCTGTCACTGACGAGCGTCACACATTAGGGTGGCACTTCACGGTTCACATTCGGCCCGAGATTTCGTATCTTGGAGGGGACGAATTGGGAGGAGTTCTCATGGTCCATGTTCTGCTGCGCCACAAAGTGGCCGATTTCAACCGCTGGAAAGAATCCTTCGATTCCCACTTGAATGCCCGGATGCACGCTGGTGAGCTTGGTTTCCGCCTGTTTCAGAGCGTGGAGGATCCCCGCGACGTGACCCTGCTGCTGGACTGGGACAGTGTCGAGCACGCCCGCAGATTCATCGGATCCGATGAACTCCGGACGCGCATGCAAGAGGCCGGCGTGGTGGGTGCTCCCGACGTACAGTACATCGAGGATGCACGTGTTGTCCGCCGCAGTTCGGCGGACTGAGCATCGCTGGCAGAAGGCAAATTTTTTTTGGCTGACCTCTTGACACGAGGGCGCGGTGTGCGCTCCAAATCACAGCCCGCAGGTTGGGTTGTTTGGTGGGTGTGAAGGAGTGTCACAATCACTCCAAAGCCGCTAGCGACGAGGGTTTCGCAGGACAAGGGGCTCTGTCAAGACGGCGGCGACGATTTTTTTTCTTTCCCCAAAATACTTTTCTGAGGTCCGTTGACAATCCGTCCGGGAACATTACAATACCCGACGACTCTCCAAACTGATTTGCAAGGCCGTGACGAATCTGACTGCTACTCCCGACGTTCTTCTGCACACCGATTTTCCTGACCTCAAGCTCTACGCCAGCGGCAAGGTCCGCGACCTGTACCAGGTTGATGGCGACCATCTGCTGTTGGTGGCTACCGACCGCATCTCTGCATTCGATTACGTGCTGGCCACCGGCATTCCACAGAAGGGAAGGGTGCTGACCCAGCTCTCGTTGTTTTGGTTTGACTTCCTGAAGGACATTGTTCCCAACCATCTGACCACGGCGGACGTGCACAAGTACCCGCGCGAGCTGCAAAAGTACGCCGCGCAGTTGCACGGCCGTTCCATGCTGGTGGTGCGCGCCGATATGATTGCGGTCGAATGTGTGGTGCGTGGCTACCTCGCGGGATCGGGCTGGAAAGAATACAAGGCCGCCGGTACGGTTTGTGGCATCGAGTTGCCCGCCGGGCTGCGTGAGTCCGACAAGCTGCCGCAGCCGGTTTTCACTCCGGCGATCAAGGCCACGACTGGTCATGATGAAAATATTTCGTTCGAGCACATGGTGACACTAGTGGGTCGGGACCTCAGCGAAAAGCTCCGGGAGGTGAGCCTCCGAGTGTATCTCGCCGCGGCCGATTACGCGGAGAAACGCGGCATCATCATTGCCGACACCAAGTTCGAATTTGGCCGCACGCCGGGCGGACTGGTCCTGGCCGACGAGGTGCTCACGCCGGATTCGTCGCGCTTCTGGCCCAAGGAACGATATCAGCCGGGTGGTCCACAGGACTCGTTTGACAAGCAATACGTACGGGACTATCTGGAAGCAATCAAGTGGAACAAGCAGCCGCCGGCGCCGGCCTTACCGCCGGAAGTCGCGGCCCGAACCAGTGGAAAATATGTTGAGGCTTACACCCAATTGACCGGGCATGCTCTGCCGGCCTAAGGGAAAAGCTGAATGATGGGCCTGTCGATTCTCGACTGGGCGATGGTGCTCATTGTTCTGCTGTCGGTGTTGCAGGCAATCGCCCAGGGGTTCTTTTATGAGTTCTTTTCCCTGGCGGGCGTGATTCTCGGATATCTACTGGCTGCATGGGAATATCCGCGGGTCGCGGCCTGGTACGCGCCCCACGTGAATTCTCCCTGGGCGGGAGATATCGCCGGGTTCTTTACCATATTTCTGGTTGTGGTGTTGCTGGCCGGAGCGATGGGACGCATCGCACGCTGGGCGGTGCATGGTGTGGGGTTGCGCTGGTTTGACCGCCTGCTGGGCGCGGTCTTCGGCTTGCTGCGAGGCGCCATCGTCTGCACAGTAGTGGTCCTGGGGATGGCAGCTTTTGCGCCACAATGGGGATGGCTTCAGCAATCGCGGATTGCGCCGTTTCTGCTGGTCTCGGGTCGGGCCCTGATCTGGGCCGCGCCCGCCGACCTGCAGCAGCGCTTCCGGCAGGGCTGGGATCTCTTGCGGACGGTACCGGAACACATCTCGGAGCACGGCGGAAAGCCTTGAACACTTGGTCAATGGAGAGTCAACGGAAAATACGAAAGAGGACGCTGTGAAAGATCAACTGGAAGCTCTGGTTCTGCAGATGTACAAGAGCAACATCACTTACTCAGAAGCCGTCTGCGAGTTCAAGAAGAAGTTCATTCTTACCGTGCTACAGGACTGCAAGGGCAACCAATGCAAGGCCGCGCGCCAGCTCGGCATGCACCGCAACACGCTCAGCCGCACGGTCGCCGAACTCAAGCTCAACGTCAAAGAACTACGCCGCGGCGCGCGCCGCCCGCCGCGCAGTGCTCACACCGTTCTCCTCGACAGAAAAGCCGTCCGGTAGACAATTTCCAAGGTAGTTCGGATCAGGCCTCTCCGGGGCAAGAAGCGCGTTCCTTTCGTCGCAATACGAAAAGGAGCAGCTTGTCGTTGCTCCCGTTCCTATTGCGGCTGGTTCGCCGGGCTACTGCGAAGGCTTCTTGTGTGCGGGCGCTGTGTGGTGCGCCGGCGCGGCGGTGGTTGACACCGGGTTTCCATTCTTGTCCAACAGTACGCCTTCCGACATGGTCATCATGAACGGATTCGGGGTATAGCTTGATGCCGTGCCCTGAAACTGAATCAGCGACCCCACGGCTGGAACCAGCTTGGCCGGAAGGGGCTTGGTCATTGTCAGCGTAATGTCGGCCTTCTTCTCGTCGATGTCATCCGCGCTTCCCGCCAGAGTGAGCTTAGACGTTGACGCGGTGATCACGTTGGCGCCCAGCTTGACGGCCTTGTCCTTGATGGTATTCCAGACGGTGTCGGCCGCCTGTTGATTGCCCGAGGAGAGCACCAGCTCCCACTCGGCGAAACTCATCTGCTTAGGATCTTTGCTTTTTACCAGGTCCGCGGCCTGCTCGGCGGGAGACGGCGGCGGAGGCGCTGCTGCCACCGTGAAACCCGCTGGCGGCGTCATGCTCGACGACGACTTGGCCTGGTTCACGATGTCCGTCCAGCCATCTTCCTTGCCGTGGTACCGGATGTACTTCTTGCGGCCATAGTCCAGGATCTGCTGTTGCCCGGTACCCTGCGCCATCTGCGATGCCTTAACGATGTACCAGAAGCCTTCGGGGTTCATGGGCTTGGCTTCCAGGTCGGCCATGGCGAGCGGATAAACATCCATGATGGTGGGTTGCGATTCTTCCGCTACCGCTGCGCCCAGCTGCTTCTGCGCGGTCGTGTAGTCCTTCTGCTGCAGGGCCGAGAATCCGACCGCACCTTCAAAGATGGCGCTGGTCTCGTTGTGGAACTTGGTGAAGTCCTCGTCGCTCATACCTTGGGGCTTGGTCATATTGTGCAAGGCTTGCAAACCCCTGTCGCCGTACTCCTTGGCTTTATCCAGGTTCTGCTGCATCTGCGGGCCACCCTGGGAGGCGGCTGCGCGCGAGCTGTAGGCCAGCACCGCCAGGGCGCGAACGCTGTTGGGGTTCGCCTGCAAAACCCGATTCGCCGTGTCCAGCGTCTTTTGCAAATCACCAGCCTGTTGGTATGCCGCCATCAACTGCAGCAGCGCATCTTCTTTCATCACGCTGTTGGGGTAGGTCTGGAGGAAAGCTTCCAACCCCGATGCCTTCTGTGCCGGGTTCGTCTGCTGGACGGCGTTCACATACGCGTTGTACTCGGCGGGGTCTTTGATGGTTGGGGCGGCCTGCCCCGATGCAGTTCCCTGGGCGAGCGCCTGCTGGACCAGCGCCGCAACGGCGAGCACCAGCAACAAAGTGACGAGCGATTTCTTCATTGTTCGTGGCTCCTTGGTTTCCGGGGACCGGCGATGGCGTCCCGCCCACACGCGGTTCCCTGCGGCACAGCAACTCCGCCCTAAGATCGCGGGCAGCATGATTACGGCACCACCTGCTTATTTGTCACACTCAGATTGCCGCACTGGTATGCAAAATGTGCGGAGACGGGATTATAAGTATCCATACTGGGCAAAGGCAAGTTACTTACTACTTTATACATCCCGGGGTCCTGCCGGCGTGCCATCCGCAATTACCCGGGCGCACGCTGGCATCGGTGTTTCACTCTGGGCCGGGGATCAGTCGGCCGCACCGCCTGGTTCGCCACCACTTGACGGCCGCTGGGCGCGACAGGCGTGGGCCCTTTCGGCCACCTCGATAAGCTCCGTCCGTGTGCCGGCTGCAATGAACATTCCACATCCCGGACAATAGGATTCGATCAGCTGCGCCGTGTGCAGGTTGGGCACACGCACGAACTGGCGTGGCGAATTCGGCTCTTGCATCCGCATACGGCTGGGCCCCCGTGGCGCGGTGCCGTCTCACCGGCTATGAATGTTGACGTGAGAAGTATTACAGTCATCGTACCGTAGTCCCGGTCAGCGAAAACGGACCGTGTGTTTCCGCCCGCTGTCGCGAATCGGGAATCGCTCCCGGGGAGAAACGCTGCATGGCACAAGAAGACCGCTCCGCACTGGCTGGCGCAGTAGCTGTAGTGACCGGAGGCGGCCGGGGCATCGGACGCGCCATCGCCACAAAGCTGGCGGGGATGGGCGCTTCTGTCGTCATCACCGGACGGGATCCGGCCCGTATTCAGCAGGTAGCGCAGGAGCTGAGCGCGCGAGGACATCGCTGCGAAGGCATCGCTTGCGATGTGGCTGACCTGGCCAGCGTTGAAGCCCTTGGCCGTCGCCTGCGCCGCGACTATGGCCGTGTGGACATTCTGGTGAACAACGCCGGCATCGGCGGCCCCTCCGGCCCGTTGCACGAGCTTGTGCCCAGCGACTGGGACGCCATCTTCAACACCAATCTTCGTGGCGTCTATTACATGCTCCGCGCCATTGCTCCTCTCATGATCGAAGCCGGCTCGGGCCACATCATCAACATCTCGTCGCTCGCCGGTAAGAACCCGTTGCCGCGCGGCGCAGCTTACTCCGCTTCAAAATGGGGCCTCAACGGGCTCACCTATGGTGTTGCGGAGGAGTTGCGTGGAAACAACATCCGCGTCAGCGTCATCTGTCCCGGGTCGGTGGATACCGGCTTCGGTCCGCGCCGCACCGGCAAGGAGGCCAGCCGGATGCTTCAGGCCGGCGATGTGGCGCACGCCGTCGCCATGCTGGTCACGCAGGAGCCACAGTCATTCATCAGCGAGGTGCTGATCCGGCCGACGCAGAAGCCGTGAGGGCCGCGGGTGGCTACTCGCTCTTCGGCGCTGCGGGGAACCGGCAGCTGATGACTAGAAGCTATCTCATAAACGGCGAGGTGCCTAAAATCGAGTTTCCTCAGGGGCTAAAGCCCCGTATTTATGAGGGCATGAGCGGCACGGCTGAAGCCGTGCCCTTTCAAAGCTGATTTATGAGATAGCTTCGCCACTGACCGCTAACCACTGACTGCTTCCGCGTCCCTGCTGCTAAAATTTCTTTAACCCTATGCCCAGTCGCAAGTTTACTGGCTCTGAAGTCCGCTCGACCTTTCTGCGCTATTTCGAGCAGCATGGACACAAGATCGTCCACTCGTCGTCGCTGGTTCCGTCCAACGATCCCACGCTGCTCTTCACCAACGCCGGCATGAACCAGTTCAAGGACGTCTTCCTGGGCATCGAGAAGCGCGACTACGCGCGCGCCACCACCTCGCAAAAATGCGTGCGCGCCGGCGGCAAGCACAACGACCTGGAAAACGTCGGCTTCACCAATCGCCACCATACCTTCTTCGAGATGCTGGGCAATTTCAGCTTCGGCGACTACTTCAAGAAGGAAGCCATCGCCTACGCCTGGGAGCTGGTCACTTCGCCCGAGTGGTTCGGCATACCTAAAGACAAGCTTTACGCCACCATCTTCAAGGGCGAAGAAGGTATCGCGCGCGACGACGAGGCCTACGACCATTGGATCGCCACCGGCGTTGCGCCCGAACGTATTTACGAGTTCGGCATGAAGGACAACTTCTGGATGATGGGCGACACCGGCCCCTGCGGTCCATGCAGCGAGCTCCACTACGACATGGGCCCCGCCGCCAGCGACGCTGGGCACACCGACTGCCAGTTCGGCTGCGAGTGCGGCCGCTATGTCGAGCTATGGAACCTGGTCTTCATGCAGTTCGATAAGCAGCCCGACGGCAAGCTCACGCCGCTGCCCAAGCCTTCGATTGACACCGGTGCGGGTCTGGAGCGGGTGACGGCGGTGATGCAGGGCAAGATCTCGAACTACGACACGGATTTATTTGTGCCGCTGATTCAGCGCGCGGCAGAGCTGACCGGAGCCTCGCTGGAGACCGAGCTAAAGAAGGAAGACGAGGACGAGCGGCATCACCAGGCGGCATCGCTGCGCGTGATCGCCGACCACGCACGCGCGTCAACATTTCTCATCTCCGATGGCGTGGTGCCATCGAATGAAGGCCGCGGCTACGTGCTGCGCAAGATCATTCGCCGGGCGATTCGCCATGGTCGGCTTTTGGGAGAGAGTAGGCCGTTTTTGCACATGATGGTTCCTGACGTGATCCGGGTAATCAATCAGCCAACCAATCGGATGCCGTATCCAGAGCTGCTTGAATCTGCTGAGAGGGTTGAAAAGACGATCTACGAAGAGGAGCGCCGCTTCGCGCACACCCTGGACGTGGGACTGAAGCGCTTGGAAGAGGACCTGAAAGACGTCGAGACCAGATTCTCTCTCGATTTGCCAAAGGTCATCGAAGCGTTTGGAAGAGACGCTGTTCGCGCGCGGCCTGTTTATTCTGGAGCTGACGCCTTCAGGCTCTACGACACTTTTGGCCTTCCACTCGACTTCATGGTAGACGCTGCCCGCGATCGCGGAGTTTATTTCGATCAACCTGGCTTCGACGCCGCCATGGAAGAACAGCGCAAGCGCGCGCAGGCTTCCTGGAAAGGCGGCTCCAAAGCCTCGGCCAGTCCGGCTTACCAATCCCTGCCGCGCACCGAGTTCGAAGGCTATCGTCAGACGCTGTCCACCGGTTGTGAGGTGTTGGCAATCATGCGCAGCGAGGCGAGTCGCTTGCGCGGAGGCCCGTTCACTCCGGGTGCGCCGTTTGATACTTCGGCACCGCCCGAAGATCTCGGGTTGGGCGCTCCTCTGATTACAAGGGGACAAGAGGGCGAGGTCATTCTCGATCACACGCCGTTCTATGCAGATGCAGGCGGCCAGGTTGGTGACGTAGGTTGGCTGTATGCCGACGATCACAACACCATCGTTGCTGAAGTACGGGGCTGTTATTCACCCGTTCAAGGCGTGCGCGCCCATAAGATCATTGCTCGAGAAACCATCCACGTCGGCGACAAAGTGGATGCCATGGTCAACGACGAGGTCCGCCGCGCCACCATGCGCAACCACACCGGCACGCATCTGCTGCACGCTGCGCTGCGCGAGGTGCTGGGCAAGCACGTGAAGCAGGCAGGGTCGCTGGTTGATCCCGCGCACCTGCGCTTCGACTTCTCGCACTTCGCCTCGGTCGGCGACGAGGAATTGCAGGACATCGAAGACCTCGCCAACAAGGAAGTGCTGCGCAACGATCCCGTGGAAGAGATCCCCGACGTACCCATCGACGTGGCCATCAACGAGTACAAGGCGATGGCGCTCTTCGGCGAGAAGTACGGCGACCGCGTGCGCGTCATCCGCATCGGCGACTTCTCCACCGAGTTGTGCGGCGGCACGCACACTGCCGCAACCGGCGAGATTGGACTCATCAAGGTGCTGAAGGAAGGCAGCGTGTCGAGCGGCGTGCGCCGCTTGGAGGCGGTCACCGGCGAAGGCTCGCTGCGTCACTTCCGCAAGGACCACGAACTGGAGAACGTCGTCTCCACACTAGTGCGCGGTGGCGATGACCAGTCTCCCGCAGAGGCCCTCAAGCACGAGCTGGAGCGCCGCGAAGAGGAGCTGAAGAAGCTGCGCAAGGAGCTTGAGCAGGCGCGCATGAAGTCGGCTTCCAGCTCTGTTCAGTCGGCCGCTGCCGAGAACGTGCGCGAAGTCAAGGGCGTCAAAGTGCTGGCCACGCGCGCCGACAATCTGGAGCGCCCGCAGTTGCGTACCCTCATTGACAACCTGCGCAACAAGCTGGGCTCCGGGGTGGTCGTCCTCGGCTCGGTGAGCGACGGCAAGGTCGCGCTCATCGTCGGTGTCACAAAAGACTTGACCTCGCGCGTGCAGGCGGGCAGAGTCATCGCCGAAATCGCAAAAAAGGTGGGCGGTTCGGGCGGCGGGCGTCCGGACATGGCTGAGGCGGGTGGTAAAGACCCCTCCGCGCTGGATTCCGCCCTGGCGGATAGCTATGGCGTGGTGGAGAGTTTGTTATCCTAGAGCAGTTTTCTCATATTCAACCAGGCCTTATCGGCGAGTACGAACTTCGCGAACGCTTGAAGGAGATTCCCCATGCGCAAGATCCTGGTCACTCTCGTGCTGCTTCTCTGTGCCACCTGCCTGCTGGCGCAAGACAACATGAGCAATTCCTCCGCGACAACGATCCAGGGATGCCTGACGGCCGCCAGCGGCCATTACATCCTTACGGAGAGCAACGGAACGGTGCATCGCCTGAACGGTTATGCCAACAAACTCAAGGACCATGTAGGCCATGAAGTCGCCATCACCGGCATGGAAGGGGTGAAGACCACCGGCACGACCCAGCAGGGCAACGCCTCCACCGCGAAACAGATACCGGTGTTCAAGGTCCAGAGCATCAAGCACGTTGCCGATTCCTGCAAAGCGCAGTGAGGAGATGCTCGAACTGCCGCAATGGCTGGACCAATAGCGCATCCCGCCGAAAGCCAGGCGGGATGCGACTTGGACGCCAGTCGGCCGCTACTTGGGTTGCGGCACGATTCGAAGGTACGGTCGCGGCGCGCTCCAGCCCTGCGGATAAGTCTTCCTGGCCTCCTCGTCAGAGACTGAACCCGCGATAATCACGTCTTCACCCTGCTTCCAATTGACCGGCGTGGCGACCTTATGCTTCGCCGTCAGTTGCAGCGAGTCAATCACCCGCAGCACCTCGTCGAAGTTCCGTCCTGTGGTCATGGGATAGACGATGACGAGCTTGATTTTCTTGTCCGGCCCGACCACAAACACGTTGCGCACGGTCATATTGTCGGCCGCGGTCCGGCCTGCGCAGCCGCCTTCCAGCGCCGCCGGCAGCATTCCGTACAGCTTCGCCACCTTCAAGTCGGTGTCGCCGATCATCGGGTAATTGGGTGCGTGACCTTGTGTTTCCCGGATGTCGTTCGACCAGCGCTGATGGTCGTCAACCGGATCGACGCTCAGGCCGATAATCTTGGTGTTGCGCTTGTCGAACTCTGGCTTCAGCTTTGCCATGTAGCCCAGTTCGGTGGTGCAGACCGGGGTAAAGTCTTTAGGATGGGAAAACAGCACCGCCCATGAATCGCCAATCCAATCATGAAACCGCATCGGGCCTTCCGTCGTTTGGGCCTCGAAGTCGGGAGCCACATCACCTATCTGTAGAGCCAAAATAACCTCCTTGATTGTTTAGACGCAGGAATTCTGAGAATTGCTCGCCCCGAGTCGGCAGCCATTTTACACCGAATGCGCCGCCCTGCGGTTTGCGCGAAGCGCAGCAACGGGCGGGAGAGCACGATCGAGATACCCGACGGTTGCCGCACGATGGGTCTCAGCGTTTTGGCCGCAAGATGCGGAGTGACGGGCCCAATTGCGCGTCGTACACTGATGAGCGTAATCCAATTAGGGGGCGAAAAAAGACTGCATCGCTGCGACGTCTTTAACCCTCTAACCTTTATAAGGTGGTTAGCCATGGCGATTGGTGAAACGGTTTACGTCAACGGCGTCCGCGGGCAATTGCTGGCGGGGCGAGCGCGGCTGGCCGACGTGCTGGCCGAGCACCAAAGTGCGCACATGCAACAGCTTCTGGAAGAGGTGGACAGCGCGTTGCATCGCATTGAGCACGGCAGCTTCGGCGTGTGCGAGGTTTGTGAGGGCACAGTCGAGGAGGAGCGGCTGCTGGACAATCCTCTGGCCAGGGTCTGCCTCGATTGCCTGACTCCCAAGCAGACGCGCGCCCTGGAATACGACCTCGAGCTTGCGGCACAAATCCAAAAGGGCCTGCTGCCGCCCTGCGACCTTGCCTTTCCGGGATGGGACATTTCCTATCACTACCAACCCGCAGGCGTAGTCAGCGGCGACTACTGCGACCTGTTCCGCGAGAACGGGCATCTGTACTTCCTCATGGCCGATGTCTCGGGCAAGGGCGTTGCCGCTGCCATGCTGGCTTCGAATCTGCGCGCCGTTTTCCACTCGCTGGTTCCGCTGGGGCTCTCGGTTGAAGAGCTGATGGTCCGCGCCAATCGCCTCTTCCGCGAGAGCGCGCTGCCGACCCAGTACGCCACGCTGGTTCTGGGCAAGGCCTCTGCCAACGGTGAACTGGTGATGGCCAACGCCGGTCACCTGCCGGCCCTGCTGGCAGGAGAGGCGGGTGTGCAGACCTTCGAAAGCATGTGCAAGCCGCTGGGATTCTTCTCCGATGACAAGGTCAGCGTGGCCCAAACCCGCATGAAGCCGCACGACACGCTGGTGCTGTATACCGACGGCGTCAGCGAGGCGGAGAATGATAACGGCGATGAATACGGCGTGGAGCGGCTGCGCGACTTCCTTGCTGAGAAGAGTTCCTGCTGCCCAACCGAACTGGTGACAGCCTGCAAGCAGCAACTGGCGGCCTTCCGTGGGGGGCGCGACCGCGCTGACGACGAAACCCTGCTGGCAATCCAGTACGCGTGTTCCACCGAAGGGAAATTGGCAGCAGCGTAAGCCGGGACCGCGCCCATCCTTGCGCGTGAAAGTGTGCGGAGTGCGGGCGGCCATCGCTGCGATGCGCCGCGGATTCCGCAGCCTCGACGCTGATTTTCCCTGTTCGCGACCGTGCCTCGGTTGCTATGCTGAGGCATGAGCGTTCGGACGTCTCGCAGCTTCGATCGCAAGTTCGTTCCCCTGACCATTCGCTTCGATCACGCTCTGCTGTTCACCGCCCAAGTGCATCGCAACCAGGATCGTAAGAAGAGCGGTATTCCTTACCTCTCGCACCTGCTGGGTGTAGCTTCCATCGTGCTCGACTACGGCGGCGACGAAGAGATGGCCATCGCCGCACTATTGCACGACGCAGTGGAAGACCACGGTGGACGTCCGATGCTGAAGGTGATCGAACAAATTTTTGGGCCGCGCGTGGCCAAGATGGTGGACGGTTGCACCGATTCCTACGCCGAGGATCCGAAGAAGAAGGAGAGCTGGGAGAGGCGCAAATTCCGCTACCTGAAACGAGTGCGCCATGAAGATGCCGAAACGCGTTTTGTTTCCGCCGCGGACAAGCTCTACAACGCACGCGCCGTGCTGCGCGACTTGCGCTACAACGGCGATTCAGTCTTTGCCCGCTTCTCCGCGCCCAAGGCGAAGATCATCTGGTACTACCGCTCGCTGGTCAATCAGTACCGCGCCGGTGGCGTGACGCAGTTGTTGAGGCCGCTGCTCGATGACCTCGATCGGGTTGTGCTGGAGGTCGAGCATCTCTCCGGCGTGCTGGCTACGTCGCCCGAGCCGCACCGCCGGCTGAGCACAAAACAAAAGAAGCGCTAGGAATCGTTCACGTGTCCAAGACGGAAGCTGACCGCATCACCGAATTGCTGCAATCCGCGCAAGTCATCGCCGTGGTCGGGCTCAGCGACACGCCCACACGGCCCAGTTATGGCGTCTCGCACTATATGCAATCGCGGGGATACCGCATCATTCCGGTGAATCCCGGTATCACAGCCTGGGAGGGCGAGAAAGCTTATCCTTCGCTGCTCGACGTGCCGGTAAAGATTGACATTGTGAATGTCTTCCGACGGCCTGATGCGGTACCCGAAGTGATTGAGCAGGCGATCCAGATCAAGGCCCCGGCCATCTGGATGCAGGAAGGCGTGGTGCATGAAGAGGCCTCGAAAAAAGCGCGCCAGGCGGGGATTTTCGTCGTGGTGGACCGGTGCATTCTGAAGGAACACATCAAAAGACAGTGAACTACAGCGGCACAGAGGAATCCTTAATCGTGATGACTAAGACATGACCCTGCGCGCCGTGCAGTTATACAGCGCACTACAGCGACTTATCCATCAAGATCGGGCCCCCATGCTCAGCGATCGATGCAAAAACGTGCTGCCCGTCAAAACGATGAGCCGCGTATGACCGTTTCACTCGCTCGACGAATCCCTGCTTTCGAAAGACGTGCTGCGAAATCTTGTTTGTCGCTTCGGTAACGGCTACGCGATACCCCCTGCGCTTCCCGTGCTCCAGGCAAGCCGCGACGAGCTGCTGCGCCACTCCCCGTCCGGCGACGCGATCGGATACCCCAAGCAGGAACAGGTGGAGGGATTCGCAGGGAAGCACCTTCCGGCCACCCCGATACTCTGCTTCCAACTGACCTAGGAGATCGAAAATCGGGTTGAACTTTGCACTCAGCCGATCCATACCTTCAGGCGGTGCTGATGCCGAGTCCTCCGTCAGCAAGGCGCCGACTAACTCGCCGGAGCCCGGCAGCTGCGCCACGATGGTCAGCCCGTCGGCGGCTACCTGTGGGCAGAGCAGATGGACGAAAGCCTCGAATTCGGCAGCGCTCAGGCCAGTGGCCACGGCGGGTGGATCGTGGCGACTGAACACATCGGAGAGCAGTTTCGCCATCGCATCCGCGTCGGATGGGATGTAAGCACGGTATTCGATCTGCGTGCTGTCCGATGAATCAGCCATCTTCGTCTCCTGCTATCGTGTGATTCTCAGGCCCCTCGCTTGTACACCCGGCGGTCATCCTGTCCCGAGGGAGTTGCGTTGCTGGCCCGCATCCGAGAAGCAGAGCTTAATTTTTCTTCTTCTCGGTGTCTCTGTGCCGGGGCCTGCCCTGCGCGGAGTCGAGGGATGGCGAACTCGCTCTTGCCTGCTTTATCTCTGCCAGCCGCGCCTTGAATCGCCTCTCAACACCCTCGTCCGTCGGATGGTAGTACACCCGGCCCTTCAAGCTTTCCGGCAGGCACTGCATGTCGGCGACCTTCGATTCGAGACTGTGTGCGTACTGATAGCCTTTGCCGTAGCCCAGCGACTTCATCAGGCCCGTTGGTGCGTTGCGCAGATGGAGTGGGACCGGTTGTTGCGCGGTGCGTTCCACGTCGTCCATAACACTGCCGTAAGCTGTGTAGAGCGCATTCGACTTGGGCGCAAGCGCGAGATAAACCACCGCCTGCGCCAGCGCCAGGTCGCCCTCCGGGATGCCGAGGAAGTCGAACGCATCCTTCGCGGCCAGGGTCACAGCCAGCGCGTCGGGATCGGCCAGTCCGATATCCTCGACCGCCATGCGCACTACGCGCCGCGCTACATACAGACGGTCCTCGCCGGCCTCGAGCATGCGCGCCAGCCAGTAGAGGGCGGCGTCGGGATCGCTGTTGCGCACGCTCTTGTGCAGGGCCGAGATCAGGTTGTAATGTTCCTCGCCGGCTTTGTCGTACATCAGCACGCGCTTTTGCAGCGCGTCGGTGACCATGGCGTCGGTGATGCGCGGCCGCGCATTCTTCTTCTGCTGCTCGCGCGCCAGTGTCGCTGCCACTTCCAGCACGTTGTAGGCGCTGCGCGCGTCGCCGCTGGAATAGGCCGCAATCTTGCGAAGTACGTCGTCGTCGGCTTCTAAATGCAGCTCGCCCAGACCACGCTCGGAGTCCTCGATGGCGCGCCGTAGCAGCGCCACAACTTGTTCCTCGGTTAGCGGATTCAGCAAATACACGCGGCAGCGCGAGAGCAGCGCCGAGATGACCTCGAACGAAGGGTTCTCGGTGGTGGCGCCGATGAGGCGAATACTTCCCTTCTCCACGTAGGGCAGAAAGGCGTCCTGCTGTGCCTTGTTGAAGCGGTGCACCTCGTCCACAAAGACGATGGTGCGTGTGCCGTATTGCCGCGCGCGCTCGGCGTCGGCCATCACCTGCTTGATTTCCTTGATCCCGGCGAGCACAGCGGAGAATTCGATGAAGTCGGCGTGGGTCATGCGGGCGATGATCTTGGCCAGCGTGGTCTTGCCCGAGCCCGGCGGGCCCCAGAAGATGAGCGAACCGGTGTCGTCGCGCTCGATCTGCACCCGCAGCGGCTTACCCGGTGCGAGAATGTGCTCCTGGCCGACGAACTCATCGAGCGTGCGCGGACGCATGCGATCGGCAAGAGGACGGGACTTGTCAACAGTGTCGTCGGGCCGTATTTGCGGGAAGAGACTCAAGACCTTTCACCACGGAAAACACGGAGCGCACGGAGTAATCAAAGGATCCTGCGAATGATACCCTGCCGCAAAACCCGCACATTGAAATTAATCAACAGTCCGACACGGACTCCGCTGAGTCGCAGATAGGTTAGGAGCTGCGCCTGATGAATTGAAAGTAGCTTTTCGACGGACTTAAGCTCAACAGCAACCTTGCCATCGACCAGTAAATCGATTCTGTACCCGCAGTCCAGGCGAAGGCCTTTGTAATCGACCGGAAAGTCGAGCTCTGTCTGGAAAGCCATGCGCCGAAGTGAAAGTTCACGGCACATACAAGCGTGGTAGGCGGATTCAAGCAATCCGGGACCCAATTCGCGATGTACTTCCACGGCGGCCGACATGATCTGTCCTGTCAGCTCTGCATAAAGTAAGTGACTCTCCTTAACAATAAGGGGTTCATACACCGCGCTATCTTCCACGGTCACCTCAGTTCTGACCGAACACCAGCAATTCTATTCTCTTTTCTCCGTGCGTTACGTGATCTCCGTGGTTGAAAAGCCCCGTTTTCTCTGCCTCGCGGCCTCATAAAGCACGATGGACGCCGCCACGCCCGCATTCAGGGACTCCACTCGCGGCGACTGCGGGATTGCGACGATTTCATCCGCGCGCGCCACAACGTCTTTCGGAATTCCTGAGCCTTCGTTGCCGATGAGCAGCGCCACCGCCCCGCGAAGGTCGGCTTCAGCAATCGGTGTCCCTTTGTGTGAAGAAGTCGCTAGCACGCGAACGCCGCGTGATTTGATCTCCTCCAGCGCCTGGGAGAGTTCGGCCTTCGCTGCCGGCAAACGAAACAGCGATCCCGCCGACGCGCGCACCGCCTTCCAGTTCCACAGGCTCACGGTTCCTTCGCCCAGCAACAGGCCAGTCGCACCGAAAGCCTCGGCTGAGCGGAGGATGACGCCGAGATTTCCAGGGTCTTGCAGACCCGCCGTGAGGACCAGTAGCGGCGGCGCTGGAACAAAGGCGCTGTCGAGTGTGAATGTCTTTGGACGAACCAGCGCCGCGATGCCCTGTGGAGCCTCGCTGGGCACGGCGCTGGCGAAGACATCATCCGGGAGGAGCAGGGCTTCGGTATGCGCTGACAGTTGCGGCAACAGCTTGTGCGTTCGCTCGCGCGCCGCCTCGCTGAAGAAGACGGTGCCCAACCGCAACCCGCTGCGCAGAGCCTCTTCCACCAGACGCAAGCCTTCGATCGCCACCTCGCCCTGCTCATTCGGCGCCGCCTCGGCGAAGCTCCGGCGCAACTCCTTCACGCGCGCATTCTGGCGGCTGTTGACGCGCCGCAGCCGGTTCTCGAACTCCATTGTGTTAGCCATTAGCGCGGTGTTGACCGGCGTCTATCCTACACTGCAAAGACTGCGGTCACCGCGTAGCTGGCCGCGACGTGGTAATCTGCTGTGTTGCCGTTCCCAGGGGCAATGTGTTACGGTTTCGCCCCATCAGCTCTCTCAGGAAGAAGAGGTACGGGTGCGTCCCGAAATCGTCAAAATCAATGGCCAGCAGCCGGAGGCCTCCCTGGTTACCTATGTCGCGGAGAAGATTCGTTCCGGACTGGTACTGGGTATGCCAACCGACACCTTTTACGGACTGGCTGCCGATCCCTTCAACCTGCACGCCGTGGACCGCGTGTACGAGATCAAGAACCGGTCGCGGCACAAACCCCTGTCGCTGCTGATCGAGTCGGTGGATCAGGCCGCCGATTTGGCATGGCCGGTTCCGGAGATCTTTTATTTGCTGGCACGGCGCTTCTGGCCCGGCCCGCTGACCATCATCGTGAAAGCTGACCCTAAGCTGCCGCTCAAGGTCACGGCCAACACCGGCAATGTTGCTCTCCGCGTTCCGGCGGCGGAAATTCCGCTGGCCGTCATTCGCGCCGCCGGCGTGCCCATCACCGCGACCTCAGCCAACCTGCATGGTGAGGTGGAGTGCACTTCGGCGATGGAGGTCCGCGATCAGCTGGGCGATTGTCTGTCCATCATCGTGGATGGTGGCCAGTCGCCGCGCGACATGCCGTCCACGATCGTCGACCTCACCAGCGACGACGGGACGTGGCGTGTGCTGCGCCACGGCGCTGTTCCTGAGGAGAAGATCGTCGAACTTCTGGGCCGCGAGTAGTGTCCACACCGCAAGAGAAATCCGCGTTACGGCCGGAAGTTTGGATCGTCGTTGTCGCCGCGGTCGTCGCAGTGGCTTTACTGCTTTTCACCACTGTGCAGATCATGCGCGAAGCCGGTGTGGATGAGGCCCAACCGGCCGATGCCATCGTCGTCTTTGGCGCGGCGGAGTATGTTGGCCATCCTTCGCCGGTCTATCGCGCGCGTCTCGACCATGCCTATGAACTTTTCGAACGTGGCTTGGCGCCGCTCATTATCACTACAGGCGGAGCAGGGAAGGACCCTCACTTTAGCGAGGGGCAGGTTGGCCGCGACTATCTGGAGTCGCGCGGCGTTCCCGACGTAAACCTGATTGCCGAGACCCAGGGCGACAACACCGACGAGTCCACGCAGCGGGTGGCCAACATCCTGCGCGCCAACGGGATGCACAGTGCCCTGCTGGTCAGCGATGCCTATCATTTGTACCGCGCCAAGCAGATGATGCAGCGCGAGGGCGTGCAGGTGTATATCTCGCCGCGTCCCGGCTCGGTTCCCAAAACCGCTTTCGGACGCTGGATGTCTGCCTTGCGCGAAAGCTTCAGTTACATGCTGTATCGGGCGCACGTGAGGTGAACACTTAGACCGATGGGTACCGTTGAAGTGAATCGCATAAAGTGGAGTCGTTCTCAGTGAACAGCCAAGGCCATGTCCCGCCTGCCATTCCCGTGCTCGATGAGGCGGCAGTCCGCAGCCTGCTGAGTCTTGAGGCTCTTATGCCAGCGATGGAACGCGCCCTCATTGATTTCTCTTCTGGCCGAGTGCTGCAGCCGGTGCGCAGCATTATTCCTGTGCTGCAGCATGAGGCACTCATGGGAATCATGCCCGCCGTATATGGCGACATTATGGGCTCCAAGCTTGTCAACGTCTATCCCGGCAATGCTGCGCTGGGCCTGCCGACGCATCAGGCCATCATCGCCGTCTTCCGCTCCAGCACTGGCGAACCCCTGGCCGTTCTCGACGGCCGGCTGATCACCGAGATGCGCACGGCTGCCGTGTCGGCGGTTGCGACCAGGCTGCTATCGGCTCCGAATGCCAGGACGCTGGCGATTCTGGGCAGCGGAGTGCAGGCCCAAGCCCACGTTCGGGCGCTTGCATTGGTGCGAAATTTTGACGACGTCCGTGTCTGGAGTCGTACTCCGGAGCGCGCCCGGGCATTCGCTCAGGAGGTTGGGGCGAAGGCGACATCAGCGGAGGAGGCCGTGCGCAACGCCGACGTGGTTGTGACCTGTACCAACTCACCCCGGCCCGTGCTCCGCGGTGCGTGGTTGAAACCCGGTGTCCTGGTCAACGCGGTAGGAGCGGTCGGGACAACGCGTCGCGAACTCGATGACGATGCCATGCATGGCGTCGTTGTGGTGGATTCACGCGAAGCGGCAATGCAGGAGTCAGGAGACATCCTACTCGCGAAGGCACGGATCCACGCTGAACTCGGTGAGTTGCTGGCTGGTTCCAGGCCAATACCGCAAGCCCCGTTCACCGTGTTCAAGTCTTTGGGGCTCGCGGTCGAAGACCTCGCCGCAGCCAGACTTGTGCTGGAGAAGCTGCACAATTCCCAACAAAAGGCAGGCGCAGGCTAGAATGCATTCCATGATTCCTAAGCCTGATGAGCTGCTGCGACCGCGCGACGCTGCTGTAATTCTAGGCATTAGCTACGCCAGCCTTAAACAATGGATTTACAAAGGCAAGCTTCGCACGGTAAAGACCGCTGGCGGACACCACCGCGTCCCGCAGAGCGAGCTCGACCGCTACATTTACAAATCGCTGGGCAAACAGCCGGCCGAACGCCGGGCCAACTTCCGTACCATCAGCGGACGCAACCAGCTCGTAGGCCGTATCGTAGAGCTGCGCATCGAAGGGCTGCTCGCTCAGGTGAAGCTTTCCATTGGCGGACAACACATCACCTCAATCATCACCGCCGACGCGGCGCGCGAAATGCGTCTGAAACGCGGCGACAAAGCGGCCGCGCTGGTCAAATCCACCGAAGTGATGATTGTGAGGGTATGAACAATGATCGCTCACAGTGCCCGAAATCAAGCACGGACGCAAGCTTCGGCGATGTTGTCTTACTGCGTGACGCAGAGAGTTACATACTCAGTACTAGAAGACGGCCAGAAGCAGTTGCTATAATACGATTACGTTTCCTACCCCGTCGCCGCTTGCTGGCGCGCGTGGCCAGGTAGCTCAGATGGTAGAGCGCAGCCCTGAAAAGGCTGGCGTCGGCGGTTCGATTCCGTCCCTGGCCACCATATTTTCAATCACTTGCAAGCTGCTCTCCTGGCCACTCGGTCACAATTGGTCACAATTGATCGGTCACGTTTGGTCACAATTCATTGACTAAACGGCGGAGTCCTTCCACTACTCGTTGCTGGCTCTCTGGAACGAACTGCTGATAGATGTCGAGCGTCGTGCTCGAACGTGAGTGCCTCATCTGTGCCTGCGCGTCCTTCACGTCTGCGCCAGCCATCTTCAGCCAGGTTCAGAGACCAGGGAATGGAAATCTGGCTCGCGAGAATATCAATTGACATTCAAGAGAAATCCACTACCATATGGTTGTGGATCGGCTAGGTACAACATTTGCGGCTTTGTCTGATCCAACCCGGCGGGCGATGATCGAGCGGCTCTCCCGTGGGCCTGCCTCTGTGCACGGCTTGACGGAACCGTTTGCACTCTCGCAGCAGATGATTTCAAAACATATTGCCTGCCTGGTGCGGGCGCGGATTGTGATCAAGACGAAGCGTGGACGAGAGAGTATCTGCACGCTTAGACCAGAGGCGATTAAGACAGTCAGCGACTGGGCGATCAGCTATCGCCAGTTCTGGGAAGAGAGTTTCGACAAACTGGATGCAGTTGTAAAGCAAATGAAGAAAGAGGAGGTCGGAGATGACAGAAAACACGGTTAGCGAAATTGAGCGGATGGTCGTTACAAGAGTTTTTGATGCCCCACGCGAGTTAGTTTGGAAGGCGTGGACAGACCCGAAGTACGTGATGCAGTGGTGGGGGCCGAAGGGCTTTACTGCGCCCGTTTGCCAGATGGATTTTCGCGTTGGGGGAAAATTTCTCTGCTGCATGAAGGCACCGGATGGGCAGGAGTTCTGGAATGCGGTTGAATACCACGAGATTGTTCCGCACGAGAAGATCGTTTCCTTGATGTACTTTTCGGACTCGAAGGGAAACAAGATTGATCCTGCGCAGCTAGGAATAGAACATGAGGCCATAGAGGGTGCGTACGACGTGACCATCTTTGAGGATCTAGGAAACGGCCAGACGAAACTCACCTTCATTGGAAATGAACCCATGCAGAACGCAATCGAGAGCGGTCAGCTGGAGGGCTGGAAGCAGATACTCGATAAGCTTGCCGCAGTTGTTGAGGAGCTTGCGCAGGCGAAATAAGAAGCTGAAGTTTTGACGATCGTCATGCGCGAGCTAGGGAACAGAGAGTAAAGGCAGGCTATTTCGGAGACTCCGGCCAGGAACGGCAGAGGAGGCTCAGTTGTAGCCTGATTCCCGTCACATGGCGGGATGGCCCCCTTTCCGGGCAAGCGACATTGGCTCGGCTGTTGCCTTCAGGGCTCAGTGCTCATCGAGTGCTATTTGAAGCGTGATTCGGCGGATTAGTACGACAGACGGGCTTGAGGACGCAAGTATATTCTTGCCCTTACGTTTGCCGCAAGCCGTCCGTTTGCACCATTTTGTTCCAACTCACAACAGTCAGGCCTGCCCCGTTTCCCGATAACAAACTACCCATGGCAGATCTTGCAGTTCCGAGTGGCGCATGTGCCGCGCCGCACTGGTTAAATCGCCAAGGCTTCGGTTAAAGTATGACCCGCGCCGCCTTGGAGGGATGAACGATGTCCTATGTCAAAGCACTTGCCTGCCTGCTGGTCTGTTTGGGCCTCTCGTGTGCCTTGCCCATTTCCGCGCTCGATGACGAAATGCATGCCCATCATCACGATGCCACCGAACAGCTCGGCAAGGTGTCTTTCCCTATCTCGTGTGCGCCCGCTTCCCAGCAGGAATTTGAGCGTGGCGTGGCATTGCTGCACTCCTTTGGATACGAAGAGGCAGAGGAGCAGTTTGCCGAGATCATAAAGACCGACCCGTCATGTGCGATGGCGCACTGGGGCATTGCCATGAGCCTATTTCACGAGATCTGGGAGCGGCCACATGAAGCAAGCCTACAGCGTGGTCACCAAGAGATGGAAAAGGCGCAGAAGCTCGGCGCCAAGACCGATCGAGAGCGTGGTTACATTTCGGCCCTGGCCGTCTTCTATGCCGACCCTGCCTCGACCGACTACTTGAAGCGGGCGAAGGCCTACTCGGACGCGATGGCCAAACTCTACCAGCAATATCCCAAGGACTTGGAAGCTGGCGCATTCTATGCCTTGTCGTTACTGGCGGCTGCGTCCCCGGGCGACACCTCACTGACAGCGGAGAAGAAGGCGGTTGCCGTGCTCATGCCGCTGTTTGAGCAAGACCCGGAACATCCCGGCCTGGCGCATTACATCATTCATTCCTGTGACTCGCCACAAATGGCACCGACGGCGCTCGACGCCGCTCGGCGCTATGCCGCGATCGCTCCGTCGTCGGCGCATGCGGTCCACATGCCGTCGCATATCTTCGCCAGGCTGGGGCTCTGGCAGGAGGACATTCAGGCGAACCTGAAGTCGGTGGCCCTGACCCAGCAGCACGCGGGCGCGATGTACATGCACGGCCACGAACTCCACGCCATGCACTTTCTGCTTTATGCCTATTTGCAGACGGGCCAGGACGAAGCGGCGCATCACACCCTGGAGCAGGCAAAGCAGATATTGGCGACTCCGCCCGCCGATGACACTGGAATGCTGGAATACTACGGTTTTGCCACAGCCCATTTCCCCGCGCTCTACGACTTAGAGATGCGGCACTGGAGTGACGCGGCCGCGCTCGAGCCGGCCAAGAACGCCCCGCCGCATTTGCAGAGAATCACTCACTGGGCTCAAACGATTGGCTCGGCCCAGATGGGCGATGTAGGAGCCACCCGCCGGAACGCACAGAAGTTCGACGCGGCGGAAGAGGCCACGCGCAAGTCGAAGTACGCTTATGTCCTCGATGGCCCGAACTCCATGCGCGGCGAGGTCCATGCTTGGCTGGCGTTCGCCGAAAGAAATAATGACGAAGCCCTGCGGCAGATGCGCCAGGTTGCCGACACCCAGGACAAAGTGGGGAAGCAAGAAGTTGACATCCCTGCGCGGGAGATGCTGGCCGACATGCTGCTCCAGCTCAACCAGCCCGAGCAAGCCCTAGTCGAGTATGAGAAGTCGATGAAGATCGATCCCAACCGCTTCAACGGTCTCGCCGGTGCCGCTCGCGCGGCTGAGCTGGCCCATCAGCCCGCCAAGGCAAACTCATACTACGCGCAGTTATTGAAGAACTGCGATGATGGCAAGAACTCCGACCGCCCCGAGCTGCGCAGCGCCAAGATGGTGCTGGCCAAGAACAGGCAATAACCGCGATGCAAGTTCGCAGTCTCGCGGTTCGCGATGTCGAGGCGGGGTAGAGCGGGCCTCGCCATGTAGAAGCAGGCCTGCCTTCCGCATTTTCTGCGGAGGCTCAGGGCCCGCGGCCAGGCGCCCTCGTTCCCGTACTTTGCGTCGGCGGTTCGATTCCGTCCCTGGCCACCATGGTTCTAGAAAACTGACGTCGAATCACCGCCAAGCCCCCAACCCAGTGTCAGCTCATGATGCGCCGCCCCGTGTCTAGTTTACTGCCGTGCTGCCGTGTAGATGTCGTCGAGCACTTGACCCTACGCCGCCGGACGATTCTCACTTGGCTTTCCCAACCGTCGACGGAATATGGGCTCTATAGTATGCCAAGTGCGATGGCGCCATCATGCGAGAGGTGTGATAGATATCACTGACAAATGAGGCAAAACGGTGTATATATGCTAGCCGTTGTCGGGGGAACGCTCCCGGGCCGATCTAGTGCTCACCTTTGAAAACGCTCTGCGAGAAAGAACCATGCTTGCCAGTAATAAGGAGGCCTTTCTTGAAAACGTGTATCGCCACTTTGGCGCTTCTGTGCGTGACGCTGGCTTCTGCCCCAGCGTGGGCGCAATTTGGGTCGTCCTATGACAACGGTCCCATCAACGGTACCTCCGATGCCTGGACCATCAACTTTGGCTACATCGTCAGTGACACCTTCACAGGCAGCAACACCGCGGTTACCGGCTTCGCCTTCGGTGTCTGGGAGTTTCCGGGCGACACAGTGTCGGCCGTGGACTGGTCCATTACGTCGGGTGAGAACAGCGGAACCGTATATGGCTTCGGTACCGCCAGCGGTAATGGAGTTAGCGACAAATTCATCTCCTCCAACCAGTACGGCTACAACATTGACCTCATCGGCGTAACGGGCCTCAATGTTTACCTCTCGTCCGGCACCTACTGGCTGAACCTGCAAAACGCCTCGGTGGCTAGCGGCGATCCGGTGTACTGGGACGAGAACAGCGGCAGAGGCTGCGGCGGCAGCGGCTGCCCGTCGAGCGCCTCTGAGAGCGCCCTGGGCACAATTCCCTCGGAATCCTTCACCGTCTCGATGGGCTATCAATTTCCCGAGCCCTCCATCATCCTGATGTTTGGCTCTAGCGCCGTGTTGGTTGGAATTCGGAGGTGGAAGCTGCGTAATCGGTCCTGACCCGCGCCGCGAGTCTCAGGACTAATGGCGTAGGAAAAGCGCCATTTCGATGTCCAGCCTGGCACGGGATAGCTAAGGAGAACGACTGTGAAAATGCGTATCGCTGCTTCAACCATTCTCTGCCTGGCGATGCTGCCGGCCCTGGCCTGGGCGCAATTTCCGGTTTATGACAACGGTCCTATCAACGGAACTACCGATGCCTGGACCATTAACTTCGGCTACATCGTCAGCGACACCTTCACAACCACTGGCTACTTCGGGGTCAGCGGCTTCTCGTTCGGCGTCTGGGAGTTTCCAGGCGACACCATGAGCTCGGTGGATTGGTCGGTCACCAGCGGAGAGAATAGTGGAACGATCTTTGGCTCCGGCACCGTCAGCGGTGCTAACCTCACCGACAGATTCATCTCCTCCAACCAATACGGCTACAACATCGACGTGATCACGGTTAGCGGCCTGAACGTCACCCTCAACAGCGGCACTTACTGGTTGAACCTGCAGAACGCGTCGGTGCCCAGCGGCGACCCGGTGTACTGGGACGAAAACAGCGGCAGCGGCTGCGGCGGCAGCGGCTGCCCGTCGAGCGCCTCCGAGAGTGCCTTGGGCACGATTCCTTCGGAAGCCTTCACAGTCGCCCAACAATTTCCGGAGCCCTCCATCATCCTGATGTTTGGCTCCAGCGCCTTGTGCCTCGTTGGAATGAGGAGATGGAAGCTCCGTAATCGGAGCTAGCCCGACAAGCTATTCTCGGCAAACGATGGAGAGCAAAGAGCTACTTAGGCGCCAGGCCCGGAGCTAAGGAGGACGGCTTTGAAAACGAGCATCGCACCTCTAGCAGCTCTATGCTTGGCCCTGGCAGCGATTCCAGCTTCGGCGCAACAGTGGTCGTATGATAACGGTCCCATCAACGGCACAACCGATGCCTGGGCCATCAACTTCGGCTATATCGTCAGTGATACCTTTGTCGCCGGTTCTTCCTGCTCCTTCTGCGCTTTTCTTAGTTTTTCGTTCGGCGTCTGGGAGTTTCCGGGCGACACCTTGACCTCGGTGCAGTGGTCGATCACCAGTGGAGAGAATAGCGGTACGGTGTATGGCTCCGGCATCGCCAGCGGCAGACTCTACCTGAGCGACCAATACATCTCCGCCAACCAGTATGGCTACAACATCGATCTGGTTACGGTGGCCTTCCAGGACTACCCTGATCTCACCAGCGGCACGACCTACTGGCTGAACCTGCAGAACGCCTCGGTGGCCAGTGGCGACCCCGTGTACTGGGACGAGAACAGCGGTGTCGGCTGCCGGAGCTCAAACTGCCCGTCGAGCGCCTCCGAGAGTGCCCTGGGCACGATTCCCTCGGAGGCCTTCACCATTGGCAATCAGTTTCCTGAGCCCTCCATCATCCTGATGTTCGGCTCCAGTGCCTTGTGCCTGCTCGGAATGCGGAGACGCAAGGGCCGTAATCGGGCCTAGGAGTGAACCCGGCAATCCTCAGTCCTGCCATGAAAGAGTTGACCCCGCCGACCGGCGATGCGCAGCTCCAGCGCGCGCGTCTGTCTCTTACTCTGGCTGCCATAACTGCGACTGTGCCTCTGGCTGTATTCAGCTTGGCTCTAGTGGAGCGAAAGTGGAAAGTCTTGCTGGGGCGCGGAGCGTTCCTTCTTGAACAACCGCTCCAATGGTGGGAAAAAATTCTGTTCGTGTGTTTCTTCGCGGCCTCGATTCTCCTGCTCGTGGTCACAGCCTCAGCCGCATTGTGGTGGGTCATCCGGCGCCTGACGGGCCTGCAAACGTGGGGGATCGCCAAGTGGATGGTCGTGCCCGTCGCGCTGGCTTACATTGCCGCCGTCACCGCCCAATATGAAGTAGTCCAGTATTTTCGGGACGGGCTGAGCCTGGCCGTGATTCGTGGCCTGAGCGGCGGTCACTGGATGACCGCTCTGCAGTATGTGCAAGACGAATTCGCGGGTCTGTTGCCCGCGATCGCAGCCGCCTTCGTGGTGATGCTGGTGGGAGGATGGCTGGTAAGAAAATACAGCGGGCACCTGCAAGCATGGCTGGTTCGCCGCTGGCCTGTACAAGTGCTGGCTTCGACTCCGGGACTGCTGATCGCCAATGTGATAATGATCATCTTCGCCTGGCTGGTGTTGATGGCCTCGTTTCCCTTGCACAAGGATCTTGGGTTCGGAATCGCGTATCGCCTCTATTCCCTGCCTGCCACGGCATTGACCGGCCTAACGAGCCGGCGGGGGGATCTCACGTCTTTCGATGCTCCTGGGCATGCCTATGCCCGCGATATCCCGGGAAACGGAGCGGACCCGGACGGCAACGCGAGCGTTTCGTCTGAGGCAAGTTGGCGGCAGCGAAGCGTTCCCTGGGAGGGCGACCGGCTCGTGCATAAGAACGTTCTGCTGCTGGTGCTGGAGTCGGCCCGCTACGATTTGCTGGACGCACAGATCAACGGGAAGCCAGTTATGCCTCTGCTGAGCAGCCTGCCCGGCGAGCGGCTACAGATGTTCTCGCACGCGGGATACACCGTCCCCTCGCTCTGTGCAGTATTCAACGGAACCGTAGATGAGCGGGAGGCGGGCATCTCCCTCGTCGACCGGTTCCGCGATTTGGGCTATCAAACGGGGGTGTTTTCCGGACAGTACGAAGGCTACGGGGACATTAGCGCGCGCACCCACATGAATCGTGCGGACGTATTCGTGGACGCAAGTTCTTTCCCCTCAGAACAGCGCATGTATCCCAGCACAGCAGCCTCAGCGCTCAGCGTTCCCGCGCCGCTGGTTACACAGCGTTTCAGGCAATGGTTCAGGAGCCTCGATCACCAGCGTCCTTTCTTCGCCTATCTCAACTGGCAGGAGATGCACTTCCCATATCACTACCTGGGCGCGCCCACCCCGCTGGCAAATCCGCCTATCTCTCGCGGCGAGATCATTCCTGGAAAACGCGATTGGCTGATGAAGACATATTGGAACGCCGCACGCAATCTGGATTCTGTCCTGGCTGAAGTGCTGGCCGAGCTCGACCAGGCTGGCGCCCGCTCGCAAACCGTGATCCTGGTAATCGGCGACCATGGCGAAGAATTGTTCGACCACGGTTATCTCGGGCACGGCACAAACATCAGCTTTGAACAAAACGCTACCCTCGGCAAACTCATCAATTCCAATTGGAAGCCCCCTCAGCGGGCGTTCGCATCGAGCAGCGTGAGCGGACTGATTCACAACGCGCTGATTCGCAGGCCGGAGGACGCCTTGCCGCTCGACGACGGCTTCTTCTGCTACACAGGCAAAGTCAACGAGCCCGGCCAACTCGGAACGGTGGTCCCCGGGGGCATCATTAAGTTTGACTTCAGGACGAAAGTGTGGGCCAGGCAGACCTCACCAGGGGAGGAATTCGGGGCGACCCCAAGCTTCCCACCGCTGATAGATCTTTGGGAAGCGTACGTGCGGCAACTACAAGTGCCGGACGGACGGGGAAAGGGATTCGACCGAAGATGAACCACCCCATCGCAATACGGTTGGCCGATGAAACTGTCCCTGCCAACCGGCGGGGACGAGGATTCTTCTCTGAGTGGGCTGGCCAGGCAACTTGGATCCTACTTGCCATCCTCGTCTTTGCTCCCACCATTTACTGGCTGTGGCAGCGCTGGACCATGAGCGTCTGGCATAACGTCCACGGCTTGTTCATTCCTTTCATTTGCGCCTACTTCATTTACGAGGTGCTGCGCTCAGATCAAGTTGCAGATGTGGAGCAATCCGCCTGGGGCTTTCTGTTCCTCATCGCCGGACTTGCAATGATCGCGCTGGACAGCGCCATTCGAACGCAGTTGCTAGCGGCCTTCGGTATGCTCGTTTGCCTGCCTGGTCTGTCGCTGCTGCTGCTGGGCAAGCGCCGTACGCAGGCACTGGCCTTTGTCTGGGTGTTGTCCTTCTTTATGCTGCCCATACCCGCCGCGTTCATCGACAGGTTCACTCTGTTGCTGAGGAGAATCAGTGCCGCCGGGGCCGAGCAAGTCATAGCGCTGCTCGGTATGCCTGTCGCCCGTCAAGACACGATGCTGTTTCTGCCGAAAGCCAGTCTGTCGATCTGGGACGCGTGCAGCGGCTTTTCCACACTCTATGCTTGCGTCTCGCTGGCGCTGGTCCTCGCCTACATGAACCCCTCATGGCCACGGCGCGCGCTCACGCTGGCGGCGGCTTTCCCTGTTGCGATGGCCGGTAATATCCTGCGTTGCGCGCTCTTTGCGCTCATTGTCGAGCGCTGGGGAATCGGCACCTTGCATACTCCATTGCATCCGGCGTCAGGTGTGGTTACGTTCACCGCAGCGGCGGTTCTACTGATACTTCTCAGTGGGGCACAGATTCGGGGGCCCGCCACATGACGCGGCTGTCTGACCGATACGTTCGTCCACTAGCGGTGTGCTTCCTGCTGGCGCTAATCCCAGTGGTGCTGCACTCCTATCTCAAGGTTGAAAACGACGACTGCAAGGCCCCTTTGGCTTTCATGCTGGAATCCCCTCAGGCGTCCTCTTCCAGCGGAAAGCGTGTTGCCTGGATGCGCGAGTTCTTCCAGAGCTCTCAATGGCAAGAGGGAAGCTTTTTCAAAGACGGGGTGCGCTTCGACTTCAGCATAATCCGTTCCTACGATGCCAAGCGGCTCTATCATCGTCCCGAGACCTCCCTGGTTGAACACGCCATCGTGCAGAACCGTGAGATCGAATGGGTACAGGCGGATTCCGGCGCGCTGCCGATTCATCGCGCTTACTACGGCAACACTGATCCGGCGATTGTCGTCGCATATCTGCTGGTGTATCACTCATCTCCCGTTGCCAGCCCTTATTGGCCGCATTTACGAACCGCGCCCGTCGAACTCTTCAGCGGCCGCCGTCCCATGACTCTTTTCTTTATCCAGGCGCGTGGATCTCCCGGCAGGTTTGGGGAAATGGAGAAGGTGGAGCAGGAGTGGCTGCTCTCTTCCTGGGACAAGTACCGGTCCGCCTGCCCGCACTGACCTCTCACTGATTCCGTCCCAGGCCACGATCATTCAAGCGATTTATCTTGAAGCCCTCGGACTTGCCACCCCACAACATCCTCACGAAATGAGAACTTTGCTCGAAACAATAAGGCCCATTGCCATTTTCTACTTTCTCGCGAGCTACAATGGCGTGTGAAGAAACTCATCGTTGTCGTCATTGCGATTGTCGTGCTGCTGCTCGCGTTCTGTGCGGCACGATCCGCCACTCCCATTGTTGAGCTCCCGTCTTCAGTTACCAGCCTGGGCCAGGCCACTCCGATAACGGTTCATGTAAGGGATCCGCGTGGCGTTCGCGCGGTGCGCGCCTTTGTCGAACAGAATGGTGCCCGGTACCCAGTGTTTGCGGCAGAGCAGCCTTCAAAATCGTCTGATACTAGCTGGGTTTTCACTGCCGGAGTCAAGACCACCCCACAGCTTCAGGCAGGCAACGCGAAGTTGATCGTGGAAGCGACTTCGAATGACCTGCTGCGAAAGACAGGCCTTGTTGAACGCGATGTGACCGTCATTACGCAACCGCCGACGATCACCGTTGACTCGGAACAACATTATCTCTACCTGGGGATGGCAGACCTCGCCACCTTTAATGTCTCGGGGAGCTGGACAGAAGCCGGAGTGCGCGTCGGCGATGAGAAGTTCCGCGCCTGGCCCATGCCCGGCGGAAAGCCGGGTCAGTTTTCACTCTATGCATTTGCCTGGAATATGCCCGCTGATACTGCGCCTCTGGTCTATGCCGGAAACGGTACCGGAAGCGACGTGACCAGCCCTCTGGTGGTCGTGTTTCCGAAGAAGGAGCAGCCGAAATACAAGCTCCACGATTTACAGGTGAGCGACGCTTTTCTGAACAAGGTGATCAACGAACTTGATCCCAACGGAACGGGTGATCCGGTCGCGCGCTTCGTGAAGATTAACAGTGTGATGCGTCGCGCCAACAACCAAACGCTTTCCGATCTGCAGTTCAAGACCGCCGACAGGTTTCTCTGGTCCCAGCCCTTCATTCGACAGCCTCACTCCCAGGCTGAGTCAAGCTTTGCCGATGTGCGTAACTACATCTATCAGGGCAAGAAGATCGACCAGCAGGTGCATCTGGGTTATGACCTGGCGGTGACGCAACACGTCGGCGTGGAAGCTGCGAACGACGGCAAAGTGGTTTATGCGGCTCCACTGGGGATTTACGGGAACTGCATAGTCGTTGACCACGGCTATGGACTGCAGACGATTTATGGCCATCTCAGCCGAATTGATGTGGGCGAAGGAGATATGGTGAAGCAAGGTCAGGTGATGGGCCTGAGCGGCCAGACCGGCATGGCCGGAGGCGACCACATTCATTTCGCGATGCAGCTCGACGGCGTCCAGATCGACCCGAAGGAATGGTGGGACGCACATTGGATCAAGGATCACATTGCGAGGTGGGTGGAGCTTCCCGGGTTCAAGCCGTAATGCGGGTCGGTAGCCCGCGATGCGACCGCCGCGGCATCACCTGCCTTTAAACGAGACGAAGGACAGCGCTTCCTCGTGCCACCTTCCGCATATGCCTGAACTTCCTGACATCGTCGCTTACATCCACGCGCTTGAAGCCCGGATCGTGGGGCAGCCGATTCAGAAAGTGCGATTAGCCAGTCCCTTTCTGCTTCGCAGCGCGGAACCGCCAATTGCCGAAGTGGAAGGCCGCAATCTGCGCGAGCTGCGGCGTATCGGCAAGCGAATCGCGATTGGAGTGGAGGGCGATCTCTGGCTGGTGTTGCATTTGATGATTGCCGGCCGCTTGCATTGGCGGCCGCGAGGAGCAAAGTTGGCGGGGCGGCAGAGCCTGGCGGCTTTCGATTTTCCCCACGGCTCGCTTGTCCTAACTGAAGCCGGCACCAGGCATCGCGCGTCGCTCTACGTGCTGCGTGGGGAGGAAAACTTGCGATCCGTAGATCCTGGCGGAATCGACATTTTCACCAGTGATCTTACTTCCTTTAGTGATGCGCTAAGCGCCGAGAATCGCACCCTCAAGCGGGCCCTGACGGATCCTCGCATCGTCAGCGGGATCGGCAACGCCTATTCGGATGAGATCCTGCACGCCGCCCGGCTCTCTCCTATCGCGCTTACCCAAAAGCTGAAAGCCGAAGAGTGGGAGCGGTTGTTCACGGCGACTCGCGGCACTCTGAAGCTCTGGACAGATCGGCTGCGCGGCGAAGCCGAAAGGGCCTTCCCCGAGAAGGTGACGGCATTTCGCCAGGGGATGGCGGTGCACGGGCGTTATGGCAAGCCATGCCCGAGATGCGGAGAAAGGATTCAGCGGATTCGTTACGCTGACAACGAGACGAACTACTGTGCCCGCTGCCAAACCGGCGGAAAGCTTCTGGCGGATCGAAGTCTCTCACGACTCCTGAAGTCCGATTGGCCGCGCACGTTAGGGCAACTGGAGGATCTAAAGCGCCGATAGAAACACCTGGGAGCAGATTTCAAGGCCACAGGTGAACTAAGTACGCGTGGTCGGTCCCGACGGCACGTATGTTTTGGGCTCGGCTATCATGGCATGTAGTTGATGTTCCAGGCAGGTTATGCTCGTACAATAGAGCAAGCAATGATTCCCTGTACTGTAGAGCTCGAGACATCCGGGAATCTGGCCAGACTCGTGTCTTAAGGTAGAAAGATGGAAGATGTTCTCGGGTTAGCGATGACAGGTGGAGGCGCGCGCGGCGCCTACCAGGCTGGAGTTCTCAAGCGCATCGGGGAAATCAAGCGAGTTCAGACCCACGGCAATCCATTTCCAATCATCGGCGGCGCATCCGCGGGAGCAGTCAATGGTTGCGCCCTTGCCATTGGCAGCGACGATTTCAGTCTGGCGACGCAGCTTCTCGCTCAGCTATGGTCGCGTCTCAAGCCCACCGACGTCTTTCGCTGCGACGTTGTCTCCCAGGCCCGGAACTCCATAACCTGGATCCTCGATCTTTCCTTTGGAGCGGTTCTCGGTGGAGGAAATGCACGATCGTTGCTGGATGCTACGCCCTTGCGCCATTACTTGCATGATCACCTCGATTGCGACCGGATCCAGGAGAACATCAAGCGCGGGCATCTCTACGCCCTTGCCATTTCCGCAACGAACTATAACTCGGGCAAGAGCTACCTCTTTATTCAGGGAGCCAAGGGCCACCCCATGTGGAACCGAAGCCGGCGGGTGACCTTGGCGACCAGGATTTCCGTCGATCATGTTTGTGCATCGGCCGCGATTCCTCTGGTATTTCAGCCGGTCAAGCTCAAGACGCCCGGAGGAGCGGCTTATTTTGGCGATGGATGCCTGCGCCTCCAGCAGCCGCTGAGCCCCGTCATACGGCTGGGAGCGAGGAGGATTTTCGCCATCGGTGTGCGCTGTGAAAATCTCGAACATCAGAGAGATGCGGAGAACCCCAGAGATCCCTCGCTGGCCCAGGTGATGGGCGTTCTCTTCAACGTCATGTTCCTCGACCATCTGGCCACCGACGTCGAACACCTCGAGCGGTTGAATCAGTTGCTTCGCGAGGGTCACATCAGCCAGTCGGGTGTCGAACCCTGTGAGAAGATGCGGCCCCTGGTCCCGCTGCTGATTACGCCTTCCGTTAACCTGTCCGAACTGGCGGAGTATCACCAGAGAGAGATGCCTTATCTCATCCAGTACTTCATGAACGGTTTGGGAAGGGATGCGGCCGCCTGCTCCGACCTGATGAGCTATCTGCTGTTCACGCCAAAGTACACGAGTGATCTCATCGACATCGGGTACCACGACGCCGATGGGCGGATCGACGAGATCGAAGACTTCCTCTACTCCCCCCAGGATGGTGGCAACGGGAACCCCTTGCCCGCCGCGCTAGGGAATGGCAAGTCGCGAGCGGTAGCCTCCGCGGCTAAGCGACCCCCGGTTTTGAGCAAGACGCGGGGGTGATCCCTCGTTCTCCCTTCCATTCGCATCGCGGAGCGTTCAGCTTCGGGCGGCCTGGCGGGCGGCTTTCATAATGGTCTTCTGCATGCGATTCTCCCCCGCCCAATACAAGCTGATTTCGTGGCCATCGGGGTCGTTGAGATAGGCGTGCCGCCAGCCCCATGGCATCATGCGCGGCAATTGGGTGATGTAGAAGCCCTTCTGTTGCAGCTTGCGGCAGAAGCCGTCCAGATCGCGGACTTCGAAGTACAGACGCACGCCGTCGCTGGCGACCGAAACTCCCGGTCCCGCCTGGTGGAGAGCGATGGTTCCATCGCCCCCCGGTGCCCGCAGCCGCGCGTAGACCGGCG
>Ga0335082_10000273_pt1 | contig 52658 bp, 44 predicted proteins | sample Lox_Sample_41_FD_206718 | JGI IMG/M metagenome (GOLD analysis project Ga0335082, IMG submission 206718) | Soil microbial communities from Loxahatchee National Wildlife Refuge, Florida, United States - Lox_Sample_4.1 | ecosystem: Environmental > Terrestrial > Soil > Wetlands | place: USA... | reverse complement strand
GCTCCTTTGGCGAGGAACACTCTCGGAAGAATAGGTCTCTGGCCCTCGTTTCATCTGCGCCTTCCAGACTCCACGAGGTGTCAACACCTTTGTGGGATAGCTCAGACTAGTCCCCCCCGGCCCCGTCGCCGAGCGACCTCAGTCGTCCGGAGAGCCGGGGAGAAGGGCTTCAACCGGTAGGGTCTCGGGCCCCTTCTCCGTGCAGATCGCGAAACGGGCGCGCCTGCCCCTCTCTCCGGCCCACCCGCGTTCCTCCTCGGCCTCCGCGTACATCGCCAGGCCGGCGTATCGCCCCCGAACATCGAGGACGTAGAACTTGACGTTGAAATTCGGGTCACCGTTTTTCTTGCGCAGCCGCTTCTCGACCGTGTTGGCTCGGATTCGACGGAGAGCCTCCAGGCCCGCATCCTTCGGGTGCACGCCACGGCGCAGGCTCTCGACGATTTGGAACGCAGAAAGGTTGTAGAGGTTCGCTTCGCCGCGGCCCGTCGAGCCGGCGGCGCCCACGTCGCCGTCCACGTACAAGCCCGCGCCGAGGATCGCCGAGTCTCCGACGCGGCCCGGGATCTTCCAGGCGAGGCCGGAGGTCGTTGTCACCCCGCAGATTTCTCCTTTCGAGTTGACTCCATCGCAGTTGATCGTCCCGTACAGCGGAGGCGCCGAGTTCGCACCCTCCCGCTCCATCGGGAGCCGAAGCTCGTCTTGCGCGATCTCCCGCGCGGCCGCGTTCGGAAAGTGCTTCGGGTCGGTCCGCTGCTTCCACTCGAGCCAGAGCCGGCGCGATTTTTCGGTGTTCAGATCATCTTCGATCCGAAACCCCATCATCCGGGCGAAGTCCTGCGCCCCCTTGCCCACGAGGAGATGGTTGTCCGTCTTGTTCATCACCTCGCGCGCCACGCGCGAGGGCGTCCGCACCCCCTCGAGCGCCGCCACCCCGCCGGCGCGCCGGAGCGGCCCATGCATGCAGCTGGCGTCGAGCTGCACGGTTCCTTCGGAATTCGGCCGCCCGCCGTAACCCACGCTGTCGTCCTCGGGATCCAGCTCGTTAACGTTGACGCCCTCGATCAGGGCGTCCAGGACGTCTGACCCCTGCGTCATCAGGGTCCAGGCCTTTTCCACGCACGTGACCGTCCCGCCGTTCTTGAACCAGTTGCCGTTGGCCGACGAGATCACGACCGGGGGAACACGGGGGCGGGCGATCACGGCGGGCCCAGACCCGAAGACGGTGCTCGGGGCTCCCGCGGCGAGACCCGCCGCTGTCCCCACGCGCACGAACTCCCGCCGGCTGATCCGTCCCGGCATGAGGTGCCTCCCTCTCGAAGCTTCGCCCCCGAGCTTGTTCTAGATGCCGTCCTCGCTCAAGATGGTCGAAGCGATTTGCCGAATCCCTTCCGCCACGCCGCGGGATCCCGCGACGACGTTGCCTCGCTCGAAGTAGCGCCGCCCGCCGCCGAAGTCCGTCAGGACTCCCCCGGCCTCCTCGATCAGGACCGCGCCGGCCGCGATGTCCCAAGGCGACAGACGAAACTCGAAGAAGCCGTCGAAGACTCCCGCGGCGACGTTGGCCAGATCGAGCGCGGCCGAGCCGGCCCGCCGGATGGCGCGGGCCTCCAGAAAGAGCGCCCGGAAAAGCGCCAGGTAGACGTCGATCTTGTCACGACACCGAAACGGGAATCCGGTCGCGAGGAACGAGCCCTCCACCCCTTGCCGTTCGGTCACCGTCAGCCGGGTCTCGTTTCGGAAGGCCCCCGCCCCCCGCTCGCCGGCATAGAGCTCTCCCCGAAGCGGGTCCCAGACCACCCCCGCCACCGGCTCGCCCCTTTCGCTCGCCGCGATCGAGACGCACCAGAAGGGAAACCCCGCGATGAAGTTGGAGGTCCCGTCCAGCGGATCGATGATCCAGGTTCGCCGGCCTTCGGGCGCCCGGCCCCCGCCGCCTCCTTCTTCCGCGAGAAAGGCGTCGTCGGGAAAGCGCTCGCGGATCACGGCGATGATCGACTGCTCGCTCTCGTAGTCCGCCAGCGTCACGAAATCGTTCTGCCTCTTCTGCGAGATGGCGCCTTGCGGCAGCGCCCGCCAGCGCGCCAGAAGCAATTCGCCACCCGCCCGCGCGGCGGCGATCGCCGTTTCGAGCAGCCGCGAGCTCATCAGCGCTCCCTCGCCTGCGCCGCGGCCTCGGCAAATCCCGCCGCGACGGCCTTCTCGGCCGGCGTCCCCAAAAGGTTGAATCCGGGCTCCCCCGGCCGCGCGTCGCGCCCGTCGGAGAAAGCCTTCCACCAGTAGACCCCCTTCCACCACGGCTCGGGCTCGAGCGCGCGAAAGACCGCCGCGACCGCCCGCGCCGCGTCTTCGGGGGAGCGTCGCCGGCCCGAAACTTCGTCGTGAGGCGCCATCCACGCACCGGCCACGGGCGGGTAGCCCACCTCGGTCAAGACCACGGGCTTTCCGTAACGGCGCGACAACCGCGCCAGAGGCTCCGCCGCCCGGCGAGCGCCTCGGGTCAACTCCGCATCCGTCGCCGCCGGGTCGCTCGAGAGCGGATCGTAGAAATCCGCGCCGATCAAGTCGAGCGCGTCCCAGAAGGCCACTCGCTCGGTTCCCGAGGCCCAGTTGGCGGCGTAGAGAAGGGGCGCCCCCGTCGCGAGGCGCACGGCGGCGATCGTCTGCCGCCACTCTCCCGCGCGCACCTCGGTTGCGGAAAGCTCCGTTCCGACACAGAAGAGCGCCGCGCGGACGGCTTCCGCCACGATGGCGTGATGAACGATGAACCGGCGGTACGCGGCGAACCACTTCTCCCAGTCCGCGCCACTGCCCATGGCGATGTCGCCGACGAAGGCGCCGCCCGCCAACCAGATCTGCGGCTTGACCAACGCGCTCAAGCCGAGGCTCCGCGCGTCCGCGACGGCGCGGACGGTTCCCTCGTCGGTCTCTCCGCGCGGGCTGCGGTGCACGAATTCGATCTCCGGCCGCGCGGCGCCGGGTGAGTAGGCGAAGGGCATCACGGAAACCGAGTTGGCGGACATTCGGGAAAGCCTTTCGAGCGTAGCGTGCGACCGCGCCGAGACGTAGCCCCCTTCGAGAGAGTTAGACATCGCGTAAGAGATCCCGCGCAGGAACGCGGTCGGCGCCGCTCGCCTGGACGGCGCGGCAACCCTTTCACGCCCGGAGGCCGCGCGCCACCGAACCAACGCGGCGGAAAGCGGGTCCGAAGGCCCGAGCAGCGTCCTTCGCACGGCATCCTGACCCTCGAGCCGGCTTCCCGCGTCCAACCACGAGGCGGAGGCGCCCACGGCCAGTATCGGCGAGACCCGGCGGTCCTCCCGCAGGATCTCGTCGACGGAAGGCTCGACGCCCGCAGCCTCGAGAAAGGCCGAGAAGCTCCGGACCTCGCGTCCCCACCAGGAGCCCGACGCCTGCGCTCCGAGCGCGAGGAGCAGCGTGGCCCGGTCGGCCAGACGCGGCTGCGCCGCCGCCAAAGTCGCCGCGGCGAAAACCGGACTGACGAGGTCCGGCTCCCGCGGCGCGCCGGCGTCCAGGTCCACCCGAATGCCGTGTCCGTCGCGGACGACGTCGGCCGGGCGGCACGAGCCCGTGTACCGCCCCTTGCTCGCCGCATCCGGAAAGAGACGGACCGTCAGGGATGCCGATGGCCCCGGAGAGAGAAATCTTGCGAGCACCGACTGCCAGGCGGCAGCCGCACTTCTCTCCGAATCGCGAAAGAGCCATCGCGCGCCATCCCGTTGCTCGGACCGGAGCGAGCGGAGGAACTCCTCGCGCGAACGGATCTCGTCGCGGTCGAAGCCCCGGTCGATCGCGAGCGTTTTCCCCACGCGACGGAATCGCCCGCTCTTGGACAACTCCCCCGAAATCACCCGGTAGTCGCCGGGCTCCCCGGGCTCGAAGATGGCCCGCGCGGCCAGATGGACGACCGCCGGCTCGCCGTTTCCCAAGACGAGGGTCTCCCGGGACCCGTCCGGGTCCGAGAGCGCGATCGCCTCGTCGGCCGCGCGGTAGGCCCGGCCGTCGAACGAGAACCCCTTGGCGTCCAGGCGCACGGGAAAGCGCGCGAGACGGCGGCCGAAGGCCTCCGATACGGGCAGCACCCAAAGACGCACGACCTCGGTTCCGGCCGCCGCGGGCGCATCCTCCGAGCCTACCTGGAGGTCGATTCCGCGCCGCGCCGCCCAGGAGACGAAGCGTTCGATCTCCGGAACGAGGGCAGAGTCCTTCGGAACGCGCAGGGCGACCCGGCGGACGTCCGTGCTCGAAACGGGCGCCGTGAGCAGGACGAGGATCAGCGCGGCGCGGGACCCGTCAGCCAGACGCACGGGCGCAGATTACGCCCTCCAGGCAATCCGCCCACCAACGATCGTGGCGGCGGGCCGTCCCGTCAGGTTCCAACCCCCGAAGGGCGTGTTGCGGGAGAGCGATCGAAAAGAGGCGGGATCGACCGTCCATCGCGCGTTCGGATCGAACAACGTCACATCCCCCGGCGCACCGGGCGCGAGGGTTCCTCCCGGCAGCCCGAAGGCGCGGGCGGGGCCGGCGGAGAAGAGCTGCGCAAAGCGCTGGAGAGACAGCCGTCCGGCGACCACCAGCCGGTCGTGGACCACCGCGGCTGCGGTCTCGAGCCCGACGACCCCGAAGGGCGCGGTCTCGAAATCGAGCGACTTCTCGTCTTCGTGGTGGGGGGCATGATCCGTGGCGATCGCGTCGATCGAGCCGTCCGCCAGCCCTGAGACCAGCGCCTCCAAGTCGGCGGCTTCTCGCAACGGGGGATTCATCTTGCAGTTGGTCGCGAACCCGGAGCGTTCCACCTCTTCGTCGGTGAGAACGAGGTGGTGGGGCGTGACCTCGCACGTCAAGGCGAGGCCCCGCCCCCGGGCCTCCCGCACGAGATCGAGCGAGCGCGCCGCGGAGAGGTGGGCGATGTGGAGCCTTCCGCCGACCGTTTCGGCCACGAGCAGATCCCGAGCGACGGCCGCCGCCTCGGCAATCGAAGGCTGTGCCGGCAGACCGAGTCGGGTCGAGACCGCGCCCTCGTGCATCGGTGCGCCGCCCGAAAGGGTCGGGTCCTCCGAATGCTGGACCACCGGCAACCCGAAGAGGCCTGCGTGCTCGAAGGCCCGCCGCAGGAGAGCCCCATTGGCCAGCCACCGGCCATCGTCGGAGACGGCCACCGTCCCCGCCACCTGCATCTCACCGAACTCGGCCAGCTCCTCGCCTCGCTGCCCCTTGGTGATCGCGCCGATCGGGTAGAGTCGCGTGCCGCCGACCCCGCGCCCCTTCGACACGATGTACTCGATGATGGCGCGGTTGTCCGCGACCGGGTCGGTGTTGGGCATCACGCAGACCGCGGTGTAGCCGCCGGCGGCAGCCGCGCGCAGCCCCGTGACGATCGTCTCCGCGTACTCCCGGCCCGGCTCTCGCAGGTGCGCATGGAGGTCGATGAAACCGGGCAAGACGTAGAGTCCCTTCGCGTCCAGGACCTCGGCTCCGTCGGCGGACAGGTTCGGCTCGACCCGAGTGACCCTTCCCTCCTCGATACGCACATCGAAGGAGCCGTCCTTGCCCGCGACAGGGTCCACGAGGCGTCCGCCCCGGATCAGCAGCGCCCCGCTCATGGCTCCTTCTCCCCCTCCCAGGCGCGGCCCGTCGCCAGCAGGTAGAGCACCGCCATGCGGATCGCCACGCCGTTGGCGACCTGCGCGAGAATCACCGACCGCGGGGAGTCGGCCACGTCCGAGGCGATCTCGACCCCTCGGTTCATCGGCCCGGGATGCATCACGATGGCCCCGGGCTTCGCGCGCGCGAGCCGCGCAAGCGTCAGGCCGTAGCGCTTGAAATATTCGCGCGAGGACGGGAAGAGCGAGGAGCCCTGGCGCTCGAGCTGCATTCGCAGCATCATGACGACGTCCGCCCCCTCGAGGGCGGCGTCGAAGTCGGTCGTGACCTCGACTCCCATTTCCGAGATCCGGGGCGGCATCAGCGTCGGCGGCGCGCACAGCACCACGCGCGCGCCCATCTTGCCGAGCAGCCAAATGTTGGACCGCACCACGCGGGAATGCTCGATGTCGCCGGTGATCGCCACCCGGAGACCCTCGAGCCGCCCCAGGCGCTGCCGAATCGTCAGGGCATCCAGCAGCGCCTGGGTCGGGTGCTCGTGGGCGCCGTCTCCCGCATTGATGACCCCGGCCTTGAGATTCCGGGCCAGGTAGTGCGGCACGCCCGGCGTACCGTGCCGAATCACGATCAAGTCGGGCGACATCGCCTCGAGATTCCGCGCCGTGTCGAGCAGGGTCTCACCCTTCTCGACGGAGCTGCCCTTCGCGGCAAAGTTCAAGGAGTCGGCAGACAGCCACTTCTCGGCCGTCTCGAAGGAAAAGCGCGTGCGGGTCGAGGCCTCGAAGAACAGGTTGACCACCATCCGGCCGCGCAGCGCGGGTACCTTCTTGATCTGACGCTGCCCGATCTCGCGCATGGACTCGGCGGTGTCGAGGATGAGAACGATTTCTTCCGGCGAAAGGGACTCGATGCCGAGGAGGTCCTTGGAGCGAAGGCTCGTCGGAGTCAACCCTTCTCCTCGAGCGGCCGTTCCAGGATCCAGACTTCGTCCACGCCGTCGATCTCACGGAACAAGACCTTGATGACCTCGCGCTGAGCGGTCGGCACGCTCTTGCCGACGTAGTTCGCCTCGATGGGGAACTCGCGGTGGCCGCGGTCGATCAGCACCGCCAGGCGGATGGCCCGCGGCCGGCCGAGGTCGATGACCCCGTCTAGGGCGGCGCGGATCGTCCGTCCCGTATAGAGGACGTCGTCGCACAGGACCACCGCGCGGCCGTTCAGGTCGAAGTCGATTTCGGTCTTCTTGAGCAGGGGCTGGGGGGCGACCGTCGAGAGGTCGTCGCGGTAGAGCGTGATGTCGAGGACACCCACCGGAAAGGCCTGCGACACCAGGGCCGAAAGCCGCTCGGCCAGCCGATTGGCCAGGGGGACCCCGCGAGTCCGGATCCCGATGAAGGCAAGATCGGGCAGGTCCCGCTGGCGCTCGGCCATCTCGTGTGCCATCCGATCGATCATGCGGCCAATGCGCTCGGCGTCGAGAATGCGAGTCTTCTTGACGAGCCCTTCGCTCAAGGTCGCGCGAGTCTATGGGGCGGCTGCTCGCCCGTCAAGAACCGGCAAAATCGGGGTAAAATACTTCGACCGTTTCATGGTCATCTACAACGCGGCCACCCGGGAGCTCACGGCCAAGATCGTCTACTACGGTCCGGGTCTCGGGGGAAAGACCACCAACCTGCAGGTGTTGCACGACCGACTGGAGCCCTCAACGGTCGGAAAGTTGTTGAACCTCTCGACACACACCGATCGGACCATCTACTTCGATCTGCTCCCGGTCGAGCTCGGAGACATCAAGGGCTACAAGATCCGCTTCCAGCTGGCGACCGTTCCCGGGCAGACCGCCTTCAACGAAACGCGCCGGGTCGTGCTCAAGGGCGCCGACGGAATCGTGTTCGTCGCCGACTCGCAGTGGACCATGCTCCCGAAGAACCTCGAGAGCTGGCAGAACCTGAAGGACAACCTGAAAGCCAACGGTGTGGCCTTCGAGGGAATGCCGATCGTGATCCAGTACAACAAGCGCGACTTAAACGACATCCTTTCGATCGAGGCGATGCAGGAGGCGCTCGGACTCTCGTCTTTTCCCTTCGTCGAGGCCGTGGCGAGCGCCGGTCGCGGGGTGACCGAGTCCTTCAAGCTCATCTCGAAGCTGACCTTCGTGGATCTGCTGCGTCGCCTGCAGGGACGGCGTCCCGAAGAGGCGAGCCTGCCCACCGGCAAGGAGAGCAAGGACGACCTGCAGTCCTGGAGGCAGTCGCTCTTCACCAAGGTCCCGACTCCCGAGCCGAAACGGCCCCGCCCCCTGGTGGTCGTCCCCTCGCCCTCGGAGGAGGCGCCCTTCGAAACCGAGGAGCCGGCCGCCGCCGAATCGACGTCGGCGGCCGAAGGGCCCTTCGCGGCAGCCCGGGAGGCCAAGGCACCGCCGTCGCCGCCCCCCGCCGCCGAGCCACCGGAGCCCCTCGAGGTGGTGGACGAGGTCGGCCCGGAACCGGTGGAAGCTCTGGCCGAGCCGGTCACCGTGGAGGAGACTGCGACTCTGGCCGAGCCCCCCGGCGCCGAAGGGCCGGTCGCGTTTGCTTCGGAGAGCCCCCGGCAGCGAGTCGAGGCCGGCGTCTCCGGCGAGGCCGTGCGGCAGCTCGAGGCGCGCCTCGAGGCGGGCCTGCTCGAAGCGAACGAACGGCTGCAGAAGACTCGCATCGATTTCGGACGCGTTGACGCCGCCTGCAACGCCCTGGCGTCCCGGCTCGACGTGCTCGAGCGACAGACGAGCGACTCCGGCCGGGCCCTCACGGATCTTCGCCAGGGAATCGAAGCGAGACTTCAAGCCATCGAAGATCGCGGAAGAAGCGACAGCCGGGAGATTGCCCGGATCGGCGAGCTGTCCGAGCGCCTCGACTCGGCCGCCGGACGGCTCGACGGCCACGAGCAGCGGCTGGGAGCCAGCCTCGAGCGGCTCGAGACCCAAGAGAAGAGGCTCGACGCCGAGGAGAAGGCCCACGAGGCGATGCGCAAGCAGATCGAAGGCGCCGACAAGCGCCAGCGGTCGCTCGAGGACGACGTCGGGATGGCCTTGGCGGCCGTCACCGAGCGCGCCGAGAAGCTGCAGCAGCAGATCAGCGCCATCGGGGGGACTCTCGAGGCCTTGCGGACAACCTTCGAGGAGAAGACCCACCAGGGACGCCGCGAGGCCGAGGACATCCGCACACAGCTCGCGCCGGTGCTCGAGGCCCACAGCCAGCGCCACGCCAACGACGAGCGAATGCTTGCCGAAATCGACCGGCTGCGGGAGAGCCTGGCGGACTCTCTGGCCGACCTCTCGGAGCACTTGCGCCGCGCGGTTCGCGGCGCCTAGCGAACCGTCCCGCACTCGCCCGCGCCGAATCCGGCGCGAGGCCTCCTCGAGGCCCTAGCGCTCTTCTCTTTCGGATTCCCCGACCAGCCGCGACAAGAACTTTTCGTCGTCCCGCCAGCGGTCGCGAACCTTGACGGTCAGATTCAAGAAGAAGCGCCGGCCGGTTTCCGCTTCGAGCTCCTCCCGGGCGGCCATGCCGATCTGCTTGATCATGGCGCCGCCGCGCCCGACCACGATGCCCTTCTGGCCCTCACGCTCCACCACGACGGAGGCGGTCACGACGGTGAGCCCCTTTTCGGCGTCCTCCCGAACCTCCTCGAGGACGACCGCAGAGGCGAAGGGAAGCTCCTCCCGCGTGCGCTCCAGGAGCTTCTCGCGGATCACTTCGCCGATCCACTCGGACTCGGGCGTAGCGGTCAGGAAGTCCTCGGGGTAGGCCGGCTCCCCTTCGGGCAAGTTCGCCGCCAGCCGCTCGGCGAGAAGAGCGACGCCGTCGCCGGTCAATGCGGAGATCGGCACGATCTCGTGAAAGTCGAAACGCGAGGCGAAGTCCTGGAGCATCGGGAGCAACTTCGCCTTGGCGATCCGGTCGATCTTGTTGAGAGCCAGGACGACCGGAGACTTCACCCGCTCGAGCAGCCGGAGGATGTAGGCCTCCCCGGGCCCCCGCTTCTCCGTGGCGTCCACGATCCACAGCACGAGATCGGCCCTCGCGAGCGCATCGGTGGCGTCGCGAACCATGGCGGCGTTCAAGCGGTACTGCGGGCGGTGAATCCCCGGGGTGTCCAGCAACGCGATTTCGTGGCCCGGCCCGCGGGCGATGCCGAGGATGCGCCGGCGAGTCGTCTGCGGCTTGTCCGACACGATCGCGATCTTTTCCCCCACCAGCCGGTTGACGAGCGTCGATTTGCCTACATTGGGGCGACCGATCACCGCGACGGAGCCGACGCGCACGGGTGGACCTCCCGCGATCAGCGACCGGCTTTCAATTCCTGGGGCTGCGGGCTGTCGGGGGACCCGATCTCGGCCGGCTCGATGCGCACTCGGTGCACTCGGCGCCGGTCGGCATCCTCGACGGTGAAGACGAGGTCGTACTCGCGAAACGTCTCGCCGTTCTTCGGGATGTGGCCGAGGCGCGCGGCCAGATAGCCGCCGACCGTCGTGAACTCCTCTTCCTGGGGCCCGCGCCCAAAGAGCTCGGCAATCGTCGTCACGTTTTGCTTGCCCGAGACCGAATAGGCGTTCTCCCCCGCCTTCGTCACGGACTCACGCTCGTCCTCGTGCTCATCGGAGATCTCGCCCACGATCTCCTCCAGGAGGTCCTCGACGGTGACGAGACCCGAAACACCTCCATATTCGTCCACGACGATCGCCATCCAGAGGTGCCGTCGCTGGAATTCGCGAAGGAGCTCCGAGACTTTCTTCGTCTCGGGGACGAAGTAGGCCTCCCGCGCGATCGACGGGATGGGCGGGCTCGTGCTCGTTCGGATCGCGGCGAGGGTGTCCTTGACGTGCACGATGCCCACGACCCGGTCGATCGTCCCGCGCGCGACGGGGATTCGCGAGTACTTCGTCGACACGAAGAGGTCGGCGAGCGCTTCGAAGGAAGCAGCCGCGTCGATCCAGGCGATGTCGGTGCGCGGAGTCATCACCTCGCGCACCCGCGTGTCTCCGAAGTCCACGATCGAGAGGAGGAGCTTCTCCTCCTCCTTCTCCAGAATGCCTTCCTCCCGTCCCACGTCGATGTAGGCCTGGACCTCTTCCTCCGTGGCCGGCGGCGCCGGCGCGGCCCCTCCGCTCTCCCGGGCCTCGAAGATTTTTCGCACGGGAATGGCGAGCGGCAGGAGCAGCCACGACGCGGCGGTCACGATCGGCAAGAGGCGAGTGACGATCTTCTCCGGATCCGAGGCGGCGGCATGCCGCAGCAGCAGGACCTCGGTCAGCAGCCAGCCCGCCAGAAACAGTCCGCCGCCCCAGGCCCACGGCGACGCCACGCCGACGGCCGCCAGCCCCGAGACCACCGTGAGCAGGCCCATCAACAGGAGGATCTGGACGAGGACCTTGGTCGTCGTGCGGACGATGGCGGTCTCGCCCGGCCCCGCCAGCAGGCGCGCGCGCTCTGGGTGCTCCTCGAGCAGGCCCCGCACCTTGATCGGCGACAGGCGTTCGAGCGCCATCGCGAAGGTCTCGAAGAGGAGAAACGCGAGGTAGCAGACGCCGGACGCCGCGAGAAGCATCAAGGGCGTTCCTCGAGACCCAGACGCCTCCGAATCCGCGACTCGAGAGCGTCCATCTGACCCTGATCGGTTTCGTGGTCGTAGCCCAAGAGGTGCAGGTACCCATGCAACAGCAGCCGGTCGAGCTCCGCGCCTCTCGGCTGCCGTCGCCGGCGCGCCTGGCGCGCCGCATACGGCACCGAGATCACGATGTCTCCGAGCAGCGCGCCGCCGCCGGCGGGGAAGGAGAGCACGTCCGTCGGCCGGTCCTGGCGCCGATAGCGGCGGTTCAGGGTCCTCATCCGGCGGTCGCCGCAGAAGTAAACCGAAACCTCCCGCGGCCGTGACGCCGTCGCCCGGGCGGCCCGGGCGATCAAGCGACGGACGCGCGCGGCGGGAGGCGCCCCTTCGACGGCGGCCCGCACCCCGACTTCCAGCCGACCGCTGCGGCTCATCCCGCGCTCCCGCCCGAGACGGGCCGCGGCCCCGAGATCTTTCCCGAGGCCGGCTCCGCCGAGAACTCCCCGGAGCGCCGGCGCGCCCGCTCGCGATTGAACTCGAAGCCGGGGTAATCGATGCGGTGGTGGTACACCGTCGAGACGGTTCGCTCCAAGGTGTCCACGATGATCGCCAGATCGCGCATCGTGAGATCGCACTCGTCGAACTGTCCATCCCGCAGGCAATCGTCCACGATCGTCTGGATCATCGATCGGATCTTGGCCGGCGTGGGCTCGATCAACGTGCGCGAAGCCGCTTCCACCGCGTCGCAGATCATCAGGATCGCATTGACGCGACTGGAGGGACGCGGTCCCCCGTGGCGGTAATCGGTGTCGCGCACCGGTCCCTGTGCCGGATCCGACCGCGTCAGGGCCTTCTGGTAGAAGTAATGGATCTTCTTGGTTCCATGATGCTCCCGGATCGCCGCGAGGATCGGCTCGGGCAGGCTCGCCTTGCGGCCCATCTCGTACCCCTCCTTCACGTGGGAGGCGATGATCAGCGCGCTCATCGAAGGCTCCAGCCGGTCGTGGCGATTGGCTCCCTTGGGCTGGTTCTCGATGAAATACTCGGCCATCCGGATCTTGCCGATGTCGTGGTAGTAGCCGGCCACGCGCGCCAGCATGGCATCCGCCCCGATCGCCTCCGCCGCCGCCTCGGCGAGCGTGCCGAGCATGAGGGAGTGCTGGTACGTTCCCGGCGCCTCGAGCGCCAGGGTGCGCAGGATCGGCAGGTTCTGATTCGAGAGCTCGAGCAGGCGAATGTCGGTCGTCACGTGAAAGAAGTGCTCGAAGATCGGAAGCACCAGCGCGACGAACATGGCGACGAAGCAGCCGCCCGCGAGCCCGCCCATCATGTCCGCGAAGAAGTCCCAGCCGCGCGGCTCGGCGTTCAGGAAGGAGATCGCCGACAGAGACACGAGGTTGGCGGCCGCAACGATGCCACCCATTCGGATCAAAACGCTCCGGGAGCGCACCCGACCGACGCCGAAGATGCCGGCAAGCGAACCGACGATGGCGAACAGGGTGAACGAAAAGCTCTGCCCCATGAGCAGCCCCCCACCCACGGCGTGAACCGCCGCGAAGAGGAGGGCCGGCCCCATTCCCGCCACCAGGCTGGCCACGATCGGACCCGCCGCGAAGGGAATCGCGTAGTCGCTGTGCGATGCCCACGCCGCGCCCTCGGGGCTCGTGGACAGGGTCTGCGCGAGCGCAAAAGCGCCGCGGGTCACGAGCGCGAAGAGAATCCCCGTCGAGAGCACGGAGGCGTAGACCACGCCCGGTTGACGCTCGCGGCGGCGGCGCCGCTGGCGCCGTGCATCGAGCCAGAACACCGCGGCCGCGCAGATCTGCAGCAGCGCCGTTCCCGCGACCTTCACCCAGGAGGAAGGGTCCGCAACCGATGCCCGGGCCGCGTCGATCCATTGCGCGGTACGAGCCGTGATCTCGTCGCCCTTGCGGACGATGACCTTGCCGCGGGGGATCTTCGTCAGGACCGTCTCCACGGAGCGGGCGGATTCGGCGCGACGCTCGGCCGTCGCGGCCCCGTTGAAGGTCAGATTGGGCCGGGCAGTGGCCGCCAGGAACGCCGCCACTTCCGAGCGCTCCCGTGCCGTCAGCGGCGTGTCCACCAGCTTGCCGGCCAGCGCGACCTTCGCCGGGGCGCCGTACTCGAGCACCTCCGAGAGCTCTCGCCGCCGCGCCTCGCGGCCCGTGACCGGGTCGTGCAGGACAATCCCGGACGCCCGCTTGCCGGAGAGCGCCTCCCGATCGTCCACGACGCCCCCGTGGTAAAGATCCTGCCCGGCCGCAACCAGCCGGTCCTCGAGCTCTCGGGAGAACCCCAGCCGGGACAGCGCCGAGAGCGCCTCATCGCCGATCGGCAGGTCGAACGCCTCCCGCACCGCCGTGGTCACGGCGCCGCGCCGCCGGGCCGCCGTCCGCGCCTTCTCGAAGCACCGACGCAGATCCCGCTCCAGCCGGGCCGCCGCATCCGCGTCCCAGTCGTATATGGGCAAGACTTCCTCGGCGGCCTCCGCGCGCCGCCGGTCCGTCGCCGCCGTGTCCGAAACGATCAGATCCCGCGGGGCGACGACGTCGCGCGTGGCGATCGAGCCCGCCTTCTGCGGCGCGGTTTGGAAGGAAAGGGAGGGAGAGAAGGCCACGGTCGTTGCCACGACGTAGGCCGCGGCCCAGAGCAGTGGCCTCAGCCGCTCGAGGCGCCGTGGCGGCGCGCTCGCCGCCGAAGGGAAGCGGTGGCGAGAAGCGGTGGTCGGGCGCCGAATGGGCGCGTCGGCGGGCATGCCAGACCTCACCGTCCGGTCGTCGAACGAGGTGCCGCCGCCTCGCGCTCGCGGTCGAGGCCCTCGTAGGCGGAGATGATCGATTGCACGAGGGGATGGCGAACGACGTCTCGCTCGTCGAAGAGGACGAAGTGAATGCCCTCGACTCGCGACAAAAGCTGCTGCGCCTCGCGCAGCCCGGAGGTCTTTCCTTGTGGCAGGTCGACCTGCGTGATGTCTCCGGTGACGACCGCCTTCGAACCGAAGCCGATCCGCGTCAGGAACATGCGCATCTGCTCGGAGGTCGTATTCTGAGCTTCGTCCAGGATGATGAACGCGTCGTTCAACGTCCGGCCCCGCATGAAGGCGATCGGAGCGACCTCGATGATGCCTCGCTCGAGCATCTTGGCCGTCTTCTCGTAACCGAGGATGTCGTACAGGGCATCGTACAGCGGACGCAGGTAGGGATTGACCTTTTCCACCAGATCGCCCGGCAGGAAGCCCAGCCGCTCGCCGGCCTCCACGGCGGGCCGCGCCAGCACGATGCGCTTGCACTTCTTTTCGAGCAGCGCCGCCGCGGCCATGGCCACGGCCAGATAGGTCTTTCCGGTTCCGGCCGGTCCGATCGCGAAGACCAGGTCATGCCGGTCGATCATCTGGACGTAGAGCCGCTGCTTGGAGTTGCGCGCCGACACACTCCCCTTGAGCGTCGGGCCGAACGGCGAGTCCAGGAAGAACTCCGTCAGCGAGGCCTTGGGATCCTCTCGGATGATCCGGATTGCCGTCGAGACGTCGCCGCTGCGCAACGGGTACCCGGCCGAAAGCAGCTCCGAGAGGCCCGCGAGCAGCCGGCGGGCCGAAGACTCGCCCTCGCCCTCTCCGACGACGGAAATCTCGTTGCCGCGCGCCGCCAGACGCACGCCGAAGGCCTCCTCGATGGCGCGCAGGTTTTCGTCGGCGATTCCGAACAGCTCGGTCAATCCCGCTTCGGGGAGGATGAGGGCCGGGGTGGGCTCTGAAATAGTGATCGCTCCTAACCGACGATTCGGGTTTTGCGGGCAACGCCCGGGCGGGTTCGCTCCGTTTGCGGAACTCCCCCCCTCCGGTCGGCCGCGTCGGCCAATGACGGTACCACGTCGGCCCGGCAAGCGAAACGCGGGCCACGGGAAAGACCCGGGCCCGCGCGACGAAACCCTTTAGTTTGAATCAGTTGGCTTGCCAGGACTCGTGCTGGATTTCCGAGGTCAGCGGCCCTTGGTCAGCGACTTGGCGACGTCCTCAAGGCCGTTCTCGACCGCGTCGCGAAGAGTCGAGCCCTTCGATTTTTGGCGGATCTCCGCCAGGATCGCCCCCTTGGAATCCTTGGCGATGACCTCCAGACAGACGCCCGGATTGGCAGCCCAACCTCCCCAGTAGCGGGCGCCTCCGGAGGGCTCCCAGGCGTTGCAGACGTTGCCCTCGATCGTCACCTCGCCGCCGCTCTTGGCGATCTTGAGACCGTCCTTCTCGAGCCACTGCTCCATGTAATCCTTGCCCTCGCGTGCGGCGTCGCGGCTCTCCCTTCCGTGCCCGGTGTAATCGAATTCCTTGACGCTCACCGTCTTGAAGTTTCCGATGCCTTTCCCGTCCGGAAAATAGACCCAGTCGGCATCCTTGCCCTTCACCAGCTTGTCGTAGTCGGGCAGGAACTTCTGCGGCTCGTCTCTCTCCTTGGCGTCATCCGAATCGCTGAACTTCTTCTCCGCCCTCGCCGGCTGCACGCCGACCAGCAGGAACGCCGCCACGGCCACGAGGAACAGGCGAATCGTGTTGCGCACCATAGATTCCGTTCTCCTTTTTCGCCAATTCTAACAAATGTGTGATGGCGATCGCTCCCCGGCAAGGCCGGGGAATCGGCGCGAACGAAGCACCGTTCAGAGCTCCAGTTTCTGGACGACGGCATCCCCCGCCTGCGGCGTCGTCAGCGAGCCCCCCACGTCCGCGGTGCAGAGATCCTGCTCGATGCAGGCCCGGACCGCGCGCTCGATGGCGCCGGCCTCCGGGGCCCGTCCCAGATGCTCGAGCAGGAGCGCCGCCGTGAGGATCGCTCCGAACGGGTTGGCCTTCCCCGTCCCGGCGTACTTCGGCGCCGAGCCATGCACGGGCTCGAACATCGAGATGCGCCCCGGATGGATGTTCGCGGAGGCCGCCATCCCGAGCCCGCCCTGAAGCGCCGCCCCGAGGTCCGTGGCGATGTCACCGAACATGTTGCTCGTGACGATCACATCGAACTGGCTCGGATCGCGGACCATCTGCATGCAGAGGGCGTCGATGTAGAGATGCCTCGCTTCGACATCCGGATACTCGGCCGACACGTCGGCGAACGCCCGCTGCCAGAGGTCGCCCACGAAGCGCATGGCGTTGGACTTGTCGGACATGACGAGCCGTTTTCGCGAACGCGAGCGTGCCTGCTCGAAGGCGGCCCGCAGGATCCGCTCGACGCCCCGACGGGTGGCGAGGTCTTCCTGAATCGCGACCTCCTCCGGCGTGCCTTTCCGGAAATTGCCCCCGAGCCCCACGTAGGCGCCCTCCGTGTTCTCGCGAAAGACGACGAAGTCCACGTCCTTGGCCGCAAACGCGCGCAGCGGGCAGAGCCGGTCGGCCAGACAGCGGACGGGGCGCAGGTTGATGTACAGGTCGAGCTGGAATCGCGCGCCGAGCAGGATCTCGGCGGCGTGTTTCATGTCGGGCACCCGGGGATCGCCGAAGGCTCCCATGAACACGGCGTCGAAGCCGTGGGAGAGCTCCTCGAAGGCGCCCGCCGGAACGGTCTCCCCCGTGGAAAGGTAGTGATCGGCGCTCCAGGGAAACGAGACGAGCTCCAAAGGCAGCGCACGTCGGGTCGAGACCTCCTGAAGAACCTTGACGGCCTCGCGCGTCACATCCACGCCGATTCCGTCTCCCGGCACGATCGCGATTCGCATCGGCGCGGGAATGTAGCACGGCGCCGGCCGGCCTCAGGCGGGCCCGGCCCGCTTCGCGAGCACCACCGCCCACGGACGCCCCCAGCCGTCGCGGACGTGCTCGACCACACGCTCGCCCGGAAGCGGAGCCGCGCCGGCCGGCGCCACGCGAACGAGCCTCTCCCGCGAGCCGGGTCCGGATCCGAGCGCGCGGGATCTCTCGAATGCCGGAACGACCGCGAAGCGCCGGATGGCCTCGACCGTGGGACGCGAAACGCCGAGATCCGGTTCCAGCTGCACGCTCCCATAGCGATCCCAGCGCAGCGCCGCCCGGCCGACCGTCGTCGACTCTCCGCCGAAGCTGTCGAAGGTGGCGCGGGCGCGATCCCACCTCTCGAGATCTCCGGCGCCGAAGGCGCCCGCCAGTGCAATCGCTCCGAGGCAAGCGAGTCCCGCCATGGGCCGCCTCGGCGCCGCGACGAACCCGATGAGCCAGAGGATCCCCGCCGCCGCGCCCACGGCCGAGAGGGTCGTCAGGTACGCGAAACGGGAGCCGTTCGGTGAAAGCTGCGAGCCCCAGGCGACGAAGGCGGCCGCGGCGGCGCCCGCATGCGCGAGCAGGAGGGCCGAAAGGTCCTCCAGAGGGTTGGCCGCGGCCCGCCAGAAAGCCAGCGCGAGTGGCACGGCGGCGACCAGCGGCAGCCGGCGCCGGCCGGCGAGATCGTTGCGTCCTTCCGGATCCTCCAGGATCCACGGCGCCGCGAGGGCGTCGGAGGCCGAGGCAAGAAGCGGCAGGACACTCTTGGCGCGCGCCGCTTCCCGGAGAACGTTGTGTTCGGTCCGGACGAAGTACGGCGCGGCTCGCCCCTCGCGAAGGAGAAAAATCGGAAGGGTCAGGAGCCCGAAGGACAGCGCGAAAAAGCCGGCGGTCCGGAATCGATTCCTCCTGCCGCCCGGCCAGAGAAGAAAAACGAGCAGGGCCGCCCCGACGATCCAGGCCGCGAGATAGACGTGGGTGGCCGCGCCCGCCGCCGCTCCCGCGGCGAGCGCGGCGCCGAGACTCCCTCGACGGCGCGCCCGCAGGGCGGCCAGGGCCGCCAGATCCGCGATCGGAGCGAGCAGGATCATGTTCCAGCCCCAGCGGGACACAATCAGCGACCATCGCAGCCCCGCAAGCAACATCCCGGCCGTGGCCGCTCCCCCGCGCGGCAAGAGCGCGCGCGCAAGCAGCATCGCCGTGACAATCGACAGCGATCCACCGAGGGCCGACAGGAAGCGCACGCCGAACACCGAGGTGCCGAAGGCCGCCAGGACCAGTCGCTCGACCTCCAGGTACAGGACGCCGACGGTTCCGACGACTCTCCCGGCCTGGTCGACAACCGGACGAATTGCGTCGCGAAAGTCGCCGGGGCCGCCCGAGAGCGCCAGAGACGGAGCCACGAGTAGCAGGTCGTCATGCCAGAGCGGGAACGGGAGCCGCTCGAGGCAGGCGAATCGGAAACCCACGCCGACGAAGAGAGCTCCGACGGCCAATGTCCCGAGAACGGCTCTGGGCAGAGGCAGCGGCTCGAGGCGCCGAGTCCAGAGGCCCGCGCGCTGGCAAACCAAGAAGAGTCCGGCCGCAAACGCCGCCGCGCCGGCCGAAAGCAGAGCGACGGCCAGGCCGAGACCCAACCGTGGAATGGCCCAGGCCGGATCGGGATCGAAGAAGAGACCCGGCCGGATCGCCCGAGCCAGGCTCATGACGAACCAGAACGATGTCGTGGCGCCGATCAGGAGGGCCGCGAGGTTCCCGGCTCGGCCGGGACCCTTCACGACGCCGTTTCCGTCCCCGTCTCCGGGAGCGACGGCGATTCGCATCCGCGCGGCAATCTAACACGGCGCCTCGCCCCTTACGCCGAAGGCCGCTCGGCGATAAAATCGCAGCCAGTGAATTTCGGAGAAGCCGTTCGGGAGATTCTGCTCGACGCCTGCGCGGCGCCGCAGCGCCCAACCCCCGGCTCGCTCGCCGGCCGGCTCGCCGGCGAAGCGGAACGGCACCTCGATCGGGTTCGCTTCAGCCCGCACCAGTACATGCGCCACCCGATCCTGCTCTGGGAGGACTGGGAGGTCATGCTGATCGCCTGGCAGTCCGGGCAGATCACGCCCATCCACGACCACCGCGGTGTGATGGGAGGAATGGCGGTGCTCTCCGGATCGCTCACGGAGGAGAGGTTCACGACACCGGACGATCTTCCGAAGCTCTCCGACGACCGCGTGCGACCCGAGGGAGACCTCTCGGAGATCGGCCCGACGGTGCTCCACCGTCTGGCCCCGACGACGGCCCGCGCCGTCTCGCTCCACATCTATCGACCGCCCTTGCGCACGATGGGGATCTGGGATGCGGAGGGGATGCGCGAGATCCGCCCGTCCGCCTTCGACGTGGAGGAGGAAGTCCTGGCCCGCGCCGTCGCGGCCGGACTGCCGGTGCGCGCGGTCTAGCCGATCCCCCTGCGCCCGTAAACGACCGCTCGCTCGCGTCCCCATCCGTCTCGCACCCGCTCGACCGCTCTCTCTCCGCCGAGGGGCGGTCGGTCCGGGGCGACCACTCGGAAGGCGCGCTCGTTGGACGCCGGATCACCGAACCGCCGCTCGCGGTCGCGGGCGTCGGGGTCCAGGCGCTCGCGGCGCACGACGTCGATTGTGATGCTCGAGTAGGAGCGCGGGTCGAAGCCCAAGTCGGGCGCGACCGCGACCGAGCCGAAGCGCTCCCAGCGGGCTGCGGCTCTGCCGAGCAACGTGTCCTCGCCATAGAAGGCATCGAAGGTCTCGCGGCGATCGGCCCAGTTCTGCAGCGCGTCTCGGGCGCCCGTCAGCGACCCGACCGCCAGAAGCCCGATGGACGCAAGCGCCCAAGAACGCCGGCCAGCGCGGCTGGTGAAACCCAGCAGCCAGAGTACGCCGGCCGACACGGCGACGGCCGTCACGCTCGTCAAGTAGCCGTATCGATAACCATTGGGGTGCGTCGCCTGGCCGGCCGACACGGCCGCAGCGAACGCAGCGGCGGCATGCGCCAGAAGCCAGGCGGAGAGCTCGTCGCGCGGGAAGAGCCAGGCCCTCGCGAAAACCGCGGTCAAGGGAACCGCCAGAATCCAGGGCAGACGCGCCCGACCCGGGATGTCCTGGCGGGCCGATGGGTCGGCGGCAAGCCAGGGGACGGCAAGCGCGTCGGCCGCGACGGCCAAGATCGGCCAGGCGTTGCCCGCCCGGCGCGCTTCGATCACGACATTGTGGTCGCCCACGCGGAGAAAGTACGGAAGCGAACCCTCGCGGGCCGAAAGAACCAGGGGAAAAGCCAAGAGGGCAAATCCCGAGGCAAACGCCGCTCCCAACCGGAGGCGGGCCGGCCCGGCGGGCTTGCCTTCGGTAGGCCAGAGGGCAAAGAGGACCAGGGCGCAAGCCCCGATCCAGGCGGCCAGATACACGTGCGCCCCAAATCCCGCGACGAGCCCGCCGAGGACGGCGGGCGCCAGGCTCCCCCGCCGGCGCGCGCGAAGCAGAAGGATCGTCGAGACATCCAGAATGGGAGCGAGCACGACGGCCTGCCAGCCCCAGCGGGAAAGGATCACGCTCCAGCGCAGCCCCGCAAGCACCAACGCCGTCGTCATTGCTCCGCCCCGAGGAATCAAGCTGCGGGCCAAGAGGGGCGCCGTCGCGAGCGACAGCACGCCTCCCGCAAGCGAGGGGAATCGCACGCCGAAGACGGTTACGCCCCAGAGCCTCAGGGACAGCCGCCAGAGCTCGAGATAGACGACGCCCACCGTCCCGAACGGATGGGGCACTCCGTAGGGGGCCGCTCGAACGGGATCGGCGAAATCGCGCCAGCGACCGGAAAGAGCCTGGGTCGGTCCGAGAAGAGAAAGGTCGTCGATCCAGAGCGGCCACGGCAGCCTCTCGATCCAGAGGAGGCGCACCGCCGCGCCGAAGAGCGCGGCCGCCACACCCAGGACGGCGAGCGTGCGGCGCGAGAACGGCAGGGGCTCGATCGAGTGCTCGAACGCGCGGCTGCCACTCCAGCAGAAGATCGCTCCCGCGACGAGTGCCGCCGCTCCCGCGGCGCAGGCGACCGCGGCCAAAGACAGGACGAGTCGCGCCAGAGACCACGAGGGCTCGGGGTCGAGCAGGAGCGCCGGCCGGATCGCTCGCGCCAGCCAGACGCCGGCGACAAAGGAGGCGCCCGTTCCGAGGAGAATGGCCGCGCGGGCTCTCGCGCTCAGGCGAGCCCGCATCGGCCTCACTTCTGGAAGAAAAGAAAAAGATTGACCGCCGACGGGCCGAGCGAGAAGAAGTCGCCCGAGCGCAGCGGCGCGGCCACGTCCTCCTCCGAGATCCCTGCCAACTCATCCGGCACCGGAATGGCTTCGCCGTTCAAGTAGGTGCCGCAGGTCGAGTGCATGTCGACGAGGCGGTACTCCGTTCCGGCCGGCGGGCGGTGCCGCACGACCTTGGCATGGAGGCGCGAGACTTCCGTGTTCAGGAACGCGTCGGGAGAGGAGACGCGGAAGCCGGAGACGGGCATTCCGACGCCAATGAACTCCGGCACCTCGCGACCGAGCAGCAGCTCCTCGAAATCGAGTTTGACGAGCCCGGCGTTGTACGGGCCGAGCCCGAGCAGGTAGTGGCCCGAGCTCAAGCGCAGCAGGGTCTTTTCCAGGCGGGAGGACATCCCCGTCATGCCGTTGTCCACGAACGTCATGACGTCCCGCTGGCGCGATTCGAGGGCCTCGCGACAGATCGCGGAGAAGAGATCGTCGTTCACCGCGGGCACTCCCTGTTCATGACCGAAAACGCGGTTGCGGGCTCCTTTTCTTCCTCGGGGCGTCTTCTGAGCTGGTCAAATTGTCGCACAACAGGACGCCGATGGGGCCTCGCGAACGTCGCCGCGGCGGCCGCGTCCGCCCGCACCTCGGCGTTTTCGGTCAGTTCACGGGCTCGTCGGTCGGGGCAGGCGCCTCCTCCGCCACGGGCTCCAACTCGACGGCCCAGCGCTCGTAGACCTCCTCCGGCAGCTCGGTCACGAAGCGCGAGGGCTCCAGAATCACGTCGACGCCGTACCGGTCCCGCGCCAGCATCGGATAGACGAGGGCCACCTCGTTCTTCGCCCGCGTGACCGCCACGTAGAAGAGACGCCGCTCCTCCTCGAGACCCTCCTCCGTCGCCGCCGAACGGTAGCTGGGGAACCGTCCCTCCGACAGGCCCATCACGATCACCCGGCTCCACTCCAGCCCCTTCGCCTGGTGCACGGAGGACAACACGACGCGGTCGTCCTCGTTCTCTCCGGCGACGACGTCCTCGCCCGAGAGCTCGTTGAACAGCGTGACTTCCTCCAGGAAGGAACGCAGCGAGTCGTAGGCCTGCGCGAACTGGGCGAACTGCTCCAGGTCGTCCAGACGCGCCTCGCCATTGGGGAACTTGGCGCGCGCGAAGTCGCGGTAGACATCCTCCACGACCGCGCGGATGGCGTCGGCCGGAGAAGAGCGCAACGCCGGAGAGTCGAGGCGGGACAGAAGGGTCCGGAAGGCCTCGACCGCCCCGGAGGTGCCCCGCGGCAGCTCGATCCCGCGCGACCCTCGCTCGCGAAAGGCCTCCAGGGGATCGGCCCGCGTCCCAATCGACTCCCACACCGCGGCCGCGGACCGCTCGCCCACCCGCGGGAAGACCTTGAGCGCCCGCTTCCAGGAGAGCTCATCCTTCGGGTTGACCACCAAACGCAGGAACGCGAGCACGTCCTTGACGTGACGCTGTTCGAAGAACCTCATGCCGGACCGGATCTCGTACGGGATCCCCCGGCGGGTCAGCTCGATCTGGAGTTCCAGAGCCTGGTAATGCGCGCGGTAGAGCACCGCGAGATCCGAGAGCTTCTCCCCCTCGTCGTGCCATTCGAGCACCCGCTGAGCGACGAAGCGCGCCTGGTCCGGGATGTCGGGCAGCGGCACGACGGCGGGGACGGCACCGCTCCCCCGCGAGGCGCGCAGCTCCTTCTCGAACTGACGCTCGTTGTGGGCGATCGAAGCGTTGGCGAGCGCCAGGATCTCGGGTGTCGAGCGGTAATTGCGCGTCAGGCGGAAGGTTCGGGCGTCCGGATAACGCTGCGGGAAGCCGAGAATGTTCTCGAAGGAGGCGCCGCGAAAGGAGTAGATCGCCTGGGCGTCGTCGCCCACCACCGTCACGTTGCGCTTGACGCGCCCCATGCCGTCCACGATCTCTCCCTGCAGGCGATTGGTGTCCTGGTACTCGTCGACCAGGATCTCGTCGTAGGACGCGGCCAGCGCCGCCGCGGTCTCCGGGCTCTCCTCGAGCAGCCGCTTCCAGGAGAGCAGCAGATCGTCGTAATCGCAGGCGTTGGCGGCCCGCTTGCGTTCCCGGTACCGTTGAAAGACGCGAACGATTTCTTCCTCCCACGCCAGAAAGTGCGGTGCGCGGTCCGCGAGCACTTCCGCGAACGGACGGCTGGTATTGATCGTGAACGAATAGAGATCCAGCAGAACGTCCCCCCGCGGAAAGCGCTTCTCCGTCACCGGGATCTTCCGGTCCGAGATCGAGGCGTCGAGCATCTCGCGACAGTCCTCGGGGTCCAGGATGGTGAAGTTCGCCCCGATGCCCACTCGCGAGCCGAACCGGCGCAGCAACCGACTGCCGACGGAATGAAAGGTCCCGCCCATCAGCCGGCGAGTGTCGACGGTGAGCAGGGCCTCGACCCGGCGCAGCATCTCGCGAGCCGCCTTGTTCGTGAAGGTCAACAGGAGGATTCGCGACGGATCGACACCCGACTCGATCCGCCGCGCGACCCGGTAGACGAGCGTGCGGGTCTTTCCCGACCCCGCCCCGGCGATGACCAGGATCGGCCCGCCCGAAGCGAGCACGACCTCACGCTGCTCCTCGTTTAACTCCCGGTCGTAATCGACCCGATAGGTGCGCAGGCCCACGGGCTTGCGAAGGACGTACTTGCGCTCCACACGGGCAGTCTACGGCCTCTCCGCCGGCCCGCGGATTGCTTCCGGCCGAGCGCGGGCGCGGGAAGCGCGATTGCGGGAGGCTGCGCCCGGCCGTAATCTTTCCGCGGGGAAAAGCGTTCTAATGGGTGTCCACAAGGAGTCAATCGAGGTGAACATCATGAGCATCCGCAACATCCGGCGTTCCGTTCTCGTTCTGGCGGGGGCGGGGGCCGTCGCCTTGGGAGGTCTCTTCGCGGGAAGGCTCGCCGCGGGCGCCGTGCCGGCCGCCGGCGCCGGGTCGCCTTTCGGTCGGCCCGCTTTCGCGAGGATCGCCCGCGCGCTCGACCTGACCGACGACCAGAAGACGCAGATCCGCGCGATCCTGAAGACGCGCGCGACCGAGATCCAGGACCAGATGAAGGCCGGGCTCGACGCCCGCCGAGCGCTGCACGACGCGATCCTGGCCGATCCCATCGATGAGACGGCGATCCGCACCCGCGCGGCGGACCTCTCGCGCGTCGAGGCCAACGGTGCCGTCCTGTACGCGCACCTCCGGGCGGAGGTCTTCCCGATCCTGACGGCCGAGCAGAAGCAGAAAGTCGGAGAGCTCCGGCAGCGCATGCAAGCCCGAGGGGACCGATCGGCGAAGGCCTTCCAGAACTTCTTGAACGGCGAGGAGCCCTGAAGGATGCGCGCGCCGGTCCCGGGGGGCGGCGTCCCCGGCGGCTCCTCCGCCGCGGCGACCGCGGCAGAGGAAGCCTCACTCGTCGAGCGGGCTCGCCAGGGTGACGAGGACGCCTTCGCCTCCCTCGTTCGGGCCGCGGCCCCCACCGCGATCGCGGCCGCGCGCCGAATTACCGGAGATCCGGCGCTCGCGGAAGACGCCGCCCAGGAGGCGTTCCTCCGAGCCTACCGCGCGCTGTCGCGCTACGAGCAGCGTTCGTCCTTCACCGCCTGGGTGCGAACGATCGCCGTGAACGCGGCGATCGACATCGTGCGCCGGAAACGCCCCGAGACTCCGGTCTTGGACCGGCCGGCGCGCGGCGGCGGCGAAAAGCGGCAGGAGGACCTCGATTTGCTCCGTCGGGCCCTGGCGGCCCTGTCGCCCCTGGACCGCGAAATCTTGCTCGTCCGGGAGCTCGAGGGAGTGGGCGACGAGGCCATCGCTCGGCGCCTTGGTATCACGGTCACCGGCGTGCGGGTTCGGGTACACCGCGCGCGTCGAAAACTTCGGGCGCGCTTCAAGGAGTCGAGATCATGACCTGGATGGAGAATCGCAACCAACGCCATGCTCGGTGCGACGGGCTCAGTGGAGAGGAGCTCGAGCGTCACCTGTTCCTCTGCGCGGACTGCCGCGGGCGGGTTCGACTCGCGACCGCGTGGGACGCGTTGAAGGAGGACGGCCCCGCCGACGCCGGCGCCGCGCCGCCCGACGAGCGTTTCGTGGCGCGCGTGCGGGAAGCAGTTCGAACCGATGGGCTCCGCCGGCACCGGATGCGACTCCTCCTTGCCGCGGCGGCGGTCCTGCTCTTCTTCTTCGCGGCTGGCGTCAGCTCCCGAGGCCGCCCCGCCGCGACCTCCGGAAACGAGGAGATCGAGGCCAGCCTCGCCACACCCGCAGCCCTCGAAGGACTCCTGCCCGACTGAGCGCCGCCCGGCGCGGTCAGTCCGAGGGCGAAGGCCCGAGGAATCTGGAAGCGGCAACGCCCTCGGTAGAGCGGTGGCCGGCGCCAGCCCGGGACTATTCACGGACACCCGGCCGAAACACGAGCAAGTGACTGGGCCGAAACGGTTCTGCAGCGCTTGTTCGTCATCGCGTCCAAGTGCAGCGTGTCCGCGATCGGAGCGGCGGCCGGAGTCGTTCCTGAATAATGCGGGCTAGACTCCGCACGTGGCGCTCAAGCTCACGACGGCCGGGGAGTCGCACGGGCCCCGCCTGACGGCGATCCTGGAGGGGATTCCGGCGGGCCTTCGCGTCGAACCGGAGTTCGTCAACGACGAGCTCGCGCGGCGACAGCACGGCTACGGCCGGGGCGGCCGAATGCGAATCGAAAAAGACGAAGCCGTCTTCGAGGGGGGTGTCCGGGGAGGATTAACCCTCGGCTCGCCGATCGCGATCGGCATCGGTAACCGCGACTACGCGAACTGGGAAAGTGTCATGGCGCCCTTCGGCGTGGACGCCGAGGCGGCGGCCGACAAGCGCGTCACCAAGCCCCGCCCGGGACACGCGGACCTGGCCGGCGGAATGAAGTACGGCGCCCGGGATCTTCGCGACGCTCTCGAGCGCGCCTCGGCGCGCGAGTCCGCGGCGCGCGTCGCCGCCGGGGCTGTGTGCAAGCTGCTGCTGCGCCAGTGTGGCATCGACGTGAAGAGCGGCGTGCTTTCGGTGGGATCGGCCGCGGATACGGCCTCGCCTCGCGCTTTTTCATCGCTCGAGCGCGTTGCCGAGGACTCTCCGCTGCGCGCGTTGGACCCGCAGATCGAGAAGCAGATGGTCGACGAGGTCGACAGCGCCCGCCAGCAAGGCGAGACGCTCGGCGGAACGATTCTCGTGGGAGCGCGGGGTGTACCCGCCGGCCTGGGCTCCTTTGCTTCCTGGGATCGCAAGCTCGACGGTCGGATCGGCCAGGCCCTCCTCTCGGTGCCTGCCGTGAAGGCGGTGGAGTTCGGCAGCGCCGTCGAGGCCGCGCGCGGACCGGGCTCCCACGCCCACGACGAGATCGAGAAAGGGCCGGACGGGCGCCTGCGCCGGCGGACCAACCGCGCCGGAGGGCTCGAGGCGGGCGTCACCAACGGCGAGGACTTGATCGTCGTGGTCACCATGAAGCCGATCTCCACGCTCGCGCGCGGGCTCGACTCGATCGATTTGGAGACGGGAGAGCCCGCCCGCTCCGCCTATGAGCGCAGCGACGTCGCCGCCGTCCCCGCCTGCGGCGTCATCGCCGAAGCCATGCTCGCTCTCGTGCTGGCAGACGCCGTCCTCGAGGTGACGGGAGGCGACCGCCTCGAGGACGTTCGGAGTCGCCTGGCCGCTCACCGCGAGCGCGTCGGGCGTTACCCGGGCTGAGCGGTCCCTCTCGCCGACCCGAGGCGCGACCGGGCTCCCCTAACGCAGGCCGGGCAGGCGCTCGGGCGGACCGGGGGCGGAGGTCGCGATCATCTGACCGAGCGACCGGTAGGGCGCGTCGAGTCTCTGATCGAGGATGGCGAAGCGCGGATCGGTCGGACGCCACGCACCTCCCTGGGGCTTCCAGAGCTCGTAGTGGAGCCTCGGGGAAAGGGCCCAGCCGCTCTTTCCCACGGCGCCGAGCTTCTGGCCCCGCCGGACGAGGTCCCCGCGGCGCACCTCGATTCGCGAGAGGTGTCCGTAGACGGTGGCCGCTTCCGGGCCGTGCACCAGGACCACCAGACTCCCGAACTGCCAGAGCCTCGGCGCGATCTCGCGCCGAGCCCGGCCCGTGAACACGACGCGGCCCTCGGCCGGGGCCGTCACCGTCGCGCCCTCCGGCGCCGCCAGATCGAGGCCGCAGAAGAACTCCTCCTGGCCGGTCCAGGGCGAGACACGCGGGCCGAAGAACGCCGCGGGCTCGTAGACCGCCCCCGAGATCGGCACGATCGATGGCGTCCTCTGGGACAGACCCGGATCCTCCTGCTCCTTCGCCGCGAGAAGCTCCAATCCCTTTTCGAGGCCGCGTAGATACAGGGGCAGGCCGAGGGCCAGCCGCTCGAGGTCGGAGCCGGTAAGAGTGTCCCGAGCGGGATCGAGAACCCGGGGCCAGCCCGAAGGAGCCACGCCGTAGAGAAATGCGACCTTGGCAAGCTTGTCTCCCCAAGCGAGCTCTCGTCCCGCGAGCCGGGCGGCCAGCTGGCGTGTCCGCGCCTCCTCCGCGCGGGCGGCCGCGAGCTCCCCCGAGATTGTCGGAGAGCCCGCCTCCCGCGACGCGCGCGCGAGAACGGCCGGAACCGTCCACCAGAGAGAGATCGCGAGCAAGGCGGCGACCGCGACGGCGAACACCAACAGCCGCTCTCCCCGGGCTCCGAGCGAGATTGCGGCAACGGTTTGTCGGCCCGAAGCGGGGTGGTATTGGAACTCCATGGATCGCCGTCAGCGGTCGAGAAACACCGCCTGCAGGCCGAGTTGACGTGCGTCTCCCCCGGGAATTCCGAGACGCCTCGGCACAAACGATCGGGACAGCGCGAATCGGACGGAGGCCGGGCCCGACGAGGCGCCCTCGAGATCGAGCACGGCGGCTGCGCCCGGCGGCAAACGGCGCTGATAGAGCAGCCAATCCCCCGAGCGCGCCGTGATCTCGACCGGCAAGCCAGTCGGGGAAAAATTCGCCAAGCCCACGCGGCGGCGCTCCCCGGGAGCGAGCCAGAGGGCGAAGTTCCGACGCGTCCATTGAAACGGGCCGCCCGGACCCCGCTCCGGCGGGTAGAACCCGACGAGAGTTCCGTAACGAAAGGTCTCCTGCGCGCGCGCGGTCGAAAGCATCGACACAAATGCCGCCCCGGCGTAGATCAACAATCCGGTGCGAAGCCAGAGGCGTGCCCGCCGTGAAGGCTCGGCCTCGGAGGGAAGGGCGGCGATCGAAGCGATGAGAAAGAACGACAGGCCGGCGTCCGCCGCGAGCCAGTGCGATCCGACGGCCAAGACTCCCAGGAAAGCGAGAGCGGCCAGAGCCGACGCGCTCGCGACACCGTTGTCCCCTTCGGCGCCTCGGGTGAGCCGCCGGACACCGTCTCGGGTGAGCATCACGGCGAAGAAGAGCGTGAACGCCAAACCGACGATTCCCGTCTCGGCGAGGGCCTGAACGTAGGCGCTGCCCGGGTTGTCGCGGATGGCCACGGCCAGTCCCTGTTCTCGCAGGAGATCCGGAAGCCGCCACGCGTAGACACCCATCCCGCCTCCCTGGACCGGATGCCGTAGGAACAGGCGCCACGCGGCGCTCCACAGCATGGGACGCGCCGAGGCGCGGTAGGCGACGGGAACCGAAGTGTCGAAGCTCCCGAGGAGCCGGCTTCCGAGTGTTCCGGGCGCCGAGGAGGAAAGCAGGACCACCGCCAGTGCCGCCGCCGCGGCCGCGGCCAAACCGAGAGCGCGCATCGACCCGGCTCTCCGGGGCCTGCGCAGAAACAGCAGGAGCAGGCTGATGCCGGCGAGAAGAAGTCCGCTGCGCGAGCCCGACAGGAGTAGTCCGGCGGCGAAGAGGACGGCCCCGAGTGTCGCGGAGAGCCGTTGCCCCGCGCCCCGGCCCCCGACGCCCAAGGCGACGACCAGGGCCATCGCGCACAGCAGACCGAGCGAATTCGGATCCACCGCGCCTCCCGAAAGCCTTCCCGTCATCTTCCAGAAGGGATGACGCTCGCCGGGGAGAATCGAGAGGCGCTGCAGGATCGCCACGGCCGCGGACAGGGCGGTTCCGTAGAGCGCCCAGGAGAGCGCCTGCCGCCGCACCGCCTCTCCCGATCGGCGCAGGAGCAGGAAGAATCCGCCGCCCGCGGCGAGAGCGCCGAAGGAAAGCAGACTCTCTCGGATCGCCGTCGACTCCGGCAGCCCCTCCCCGTTCACCGTCCGTCCCGAGAGCCCGTGGAAGATCGCCCAGAGCGTGCTGGCCTCGACGAGGGCAAACAGGGCGGAAAGGGTCCACAACCCGAGGAGCGCCCGAACGGCGCCATCCGGGCCGGAAGCGTCCGGGCGCGTGTCGAAGTCGTAGAGGAAACGAAATGTCCATCCCGCGGCAAAGCCCGCGAACAAGAGCGTCGGCCAGGCCGCGGGATCGGTCCCGCCCGCCAGCCGCGCGAGCCCGCCGGCGCACGGCAAGAGGAACGCAAAGAGCCGGGCGCCTCGCGCCCAGCGCTGAGCTGCCGCGAGCGCGAGCAGGAAGGAGAGGGCCAGGACCGGCAGGCGGTCCGGCGCCCCCAGCGGAAACGCGACCGACAGCGCCAGCGCGTACCCGGAGAGCGCCGTCGCGAAGAGAAGGACGCGAGCTCCCGTGCCGGGCCGACGCGGATCCTCGGAGGAGAGCCGCGCCTCTTCTCCTCCTACCACCGACGACCCGCCACCTCGCCGCTCACCCGCGGTGGTACTCCTGGAGGGCGGCGACTCCCCCGGCTCCTTCCTGGAGCGCCCGAATCCCCTCCACCGCCGCGGCCGAAGCCGACAGGGTCGTCAGGCACGGAATCGCCAACCGAAGGGCGGCCGCGCGGATGGCGACCTCGTCGAAGTGGGAATCGCGCCCGAGCGGGGTGTTGATGACGAGCTGGATGTCGCCTGCTTCCATTCGGTCGACCGCGTTGGGATGCCCTTCGTTGACCTTGTAGACCCTCTCGGCCGAGAGGCCGGCCCCTTCCAGCGCGGCCCGCGTGCCCTCCGTCGCGCAGAGCACGAACCCCAGGTCCCGGAGCTCTCGCGCGATCGGAATCGCTTCCGCTTTGTCGTAGGGATTGACGGTGAGGAAGGCGCGACCCCCGCGGGGCAGCCGCATCCCCACCGCCTCGCACGCCTTGGCGAAGGCGCCGCCGAAGCGCGGAGAGATCGCCATGACCTCGCCCGTCGACTTCATCTCCGGCCCGAGTAGGGTGTCCTCGCCGGGAAACTTCTTGAACGGAAAGACCGGCGCCTTGATGAAGAAATCCACCGGATCGCGCTCGGGCGGCAGCTTCAGCGCCTCGAGCGGCTCTCCGGCTGCCAGCAGGGCCGCGGCTCTCGCCATCGGCACGCCGATCGCCTTGGAGACGAAGGGAACGGTGCGCGACGCCCGCGGATTGACCTCGAGGACGTAGAGCGAGTCGCGCTGTGTCGCGAACTGGATGTTCACGAGCCCGCGAACTCGGAGCGCCCGCGCCAGGCGGCGCGTCGCTTCGCGAATCTGCTCGAGCATCGGCGGGGGCACTTGCCAGGGAGGCAGGACGGAAAAAGAGTCGCCCGAGTGGATCCCCGCCTCTTCGATGTGCTGCTGGATTCCGCCGATCCACGTCTCGGTTCCGTCGGAGAGGGCGTCGACGTCGTACTCGAACGCATCGTCGAGGAATCGGTCGATCAAGACCGGGTGGTCCGGCGAGCTCTCCCGAGCCCGCGCCACGTAACGGGTCAGGTGCTCGTCGTCGAAGACGACCGCCATGGCGCGCCCCCCGAGCACGTAGGACGGACGCACCATGAGCGGGTACCCGATTCGCCGCGCTGCGGCCAGTGCCTCCGCTTCGGAGCGCACCTCCGCGTGCGCCGGCGCCTGGAGCCGCAGCTCTCCCAACAGCTGGCCGAAACGCCCGCGGTCCTCCGCCAGGTCGATCGATTCGGGCGACGTGCCCCAGATCGGGTACCCCGCCGCCTCGAGCGGCCGCGCGAGCTTCAGCGGCGTCTGGCCCCCGAACTGCACGAGCACGCCGTCGGGTCTCTCGTTGTCCAGGACCGCGGAGACGTCCTCGAAGGTCAGCGGCTCGAAGTAGAGGCGGTCCGACGTGTCGTAGTCGGTCGAGACCGTCTCCGGATTGCAGTTGATCATGACGGTCTCGAAGCCTCGCGCCGAAAGCGCGTAGCAGGCATGCACGCAGCAATAGTCGAATTCGATTCCCTGGCCGATGCGATTGGGCCCTCCGCCGAGCACCACGACCTTGGGCTTGCCCGTCCGGAGCGATTCGTTTTCCTCCTCGTAGGTCGAGTAGAAGTACGGCGTGCTGGCCTCGAACTCCGCGGCGCAGGTGTCGATCGTCTTGTACACCGGGGCGAGATCGACCTCCCGGCGCCGCTGGCGAACCTCGGCCTCGCCCTGCCCCATCGCGCGCGCGATCGTCCTGTCCGCAAGGCCCGCGCGCTTGGCGCCCCGAAGCTCCTCTCGGGAGAGCTCCGCCGCGCGCCGGCCGGAGAAGCGGCGCTCCCTCTCCACCATCCTCCCGACGGCGTCGAGAAACCACGGATCGATCCGCGTGCGACGCGCGATCTCTTCGACACTCATCCCGGCCACAAACGCCCGCCTCAGGTGGAAGAGCCTTTCCCAGGTCGGCAGGGAGAGCTTCTCGAGGAGTTCCTCGCGGGAGAGCGGCGGCCCGCCGTCGTCCAAGCCGTCGCGTCCGATCTCGAGCGAGCGGATTGCCTTGCCGAGGGCCTCGGAGAACGTCCGGCCGATCGCCATGGCCTCACCCACCGACTTCATCTGGATCGTCAGGTGCGGGTCCGCATGCGGAAACTTCTCGAAGGTCCAGCGCGGGATCTTGACTACCACGTAGTCGAGCGAAGGCTCGAAGCAGGCCGGCGTCTTCTTCGTGATGTCGTTGGGGATTTCGTCGAGCGTGTACCCGACCGCCAGAAGCGCCGCGATCTTCGCGATGGGAAACCCCGTCGCCTTCGAGGCCAGGGCCGAGGAACGCGAGACCCGCGGGTTCATTTCGATGACGACGCGGCGTCCCGTCTCGGGCTCCACGGCGAACTGGATGTTCGATCCGCCGGTGTCCACGCCGACCTTTCGGATGATCGCCTTCGCCTCGTCGCGCATCTGCTGGTATTGGCGGTCCGAGAGCGTCATCTGGGGCGCCACCGTGATCGAGTCGCCCGTGTGGATCCCCATGGCGTCGAAGTTCTCGATCGAGCAAACGATGATCACGTTGTCGGCGTGGTCCCGCATCACCTCCAGCTCGAACTCCTTCCATCCCTCGACCGACTCCTCGATCAGCACCTCCCGGACCGGCGACTCCGACAGGCCGTGGGCAACCGCGCGCCGAAACTCCTCGGGCGTGCGCGGGGAGGACCCGCCCGAGCCGCCCAGGGTGAAGGAGGGCCGAACGACCGCGGGCAGCCCGATCCTTCTGACCACCGCCTCGGCCTCCTCGAGGGACCGGGCCGTGCCGGAGCGGGGCACCTCGGCGCCGATCTCGAGCATCGCCTCCTTGAAGAGCTCCCGGTCCTCGGCCAGGCGCACGGCGTGCTCGCTCGCGCCGATCAGCTTCACGCTCCACTTGTCGAGCACTCCGCGGTCGTAGAGTGCGAGGGCGAGGTTGAGAGCCGTCTGCCCTCCGACCGTGGGCAGGATCGCATCCGGCCGCTCCCGCTCGACGATCCGCTCGAGGAAATCCGGCGTCAGGGGCTCGACGTACGTGGCGTCGGCGAGCTCCGGGTCCGTCATGATGGTCGCGGGGTTCGAGTTGACCAACACCACTCGATAGCCCTCGCGCTTCAGGGCCCGGACGGCCTGAGTCCCCGAATAGTCGAATTCGCAGGCCTGGCCGATGACGATGGGACCCGAGCCGATGACGAGGATGCTGCCGATGTCGGTCCGCCGAGGCATCGCGCGAGATTAGGGTGTTTGGCTCCGCCAGGGCAAGCGTTTCTTCGCCGCCCGGCGGGACCCTCGACCTTTCCGCGAGGCTCGGGGCGAGATTCCCGGCTAGCCTCGGCCGACGACGCGCGTCGTGCGGTCCGGCTCGTCCGACGCGGGCAAGCGCGCCGGAGCACCGGCGGCGTCGCAGCGGCTCGTCAGGATCGTGCCGGCCTGCCCGAAGGCGAGCAGCCGGTCCCCGCTCCAGGCCACACCGAGCAGATCGTTCGTCGTGCCGGAAGCCGCCGCGGTCCAACTCTGCCCGTCCGCGCTCTCCAGGCGCGTTCCCGACTCGCCGACCGCCACCAGGCGCGATCCCGTCCAGGCCACGCCCTCGAGGAAGACCGGCACGCCCGACGCCTGCTCGGTCCACGCGAGGCCATCGGGGCTCGTGAAAACGGAACCCTCGTCGCCCACGGCCACGAACGCGCTCCCGGTCCAGGTCACGGCGGAAATTCCGCCTCCCGGGCGGCTATAGCCCAGGGTCCACACGATGCCGTCCGGGCTCGAGTAGATTAGGCGCGCCTCTTCCCCGCCGACCACAACGTATCGGGAGCCGCTCCAGGCGATCTTTCGGAGATCGTTCGGGGCGACGGCTGCGATCCGGGTCCACGCGGCCCCGTCGAGGCTCGTCAGAACCTCCCCGTCGGTGCCCACGGCCAGCAAGCGCCCGCCGTCCCAGATGACGTCGTAGAGGACGGTTTGGCTCTCCCCGGTGCGCACCGTCCAGGTCATCCCATCCGGGCTCGTCAGGATCCGGCCGCGCTCGCCGACCGCCACGAACTGCGAGCCATTCCACACGACGCCGAGCAGCCAGGTTCCCACCCCCGACGGGACTCGACTCCAGGTGTCCCCATCGCTGCTGACGGCGATCGTCCCGTACACGCCCACGGCGACGTAGGTGTGCCCGTCGGAGGCCACGGCGGCGAAGGCGGTCCGGATTCCCGGGTAGGAATTGACCCAGGAGTCGCCGTCGACGCTGGTGAGAATCGCGCCCTTCGAACCGACGGCCACCAGCCGCGATCCGTTGGAGGCCAGCCGTGAGAGGTCGCTGCGAACCGAAGAGGAGACGGCGACCCAAGCCACACCGTCGGCGCTTCGGTAGATCGAGCCGGTGTCGCCGACACCGACCCACTCCGTCCCCGTCCAGAAGAGCGAGGACATCAGGTTGCGGATGTCGGGCGAGTCGCCGGACCAGCGAATCCCGTCCGGGCTCGAGAGAATCAACGCATACCCGGGAAAGATGGTGCCCCACGTCACGAAGACGGATCCGTTCCAGGCGACGGACGCGAAGGAACCGATCCAGCCCGGCGACGGCTGCCAGGCGGAGCCGTCGGCGCTCGAGAGGAGGGTGCCGTTGGAGCCCACGGCCACCAGCCGGCCGGCTCCCGAGGCCGCGTCGAAGAGATTCTCGCGGCTTCCCGAGGACGCCGCCGACCAGGTCCGGCCGTCCGCCGACACCAGGATCGTGCCCGCGTCGCCGACGGCGACGAGCTTCGAACCGGTCCAGATCACTCGGCGAAGCCTCGCGGTGACACCGGTTTGCTGCTCGGTCCAGGTGACGCCGTCTCCGCTCGTCAGCGCCGCGCCGCCTTCTCCGACCGCCACGAACTGCGAGCCGGTCCACGCGACGTCGCGCAGGTCCTGCCGCGTCCGCGCCGCCGCCGGAGTCCATGCCGTGCCGTCGGCGCTGGTCAAGACCGAGCCCGCCGTCCCGACGGCGACGAAGAGCCCGTTGGCCCAGACGACGCCTCCGAGGCGGTTCCCCTGGGGCCGAGGATTCGACCACTGCCACTCCTCACAGGTCTGTCCGCAAAGCGATGCCGCGCCGAGAGACAAAGCCACCGCAAAGAGAGTTCCTGTCGGTTTCCTGAGCATGTGGCCCTCCTGGGGGGAGAAGAACGGCCGGATTATACGCCCGGGAAAAGGGACCGGCGAGCCGGGACTGTCTGCCCGCGGCCCGGCCACTGTCCCAAAGACGGTTCACTCGTAGCGCAGTGCCTCCGCGATGTCGACGCGCGCGGCGCGCCGGGCGGGGACCCAGGAGGCCAGGAGAATCGCCGCCGCCGAAAACAGGACGATCGCCCCGAGATCGAGCGGGCGCACGCGAAACGGGATGCTCGAGACGAAGTAGATCTCCGCGACTCCGGGCGGAAAACGCAGCAGTCGAAACGTCGTGACGACCCAGCAGACGAGGCTTCCGAAGACGACGCCGGCGACAATCCCGGCCGAGCCCAACAGAACGCCGAACCAAAGAAAGGCGCGTGAGAAGAAACGCGGCTCGGCCCCGAGGGACGAGAGGATGCCGATGTCGCGCCTCTTCTCCTGGACGGTCATCACCAGCGTCGCCACGACGTTGAACGTCGAGACGGCGACGATCAACCCGATGACGAGAAAGAGCGTGGTTTGCTGGACCCGCAGGGCGGAAAAGAGGCCTCGATTCATCGAGAGGGTGTCGGCGACGGAGAACTTCGCTCCCGCCGCGTCGCGGATTAGTCCCTCGGCCTTCTCCCGGTCCCGCGTCGTGTCGAGCTTGACCTCGATGACGTTGGCGCCGCCGGACATCCGGGACAGGGCCCGCAGCGCCTCGCGGTCGCAGAAGACCCACTCCGCGTCATACTCGGCGAAGTTCGAACGAAAGATCCGGGCGACGCGGAATCGGCCGGTGCGAGGCACGAAGCGGACCTGACCGCCCGAGGCATCGGGCACCGAGAGCGTCACGACGTCCCCTTCGCGCACGTCGAGCCTTCGCGCGAGCTCGACCCCGAGCGCGGCGCCGGGCAGCCCCCCCGACGGGGCGAGCGCCGCGGCGCCGGGCAAATAGGCTCGCATTTGCGGCGACACGCTGGCTTCGGCTGCGGCGTCGATTCCCTTGAGAATCGCGTCGGTTCCATCGGGAGTCGCGGCCGAGGCGGCGAGCCCCGTCTGGTAAACGACGGGAGCCGTCGCCTCGACGCCGGCGACGCCCGCCAGCCGCCGCTCCAACGCCATGACCTCCGCCGGACTCGTCGCGGTCAGCGGATACACGACGACCTCCGCGTTGGCCCCGATCAACTTCTCGCGGATCTCGGTCCGGTATCCGGAGAGCAGACCCATCGCCACGACCAGCGCGGCGACTCCCAGGGCGATGCCCCCGATCGCCAGCAGCGAGACGGCCGAGACGAGCCTCGAGGGGCGCGAGCGCAGGTAGGCGAGCGCGACCTCGAGCTCGAGGCTCATCCGGATCCCCTCGGAGGAGACCGACGCGGGCGCGCCGTCCGACTAGAGCCGGGCACCGCCGCCGACCGCCGACCGGCTCTTCTCCATGGACCGGATGAAACTCTCGAAGAGCGCGTTCGCGTCGTGCGGGCCGGGAGCCGCCTCGGGATGGAACTGCGCCGCGAGGATCGGGAGCTCCCGGTGGCGGAATCCTTCGAGCGTTCCGTCGTTCAAGTTCCGGTGTGTCGCCTCGACCTCGCGCCTCAGGGTCTCGGGATCCACGGCAAAGCCGTGGTTTTGGGAGGTGATGACGACGGCGCCGGTCTGCAGGTCCGCAACGGGATGGTTGGCCCCGCGGTGCCCGAACTTCAGCTTGAAGGTCTTCGCTCCGAGCGCCAAGCCGAGCAGCTGATGCCCCAGGCAGATCCCGAAGATCGGCTTCTTGCCGATGAGACTCTCGATCGTCCCGATCGGGCCCGGCAGCGCGGCCGGGTCTCCGGGGCCGTTGGAGAGAAACACACCGTCCGGCTCCGCCGCGAGGATGCGATGGGCGGACGCCGTGGCCGGAAACACCGTCACCCGACAGCCCGAGGAGTTCAGCAGCCGGATGATGTTTCGCTTCATGCCGTAGTCGACGGCCGCCACGTGGAAGCGCGGCTGCGGCGTTTCGAAGACCGACGTCTCCGTCGGCGAGACTGAAAGCGCCAGATCACTGCCGACCATCGGCGGCGACTCGAGCACCCGGGCCCGCAGGGTCTCCGGGTCCTCGATCTCCGTCGAGATCCCGGCCCGCATCGCCCCCTCGGTCCGGATGCGGCGCACCAACGCCCGTGTGTCGAGGTCGTGCAGCCCGAGCACGCCCGCCCGTTCCAGATAGGCCGCGAGACTCTCTTCGCCGCCCGCGCCGCTCCAACGCGGCGGGAAGTCGCGCGCGATGAAGCCCGCCACGTGCACGCGATCGGATTCCGATTCGATTCCCCGCACGCCGTAGTTGCCGATGTGGGAGGCGGTCATCACGACGATCTGCCCCGCGTAGGAGGGATCCGTCAGGACCTCCTGGTAGCCGCTCATCGCCGTGTTGAAGACGATCTCCCCGAAGGACGTGCCGGGCCGCCCGATGGTCTCGCCGCGGTAGGCCGTGCCGTCCTCGAGAACGAGCAGCCCCTTCATGCCGAGCGCCCGAGCACCGGCGCCAGGCGCCGCACCTGCTCCATCAGCTCCGAGAACATCGCGGGAAGCAGCGCCTGCGGCCCGTCGGAGAGCGCGGCTTCCGGGTGATTGTGCACCTCGATCAGCAGCCCGTCCGCCCCGGCGGCGACCGCCGCTCGCGACAGAGGAAGGACCTTCTGGCGTTTGCCCGTGCCGTGCGACGGATCGACCAGGATCGGAAGGTGGGAGATTCGCTGCACGTAGGGGATCGCCGAGAGATCGAGCGTGTTGCGCGTGTGGTTGACGAAGGTGCGCACGCCGCGCTCGCAGAGAACGACCTCGTAGTTGCCCCCGGCGAGCAGGTACTCGGCCGAGAGGAGCAGCTCCTCGATGGTGGCGGCCATGCCGCGCTTCAAGAGAATCGGCTTGCGCAGGCGGCCGAGGCGCTTCAAGAGCGCGAAGTTCTGCATGTTGCGCGCCCCGACCTGGAGGCAGTCGGCGTGCTCGGCGACGAGGTCGACGCTATCCGTGTCGAGCACCTCGGTGATGATCGGCAGCCCGGTCTCGCGGCGCACTTTCGAGAGAATCTTCAGTCCCTCTTGCCCGAGCCCCTGGAAAGAATAGGGAGACGTGCGGGGCTTGAACGCCCCGCCGCGGTAATGGGTGGCTCCCGCTTCCTTGACCAGGTGGCCGATCTCGAGGGCCTGCGTCTCGGACTCGACCGCGCACGGCCCCGCCACGACGGCCAGCTTGGTCCCCCCGACCGGAACCCCTCCGATCGAGACCACCGTGTTCTCGCGCTTCGCCTCGCGCGAGACCAGCTTGTAGGGCGCCGTGACCGGGATGACCTCGAGGACGCCGGGAAGGTTCTCGAATGCGGCGGGCTCGACCGTCCCCCGGTTTCCGGTGATCCCGATGGCCGTCCGCTGCGCCCCGGGAATCGGGTGCGCCTCGAGGCCGAGCCGGACGACGGTTTCGACGACGCGCCGCACCTCTTCCGGGGTCGCGGCCGCGTCCATCACGATGAGCATCGGGGTGCTATCATCTGAGGGGTCCGACCATCTGTCAAACCCTGTCGGACCGGAGGTTTGCGCGCATGAAGCGCCTCGCGGGAATCTTTCTGCTGCTCTTTCTCGCCGCCGCGGCGGCGCAAGCCTACGTCGTCAAGTTGAAGGACGGCTCGCTGGTCTTCGCCCGGATCAAGTACGAGGTCAAGGGCGCCAAGGCGATCATCACGCTGGAGAACGGCACGGTCACCCAGATCGACCTGGACAAGGTGGACGTGCCCGGGACCGACGAGTACAACAAGAAGTACAGCGGCAACGTCATCGCGATCGACACCCCGGATCAGAAGATCATCAACCAGCGAGAAGCCGTGCCCACTCCGGCAACGAGGCTCCAAGACCTGGCCAAGACGGGCAAGCTGCGTCCTTCCGGCTTGATGTCCGCTCCGGGGACCCCCTCTTCCGCACCCGGCTCCTGGCAGCCGGTCGATCCCCTCGTGCAGGCGGCCTTCTCCAAGGTCTTCGACGGTGGGGCGATTCCGCAGTGGCGGCTGACCAACTACCGAGGCAAGGTTCGCCTGCTCGTCACGACAAACAGCGAAGAGGCCGTGTTCACCGTCCTCTCGGCGGCGGCCCGAGCGTTGAACGATCTTACGGAGCGAGGCAAGGACACGGTCATCGAGATCGTGCTGACGACCTCGACCAACGAGCCGGCCGGCGCCTTCGACATGGGCCCGGAGCAGGCCAAGCAGCTGGTCAATGGCACGATCGCCGTTGGAGACTATTTCGTCCGGAACGTGAACCTGTAGTCGCCGGTTCGGCGGCGAAACCGACAAACGCCCCGCAACGACGCGTCCTCGGCGCAAACCGAAGATTCGAGGGGAGGCCATGGCCGAGAAACCACCTCAGAACTACGCCAACCACCGGAAATTCGTGCCGCTCTACCATTTCGTCCTCTTTGCGGTCCTCGTCGTCAACCTGCTCTGGTGCGTCATGCGCGCCTGGCGCGGCTTCTCCTTCGAGACCGCCTGGGGCGTGGTCATGGCGCTCGCCCTCATGGTGCTGGCCTTTTTCCTGCGCGGCTTCCCGCTGACAGTTCAGGACCGCGTGATCCGCCTGGAGATGCGCCTGCGCCTGAAGGACATCCTGCCGACAGATCTCCGAGGCCGGATCGGCGAGCTCACTCCGGATCAGCTGATCGGGCTTCGATTCGCGAGCGACGCGGAGCTGCCGGACCTCGTGCGGGAGACCCTCTCCAACAACATCCAGGACCGCGACGTCATCAAGCGCAAGGTCCGCGACTGGCAGGCGGATCACCTGCGCTGCTAGCGCTGCTAGCGGGTCAACCGTGCGTTCAGGCTGCTAGCGGGTCAACCGTGCGTTCATGTGTCTGCGCGTCTCAACCGTGCGGCCAGCTCGCGGACGGAACACTCAAGGCGCGCGTCCCTGAGCATGGCGTCCTCTAATTTCAGTGCCTGACGCACGAGCGTCGACTCGTCGCGACCCAGGAATAACGCCGTTCGAGCTACCGGAATACCCGCCTCCTCCCGACCCAGATATGCGGCCACGGCTCGGGCTTGCGGACACCGACCACGACGCTGGCGCCCTTTGAGATCCCCGACGCGCAAGCCGTACGCCTCTGCGACCCCCTCCACTACCCTCTCGACCGTCCATTTGGCTCGCCGCTTGACCGGTGGCTCGCTTCTCGCCAGGACTCTGTCGGCAAATTCATCGCTCCCCTGAACCGTCCGCGCCGCCGCCCGCGATTCGTCGTACTCCTCCGCATCCACGGCCCCGTCCAGCAGCCGCCGATATCGGCTGATGGCCATCGCCCGCCGAGGAGCCAGCATCGACAAGACCCTGTCCACGAGGAGCCAGTCTGGGCCGGCACCGGCGCGGTAGCAGCGATCACTCGACCAGCGATGCTCTCGGGGATGGCGAACAATCTTTGCGCGAACAGGGTTCAAGTGAATGTAGCGCAGGAGCGCGAGCAGGTACCTGTCCTCTTCGACGAGAAACGCCTTGAATCGGCCCTGGAAGAGATGGCCAACCCTGCCGTGCCGTCGATTGAACCACTGGGCATAGAACGAGTGAAGGGCGAGGACGAAACGCGAGACCGACACAGATCCGCGCTGCACTGCCAGGTGCACGTGGTTGTCCATCAAGCAGTAGGCGAAGACCCCCAGGCCGAAGCGCTCACAACAGTTCGCCAGCCGGTCGAGATAAGCCCTTCGGTCTTCGGGGTCGAGAAAGATCGCCCTGCGCTCGTTGCCCCGAGCGATGACGTGGTAGATACCTCCGGCCATCTCGAGCCTGAGCGGACGAGGCAGCGCAACACCCCCTGCACAGAATTGTCGCGAGACGGCGCCAAAGCCCGGAGCCAAACGCACGAACGCACGGTTGACCCTCTTTGCGTCAGCCCTTTCGCTTGCTAGCCATTCTCCAGCAGAGCCAGCCGCCGAGCGCCACGGAGCCCGACCAGATCGAGAAGGCCGCCAGTCTCGTCAATCCGGCCAGGGTGTGGTCCCACGCCAGGATCCCGAGATGCCCGAGGAGCCAGTTCCAGTCGTGGATGGGATCCGAAGTGAGGCCGATCAAGGGCAGCTCGCGCGAGCGCGCGTCGCCGATGTAGGTCGCGAGGTTCCAGAGAGAGAAAGCCTCCCAGGCTCCTCCGACCGCGACCCCGAAGTAGTCCCGCTGCCGGAAGAGAAGCGCCGCGGCGATCGCCGGAGCGGCCACCTGCGCGACGCTCCCCCCGGCCACGCCGATGAACTTGCCGCCAAAGGCGAAGAGGAGATGCCCCAGCTCGTGAATGCCAAACGTGATGCCGCCGAAGAGGCTCGAGTAGAGCGGGTCGCGCAGGTGCCGAACGCCCGCCCACAGGAGATAGGCGAGGAGCGCGGAACGCCAATGCCAGGATCGGCCGGCGCACCACTCGTCGGCGTCCTGACGCAGGGCGTCCAGGCGCGGAGACCACAGGGCGCGGCGCTCCGGATCGGGTGCCGGCCGCGGCGGCGCCAGCACGCCCAGGATCATGCGGAGCGCCTCGCTCAGCTCTCCGTGTCCGGAACCGGCGTCAGGTAATACCGGGCGTCCTCGCCGACCTGGCGGCGGAAGCGGTCGGCGAAGGAGATCAACTCTCCCGCCGTCTCGTCGGCGAAGATCCGCTCGACGCGGTGCATCGGGAAGAAGACTGTGGAAGGGTTTGCCGTCGGAGCTTCGCGGCGCGCCACCTGGCGCAGCCATTCCTCGAAACTGTCGAGCGAGAGCCCCCGAACGGTGACTCCGGCCGGGCTCTCGTCCTTCAACATGCCCCAGAACTTCTCCCGGGGGTTGGTCAGGTGGACCAAGACGTAGCTGCCTTTCTCCATCTTTGCCGCGACCCTTTCGGAAATTATGGGGCTTCGCCGGCCGCTTCGGAAAGCTCGATCAAGACGCCGTGGCCCGCCGCCGGGTGCAGGAAGGCCACCCTCTTGCCCTCCGCGCCCGGCACCGGTGCGCGGTCGATGAGGCGAAAGCCCTTCGCCGCGAGATCGTCCAGGGCTTTACGGATGTCCGGAACCGCCAGACAGACATGATGGATGCCGGGGCCTCGTTTGGCGATGAACCGGCCGACAGGCGTTTCGGGGGACGTCGGCTCCAAGAGCTCCAGCCGGCTCTCCCCCACCGGCAGGAAGGCCGTCGTCACACCCTGGCCGACCACCTCCTCGCGGTGCGCGACCTCGAGCCCGAGCGCGCGGTACACACCCACGGCCTCTTCGATCGAGCGCACCGCGATGCCGATGTGGTCCACCTTGTAGGCGCTCATTCGCGCATGAGCCGGCCATAGAGCCGCCCGGCGGCGGCGTAAGGATCTTCCCGCCTCTCGAGCACGTCGGCGACCGCTTCCTCGAGCCCCTCCGGCCTCCCGGCGCCCGCCTCGACCGCGCGGCGGAAGCGCTCCTCCAGCAGATGGAGCAGCCGCGCCCGCACGCGGCGGGTCCGGCGCCGGCGCCCCTCCCCGGTGGATGCCAGAAACTCGCCGTGGGAGTCGATTGCGGCGACCGTCTCCTCGACCCCTTCTCCCCGCGGAGCGACCGTGCGCACGATCGGCGGCCGCCAGGGGCGATTCGGAGTGAAGTCGAGCATCGTCGCGATCTCCGCCGCGGTCCGGTCGGCCCCTTCCCGGTCCGCCTTGTTCACGAGGAAGACGTCGGCGATCTCGAGGATCCCGGCCTTGATCGCCTGGATGTCGTCGCCCAACCCCGGCACGAGCACGACGACGGTCGTGTCCGCCGTCTTGACGATGTCCACCTCATCCTGCCCCACGCCGACCGTCTCGACCAGCACGAGGTCGAATCCGGCAGCGTCGAGAACGTCCACGGCATCGCCCGTCGCGCGCGCGAGCCCGCCTAAGGCTCCCCGAGTGGCCATCGAGCGGATGAAGACGCCCGGGTCGGTGAAGATCTCCGACATGCGGATGCGGTCGCCCAGGATGGCGCCGCCGGTGAACGGGGAGGAAGGGTCCACGGCGACGACCGCGATCGTCGACCCGCGGCGGCGATAGGCCTGCGCGAGGCGCTGGACGAGCGTCGACTTGCCGGCTCCCGGCGGGCCCGTGATCCCCACGATCCGGGCGCGGCCGGTCTTCGGATACAGGTCCCGCAGGATCTCGGGAGCTCCCCCCGCGCGCTCGACCGCCGAGAGCGCCCGCCCGATCTCGCGCACCCGTCCCGAAAGCACCCCGTCGACGACATCGGCCGTCCCCGTGGCCGGGGCGGCCCTCATACCTCTTCCGCGAGGAGGCTCTTGGCGATCACGAGCTTCTGGATCTCGCTCGTGCCCTCGCCGATCGTGCAGAGCTTGACGTCCCGATAGAACTTCTCGACCGGGAAATCCTTGATGAAACCGTATCCGCCGTGAATCTGCAAGGCGCGGTCGGTCGCCCGCACGGCGATCTCGGAGGCGAAGAGCTTGGCCTGGGCCGAAAGCCGCGGTACCGCCGCTCCCGCGTCCTTGGCTGCCGCCGCGCGTTCGGTCAAGAGCCGCGCCGCGTCGATGTCGGTCGCCATCTCCGCCAGATAGAAGCGAATCGCCTGGAACTCGCAGATCGGGCGGCCGAACTGACGGCGCTCCTTCGAATACCGGAGGGCCGCCTCGAAGGCGCCGCGGGCGATTCCGACCGCCAGCGCCGCGATCGAGATCCTGCCGCCGTCCAAGATCTTCATCGAGTTGACGAACCCGTCGCCTTCTCGCCCGACCAGGTTCTCCGCCGGAATCCGGCAGTCCTCGAGCACCAGCGTGCAGGTGTCCGAGGCGCGCATCCCGAGCTTGTTCTCCTTCTTGCCCACGCGAATGCCGGGGTTGTCGAGCTCGACGATGAAAGAGGAGATTCCGTGGCGCGAGGCCGAGCGGTCCGTCACGGCCATCAGCACCGCCACACCTCCGACCGAGGCGTTCGTGATGAAGTTCTTCGAGCCGTTCAAGATCCAGCCGCTCCCGTCGCGGACCGCCGTCGTCTTCGTGCCCCCCGAGTCGGAGCCGGCCTCGGCCTCGGTCAGGCCCCACGCCGCCAGCCACTGGCCGGAGGTCAGCTTCGGCAGGTAGCGGCGCTTCTGCGTCTCGCTGCCGAACTGGAAGATGTGGCTCGACCCGAGCGACGTGTGCGCCGCGAGCGCCAGCGCCACCGCGCCGTCGACGCTGGCGATTTCCTCGACGATGGCCGCATAGTCCTCGGTCGAGAGACCCGCGCCGCCGTACTCCTCCGGAAAGATCGTGCCGAGGAATCCGAGCTCTCCCAGGCGCCGAAACACCTCCCGGGGGAACTGCTGCTTCTCGTCCCACTCGAGCACGTGCGGGCGGATCTCCGCGTCGCAGAACTCGCGCAGGGTTTGAAGGATCGTCTCGCGTTCACTCGAAACGGTGGTGCTCATCGGAGGAAATTCTAGCCCGGATTATTCACGGACAGCCGGCCGAAACACGAGCAAGCGACTGGGCCGAAACGGTTCTGCGCCGGTTGGTGGTCATGGCGCCCGAGTACACCTTGTCCGCGACAGAGCGGCGGCCGGAGTCGTTCATGAATAATGCGGGCTAGCGCGTCGACGGAGCTCCGGGCTTCACGCTCGAGGCCGTCACGATCTCCACTCCTGTGTAGTAGTGCTTCAGGATCTGATCGTAAGTGTAACCCGCCAGGGCCATCCCGAAAGCGCCGTTCTGGCACAGTCCCACGCCGTGACCCCAGCCGCGCCCCAGAAACACGAACTCCGCCTCGTCCTGGGCTCCCCGAACCTTCTGCACGGTGAAGAGCATCTCGGGCAGTCCCAGCGCCTGGCGCAGATCGAAACGCTGCAGCGTGCCCTCCGCCGTGTCCGTGACGACCCGCGCTTCGATGGCGCGGCCGGCGGAGCTCCTCTTGGTGACCGTCAGCTCTCGAACGACGCTTCCGGACACCCTTCCGTTCAGCCGCCTCGCGAGCTCGCCGGCCGGCACCCGGCGCACCCACTCCATCCAGGCCGATTGCCGGTCGAAGCTCGGCCCGGCCGCGTCCAACTCCACCCAGAGCCCCAGGACCTGCCCTCCCCTCTTCCACCAGCGCAGGCGATCGCCCGCTCGAAGCGTCAGGTCGGCCGAGGGCAAATAGGCGTCTCCCGCCCGCCGCGCCAGGGGAAGCTCCGGATCGACGGGAAGCCCGGCCCTCCCCTCCGGTGTCTTGACCCAGAGGTTGGAGCCCTCGCGCGAGAGGAAGCGTCCCGACCCCTCGGTGACACCGGAGAGGCGCAGCGCCGCCGACGCGAGAAGGCCCGCGTACTCCTCCTCGGTGAGCCTTCGATCGGCCGGGGGCAGCGCCTCACCGGCCCCGAAGCCGAAGCGCAGCAGGAAATCGTAGGCGTCGCGCGCGGCGCCGGTCAGGCGCGCCGACGCCGCCGGCGACTCGGAGTCGTAGGCGACGATCGACGCCACCAGCTGCTCGCGTGACGCGGCCTCCAGGCCGAAGGCCGCCATGACGGAGGGATACACCGCCGCCGGCTCGAGGCTGGAGGCCGGCTCGCCGCGCTTGGCCACACCCGCCCACTCCTGCGCCGTCGCGAGCGCCGAGGCGCGCACGGCGCGCGTCCGCGGGGCGTGTCGCGCGACCATGTAGCCGCGCCACTCGAGGCCCGTGCGCGCCCGGGGCCGCTCGCCTCGCGGCAGGCGCGCCCCCTCGATCCGGGTCGTGACCAATTCTCCACAATCGACCGAGACCAGGTACGGCACGGGCTGTTCGCCGAAGACGTTCTCGACGTTTTCGGTTCGCCCGCCGCAGGTCGAGACGAAGAGCGCGTCGGCGAACTTTCCGCCCGAGGCCAGCACGAGACCTCGAGTCCCGTCCACCGCCGCCGTCGAGAGCGGATCCTCGGCTGGCAGCCCGGAGTAGACCTGGCACTTCGGGGTCGCGCACAGGTCATAGCCCTCCGCCTCGAATTGCCCGCGGTGCGCCATCGCGTACGTGCGGGCGGCGACCGCCTGTGCCTTCAACGCCTCGATCTCGTCAAAGCGCTTGGGGCCCATCTCCGCGGGCACGACCCCGTACAGGTACTCCTCGAGATCGACGAGGTTGACGACGTTCAAGGCTCCCCGGGGATTGACGAGCACGCGCAGGCTGCCGCGGTACGCCGTCGTGTCGACCGACACGCGCAGGCCGTCGGCTCCCGGAAAAACGTCTACCGGCGACGCGAGCCGGTGCGAGAGGCCTCCCTCGTCGGAGACCCGGACGAACGCGGGCGCGGGCGCCGAGGGGCCGTCCGCTACGAGCGCCTCCTGACCGCTCGCCTTGAGCTTGTCGACCAATGCTGCCGCCTCCGCACGCGAGGAGAAGTCGCCGAGCAGCACTCGGTAGACCCCCCGGTCGGCGGAAAACGCAATGCTCACGGGAACGCCGAACTGCCGCGAGAGCGGCTCCCCGACGGCGCGCGCCGTCTCCTCCTGCGAGTAAGCGCCTGCCTGGGCGGCATAGCGGCGCGCCGGGGTTCCTTCGGGAGTGAAGGTCAAGGGACCTCGGAGCCGTTGAGAAGTCGATCCCGAGATCAGGGTCCAGGGCGAGCCGGGCGTCCCGAAGGCGAACTGCACGAGGTCGCTCTTGATCCCCACCCGGTAGAGCCGCCCGCCCGGGGCCTCGGCCGTCGGAGCACGGCCCGCGCCGGCCGGGCCGGCCGGAGTCGGACCCGCGGCTGGAGCGGGCGCCCCGGGCGGAGCCGGCGCCTTCGAAGTCGCGCAGCCCGCCACCCAGAGGAGAGCCACGAGCGCCGGCCCCGCGCGTCGGAAGAACCGAGTCGCGCGAATCAAAACGGGGAACGGCTCTGCGCGCCGAGAATCTGCTTGCGATAGTCCTCGCCGCGAAGCGGCACCATCTGGCACATCTCGTAGAGGCGGCTGCGGAGCCGGTAGTTGAGCCGGTCCTCCAGGCGGTCACGCTCGCCCGAGGAGAGATCCGGCTCGTCCTCGTAGTTGGACGTGGCCACCGTGATCCTCTTGCGGTTGTAGCGCGTGTTGAGCAGGTTGTAGAGGACGTCGAGCACCCAGGGATGAGGCCGGGAGGCGCCGAGCTCGTCCAAGACCAAGAGCTCCGTGTCCGCATACGGGGTGAGAAGCGATTCCTTGGAGAAGTCGGCGTCCGGTCGGAAGCTCGTCTGGATCTTGAGGAGGAGGTCGGAGAAATCGGCATAGAGGCCCGACACCCCTTTTCGAAGAATGAGCTCCGCCAAGACCGCGCAGGCCAGGTGGGTCTTGCCCCGGCCCGACGGGCCGACGAAAAGCAGGCCGGCGTCGACGACCGGATAGAGATCCACGAAGTTTCGGGCAGCCTCCTTCGCCCGGATCAGAGCCGCGCCTCGCTCGTTGAAGTTGTCGATCGTGCAGGCCCGGTAGCGCTCCGGAATTCCCGCCGCCTCGAGCTTCTGCTTCCGGATCGCCGCCGTGCGGCAGTTGCACGCGCGAGCCAGCTTGCGCCCGTCGGCGGCCTCCACGATCCAACCGGAATCGCCGCACTTCGGGCAGGGACGGATCTCGGGCGGCATCGCCCGGATTGTAGCCTCTCGCGAATCCATCAATTCTCCGGGAGTCCCGCTTCGATCATCACCCGCCTCCGGCGCGGCCCTTCGAGATATTGCTTCAGGTCCGCGAGGCTCGCTTCCCAGCCTCGGCCGACCTGACCGCGATAGGCGTCGTAGGCCGGCCCGGAGTCGGGCACCGTGTGCTCGACCGTCACGACGCAGCCCGCGCCCCGGTCCGCGAAGGTGAAGACCATCGAGAGGCCCTCGAGCGGCTCGCCGCCGCTCGGTTCGTAGGAGATGTCCTTGACCGCGAGGCGGCGCCCGCGCTCGAACTCGGCGATCTTGCCGAGCACCGTCGCTTCGGTGCGGCCCCGCCGGTCGGTGAAGCCGACGGCCCAGTTGCCGCCCGGACGCAAGCCGACCAGCGCCCCTTCGCACCACCAGGAGAGCAGCTCGGAAACGCGCGTGAAGGCGTCGAACGCGTCGGAGGAGCTGGCGGCGATCGAGACGGATCGGACGACCGAGAGGTCCACGACCGCATTGTACTCACCGGATCGTTCCGCGTCCCCGCTCGCCCCGATATACTCCGGCGCCCATGCGCGCGCCCACACTGGTGGAGCTTCGAGCCGGGCTCGCCCTAGCGATGCGTGACACCGTCGCCGCGCTCTACTCTGTCGAGCTCGAGCGCGTCGTCCTCGAGCGGCCCCCGCGGATCGCGCTCGGCGACCTGGCTTGCCCCGTCGCGTTCGACCTCGCCAAGGGCTTGCGCCAGGCGCCCCGCGCGATCGCCGCGCAGATTGCCGCGGCGCTTCGCCTCCCCGCGGGAATCCGCGAGGCGCGAGTCGAGGGCGGCGGATACGTGAACTTCGCGATCGAGCGGGGGCCCTTCGTCGCCGCGCTGCTCGAGCCCTCCCCGCCGTCGCTCCCGCGGCCCGGTAAAGTGATCGTCGAGCACACGAACATCAACCCCAACAAGGCGGCGCACATCGGACACCTCCGCAACGCCGTGCTGGGAGACGTTCTGATCCGTTGCCTGCGATTTCTCGGATACACGGTCGAGGTGCAGAACTACCTGGACGACACCGGCGTCCAGGTCGCCGACGTCGTCGCGGGGCTGATCCACCTCGAAGGGGTCGCGACACTCGAGGCCGCCCGCGAGTCGATCCGCGCGGCCCGGCTGCCCTCCCGCCCGCCCGAGCCCAAGGGATTCGCCTACATCTGCTGGGACGTGTACGCGGAGGTGGGCCGCACCTACGCCGCGCGCCCGGAGACCCAGGCCTGGCGGGCCGAGGTGTTGCACGCGATCGAGCAGGGCGACAACGAGACTGCCCGTATCGCGGCGGCCGTTTCCGAGGCGGTCTCCTCGGCGCACCTCTCGACGATGGGTCGGCTCGGCATCGCCTACGATCTGCTGCCCCGCGAAAGCGACATTCTTCACCGGCAATTCTGGACGCGCGCCTTCGACCTGCTCGAGAAATCGGGGGCCATGGCGCTCGAGCAGGAAGGCAAGCACGCCGGCTGCTGGGTCCTGCGCCTCTCGGAATCCGAGGAGTTCGCGGGCATGGAGGAGCCGGACAAGATCCTGGTCCGGTCCAACGGCACCGTCACCTACACTGCCAAGGACATCGCCTATCAGCTCTGGAAGTTCGGCCTGCTCGGGGTCGATTTCGACTACGAGCGTTTCCGGCCCGATTGGAGCTCGGGCGCCGTGGAGGCTTCGGAGATCCCCGCCGCCGTGCGCGAGCATCCGGTCTGGCGCACGGCCCATTCCGGCGGAGAGCCCGACGCCCCCTCCTTCGGGCGGGCCGCGCGCGTGTACAACGTCATCGACGTTCGGCAGTCCTATCCGCAGAAGGTCGTCCGCGAGGGGCTTCGACGGCTGGGCTTCCAGGCGGAGGCGGACCGCTCCGAGCACTTCTCCTACGAGATCGTGGCGCTCTCCCCCAAGGCCGCGCGCGACCTCTCGGAGCGCTTCGGCGACGAGTATCGGCTCACACCGGAGGAGGAGAAGAAGCCCTTCGTCGAGATGTCGGGAAGAAAGGGGTTGGGCGTCAAGGCCGACGACTTGGTCGAGATGCTGCTCGATCGGTCGCGGCGCGAGGTCGCCCAGCGCCGCGAGGCCGAGACCGAGGCCTCCGACCAGGACGCGCGAGCGATCGCGGTCGGGGCCCTGCGCTACTTCCTGCTGAAGTTCGGCCGCAACAAGGTCATTGCTTTCGACTTCGACGAGGCGGTCAACTTCGAGGGAGACACGGGGCCCTATCTGCAGTATTCCCTCGTCCGGGCGGAGAACATCTTTCGCAAGCTCGAGGAGAGGAAGATCCCGAGCGAGCCGACGGTCGAGGCAGTCGCGGCTGCGGAGTGGGAGGAGGATCTCTGGTCCCTGGCTCTAGACGCCGCCTCGACGGCCGAGGTGGCCGAGCGCGCCGTCGAGTCGCTCGAGCTCTCGACGCTGGCCCGGCACGCCTTCACCCTGGCCCAGGCCTTCAACCAGTTTTATCACCGGCATCCGATCGCCAACGAGCCCGACGCTGCGCTTCGGAACCGCCGCCTTGCAGTGGCGCGTATTTTCCGAAGGGAGATGGCGCTCTTGCTCGAGCTGCTCGGCATTCCCGAGCCCGGAAGGATGTGACCTCGCGTGCCGCGAAGCTTCGAAGAGCCGTCACCTCGAGCGATCGCGAGGGATTCCCGGCTCGATCGGAGACCATAGTCCTCTTGGCCAACCCCGCCCACCGCTTCCCCGACAACGCCCCCGGCGATTTCTACGTCGATCGAACCTGCATCGACTGCGACGCCTGCCGCCGGATCGCCCCGGCGGTCTTCGCCGAGGCTCGTGACCACTCGTTCGTCCAGACCCAGCCGGCCTCCGAAGCGGGCCGGCGGCGCGCGTTGATGGCGCTCGTCGCCTGCCCGACGGGCTCGATCGGAACCGTTTCGCGCCAGGACGTGCGCCCGGGCTTGGAGGCGTTCCCCGAGCCGATCGAGGACGGTGTCTCCTTCTGCGGCTTCACTTCGGAGAGCTCCTTCGGCGCGTGGAGCTATTTCGTGGAGCGGCCGGAAGGAAACCTTCTCGTCGATTCGCCGAAGGCCCTTCCCCGACTCTGCGACGAGCTCGCGCGCCGAGGCGGCGTCTCGACGATGTTCCTGACGCACCGGGACGACGTGGCGGACCACGCCGCCTTCGCCTGGCGCTTCGGATGCGAGCGGGTTCTCCACGAGGCCGATCAGACAACCGGCACGCGCGAGATCGAGCGGCCGCTCCGCGGGGCCGAGCCCGTGGTACTTGCCCCGGATCTGCTGGCGATTCCGACTCCCGGGCACACGCGCGGCCACGCCGTGCTTCTCTACCGGCAGAAGTTTCTCTTCACGGGCGACCATCTCGCCTGGTCCGATCGGCGAGGCGCCCTGGTCGCCTTTCGCGACGCCTGCTGGTACTCGTGGAAGGAGCAGATCCGCTCGATGTCAAGTTTACTTGACATCCCGTTCCAGTGGGTCCTCCCGGGCCACGGCGGATGGCATCGTTTCGAGTCCCCGGCCGACGCGCGTCGGGGGCTCGAGCGCTGTGTCGCCTGGATGAAGACGGTCTGATTCGGCCGGGCGATCCGCCCGAGGCCTCACAGCTGCTGCGTCTTGAGTCCTTGGTTTTCGGCCCGCACTGCCAGGACCGATCCATAACCGAGCGACGCGAGCGCCTCGCGAACGGCGGGGGTCTTGCCCGGCGGCGACAGAAAGACCACACAGCCTCCGCCGCCGGCGCCGCAGGCCTTTCCGGCCCAGGCGCCCGCAACGCGTGCAGCAGCGATGGCCGCCTCGATCGAGGGCGTCGAGACGACCGGAGCGAGGCGCCGCCGCGCGTCCCACTCCTCGCCGAGCGCACGCCCCATCGCGGGGAAGTCGGCCGACAAGGTCGCCTCGGCCATCGCCAGGGCCGCCCGACGGACGTCTTCGAGCGCTGCGGCCACGGCCCGGTCGCCTTCGAGCCTCGCCCGGAACACCTCCCAGTTGTTCATGCCCGAGGAGTGCGCGGCGCCCGTGTCGAAGAGCGTCAGGTGCCGTTCCCACTCCGCCGGGTCGGCGTCTTCGCGTTCGGCTCGGGTGCGTCCCGGCTCGAACCAGATGCGGTGCAGCCCTCCGTTGAGCGGCGGATAGTAGTCCTGCACGCCGGCGGGCTTTCCCAACACGCGGGTCTCGACGTCCCGGACGAAGTCGACCGGGTCGGCCGAGGAAGGGCGACGCGCGCCGAATTGCTCGAGGGCTCCCATCAGCGCCACCGTGAGAGCCGAGGAGCCGCCGAGTCCCGAGCCCAACGGGACGCCGGAGGAGACCTCGATCTCCAGAGGCTCCGTGGCGCCGAGCGAATCGAGAAGCGAACCGACCAGGGCCGTCCAGGGATCCTCCATCAGCTCGGAGGGTCGCTTCGTCCGCCGTTCGAGGCCGTTCGCCGCCGAGCGGACCAGGAAGCCGCCGGCCCTGCGCCGCACGCGGCAGGATGCCCGCCGGTCGATTGCGAGGTTCACCGTCACCGAGCCCGGATGGAGGACGTGCAGTGGCCAGAGATCGAGCGTCCCCCCCGCCAGATCGATGCGCGCGGGGGCGGACGCTTCGACAGTGTTGGACATCGGCGGGGATTCTACGAGGGAACTCCCCCTCACGCCTGCCCTCTCCCCCTCGGGTCGAGAGGGGGTACTTGGAAACCGGAACTCCGACTATCGCTCGCGGCGCGCGAAGTCTCCCGAGCGCAAGCGAGGGAGCAGGCGCGCGCCGCGGGAGCCGGAGCGCAACGAGCGGGCCAGGCTCGCGGTCGAGCGTGCGTCCACGCGAGCCGCGAGCCGGTGCCCAACGCAGGCCCGCGAGCAAGCGGAGGCGACGGTCAGTATCCGACTCGGCTCGCATCGCGAAAAGTCTCCCGACCGAAGGGAGGGAGGAGGCGCGCGATGCGGGAGCCGGAGCGCAGCCAGCGGGCCAGGCTCGCGGTCGAGCGGGCATCCACGCGAGCCGCGAGCCGGTGCCCAACGCAGGCCCGCGAGCAAGCGGAGGCGACGGTCAGTATCCGACTCGGCTCGCATCGCGAAAAGTCTCCCGACCGAAGGGAGGGAGGAGGTTCGCGAT
>Ga0335082_10000270_pt1 | contig 52755 bp, 54 predicted proteins | sample Lox_Sample_41_FD_206718 | JGI IMG/M metagenome (GOLD analysis project Ga0335082, IMG submission 206718) | Soil microbial communities from Loxahatchee National Wildlife Refuge, Florida, United States - Lox_Sample_4.1 | ecosystem: Environmental > Terrestrial > Soil > Wetlands | place: USA... | reverse complement strand
CCTCGGCCAGCGTGACATTGTTCGGGATCTCGCACATCACGTAGACCTCGAGGCCCGACTCCCCCCGCCGCAGTCCGTTGCGCTCGAGCTCCGCCAGCACGCGGCGTCCTTCCTCGAGCGTCCGGCAGAACGGAATCATGACGATCACGTTGCGGAGGCCCATCTCTCCGCGCACCCGGCGAATGGCGGCGCACTCGAGAGCGAAGCCCTCCCGGTAGCGGGCATCGTAGTAGCGCGATGCTCCGCGGAACCCGATCATCGGGTTTGCCTCCACGGGCTCGAACGCCGCTCCTCCCACCAGGCTCGCGTACTCGTTCGTCTTGAAGTCCGAGAATCGGACGATTACTGGACGAGGGTAGAACGCGGCCGCGATCTGCCCGACGCCAGCGGCCAGCCGATCCACGAAGAATGCCGCGGGTGAGGCGAACCCCGCGGCGCGTTGCCGTATGGCCGTCTGGGCCGCGCGGTCGGCGACGTGCTCCGGATGTGCCGCGGCGAGCGGATGGATACCGATCCACGTCGAGACGATGAACTCAATGCGCGCGAGCCCCACGCCCGCGCTCGGAAGTGATGACAGCCGAAACGCGTTCTCCGGGTTGCCGAGGTTCATCATGAGGGGTACGGACGGGCGGGGGAGCGACGCGGGGTCGATTTCCCGTCGCTCGAAGCGGACCTGCCCGTCGTAGACCTTCCCCTCGTCGCCCGTGGCGCAGGACACCGTGACCAGATGCCCGGTCTCGAGCGTCGCGGTCGCTGTCCCGGTTCCGACCACGCAGGGCACTCCCAACTCCCGGGAAACGATAGCGGCATGGCAAGTCCGGCCACCCTCGTCTGTCACCACCGCCGCGGCACGCCGCAGGATCGGCTCCCAGGCTGGATCGGTCATGCGGGCGACCAGGATCTCCCCCTGATGAAACTGATCCAGCTCCGACGGTGAGTGAATGACCCGCGTCGGCCCGGCGGCGATCTTCGTGCCCACGCTCCTCCCTTCCAGCAACACGCGGCCGGGGTCGTGGAGCGTATACAGCTCGATCATCGGCTTCGCCGCCGCAGGATGGGCTGTCTCCGGCCGCGCCTGGAGGATGTACAATTGGCCGAGGCGACCGTCCTTTGCCCATTCGATGTCCATCGGCGTGCGCTGGCCAGCCCGGGCCGAGTAGTGTTCTTCAATAAGGACGCCCCAGCGCGCGAGCTGCAGTACTTCGTCGTCCGAGAGCACGAGGCGCAAACGATCCTCATCGGGCACCCGGACTTCTTCTACCGGCCGTACGCCGCCGCTCGCATACACGAGTTTCAGATTCTTGGTGCCGCGCTCCCGGCGAATGATGGAGCGGAATCCGGCCGCCAGTGTCGGCTTATGCACCCAGTACTCATCCGGCTGGACCCGGCCCTGGACGACGGTCTCGGCGATGCCCCAGGCGCCGGTAATCAAGACGACATCATGAAATCCCGATTCCGTGTCGAGGGTGAACATCACGCCGGCGGACGCGAGGTCGCTGCGGACCATCTTCTGCACGCCGACGGACAACGCGACGTCGCGGTGTGCGAACCCGTGCTCCACGCGGTAGACGATGGCCCGGTCCGTGAAGAGCGACGCGAAGCACGATCGCACCGCGGCGTCGAGATTCGCCATCCCGCGCACGTTCAGGAATGTCTCATGCTGCCCGGCGAACGATGCCCCGGGCAGATCTTCGGCCGTGGCACTGGAGCGCACCGCGACATCGGTCGCCGCCTCACCGTATTGCGATGAAAGGCCGGTGTACGCCGCATGGATTTCCGCGGCAATCTCATCGGGCAGGGGGGCTGCCGTTACGCGTTCACGAATCCGCTGACCGGTCCGGGCCAGCGCGCGAACGTCGGTCGCGTCCAGACGGTCGAGCAGGCCATAGATCTCGTCCGTGAGACCCGCGGCGGCGAGCGTGGCCCGGAACGCGGCAGCGGTGATCGCAAATCCGTGCGGTACCGCGACGCCCTTGGACTCGAGTCCGCGAAGCAGCTCGCCTAATGACGCGTTCTTCCCGCCGACAGTCGGTATGTCGGCGAGCGTGACCTCACGCAACGGAATGATGTAGCGGAACGGAGACGCGGCGGTCATCCCGATCTCCCTTGTTTCAGATCACGCGGGACGTCGGACGAGGCGAGACGGCCGCTGTCGGGGCTCCCGAGAACGCGAACGCGACCATACGGAAGCTCAGCGCAAACACGCCGCTCTCCACAATCCCCGCCACAACGCTGTGCTCTGGTTCGACACCAGGGCCCCGCCACACCGACGCGAGCACCGTGACGAGCGCCCCCGTGAGCCACCCGGTGAAGAAGATCCAACGCCAGTTCGCCGCCCCGGCGCGGAACCAGCAGTAGGTCCACGCGCCCGCGATGCCAAGCAGGGTGCCCTGAAAGCCGAGCAGCGCGCCCCAATCTCCGCCCAGGGCCGCGCCGACAACGAGGGCGCTGGGGGCGAACGCACCGACCCAAAAGGCGGCGATCCGTGTGCCTGTCATAATCGAGCTCTCGTACTTCATGCCTTCCTCCGCAATCGCAGAGTATCCCACCGCGCGTGAAAGCGTCGCAAACGAGGGGACAAGAGAACTTCATCGGAAATCTTCGCACGATCCTCAGCCCAGGTTCATTCGCGCATTCGCACCCTTTCCTCGGTGCATTGCCGGAGGCAATCATGACAACACGCGAAGTGGTCATCTCGACACGCGGCGTCACGCTGCCCGGTACGCTCTGCCTGCCCGACAACGCTGAACGACTGGTCTTGTTCGCGCACGGCAGCGGCTCGAGTCGCCTGAGTCCCAGGAATCAGTTCGTCGCGGAGGCGCTCCAGCAGGCGGGCATTGGAACGCTGCTGTTCGACCTGCTTACGGACCCCGAGGCACGTGATCGCCGGAATGTGTTTGCGATTGAGCTGCTCGCCGAGCGGCTGGAGCTGGCGCGTGAGTGGGTCGAGTCCCAGGCTGGCCTCGACAACGCCAGCCTCGGCTACTTCGGAGCGTCAACCGGCGCCGCCGCCGCCCTCGTGGCGGCCGCGGATCACCCCGACGCCATCGGGGCGATCGTATCGCGCGGCGGCCGTCCCGATCTCGCCGGCGAGGCACTGCGTCGCGTGACCGCGCCGACCCTGCTGATCGTGGGCGGCAATGACTGGGATGTACTGGAGTTGAATAAGGATGCGTTGAACGGGCTCCGCTGCGCCAAGCGGCTGACGGTGGTTCCCGGCGCGACACATCTCTTCGAGGAACCGGGAACTCTGGAACGCGTGGCGACGTTTGCGAGCGACTGGTTCACGACCTATCTCACGGGTCGCACATCATCAGCTCAATCGGCACACACCTTGCGGTAACGCGGCTGAGTGTCCGTTCCAGAATCGAGGATTGCATGCCCATGACGACCGCACAGCGCAAGCATTTGGAGCGAAGGCTGCTGGAGGAGCGGGACCGTGTGACGCGGTCGCTGGCCCGTTACGCCGCGGCAACGCGCGACACCGTCCAGGAGGAGACTGGGGAACTCTCTACGTTCCGGTCCCACCTGGCGGACCTCGGGAGCGATACGGCAGACCGCGAGCTGGACGCCTCCAATGCGGCCCGCCAGACGCACGAGTTAGCGGAAATCGACGCGGCGCTCGAGCGCCTCTACCACCATCCTGGTGAATTTGGAGTATGCGAACGCGCGGGCGAGCCCATTCCCTTCGACCGGCTGGACGTCCTTCCCTGGGCGCGCACCTGCCTCGCGCACGCGGCCTGAGCCGGCGCGCGAGGCGGGGCCGCCGCTCGTGAGTCGGCCTAGTCGGCCGCGCGGCGGGCGCGCCGAATCGCGATCGTCGCAGCGGTCGCGGCGCCTGCTACGAGCGCTGCCTTCCCGACCGCCTTGAGCGCCCGCTTCGCCGCGCGACGGCGCTGACGGCGCTTCGCGGCCTTGCCGGCTTCGACAATCGCCACGTCAGCCGCGATCGCCAGCTGCCGCGCCGCTTGCCGCGCCGTACGCTTGCCCTCCGTCCGCGCCCGATCCACCGCTCGCTGCGCCGCTTCCCTGAGGATCTTCTTCGTAATCGTCATGGCTGTTCTCCCGCGTGCTGAAGTGTCGAGTGCCTGCTGCTCATTACTCTGACAACGATGATCGCTTTCCCGTAAAAGCGCCATGAAACCGGGACGAAGCAAGAGCGGATCACGGCTCCTTTAGTATCGCGCGGATCGAACGGGCTCGGGACGAAGCACGAGATCCACGCCCATCCAGAGCTGTTTCCAGATCCCCATTCCAACGCCCAGCGCCATGGCCTGTTTGGAGATGCCGTACTTGCTCCACAGCTCGTTGGGGGTCATGTACCAGCGGCCCCGCACCCGCAGGGTGCCGTTCTCGTGCCAGGATAGTACGTGAACGGCGATCGGCGTGGACTTGCCATGCAGCATCAATTCGCCGACCGCCAGCGCGGTCGTCGTGTCACCCGTGCGCTTCGCGTCCATGATCCCCTCGATGTTGAAGACGATCTGCGGGTACTTATCGGTCTCCAACACGCTCTTGCGCGCGAATTCATCGCGCTGTTTCTCGCCGCTCACGAGCGCCGCTGCTTCAACCACGATGCGTCCCTGCGTATCGATCCACGTTGCCGTGTCCGGCGTCATGAGATGGCCGTGGACTGCCTCGGTGCACACGGGACGCACCCGCACGCGCTGCAGCAGCGGGATGTGCGTCGTGTCTTCCGGGGGGAAATCGAACATGTGCTCGTCAACGCCCATCCCCGAGCTTCGCCCTTCGCCGGGAAGCCACGAGGGATCGAGCGGGCAGGTCGTAGCCCACAGGTGCTTCATATGAGGATTCACCTGCCACCAGGCCAGACTGGCGTTGGAGTCTATCACGTATGAATGCACGTCGGCGCTCGCGCCGGACGTGCCTTGCGCTCGAGCGACTCCGATCAGCGCGAGCGACAGTGCGGCGATCGTCAGGATCACGGATCCGACGAGGCGCGATGGCGCATGCTTCCCGTTCATAACCGCCTCCATGATTTGCGTGTCTCAGGTCAAGACTATTGGGCAGGCCTGAGGAGTTCGTGAATCGCGCGTGAAGATCGGCTCGTTCACGCCGCCCGCGCTGGCGCCGCAGCGCGAAGGATCGCCTCGACCTCGGCGCGCTCGAGCGTCTCGTGCTCCAACAATGCCGCTGCGAGGCGGTCAAGCGTGGCCCGGTTTGTGGCGATGAGATTCGCGGCGCGCAGGCGGGCGTCCTGGGCGAGGCGGCGCACTTCGTCGTCCACGAGCTCGGCGGTGTGCGGCGAGACCTCGAGTCGTTGCACGATGTCCCGCCCGAGGCTCCCCAGCTCCGCGTGGTCTTGCACCGTGATCGGACCAAGAGCATCGCTCATGCCGAATCGCGTCACCATCTGCCGCGCAAGATCGGTTGCCTGTTCGAGATCGTTCGCGGCCCCCGTCGTGACACGCTCCGGTCCGAACACGATCTCCTCCGCCGCGCGCCCGCCGTACGCGACCGCGAGCCGGCCCAGGAGATACGCTTTGGTGTAGCTGCGCCGATCCTGTTCCGGAAGCGAAAACGTGATGCCCAGAGCGCGGCCACGAGGCACGATCGTCACCTTCTGCACGGGATCGAGCCCCGGAATCAGCAGGTTGACGAGCGCGTGCCCCGCTTCGTGATACGCGGCGAGCTGCCGGTCTTCGGGGGTGAGGACCAGACTGCGCCGTTCGATGCCGAGCATCACCTTGTCTCGCGCATCCGCGAAGTCCTGGCGGTCGGCCTGATCCTTGTTGCGACGCGCCGCAAACAGCGCGGCTTCGTTCACCAGATTCGCCAGATCCGCGCCCGATAGTCCGGGCGTTCCGCGGGCGATGCCGGCGAGGTCCACGTTCTCCGCGAGCCGGATCTTGCGCGCGTGGACGGCAAGGATCTGTTCCCGCGCGCGCACGTCGGGCAATTCCACCACCACCTGCCGGTCGAAGCGGCCCGGCCGAAGCAGCGCCGGATCGAGCACGTCGGGGCGGTTGGTTGCCGAGAGTACGATCACGCCCTGGGCAGGCTCGAAGCCGTCCAGCTCCACCAGGAGCTGGTTGAGCGTCTGTTCACGCTCCTCGTGCACGCCCGTCAGCCCCACACCGCGTTGACGCCCCACGGCGTCGAGCTCGTCGATGAAGATGATGCAGGGCGCGTTCGCCTTCCCCTGCTCGAAGAGACTGCGCACGCGCGCGGCGCCCACTCCCACGAACAACTCGACGAAATCGGATCCGGAGATCGAGAAGAACGCGACGCCCGCTTCACCCGCGACGGCGCGCGCGAGGAGCGTCTTCCCCGTGCCCGGCGGGCCCACCAGCAGCACGCCCTTTGGCAGCCGTCCCCCGACCCGCTGGAACCGCGACGGCTCGCGCAGAAAGTCGATCACTTCCTGCAGCTCGGCTTTCGCCTCGTCGGCGCCCGCGACGTCGGCAAACGTCACCTGTGGTTGCTCGCGAGACACCTGTTTCGCGCCCGCTCGCCCGAACGACAGGGCTCCCGCGCTCACCGCCCGGGTTTGTCGAGCCACCAGCAACCACACGCCCCCGATCAACAGCCATGGCAGCACCGAGAGGAGAATCGCGAGCCACGACGCGGGCCGTACGGCTCGAATCGGCACACCCTGCGCTTCGAGGCGCGCCACGAGCGGGGCGGGATCCTCGAAGGGCAAGGCAACGCGGAACTGCTTCACCGTATTCGCGCCGATCAGAACAGGCGTGCGGAACTGTCCCCCCGCCTGCCGCTCGTCGGTGTTGATCTCGACCCCGGCGACATTCCCCCGGGCGAGCTCACGGGTAAGATCGGAATACGCGATCTCCGACCCCGATGCAGTTACCGGCATGAGGCGCGCGAGCAGGCCAAGACCCGCAAGCAGGACCAACAGCCAGATCGTCAGTCGCAGCGGTGGCTTCGAGACGGGGGGCTGTTTCCTCGCTGGAGAGTCCATGGGACCGATCTAGGAGACGGGCCGCTCGGCGCCGGGGCTCGGCCCGGGACCCTCGGGACCCTCGTTCAGGAACGCGATCAGATGATCAATGAGCACGTCAATTCCCGGACTCCCGGTCTCGCCGCTGACGGCGTACGCGGTCATGCCGTTCTCACAGTCAACGAGCCTCAACCGGATCGCCTCCACAAACACCACGCCATCGATCAGGACGTCGGTGCGTTCACAGATGTCGCGCACGGCCTCTCGCTCGGAGTCCCACCGGCCGCCGCTCGGCACAGCCGGAATTCCCGCGGCGTTTAGCCTGTCCCGGACGTGCGCGGACACCCGAATGGCGTTCTCCGAGGCGCCCGTCGCGATCGTGGCGACGACGCGGAACTTGGCTCCCGGCTTGAGCCCGCGCGACTCCGTCGGAGCGTGCGCCGTCATGAAGACCGTGCCACACGCCCCCATCCCGATCACCGCGGCCAGTATGAAGGGCGACTTCATCGCGACCTCGTTCGAGCAGATGCGCTCACAGTACGCGCGCCGCCCTGAAGCCTTCCTGAAATCGCCCTGAGTGTTTCTTAGCGGGCCAGCCCGGGGTAGAGGCGTGCCGCGAGAAGCACGAGCGCCGTGAAGAGCATGAACAGAACACCGAGATCGGTGAGCACACCGAAGCGGCTCGTGGCGCCCGCGATCATCTCCGCCCGCAGGCCATCGACCAGATACGTGAGCGGATTGACACGTGCTACGGCGCGGAGCCAGGCCGGCATCAGCTCGAGGGGATAGATCGCGTTACTCGCAAAGAACAGCGGCATCGTGAGCAGCTGCCCGATTCCCATGAACCGCTCGCGCGTCTTTACGATACACGCAACGATCAGCGAGAACGTGGCAAAGGTCGCGGCGCCGAGGAGCACGAGGGCAAGCACCGCCGTGAGCGGGTACGCCCCGATCTCGAGCCGCAACCCCAGCAACGCGGCGAGCAGAAAGATGATGATCGCCTGCGGCAACGCCCGAATGCCCGCCGCCATCGCTTTCCCGAGCACGAGACTCGTCCGCGGCGCCGGACTGGCGAGTTGCTTGTGAATGATCCCCAGGTCGCGCTCCCAGATCACCGCAATGCCATAGAAAATGGCCGTGAAGAGCACACCCTGCGCCAGCACGCCGGGAGCCATGAATTCGAGATAGCTCAGCGCGCCGGTCGGAATGGCGCGGGTGCGGGTGAAGACTTCACCGAAAACGATCAGCCAGAGCACTGGCTGTATCGCCCGGCTGACGAGCTCGGTCGGATCGCGCGCCAGCTTGCGCGCTTCCATTTCCGCGATCGCCAGCGCCGATCCGGCGAAGCCCGCGATCGCTCCGGTCTCAGCCGAGCCGATGGGCCGTGGTACGGGCGCGACGGACGTCACGGTACGTTCCTCCCTCTTCGATCGAGCCGCCGACTACGGCGATGAACACGTCTTCGAGTGTTGCGTCCGCGCCCAGCGCGGACTTGAGGGCCGCCGGCGCTCCCGCCTGCGCGATGATTCCCTGGTGCATGATGGCGAGCGTGTCGCACAGCGCGTCGGCTTCCTCCATATCGTGGGTGGTGAGAAGGATCGTCGTCGCCGAGCGGCGTTTGAGCTCGCGCAACCGCTCCCACACCGCGCGACGCGCGACGGGATCCAGTCCAATGGTGGGCTCGTCGAGAAACAGCACCTCGGGCTCGTGCAACATGGCCTGGGCGATCTCGAGGCGGCGGATCATGCCTCCGGAGTAGGTGCGCACCAGGTGATCCGCGGCGTCCACGAGATCCATGAACCCCAAGGCTTGTGCGAGACGGGCACTGCGCTCGTCGGCCGGGACGCGGTACAAGCGCGCCGAGAGGAGCAGATTTTCCCGGCCCGTGAGTCCGGCATCCGCAGAGAGGAGCTGCGGGACGTACCCGATGCGCCGGCGCACCTGAGACGCCTGCCGCACGATGTCGAATCCGGCCACCGTTGCGCGCCCCGACGTTGGCGGCAACAGGGTCGTCAACATCTTGATGGTCGTGCTCTTTCCCGCGCCGTTCGGGCCGAGCAGCCCGAAGATGACGCCGCCCGGTACGGAAAGATCGAGGTGATCGACCGCCGGCAACTCACTCCCGCCGAATGTTCGCGTGAGCTGCTCCGTCTGGATTACCGCGCGGTCGTCCATGGTCATCTCCACTAGGTACGGAGTGCGGCGCTCAATCGTTCGGTACTCCACCTGCCGCTTGCACGCTCTCGCATTCCCGGCCAACGTCGTCACACGAACAACACGATCCAGGAGCAAGAATAATGAAGAATGAGCACGTAAAGCCGCGCGGCGCGATTCCTGTGCCCCCGCACCCGCACGCCCGGCGCGAACCGCTGCCGTCCGAGGCGCCCAAATCGGCGGAGGAGGATCCCCGCGCGCCCGCGCGGGTGCGTACGATTCTCGAGAGCCCGAGCTACCGCGTGGCGGACAAGGATGTCGATTTTCTGCAGCGGGACGACATGCGTGCGGTGCGGCTCCAGCTCGACTATTACAAGGCCGAGCGGTTGCTCGAACTGCACGGCATCCGCCACACCGTCGTGGTCTTCGGCGGTACCCGGATCTGTGAGCCCGCCGCGGCCCGGCGCCGGGTCGAGACGCTCCGGGCACAGGCAGACCGCGACCCGGCGAACACCGAGCTGCACCGCAGGCTCGAGATCGCCGAACGGATCCTAGCGAAGAGCCACTACTACGACGTGGCGCGGGAATTCGGCCGCCTGTCGAAGCTCGTCGCCGAAGAGCCACCCGACCGCCGAACCGTGATCGTCACCGGCGGAGGTCCGGGGATTATGGAAGCCGCGAATCGCGGCGCCTACGACGTCGGCGTCAAATCGATCGGCCTGAATATCAGTCTGCCCCGCGAGCAGTTCCCCAACCCCTACGTCACGCCCGACCTCTGCCTCCAGTTCCACTATTTCGCCATGCGCAAGCTGCATTTCCTGTTGCGCGCGCGGGCCCTGGTCGCGTTTCCCGGTGGGTACGGAACCTTCGATGAGGTGTTTGAAACGCTCGCGCTGATTCAGACGCGCAAGGTCAAGCCGCTGCCGGTAGTGCTCGTGGGCCGCGAGTACTGGCGCCGGGCCTTCGATGTGGACTTCCTGGTGGACGAGGGAGTGATCGAAGAAGAGGACCGGGAGTTGTTCTGGTATGCGGAAACCGCCGAAGAAATCTGGGACGGCATCAGGCATTGGCATGCGGCGAGCGAGGAGCCGGCATTCCCCTAGCCTCGCTTCATGGTCTCGGGCATCCGCACCGCGACCACTTCGCCGCGGGCGGTGACGCGGCCGCCTGCCGATACGGATGCCTCGATGATGGCCTTCCGTTCGCCCAACGTCTTCACCCGTCCCCGAATCTCGAGTTCGGGTCCGAGCGGGGTGGGGGCCACGAAGTCCACCCGCAACGCGGCCGTCACAAAGCGGGGTGCGGGCCCATCTCCGATCTCCCGTCCGGCGGCGCGCAGCGCGGCCGCCGCCGCGGTGCCCATGGCATGGCAGTCTATTAGGGACGCCATCAAGCCGCCGTACACGAAGCCCGGTACGGCCATGTGCGAGGGTCGCGGAGCGAAGCGGGTCACCGTCTCGTCGTCCCCGTTCTCCGCCCAACGCGTCTTGAGCCTGAGTCCCTCGGTGTTCAGCCGTCCGCAGCCGTAGCAGTGAGCGAAGTCATCCGGATAAAAATCCTGGACGGCCGGCCTGAGGGACTCGTTCATGGCGAACCCTTCCGGGTGCCCAACACACCGGGGGCGACCTGCGCTTCGGCAAGCGGCGGGCCGCCCCGGCAGGCCATCACGCCGGTCTGGCTTCGACCTTGATCTGCCGCCCCGCGGCTTGTCCGGCCTTCGGGAGCGCAATCGTCAGGACACCGTGATCATAGGTCGCTTTGAGTGCGCTGCTCTTCGTATCTACTTCCGCCGGGAGGTCAATCGCCCGGTAGAACTGGTTCGAGCAGCGTTCCGAGTACACGTGCTTCCCCTTCTTCCGCTCTTCGCTCGCTTCGCGCCGTCCGCTGATGATCAGCCGCTGCGGTTCGACCGTGATTTCGATGTCCTTCTCGCTGAACCCCGGGACTTCGGCGCGCACTGTGAACGTGCCGTCCGCCTCGGAGATGTCAACATGGACGGGATGCAGCAGCTCCGCTTCGGCCTGAAACCAGTCATCGAGGTCGCGCCCAAACCGACGACCGTTGGTATCGAAGATTTCGAACGCACGACGCGCGATTGCGTCAAACGTGTTTTTCATGTCGTCGAACATCTGATCCGGTGTGACGAGCCGAATCGAAGGGGTCCGATGGACTTTTTGGACTGCGCTGGATTCTTTCATGGCATCCTCCGGCAACTACGTGGACTTTCGGCCTCCTGAACGAGTGCGGAAAAGACAGGCGGCCTGAACTCGAAGAGTGCAGGCCGCCTGACGCATCGGTTACCCGGAGTCGAGGAATTCACTTCCTCGTTCTTCTTCCCGCAGCGACCGCTCAACTCATCGTTTGCGGTTTGGCTTAGGGAGCTCCGGCTTCCATCCCCAAGAGACCTGACGAGCCAGTTGGTTCGCCGATGCGAGCGCTGCACGTCGGCCGAATCGCGGATCGGCCTCGCGCACGGCACGCCGGAGCGCCACCCCGGCGCGGGTGAGACTCGCGATTGATCTCACCGCTTCGAGCGAGCGTGATCACCCGGATCTTCAATTCCGTTGCCGTTGCCGGTTTCGGAACCTCCCCGATTCGCTCGAAGGATTGAGGCTCAAACCTACACCCCCATCGTGATGCCGCAAGTAAACCATTGTGAAGACCTTTTCACGTTTGCGGGCGCACGCGTGATCAACCTCCACCTTCGCGCGCGCTTCCGATGGCGCCCTCACGCTACGCTGGCAATCGTCCACGCCCGCACCGGAGGGTGAAGGCGCTCTATCCGGTTCTTCATAGCGCCCTCACGCACGGGTAATGAAGCTCCAGATGAAACCCAACAGGCCAGGCTCCGATGCAGGCACCGCCGGGAGATGTTGAAGTCGTGGCGCGACACCTGGCCGGTGATCCTATCGCGTTCGGGATCCTGGTCGATCGCTACGAGAAGTCGCTGGTAAGCTTCGTTAGTGGCGCCATTGGAGACTCGGACCGGGCAAGCGATCTCGTGCAGGAGGTTTTTGTTCGGGTCTTCCGTCACCTGCGCTGGTTTGACCAGCATGAGCGGTTCTCTGTGCGGATCTACGGCATCGCCGCGGCGCTCGCCAAATCCGAGCTGCAACATCGGCACTCTGGCGCACGCGAGGCAGAGAAAGGAATGATCCCATGGTAACGATACGTGACTTGATGTCGAAGGATCTCATCACTGTCAGCCCGGAGCTGCCCCTCCGCGAGACGGTCGAGCTACTCGCCCGTAGACACATTGGTGGCGCGCCGGTTACGGCTGGCGACCGAGTGCTCGGCGTGATTTCCGCGAATGACGTGCTTTCGTTCGAAGCGGATACCCCCGGGGTGCCCACCGAGCAGCCCGAGATAGCCGAGTGGGAGCTCGAGCTTCCCGTCGCGTGGGAGGAGGGCACAGAGGCGCCGGGCGCGTTCTTCAGTGAAACCTGGGTGGATGCAGGTGCGGATGTAACGGAGCGGATTCAACGGCTGGAGGGACCCGAATGGGACGTGCTGGCAGAACACACCGTGTCTGAAGCCATGACGCGCGCTGTCTGCGCCTTGTCTCCGGAGACCGAGCTTGCGGAAGCGGCCCGTTACATGCTTCGCAACAGCATTCACCGCGTCCTCGTGATGGAACGCGGCAAACTCATCGGCATGCTCACGACTACGGATATTGTACGGGCGGTCGCCGAGCGGCGAGTGCGCTGATCAGTTCATATTGGGCTGTCTTCACTGATACGCACACCGCACCGCATTCTCCTCGAATGCTTGCTGCTCGCTTATCCGACGTGTCTTCATGTTGCCTCCAGGGCCGACATCCTCTTTGATAGCTACGTGACTCACCATCCGCACTCGTTCAGGTGACGGATGACATTATCCGCGCCACCATGAAGCGCTGCTGAAATCGCCCTCAGCGCGTGTTCCGTACGCCGCCCAGGCCGGGCTCGCCTGCGCGTCGCTTCACACCTGCCGAGAGGACGTCATCCGCCAGCATGCAAGTCGCCGTCTGGCTGGTCACTGACGGGGATGCCCGACTGGAATGAGGTAGAGCGGAGTCACCCCGCTCGGCAATCGTAGAACGCGTATCACGGCCGTGACGATGACAACCGCAGGCGCGCACGCTATACGGCGCGATACGCAATCCTCTCGGATCCGTGACTCCCTGCGTCGCCCAGAGAAATTTTGAGACCTCACGGTCGGTCAGTTCCTGTGACGTGTCTCACGAATCGAGCGACGGTGGAGTTATGCCTCTTCGAGGGACGTTGTCCCATTGGGGATGGGTCGAGGAAGCGGAATGGTGCGCCCGGGGACTTGCCCCGCCGGCGCACCACCTGCGCTCCCACGACCAGTACCATCACGATTTCTCGCCAGCCAGTTACTCAACTCGTGAGAATCGGCTCCTGATGCTCCAGCAGGCGATGAATCGGACTGACCTCATCCGACAGGAGCTCGAGAATGTCATCGAGACTCAGGATGCCGATCAGTGTGCCGCCTTTGCCGGTCACGACCAGCCGGCGCGCTCCCGCCTCGGCCATGCGCTGTATCGCGTGCTCGATCGGCATGTCCTGGTCGACAACGCGCAACGGTTCCGCCATGATGCTCGACACAGCCAGCGTGTCCGGGTCGAGGCCTTGCGCAACGCACCGGATCGCAATGTCGCGATCCGTCACGATGCCGATGGGTTCGTTCCCGCTGCCGCCCGCCTTTACCACCACCAGCGTACCCACGCCATAATGCGCCATCCGCCGCGCGGCTTCCCGCACCGACTCATCGGGAACCGCCGTGATGACGCTCCGACTGCAAATCCGGCCTGCAGACATCGTTCCTCCCTGTGCGAGGGGTCACTTTTCGTTCACACGCTGCCAACTCTTGTCCGGGTGTTGAGCGCCTAGTGTCGGCGCGATTCCCGTGGTGTTCTGGCCCAGATCCTTCTGGTACACGGTACTGTCCGTGTTTGCGTAAAACGTCATCACGCCGGATGACCCGTACTCCGCCGGATACCCGATCGCCGCCCGCGTCGTGCCCTGTTGCACGAGTCGGAAGTGATAGCCGTACCGCTCTGCCGTGTCCGCCGCCGCGCCCTCCGCGAGCTGGCGACAGATGGCGATGGCCGCCAGCTCGTTCTCCCCGACCCGGCGGAACAGGATCTCTTTCTTGCCCGCGTCGGCGTCGAAGAACCAGGCGCCATTCCGCTCGGCCAGAGGAATCGGTAGCGGCCAGTTTTCCGCACCCACATACAGCGTCACCGTTCCATTGGAATTGCGGGCCGTCCGGTGCATTTCCTTGTAGTTGCGCACGAACTGGTCGATGTCCTTTGCATCCTGCACCGAGTCACCCGACAGCACGAGCTCCCGCCACGTTGGGCCGAGAACCGCCTGCGCCAGCGCGCTGTCCCGCTGCTCGGCGGCCTGGAACAGAGCAGCGGCGGCTTGAGCCGGCGAGGCGAAGGTTTTCTGGACTGGTTGTTGCCCGACGGACCGCGTTGCAAGGCCCACGGTTGTCAGGATCAGCATCATCGCCCGGCTCATCGCTTGTCTCTCCGGCTGTTGTCGCTCGATTTCCGGTCGCCACCCTTTCGATCCGCCTTCGGCTTCTGGGTGTCCTTCGATCCGCCACGACGCTCCTTGGAACCGGCACTCGCCTGGCCGCGATCCGAGGCTCTGCGAGTCGCCGCCCCAGGGGCCTGGCCGCTGAATGCGCCGCCGCGCCGCGCGCGATTATCCCGCGCGTCGGATGCAGATCTGCGTCCGGTCGGATTCGACGGACGGACGGCGGCAGGCGCACCCGGGTGGCGCCGGTTCACGAACGCGTTGGTATGCGACACGTACACCGTGCGGTCGTAGTAGATGACGCGACGATGCCAGTCCCAGGACCATGCCCACCAGCGCCAGCCGCAGCAGCGGCCAGGGACGTGGGGGCCAATCCATACGCTGTTGTAGAAGACGATCTGCGGAGGTCGCGTCACGATGCACCCGGTGACGAACCCGGGATACATGACCACCGGTGCGCCGTAGACGTAACACGGGTCGAACACCGGGATCCAGACGATGTCCGCTGCCCCGGGCGCGATGATGATCACGTCCCCGTCCGTCTCGACCGTTTGCTGGGGCGTACTGCTCAGTGTTCCGGCCTGTCTGGCACGGGCGCGCATGACTTGCACCGCCTCGAGCACGTCTTCCGGCTGATTTACGTACGCATCGCCCAAGGCTGACGACCACGCCAGATTCGAGTCGAGCATGGCCAGGATGACCGGGAACTGCGTCAGTGCCTTGACGCCCGGGTCCCAAGGCTCGCTGTCGACCGCGTCGGCTAGCTGCTCACCCGCCAGCTCGGGGTGCGCCGCCAACCACCGTTCTGCTTCGACGATCTGGACCGGATACGTGGACGCCGCGAGTATTTGCGCCACGAGTTCGTCCGGATACAACGCGATCGGCGCCACCAGCTGCTCGAGTTGCTCCGGGGTGAGCTGTCCCTCGTCCGGTGCGGGGAGGGTCGCGGCGGGTTGGGGTTTCGCGCATCCGGCGGCAACGAGGAGTACCGCCATGCCCAGGGCGTTATGCCGTAACCACGAAATCATCTAGCGCTTTCGTCGAAAGGATTGGGTCGGGCAAGCGGCGAACGACCGCTTTCGGAAGCCTCCGAGTCATCGGAGTCCTGGAGGTATCGAAGCTACAACCACCACCCTCCTGACTGCCCGACCCTTGAATCAACCATAGCCACCGCGGTATTAGGAGACTCTGAAGTGGTTGTGAAGATTACACGCTAGCGCGCCGCAGTCGGCCCCGTGATGTGATAATCGAGCGGCACAGCGACGAGCACACGCACCGCGCGGCCGTGAACGTGCGCGGGCCGGAATAGCGCGTGGAGCAGCCAGGTACGCGACACCACGTTGAAGCCCGAGTCTGGGCTCGTGATGATCTTGATGGATCCCGGTTCGGCCCGGCCCAGAGTGTCCACGATCGCCTGCAGGATCACCCGGCCCTGGATTCCGGCGGTGCGGAGCAGCTCCGGATAAAACGAAGGCGGCGACGACAGGAGCGACGGCTTCTCTTCGACGATGGCCTCGAGGTACACGTCCCCGGCCGCCGGGAGCACGCCGTTCGCGACCCCGCCTTCGACTCCGACACCGCTGTAGTCGGCCGGATTGAACGCCTCACCGAGCCGAACCGGAGGAATGTGGGACGGGATGTCAGTAGGCGCGACGACGGCCTGAAACCCCTTGAGCGGCTGATCAAATGCCACAGGTTGGACCGGACGCGCGGGAGCCTTTTGCTCCGGTTGACGGTCGTGGCCCAGGTAAACCATCGTCGTATCAGCGAGCAAGGCATTCCCCCGCTGGGAGACGTGCAGCGTCGCCAGCACCGCGCTCGCGATGATCGCCGCGTGAGTCGTGATGGACAGCGCGCCGACACTCACCACCCGGCGCGGAGCATGGGGACGTCGCGACTCGATGAGGCAATCGAACATGGCGCACCATATCGCGGATCGAATGAGACGAGAGTGAATCGACAGTGAAGCCGTCTGGCACGTTTCGTTCCGGCCCGGTGGCGCTGCACGAAGCCGCGCTGCTGACCGACTTGTACGAGCTGACGATGGCCGCCTCGTACTTCAGCGAGCGCATGGACCGCCGCGCCACGTTCAGCCTGTTCGTGCGCCAGCTGCCCCCCACGCGATCATTTCTCGTCAGTGCGGGACTGGAGGACGCACTCCGGTTTCTCACGGACGTGTGTTTCACGAGCGAAGCGATCACGTACCTCCGGGAGCTCGAGCGGTTCGATTCCGAGTTCCTCGATTTTCTTGCTACCCTGCGGTTCACGGGCGACGTGCGGGCGATCGCGGAAGGAACCGTCGTGTTCGGCAACGAGCCACTACTCGAGATCTCCGGCCCCATCATCGAAGCGCAGCTCGTCGAGACCGCGATCCTCAATCTCTGCCACTTCCAGACGGTCGTCGCGAGCAAGGCGGCTCGCACCGTCATTGCGGCGCGCGGACGCGATGTGGTGGAATTCGGGCTGCGGCGTGCTCCAGGACTGGACGGCGGCATGAAGGCGGCCCGCTCGAGCATCCTCGCGGGCGCGCGGACGACGAGTAATACCCTTGCTGCGTTGACGTACGGGCTGCCGCCCTCAGGCACAATGGCGCATTCGTATGTCACCACCTTCCCGCACGAGATCGACGCGTTTCGCGCCTACGTGCGCGCGTTCCCCGAAACCGCGATCCTGTTGATCGATACCTACGATACGATCGCGGCCGCGCAGAAGGCGGTGACGGTCGGGAAAGAGATGGAAGCGCGCGGCGAACGGCTCGTGGGCGTGCGGCTCGATTCCGGTGACATCGTGGCATTGAGCAAGGCGGTCCGCGCCATCTTCGACGCGGCCGGATTGTCGTACGTGCAGATCTTCGTGAGCGGGGGGCTCGACGAACTCCAGATCGAGGATTTCCTCGCGCGTGGCGCGCCGATCAACGCATTCGGGGTCGGCACGCGGCTGGATGTCTCCGCCGACGCTCCCTACCTCGACATGGCGTACAAGCTCGTGATGTACGACGGACGGCCGGTCCTGAAGACGAGCGAAGGCAAGAAAACCTGGCCCGGCGAGAAACAGGTCTGGCGTGTCAGGAACGCGGACGGTCGCTTCGATCATGACGTGATCGGCCTCGCTGCCGAGCCCGCGCCCCGGCAGGGTGCCCAACCGCTCCTGACGCCGGTCATGGCACGTGGTCGCATGCTCTCGCAGCCGCCATCGCTGGCCGCGATTCGGGAGCGATGCGCGGCGCAGATCGCCGCACTTCCCGATCCGGTGCGCCGCCTCCGCGGTGCGGCGCCTTATGCCGTGCGGTACAGCGACCGCTTGATCGCCCTCCAGCGGGAGACCGAAGCGCTGCCACACTGAGCCTTCACGGCGTCTTCACGTCTCCCTCAGGCAGCGCGCGCGATCCTTACTCTCGTGGAGACATCGTCCGAGCTGTTGAGCCACACCGCTGAAGTGAAGCTGCGCGTGCGGGCCCCTTCCTTTGGCGAGCTTGCGGCCGAAGCGGGACGGGCGCTCGGCGCGCTGGAGCTCGGTCAGGCTCCCATCGCCGCTTCCGGCCCCTGGCGGAACTTCGAGATCCGGGCACCCGACCGGGAAGCGCTGCTCGTCGAGTGGCTCAACGAGTTGATCTATCGCGCCGAAACCGAGTGCTGGATTCCGGTGGATATCGTGGTTCGGTCCGCGACCCAGACGGCGCTCGACCTGCGCGCCCGCGGCGTCGTGGTCGACGAAACTCCGACACGCGTGAAGGCGGCGACCTTCCACGGCCTCCGGATCGCTCCGGTTGCTGATGGACTGGGAGCGGAGGTGGTCCTCGATGTTTGAAACGCAAGCAGTCGGCCAGCTCGAGCTGGTACACGAGATCGCGGCCACCGCGCGGGCCGATATGCGCGTACCCGCGCGCGTGTACGCCGACGATGAACTGTGGCGTCAGATCGCGAACGATCGGTCGCTCGAACAGCTGGTCAACGTGGCCACGTTGCCCGGCATCACCGGATACGCGTACGGCATGCCGGACATCCACGAGGGGTACGGATTCCCGGTGGGCGGGGTCGCGGCGATGCGGGCCAGTGACGGCGTGATCTCGCCCGGGGGCGTGGGCTACGACATCAACTGCGGTGTGCGGCTGCTCGTCTCGAATCTGCCGATCAGCGCCGTGCGCCCCCGCATCAAGGAGCTGACGCACGAATTGTCCCGCAGCATTCCGTCTGGAACCGGACGCGGCGGACGGCTCTCGCTCACGGATGAGGAAATCGAGCGAGTGCTGTCGGATGGCTGCCGGTCTCTCGTGGAGCGCGGCATCGCCGATCTCGACGACCTGGAAGTGATGGAAGGGAACGGCGGTTTTCCCCGGGCAGACCCGTCCGCCGTCTCCCAACGCGCCCGTGACCGCGGTCGCGGCCAGCTCGGCACGCTCGGATCGGGGAATCACTTTCTCGAGGTCGAAGCGATAGACGACGTTGAAGATGAAGAGGCGGCGGGCGTGTATGGCCTCGCGCGGGGACGGGTTGCCGTCCTGATCCATACCGGATCGCGCGGACTTGGTCACCAGGTGTGCACGGATTACGTGCGCCTGATGGATCAGGTCATGGCGCGCTACGGCATTCACCTCCCCGATCGAGAGCTGGCCTGTGCCCCGTTTTCCTCACCCGAAGGGCAGCGCTACTTCGGGGCGATGTGCGCGGCCGCCAACTTCGCGTTCGCAAACCGCCAGACGATCACCTACCGGGTGCGAGACGTCTTCCGGCGCTTCTTTGGCGAAACGGGCCGGCTGCGCCTGTTGTACGACGTCGCACACAACATGGCGAAGCTCGAAGAGCACGGCGGCGAACTGCTGTGCGTGCATCGCAAGGGCGCAACCCGCGCCTTCGGACCGCGCCATCCGGAAACGCCGGCCCGCTATCGCCGCGCCGGCCAGCCCGTGTTCATTCCCGGAAGCATGGGCACCGCGTCCTACGTGCTTCGGGGCACGGACGAAGCACTGCGGCTTTCATTCGGCAGCGCGTGCCATGGCGCGGGGCGCACGCTCTCCCGGCATGCGGCGAAGCGCGCGCGCTCCGGACGCGAAGTACGCCAGGAGCTCGAGGCGCGAGGCATTGCGGTCGCCTGCCCCTCGAGCGGCGAGCTCGCCGAGGAAGCGCCGTTTGCGTACAAGGACGTGGAGCGCGTGGTCGATGTGGTGCATCGCGTCGGAATCGCGAGCAAGGTCGCGCGCCTCACGCCCATGGGCGTCGTGAAAGGCTGAACAGGAGGATGTCATGACCACGTTCATCATGCTCACCCGCGTCTCCCCCGAAGCCCTGCGGTCCCCGCACGCGGTGGAGACGCTCGAACGCCAGGCGATGAATGCCGTCCGTTCGGAATGCCCCCAGGTCGAGTGGCTGCATAGCTGGGCGCTCCTCGGACCATATGACTATCTCGATGTATTCCGGGCGCCCGACGTCGAGACGGCGACCAAGGTGGCGACGCTGGTACGTATCGCGGGGCACGCGACGACCGAGGTCTGGGCGGCCACGGAGTGGCCGCGCTTCAAGGCGATGGTCCGCGAGCTGCCGGAAGTCAGCGGCCTGATCATGGCCGAAGCCTAGAGGGGACATGGCCGCATCGCTGAACCGCGACGTCGCGGCCCGGCTCGACGAAGTCGCGGGCCTGCTCGAAGCCCAGGGAGCGAACGCGTTCCGCGTCGCCGCCTATCGCCGGGGAGCGGATGCGGTTCGCCGCCTCCAAGAGCCCGTGTCGTTGGTCCTCGAACAGCGAGGGGTCGAAGGACTCGAGCAGGTGCCCCACATCGGGCCAAGCCTGGCGCGCGCCATCCGCAGTATCGTCGATACTGGTCGCCTCCCGATGCTCGATCGCCTGCGCGGCGAGAGCGACGCGGTGGCGGTGCTCGAATCCGTGCCCGGTGTGGGACCGGTCTTCGCGCAGCGCCTGCACGAAGACCTGGGTATCGATTCGCTGGAAGACCTGGAAGCAGCGGCCCATGACGGCCGGCTGGCCCAGATCGCGGGCATCGGCGAAAAACGACTTGCGGGAATCCGCGATTCCCTCGCCGGGCGCCTCGCGGGCGTTCGCATCGGGAGCGATGTGGCTGCGGAAGAACAGCCGCCCATAGACGAAGTCCTGAGTGTCGATCGCGAGTATCGCAGCCGCGCGGAGGCGGGCCAGCTCAAGCTGATCGCCCCACGCCGGTTCAATCCCGAGGGGAAGGCGTGGCTCCCGGTGCTGCACACCGAGCGCGGCGAGCGCCGCTACACCGCGCTGTACTCGAACACGGCGCGCGCACACCTGTTCGGCCGCACGCGGGATTGGGTCGTGGTCTATGTGGACCACGGACGCGGGGAGCGGCAGTGCACGGTGATCACGGCACGGCGCGGCGTCCTCAAGGGAAAACGGGTGATCGCCGGGCGGGAGGCGGAGTGTGCACGCTACTACGTGACCCGGCGAACGGCTGCCGTGGTGGCGTGATGAACGAGCCGCTCGTACTCGACCTCGCCGCCGCGTCCGGGTGGGAAGAAGCGAGACAGGAACTTGCGGGAGTTCCTGGATCCCCCACCAGCCTCAACATCGGCGCGGCCGCCGTGGACCGCCATGCCGGGGGAGCAAAACGGGACCAGGTCGCAATCCGTTGGCTCGGGAAACAAGACCAGCTTCGGGACTTCACCTACGGGCAGTTGAGCGGGCTGTCGAATCAATTCGCCAACGCCCTTGATGGGCTCGGCGTCGTCCGCGGCGATCGCGTGTATGCTCTGCTCGGGCGTATCCCTGAGCTCTACATCACCGCGCTCGGCACACTCAAGCATCGCGCCATCTTCTGCCCGTTGTTTTCGGCGTTCGGCCCCGAGCCCATCAGGGCACGGCTCACGATCGGCGAGGCTCGCGTCCTGGTCACGAGCCAGTCGCTGTTCCTCCGCAAGATCGCAGCGCTCAGATCGGCCCTCCCCCACCTCGAGCACGTGATTCTCGTGCGCGTACCGAGCGACGGCGCGCTGCCTCCCGGCTGCCGTGATTATGCAACGCTGATGGCGAGCGCGAGTGAGGTGTACACGGTAGGCCCCACTGACCCCGAAGATCCGGGGTTACTCCATTTCACGAGCGGAACGACAGGCACGCCGAAAGGCGCGCTGCACGTGCACGCGGCGGTCGTGATGCACCATCTCACAGGGCGCGTCGCGCTCGATTTCCGGCCTGGCGACGTGTTCTGGTGCACGGCCGATCCCGGATGGGTGACCGGGACGTCGTATGGCATCATCGCGCCGCTCACGAACGGCATTACGTCCATCGTCGACGAGGCGGATTTCGATGTCGAACGCTGGTACGGGATCCTCGAGCGGGAGCGCGTGACTGTCTGGTACACGGCGCCGACGGCCATTCGGATGCTGATGAAAGCCGGAGCCGACGTGCCGCGGCGCTTCGATCTCAGCGCGTTGCGCTTTCTCGCGAGCGTAGGGGAGCCGCTCAACCCCGAGGCCGTCGTGTGGGGGCAGCATGCACTTGGCCATCCGTTTCACGATAACTGGTGGCAGACGGAGACCGGGGGGATCATGATTGCGAACCTCCCGGGAATGGAAATCCGCCCGGGATCAATGGGCCGCCCGCTCCCGGGAATCGAAGCCGCCGTCGTTAAAACGGACGAACGAGCCATCCAGGTGATCGGGCAACCAGGGATCGAAGGACAGCTGGCTCTGCGTCCGGGCTGGCCATCGATGTTCCGCGCTTACTGGGCGGACCCGGATCGTTACCGCCGGGCCTTCAGGGAGGGCTTCTACCTCACAGGGGACCTGGTCCGCCGGGACGAGGACGGCTACTACTGGTTCGTGAGCCGCGCCGACGATGTCATCAAGACCTCGGGGCATCTCGTGGGACCGTTCGAAGTCGAGAGCGCGCTGCTCGAGCACGCGGCGGTCGCTGAGGCCGCCGTGATCGGGAAGCCGGATCCCGTTGCCGGAGAGGTGATCAAGGCGTTCGTCGCTCTGAAGCCGGGATGTGAAGCCTCGGATGCGCTGCAGCGCGAGTTGCTCGGCTTCGCGCGCTCGCGGCTAGGGGCTGCGATCGCGCCGAAGGAAATCGCGTTCCTCGAGACCGTCCCGAAGACCCGCAGCGGCAAGATCATGCGCCGGCTCTTGAAGGCGCGCGAGCTCGGGCTTCCCGAGGGAGACACCTCAACGCTCGAGGCCGGTTAGATGATCCCGCGCGAACATGGGCATGCCCTTCTCCGAGAGATGCTTCTGATTCGCCGATTCGAGGAGAAATCGGCGGAGCTCTATACGGAAGGAAAAATCCGCGGGTTCCTTCATCTCTATATCGGCGAGGAAGCGATCGCAGTCGGCGCGCTCCAGGCGCTGACGCCTGAGGACGCCATCGTCGCGACCTACCGCGAACACGGACATGCTCTCGCGCGGGGGATCCCTGCCGCGGCCGTCATGGCCGAGATGTACGGGAAAACCAACGGATGCTCGCGCGGGCGCGGCGGGTCAATGCATCTCTTTGACGTGACCCGGCGGTTCTATGGTGGGTACGCCATCGTGGGGGGCGGGCTGCCGGTAGCTGTCGGCTTGGCGCTCGCCGCGAAGCTCCAGTCGCAATCCTGGATCACCGCGTGTTTCCTCGGCGACGGCGCCGTGGCCGAAGGAGAGTTTCACGAGTCGCTCAATCTGGCCGCGCTCTGGAAGCTGCCGGTCCTCTTTCTCTGCGAAAACAATCGCTACGCAATGGGGACGGCGCTCGAGCGCCACCAGTCCGAGCCCGATCTGCGGCGCAAAGCGGAGAGCTACCGTATGCCCGCTGAGCAAGTCGATGGGATGGATGTGCTCGCGGTGGAGACCGCTACCCGCCGGGCAGCAGAGGCCGTGCGAAAGGGCACCGGGCCGTACTTCATCGAGTTCCTGACGTATCGCTTCCGGGCGCATTCGATGTACGATCCGGAGCTGTATCGCACCAAGGACGAGGTCGCCCTGTGGAAGGAACGCGATCCGATCCCGCGATTCGAAGCGCGCCTACGCGAGTGGGCACTCCTCGCGGATCTGGATCTCGCCAACATGGAACAGGAGATCGCGGCGGAAATCGGAGCAGCGGTTCGAGCCGCCGAGCATGGCGAGTGGGAGCCGGAGAGCGATCTGTTGAAGGACGTTCAGGCCGCGCCGATCGGATAGAGATATGGCGAGAACCACATATCGCGAAGCCGTGCGTGCCGGTTTGCGTGAAGCGCTGCGCAGCGATGCGCGCGTGTTCCTGATGGGTGAAGACGTTGGACGCTACGGTGGCGCATACGCCTGCAGCCATGGCCTGCTCGAGGAATTCGGCCCCGAGCGAATCAGGGACACGCCGCTATCGGAGTCGGCGTTCGTGGGCGCCGGAATCGGCGCGGCGCTGGGAGGGATGCGCCCCATCGTCGAGGTCATGACTGTGAATTTCTCGCTCCTCTGCCTCGATCAGATCGTCAACAACGCCGCGACGCTCCGCCATATGTCCGGCGGCCAGCTCAGCGTGCCCCTCGTCGTCCGGATGGCGACCGGCGCCGGCCGGCAGGTTGCTGCGCAGCACTCCCATAGCCTGGAGGGCTGGTACGCGCACATCCCGGGGATCACCGTCCTCGCTCCGGCCACCGTCGAGGATGCGCGCGGCATGCTGCTCGGCGCACTGCGTGAGCCCGATCCGGTATTTATCTTCGAGCATGCGGCGCTCTATCCTGCCGAAGGCGAGCTGAACGGCACAGCCGTTCCGGTGGATATACGGCACGCCGCCATCCGCCGTCCGGGGGACGATCTGTCGGTGATCGCGTATGGCGGCACGCTGGGCAAGGCGCTCGAGGCAGCCGACCAGCTCGCCGCTCACGGCATCAGCGCCGAAGTCATTGATTTGCGTACGCTCCGGCCGCTCGATGATGCCACCCTCCTCGAGTCCGTGCGGCGCACCCGACGCGCGGTGATCGTTGATGAGGGTTGGCGCACCGGGAGTCTTGCCGCAGAGGTGAGCGCCCGGATCACCGAGCAGGGCTTTTACGACCTCGATGCACCGGTCGCGCGGGTGTGTAGCGCCGAAGTCCCTATCCCCTACCCCAAGCATCTGGAGGACGCCGCGCTGCCGCAGGTCGCGACCATCGTGGACGTGGCACAGCGGCTCATCGGCTCACCCGCTCTGCGTGGCTGAATTCCGCATGCCGCTACTCGGCGCCGACATGACTGCCGGCCGGCTCGTCCTCTGGCACAAGCAGCCGGGCGACACGGTCGCGCGCGGCGATATTCTCGCCGAGGTGGACACCGATAAGGGAGCGATCGATATCGAGGTGTTCACGTCGGGCGTGCTGGAGAAGATTCTCGTACAGGCCGGAGAAAAAGTGCCCGTGGGTACACCGCTCGCCATTATTCGTGAGCCGGGGGAGACTGCCGCCGTCGCGGGACCTCCGTCTCCGGCGATGCCTGCCCCTGCCCCTCCAAGCACGCCCGTCCCCGGTCGCCACCGAGCTTCGCCCGCAGCGAGAAAAGCAGCCGTCGCCCTCGGCGTGGACCTTTCGGCGGTTCAGGGAACAGGCCCCGAGGGAACCATTGCGCTGGCAGATGTCGAACGTGCGGCGGAGCGCGGCAAGGCGGCGCTACCGACTGCCCCCACCCCCAGTGGCCCCCGCGAACGCATGCGCCAGGCGATCGCGGCCGCGGTCGCACGCTCGAAGCGTGAGATTCCACATTTCTATCTCAGTACGACCATCGATCTCGCGCGCGCCACGAACTGGCTCGCGGAGCTCAACGCGCCACGACCGGTTGCAGACCGCCTGCTCGCGGGCGTGCTGTTCATCAAGGCGGTCGCGCTCGCGTTACGAGACGTCCCCGAATTGAACGCGCGCTGGGACGGCGACCGGGCAGTGCCAAGCCAGGCGATTCACGTCGGCGTGGCGATCTTCCTTCGCGAAGGCGGTCTCATGGCGCCGGCGCTGCACGACGCCGATCGGCAACCGCTCGAACAGTTGATGCGCGCCTTTCAAGACCTCGTCAACCGGACCCGAAGCGGCGCGTTGCGCAGCTCGGAGTTGTCCGATCCCACGATCACGGTCACGAGTCTGGGTGAACGCGGGGTCGAGGCCGTATACGGCGTCATCTATCCGCCGCAGGTCGCGATTGTGGGGTTCGGGAAAATCGTGGAACGCCCCTGCGCCGTGGACGGCCAGGTCGTCTCGCATCCGGTGGTCACTGTGACCCTGTCCGCCGACCACCGCGTGACCGACGGTCACCGCGCCAGCGCCTTTCTCAATAAGATCGATGCGCTGCTGCAGACTCCGGAACGTTTGTGACGAGGATAGAGCTCGAGTCCGTGGTGCGCCGTCTCCTCGGCGCGATCGCTCCCGAGGCCGACTTGAGCGCGCTAAAGCCGGAGGTGCCGTTTCGCGACCAGCTCGATATGGATTCGATGGACCTGTTGAACTTCTTTGTGGCGATAGAGAAAGAGCTGGGGGTCTCGGTTCCCGAAGCCGACTATGCGAAAGTCTCGACCCTGGGCGGGTGCGTGGACTATCTCGCCGCCGCGCTCGGGTGAAATGCTAGAACGGCGCTCGCAGCGTGAGCAGCGACACGGGATCTACGAGGATGTTGCTACATGACGCGCTCCAATGCAGGTGCGGGGACGTTGCCGGTTGACCGATGCCCGCGCGAAAGAAAATCCCACAATCGCGACGACGATCCCGACTATCAGCTTGTCCCACAACGTGAACGTGGGCGTGAAGCCGATGACACCAGCCAGCGCGAGCCACAGCCCCAGAATTCCGGTGACCCAACGTCCGCCATTCATACGATGCTCCTTCCAGAAAAACACACTGCTCAACTCACTCCCAGATCTTCGGACTGTACCGAGAAGGGCGAAATGGGAGTTGAATGAGCAGACCCCGCCAGCGGCGACGGGTTCCGCGCAGAAGCGAGTGTTCTCCGAGCGTTTCGGCACGAAGCGCTCCTGCTTGAATTACTTGGGCGGCGGATACAGTGTGAGCAGCGACAGAGGATCTACGAGGATGTTGCCGTACGACCCGCTCCAATGCAGGTGCGGGCCTGTGACGCGGCCCGTGGCCCCAACGCGCCCGATCACCTGGCCTCGCGCCACCGTGTCGCCAACCGCGACCTCCACACGGCTCAGGTGTTGATACGCGGTAACGATGCCGCCGCCGTGATCGACAAAGATTACCGTCCCGCCGTAATACCAGTCTCCGATGATCACGACGACCCCGCGGTTCGACACGTGCACGGGAGTGCCGAGCGCACCCGAAAGGTCCACGCCATCATGGAACGGAGGTGGTGACTCTTCAGTGATGCTCTGTTTCGGCCAGGCCCGATGCGCTCCGAATGGGCTCGTCACGCGTCCGGCCACGGGCCGGAGAAACGGCTCCGACCAAAGCCGTGGTGTCTCGTGTGATTGTGCGCGCGCAGTGCGCGCGAGCTCGCGCTCGCGCGTAATCCGCTCGAGGAGACCGGAGTCCACCGGCTCGGCAAAGCGTGGCGCGACGTGGAGGCGCTCATCAGGCTCCGCTCGTGGTGCGACGGGCACGTAGACGGTGGTGGTCTCCGGACTGCCCCCCGCGCCCGCCTGCGCATGCCACGTCTCGACGCTGACAGGCAGGCTGTCGTGCTCGGTGAGCGGGATAGCGATCACCGCCCAGTAGCCCGTCGAATCGGTGTAGAAGTGGAGCGGTTCGCCCGCCGCCGCCCCCTCAGGAACCCGATCGCTGGCCGCGAGCGCGAAAATCGCGAGCGAACCCTGTCCGGGACGTTCCGGATGGACGGTAACGCGTGGCGCGCTCGTCGGACCGGCCAGCAGCGCGCACGCCGCCAACGCGAGCCTATTCGTACCGCAGCGCCTCGATGGGGTCGAGCCGGGCCGCGCGGCGCGCCGGCCAGATTCCGAAGAACAAGCCGACCGCGGCGCTGAATCCAAACGCGATCAGGACCGCGCTCGGCGCGATGGTCGTGTTCCACTGCGCGATCGACGACACGCTTACCGCGCAGATGACCCCGAACGCGATCCCGAGCGCACCCCCCGAGAGCGCCAGCACGAGGGCTTCCACGAGGAACTGCAGCAGAATGTCAACGGACCTCGCGCCCGTGGCCTTGCGCAATCCGATTTCCCGGGTCCGCTCGGTGACGGATACGAGCATGATGTTCATGATCCCGATGCCGCCCACCAGCAGACTGATGGCGGCAATGCTCGCGAGCAGCGCGGAGAACGTCTGCGCGGTCTGCTGGAACGTGCTCAGGATGGAAGTCGGGCTGAGGATCTGAAAGTCGTTATCGTCGCCGGGTCGAATGTGGTGTTGCCGCCTGAGTACACGCTCGATCTCGATCATCGTGAGATTCATCGAATCCACGCTCGCCGCCTCGACCGTGATGCTGCGGAGCCGGTCGGTGCCCAGCACGCGATAGCGGGCCGTTGCGAGCGGAACGAGAATCTGCTCGTCCGGGTTCATGAACGAACCCTGCGAGCCCTTCTCCGACAGCACGCCGACCACGTCGAACGGAATCCCCCGAATGAGGATCTGCGTTCCCATGATCGCCTGTCGATCCATGTTCAGCATCGCGGGGACGGAGGCCCCGAGCACCGCGACTCTGCGCCGCGCGGCGTCATCGCCGGCCGTGAACATGCGGCCGGTGGTGACGCCGTACTCGTGAACCCGCGCATAATTCGCCGTCGTCCCGACGACGTTCACGTTGATATTCTGGTCGCCTTTCTTGATCTGCAGATTCCGGACGAGCTCCGGCACTACCGCGGTCAGCAATCGCGCGTGGTTCGCGAGCGCCGTGTCATCGTCGAGCGTGAGACTCACGCGCGTACCGCTCGCCACGCCCCGCATGAAACTCTGACCCGGGTACACAGTCAGGAGCGTGGGGCCAAGCGCCTGGATGCGCGCCTGAATGGCCCGCTGGGCGCCCGAACCGAGTGCGACCATCGTGATCACCGCCCCTACCCCGATGATAATCCCGAGCATCGTGAGCAGGGAGCGGAGCGCGTTGCTGCGGAGGGACTCGAACGCGACCGCAACGGTTTCGCGCCACACCAGCCGGATCCGGGTGTTCCGGACGGCCGCAGCGCCGGACCACGGCGCCGGGCCGTGCGCGAGCGGGATCCACCGCTCGACCGCGGCAGCCGGTGCCATTACGACTCGGCCGGCGCGACTTCCAGCTCGTCCACCACTCCCGTGACCCCCGGCGCCGACCATGCCGCGGTTTCAGCCGCGTCTCGCTCCGTCCAGGAGTGCACCTTGCCGCGCAGTAGGACGACCCGTCCCTGAACGTCCACGTCGATAGCCTGCGCGTCCAGCTCGGCCGAGCGCTGTAGCGCGGCCTCGATGAGCGCCTTGACGTTCGGCACGGTGAGCTGGGACACGACCCTGATCAGATTGGTCACGCCTTTCACGCCGGTGAGGCGACGGACCGCCTCGTCCGCGGCTTCGCGCTGGTAATTCCAGTCCACCTGCCCTTCGAGACGCACGCGGCCGTCCGCGACGCGCGCCTGAATCCGGCTCGGCGGAACGAGCACGTCCCACTCGAGGGCTTGCACGACGGCCTCCGCCAGGTCCACGTCGCTGCGCTCGTGCGAGCTCGCGAGGCGGACATCGAGATCGTTCACGACCGATTGCACGCCTTTCACCCGCATTGCTGCCCGCTCCGCCGTCATCTTCTCGGCGTAATTCCGGACCACGCCCGTCAGCACGATCACGCCATTCGGGCGCCCCATCACGTCGACGTTCAACGCGTCTACCGAGGGCTCCCACACGAGCTCCTTGTACACCTCGCGTTCCAGAGCGTCGGCCTGTGGCTCGATGTCGATTGTCATAGGAATCCTCCGATTCTCGTGACGTGCCGTACGCTCGCACGTCCGCGATGAGGCCAAGGTGAAGGGGGTGCGAGAAAAGCTTGCGGGCGATCTCAATGATTCTTCATGGACGGCGGGCCAGCTTACGCACTGAAGACAGCCCCGGAGGGTTCATGTTACCGCCTCGCATTGTCGCCAGTCCTCCCCTTGCGCCGGACGTCGAGCGTGATGTGCTCGACCGCATCGAGCGGCTGCAGCATGTGTTCGCCCGGATCACGAGCTGCGGCGTCACGATCGACATTCCCCGCCACCGACATCTGAGTGACGCCGATCGATACCGGGTGCGCCTCGACCTGGGGGTGCCGGGTGGAGAAGTCGTCATCAATCGCCAGCCGGCGACCGAGCTGCGGACGGCGCTGGATGAGGCATTCGCAGCGGCGCGTCGGCGACTCGAGGATTTCGCGCGCGTGCAGCGCGGCGCCGTGAAGCATCACGAGCATCTGCCGATCGGCCGCGTAACGCAGTACTTCCCACTCGCCGGATACGGCTTTCTCGAATCCGCCGACGGTCGGGAGATTTACTTCGATCAGCACAGCGTGCTCGACAACGCCTTCAACCGCCTGGATGTCGGCAGTCTCGTCCATTTTCACGAGGAGCCCGGAAACAACGGGCCACAGGCGACGAGCGTCAAGCTTGCCGCCCGGCAACATCAGCAGGCAGGAGGTTAGGCGGCCATGGCGCACAAACAGCTGATCTTCGAAGCGGCGGCGCGCGAAAAGGTGCTGCGTGGTGCCACCGCCCTGGCCGATGCCGTCCGTGTCACCCTGGGACCGAAGTCGAAGTGCGTGCTGATCGAGAAGAAGTGGGGAACCCCGCTCGTCTGCAATGACGGTGTGACGATCGCGAAGGAAGTCGACTTGAAAGACGCGGAGGAGAACCTTGGCGCGCAGGTGCTGCGCGAGGCGGCCACCCGGACCGGCGATGCCGTGGGCGACGGGACGACGACCGCGACTCTCCTGGCACACGCGATTTTCGCTGAGGGGCTCAAGAACGTCGCCGCTGGCGCGAGCGCGATCGACCTGAAGCGCGGGCTCGACCACGCCCTGCACACCGCGATCGATGCGATCAAGCAGCTGTCACAGCCGGTCAAGACCCGGCGTGAGAAGGCCCAGGTCGCGGCGATCTCCGCTCACAACGATCCCGCCATCGGCGAGCTGGTCGCCGACGCCGTGGAGAAGGTCGGACCCGAAGGGGCCATCACGGTCGAGGAGGCCAAGGGAACCGAGACGGCGCTCGAAGTCGTGAAGGGAATGCAGTTCGACCGCGGATACCTCTCGCCCTACTTCGTGACCGATCCCACGAAAATGGAGGCCGTGCTCGAGCACCCTTACGTGCTCCTGTACGAAAAGCGCATCACGAATCTCAAGGACCTCCTTCCGCTCCTCGAGCAAGTCGCCAAGGAAGGACGCGGGCTGCTCGTCGTGTCCGAAGACGTGGAAGGTGAAGCCCTCGCCACACTCGTCGTGAACAAGATCCGCGGCACGCTGGGCTGCATCGCCGTAAAGGCTCCGGGATTCGGCGATCGCCGCAAGGCGATGCTCGAGGACATGGCGATCCTCACGGGCGGCCGGCTCATCGCCGAGGAGATCGGCGTCAAGCTCGAGCACGTGTCGCTCGCCGATCTGGGCCAGGCGGAGCGCGTCGTCGCCGATCGTGAGAATACGACGATCATCGGTGGCGCGGGGGCGAAATCCGCCATCTCGGGCCGCTGCGACGAGCTCCGCAAGCAGATCAAGGACGCGACCTCGGATTACGACCGCGAGAAGCTTGAAGAACGGCTGGCAAAACTGGCCGGCGGAGTGGCGGTAATCCGTGTGGGCGCCCCCTCCGAAACCGAGCTCAAGAGCCGCAAGGAAGCGTTCGACGACGCCATCAGCGCCACCAAGGCGGCCATTGCGGAGGGGATCGTGCCGGGCGGCGGTCTCGCGCTATTGCGGGCGATCGAGCCGCTCGAGCGCGAAGCCGAGCAGGCCGCGGGCGACGACCGCACCGGCATGCTCATCCTGCGGCACGCCCTCGAGGTCCCCACGCGCCAGATCGCCCAGAACTCCGCCGCCGACGGTGGCGTGGTCGTCGATCGCATGCGGTCGGGCGCCGGCGATTTCGGCTTCGATGCCGCTCGGGGCACGTACGTCAAACTGCTCGAAGCGGGCATCGTCGATCCGACCAAGGTGGTCCGCATCGCACTCGAGAACGCGGTCTCCGTCGCGAGCGTGCTGCTGCTGACGGAAGCGACGCTGACCGAGATACCAGAACCGAAGGTGCCGGCGCCCGTCGGGGCCGGGGAGGAGATGTGATCATGGCCACTGAGCGAGTACTCGCCATTGTGCTCGATCGCGCCCACGCTCGCTTTTTCGATGTCGCACCGGGCGAAGCGCGGGAGCTCGACGGGATCGGTTCCCCAGCCATGCGGGGCGGGCGGTTTCACAGCGACCGTCAGGGCGGCCCCGGTTGGGGAGAACGCGAGTATCACGGTCGTATTCACGAAGAAGAGCGGCGCCATGTGCGGAGAATTTTGAGCCGGATCGCGCAGCTCGAGCGGCGCGCGTCTCAGCCCTTGCTCGTGGCCGGACCGAAGACGTCCGTGGCGGCGCTGGTTCGCTCGCTTCCCTCGCCGCTCGCAGATCGGTTGATCGGCGAGGTGCGGCTCAATCCGACGGCCGTCACACCGAGCATCGTGCGCGAGGCGGTAGACGCGGCGCGCACCCGGCAGCGCCCGGCGACTGAACGTGCCCTGGTAATGAAGATGCGGCGCGGGCTCGGCACCGGACGCTCGACCAACGGCCTCCGCGAAACGCTGCACGCGCTGGGCCGCCGCCAGGTGCGTACGCTCCTGGTCGTGGACGGGACGCGCCTCTCGGGATTCCGCTGCGCGCGGTCCCACCGGCTTGCGTTGACGCGCTCCGAGTGCGAAGAGGAGGGACCGGCGCTCCGCGTGCGGGACCTGATCCGGGCGGCGGAGGGTGACGCCCTGGCGCAAAATGCCGCGGTCGTAATCGTGCGCGACCCGGGGACGCGGACGGAAGTCGACGGCTTGGCGGCGCTGCTGCGCTGGTCCGAGTAGCCTCAGCGCGGTTGCGTCACCGCACCGAGCGGCGCGATCAGCACCCCCACGGGAGACAGCCGCACGAGCTTGGAGGCGACGCTTCCGAGCGTGAGGCGTTTCCAGATGCCGTAGCCGTGCGTGCCGGCGGCGATCAGATCGCTGCGTGAAGTGGCCGCGTGTTCGAGCAGGGTCCGCGCGGGATCTCCCCGCAGTTCACGGGTTTCGATCGTCGCTCGGGTTTCTGACACCATTTCAGTCTTGAGCTGCTCCAGCCGTGAAACCGCACTGGGCGCGTCGGGGGGGGCGACGTGAACCAGTTCGAGCACATCTCCGGGGCCCAACCAGAGCAGCGGCACACGGGCGGCTCGAATACTCGTGGGCGTGAAATCGACAGCGGCCATCACCCGTCGGGGAATTGATGTCGCGTTGGCGGGCAACGCGAGCACCGGCGTGCTCGCGATTTGCACCAGTTGGAGCGCGGTCTCGCCGCCGAGGGCGCGATCGAGCACGTGATGTGGCCCGAGACCCACGACGATCAATGCGGCACCCTGCTCCCGCGCGGCGCGGGCGATTTCCTGCGCCCCAAGCCCGATTTCGACGACGGGAGCGCACTCGACCTTCCCGCACCGGCGCAGCTGGCTGGTCACCGCACCGCGCAAGGCTTCCGAGAGCATCTGGTACTGCTCCGGCGTTGGCGGAACCGCGGCGAGGTAGCCGTAATCCACTACCGGCTGCGGTTCGAGAACGCACAACACGCCGAGCTGTGCCTGGAGCCGTTCCGCCAACAGTGCCGCGACCCGCGCGGCGCCCTCGGCACTCTCGCCCCCGTGCGTAGCCAGCAGAATTCCTTCCATTGACCGTTCCTCGCCTGAGAAGATCATACGCGCGTGCTCACAGGGTCCGTTGGAAGCGCCGCGCCGCCATAAGAAACAGCACCATGGACATTAGCGCGAGTACGAGGAATTGCGGCCAGAGTACCGCGAACCCCACTCCCCGCAGGAAGACGCCCCGGAGCACGTCGATTTCGTAGCGCAGGGGATTGAGCAACGTGAGCCATTGCACCACGCGGGGCATGCTCGTGATCGGAAACACGAAACCAGAAAGCATGTTGACCGGCATCATGACGAGTCCCATCGACATGGACGCCTGCTGCTGAGTCTGGGTGACCGTCGACAGGAGCAGCCCCGCGCCCAATCCGGCGAACACGAATAAGACACTCGATACTCCGAAGGCGAGGAAACTGCCCCGGAACGGCACGTGAAACAGGAGCGCCCCCACCACTGCCACCATGGCGACGTCGACCAAGACGATGATCGCCACAGGGACGGTTTTCCCGACGAGAATCTCCATGGGCTGGATTGGCGTGACGAGCAGCTGCTCCAGGGTTCCTTCCTCGCGTTCGCGAACGACGGCGAGCGCCGTCAGGATCAGGCACAGGTTTACGATGATCACCCCCGCCGTGCCCGGGACGTACCAGATCCGCGCCTCGAGCCCCGGGTTGTACCATACCCGTGGCTCGAAGGCCACGGGGGCAGCGAGCGCGGGACCGGCCGGCGACGTCCACCGGTCGGCGGCGTGACGTGCAATCATCGCGACATACCCGCTCGCGACGTTTGCCGTGTTGGCGTTCGTGCCGTCCACCAGCACCTGCAATGGAGCGCGCGAACCGTCGGCGAGCGCACGCGCGAAGCCGCGCGGAATCTCGATCGCAATGAGTGCCGTGCCGCGGTTCAACGCCCTCACGACATCACGGGGCTCCGCGGCATATCCGGCCACCTTGAAGTATCCCGAGGCGGTCAACGCGTCGGTGACGGCCCGCGAAACCTGCGTGCCGTCCCGGTCGAGCACGATCGTCCGCACGTTCCGCACGTCGGTCGTGACCGCATAGCCGTAGATCAGGAGCTGCAGCAGGGGCGAGACGATCATCATGACGAGCACGCGCGGGTCACGCCGCAGCTGGCGGAATTCCTTGCGGATCATCTGCCGCAGCCGGCGCCAGGCCGCGCGCGACATCACGCCAGCTCCTTCCGGAACGCGTGCAGGGCGAGGGTCAGCGCGAGCGCCGCAAACAGCACCTGCGCGAGCATCGGCACCAGCAGGTCGGCGACCCCGATGCCCTTGAGCAGCACCCCGCGGAGAATGACGACGAAGTACCGTGCCGGCACCGTCCAGCTCACGGCCTGGAGTACCCGGGGCATGGTCGTGATGTCGAACATGGCGCCGGAGAGGATCATGCCGGGCAGATAAGTGAGTAGCATACTGAGCTGCACGGCGAGCCGCTGTGATTTCGCGATCGCGCTGATCGAGATCCCCACGCCGCACATGCCGGTGAGAAACAGCAGCGCCGCTATGAACAACACGAGCGGATTGCCGCGGAACGGTACGCCGAACAGGACAGCGCCGAGCGCGATGGTGAAGACCACGTCGGCCATCCCGATGCCGATGTAAGGCAGCATCTTGCCCAGGACGATCTCACGCGGCCGAATCGGCGTCGCCGCGAGCTGCTCCATCGACCCGCGCTCCCACTCGCGGGCAATCGTCATCGCCGTGAGCAACGATCCGATCATCATCATGATCGTGGCCACGAGGCCAGGCACGAGCACCTTGCGGCTCTGGAGGTCCTCGTTATACCACACGCGGGGCTCCGGGTCGACGCCCACCGTTGCGACCGGGATGCGGGGGCCCGGGGACCAGCTCGTCACGATCGCCGTCGCATAGCCGAGTGAGACGGTCGCGGTGTTCGCGTCGCTGCCGTCGAGCAGCAATTGCAGCGAGCCCGGCCGGCCGGCTTGCAGCGACGCCTGGAAGCGTTCGGGGATCACGAGCACCATGTTGGCCCGCCCCTCCGCCAGCACCTGACCGGCGGCGGCTGGAGTGGAAGGCCAGCGTACCACGCGGAAGTATCCGGCGCTGCGAAACGCGTCCACCAGGCTGCGGCTGGCGGCGGACCCGTCCTGATCGAGCACTGCCATCGGGATATCGCGCACGTCCCAGCTGATCGCGTAGCCGAACAAGAGCAGCAGCTGGAGCGGAACGCCGAACGCGAGCAGCAGGCTGCGCACATCACGACGCAGCTGGCGCCACTCCTTGCGGGCGACGGCGAGCAGGTGATCGCGCTCCATGATCTTCATCCGGCCACCGCTCCTCCCGCGCGGCGGATCAACAGCATCACCGCGTCCTCGAGCGTCGGCTCGACCGGTATGATGCCATGCACGGCGGCACCGGCTCGCTCGAGCAGGACCGGGAGGTCGCGTCGCGCGGCGGCTGGATCCGAGACGGTGACGTGGAGCCGGCGGCCGAACATCGCGACGTTCTCAACCCCCGCGGTGCGCTCGAGCACGTCGTCGGCCCGCTCCAAACCGGTCACGTCGATCTGGAGCGTCCGCCCCGCGAGCGCATGCTTCAAATCGCGCGGTGCGCCCAGCGCGATCAACCGCGCCCGGTTCATCAAGGCGATTCGGTCGCAGTATTCCGCTTCCTCGATGTGGTGGGTGCTGATGAGGATGGTTTTCCCACGGTCGGCCAACTCTTCCAGCAGATCCCAGAACGAGCGGCGCGATACCGGATCGACGCCCGAGGTTGGCTCGTCCAGAACCAGGATCTCGGGCTCATGCATCACGGCGGCCGCGAGCGACAAGCGCTGTTTCCATCCCAGCGGCAGGAGCGCCGTGATCTGATCTTCATGCCCCGTGAGACCGGCGGTCGACAGCGCCCACGCTTGCCGTTCGCCCAGGGCTCGGGGATCGAGGCCATAGAGTCCGCCGAAAAACTCCAGATTCTCCCGCACCGTGAGTTCCGGATAGAGGCAGAAGAGCTGCGCCATGTACCCGATGTGCTGCTTCACCAGCGCACGGTCGTGCGCGATGTCGCATCCCGCCACACGGCCCTGTCCCGAGGTCGGGGGTAGGAGGCCCGTGAGCATACGCATCAAGGTGGTCTTGCCGGCGCCGTTGGGCCCGACCAGGCCGAAGATTTCGCCCGGAGCGACCGCGAGCGACAGGTCGAGGACGGCGTCGAAATCACCGAAGCGCCGTGTCAGGTGCGAGGTTTCGATCGCCCACGCTGCGGAGGTCATGGATTCACGCCCCCGTCACGCGCGAGATAAAGACATCCTCGAGGGAGGGGACAATGCGCCGGGCGTCCAGCACCGTGATACCGTCCGCCGCGAGTACCGCAAGCGCGCGGGACCAGCCGTCCGCGGCATTGGGGAGCAGCACGTGGACTACGTCGCCCACCACCACGGCGCTCTGGACCCCCTGCACGCCACGAAGCGCCCGCGTTCCCGCCCGCACGTCGGATAACTGGACTTCGAGCATCGTCCCCCCGAGTCCGTCCTCAAGCGCTCTCGGAGCGTCGAACGCGAGGAGATGCCCATGATCCATGAGCGCCACGCGGTCGCAGCGCTCCGCCTCGTCGAGATAGGCGGTCGAGACCAGCACCGTGACGCCTTCCGCCACCATCTGGTTCACGAAGCGCCACAGCTCGTGACGCGACACGGGATCGACGCCGAACGTGGGCTCATCGAGCAGCAGGATGCGGGGCTGATGGATCAGCGCGCAACACAACCCCAGCTTTTGCTTCATCCCGCCCGATAGCGCGCCGGCGCGGCGCGACTGAAATGGTCCGAGCCCCGAAAATTGAAACAGCCGCTCGAGGCGCCGAGCCCGCTCGTCCCGGCCCACGCGATACACATCCGCGTAGAACTCAATGTTCTCCATGACTGTCAGGTCGGGATACAGCCCGAACCGCTGCGACATATATGCGATGTGCGGCTTCAAAGCCTCCGGGTTACGGGTCACGCTCGAGCCATTCACCCACGCATCGCCGCTCGTCGGCCTTAGCACGCCCGCCAACATGCGAAGCGTCGTAGTCTTCCCTGCCCCGTCGGGCCCGACGACCCCCACGAGCGCGCCATCGTCGACCGCGAAGGTGAGCCCGGAAACCGCGATCAGCGGCCCGAACGCCCGACTCAACGACTGGAGCGCGATCGCCGGCATGCGACTCACCTGGTCTCGCGACCAGCAAGGTCGAGGCGCACGTCCGCGGGAGTGCCGGGTTTCAGGGCGAGCGCAGGATCGTTCGTGATCCGGACTTTCGCCGCGTAGACGAGCTTCACACGCTCGTCCTGCGTCTGGACGTTACGAGGTGTGAACTCCGCCTCGGGGGACATCCAGCTCACGACCCCCGTGAACGTCCGACCCGGGAAGGCGTCGACGCTGATTGCCGCGGATTCGCCGATGCGAACCGCTGCCAGCCGGTTCTCGGGGACGTAAATGCGGACCCAACGATCCCCGGGGTTCATCACGCTGAGGACCGCGTTGCCGGGGACCACTGATTCCCCCGGCTCACGCGCGCGCACGGTGACGAGGCCGGCAAACGGGCTGACGATGAAGTAGTCGCGAATCGTCGCCCGTGCGAGTCCCGCTTGTGCGCGTGCCGCCTCGACCCCCGCCGCTGCGCCGGCGATCTGATCGCGCCTCGTGCCCGCGACCGCGAGCGCGAGCTCCTGGCGCGCCTGTTCGAATCGCGCCTGGGCCACATCCCGAGTGGTGCGGGCAGCGTCGATCGACTGCTGACTGACCGCGTTGGTCAGTGTTCGCACGCGGTCCCAATCGCGGTTTGCCTGGTCGAGGTTGCGCTGCGCGGCAGTGACGGCCTGGCGCCTGTCCTCGAGCTCCTGCGGTCGCGACCCGTACCGCAGGTCCGCAAGCTGCGCCTCGGCTACGGCGACTGCGGCCTCCGCCTGGCGCAACCGCGCCATGATTTGAGCCGTGTCGAGCAGGCTCAGAACCTCGCCCGCCGCGACCGTGTCTCCTTCGTGTACGCGAAGTTCCGCAATGCGCCCGGCCGCGGCAAATCCGAGCACGGCTTCCGTCGCTTCGACGGTTCCCGTGGCTTTCAGCGGTTGCGCCGTGCCAACCATGTCCCGGACCAACGAACGAACACCCAGTGCCACGCCGCCGCCGAGTAGGACAGCCCCAACGAGGAGCTTGCGCCGCTTACTCCACCGCGATCGTTTCCGCGGGAGCTCGGGCGCTGGAGGAGCCGAGGCAACTTCCTTCACCGGTGGCGCTTCGAGTACTCCCGGCTGTGCAATCACAGGACCCTCAGTTCACCTGTTTGCGGTATGGTCACCTCGCCGGAATGAGGGAATGCTGAATCCAGGATGAGAATCCCCTAGCCCGGAGCCCGCGCTGGCGGGCTCGAAGCTCGGCGTGCAGCTTCGGTCCCCGTGGTCACACGCACCCAGAAAGCCGAGCGACCCACCGCGCCCCCCCGATCGCGCCCGCTGCTGCGCACGCTTGGCTGGGTCGTGGAGCTCGCGCTCCTCGCGGGCGCCATTTGGGTTGTGCGCCGGCAGCTGCGTGAAGTCCCCCTGCATGAGCTGATCGCCGAATTCCGCTCGCTCCGCCTGAGCCGGCTTGTAGCATCACTTGCCCTTACAGTGCTCGGATACTTGGCGTTGGCGGGATACGATTTCATCGCGCTCCGGTTTCTCCGGCACCCGCTCGCCGCCAGCAAGGTCGTGCTGGCGTCGTTCATCGGATACGCGCTTGCGAACAACGTCCCCCTTTCGTTCTTCGTCGGAGGATCGGTTCGCTACCGGTTCTATTCGCGCTGGGGGCTCAGTACTGCCGAAACAACCGAGCTGGTATTTCTGAACTTGATGACCTACACCATCGGACTGCTGGCCGCCGCCGCTATTTCCTTCATTCTCGAGCCCACCGCGGTGCCGCGCCTGATCGGCGTGCATGTATCCACGACTGTGCCGCTGGGCGTAATCGCCCTGGCCGGCGTGCTCGCGTACCTCGCGTGGAGTCTCTGGGGTAAGCCGTTCCACGTGGTGCGGTGGCGGCTCGAGCCGCCGTCGCCGCGCTTTGCCCTCCAACAAATTTTGGTGTCGCTCGCCGACTGGACGCTCTCGGGCGCGGCGCTGTTCGTCCTGCTCCCGGCTTCCCATGTCATTACGTTCTTCGGGTTCTTCGCGGTGTTCATTCTCGGCCAGGTCGCGGCCCTGATCGCGCAGCTGCCCGGCGGTATCGGCATCTTCGAGGCGGTGATGCTCGCCATGCTCGGTGACTCATACCGCCGCGGAGCCATCTTCAGCGCGCTCGTGGCGTATCGAGTCATCTATTTCTTCCTGCCGCTCTGCGTGGCAACGGTGCTGCTTTCGGGAAGGGCGGTGTTGAAGCTCAACCGGGGCGGCCCCCAGCAAGGCTAACCTGGCGCAAAGCGCTCGTAAAACCACCGCTTCACCAGCTCGACCAGGACGAGATACATGCCCACCATGATCGCCAGGATCACGAAGAACGTGCCGGGGGCCGGAACGAAACCGAGACGCGATGCGGCGGAGGTGAATGGCAGCAGCAGGGCGACCGCCACCACCGCCAGGGACGTCAGGATCAACAAGCGGCTGGGACGGCTCGCCAACGGACTGCCGCGCGTCCGGATCACGAAAATGACGAACACCTGCGTCGCGAGCGATTCGATGAACCATCCGGTGTGGAACAGCGCGGCCCCGGCGTGAAACACTCGAAGCAGGATGAAAAATGTGAGAAAATCGAACGCCGAGCTCACGGGACCCACGGTCAGCATGAAATTGCGCACGAACCGCATGTCCCAGCGGTGCGGCCGGCGGAGATAGTCGTCATCCACCGTATCCATGGGGATGGGAATTTCGGAGACGTCGTAGAGGAAGTTGTTGAGCAGGATCTGCGTCGGGAGCATGGGGAGAAATGGGAGCACCAGCGACGCAAGCGCCATGCTCAGCATGTTCCCGAAATTCGAGCTCATGGCCATCATCACGTACTTCATGATGTTGCCGAACGTGCGCCGGCCTTCGAGCACGCCGTCGTACAGAACGCCCAGGTCGCGCTCGAGCAGGACCATGTCAGCGGCCGCCTTGGCCACGTCGGCACCGGAGTCGACCGAGATCCCCACATCCGCCGAGTGCAGCGACGGCGCGTCGTTGATCCCGTCGCCCAGGTATCCCACGATATGACCGCCACGCTTCAAGGCCAGGATGACGCGGTTCTTCTGCGGCGGCGTGAAACGGCAGAATAGGTTCACGTGGGGCGCGGCGCGCTCGAGCGCGGCATCATCGAGCGCGTCCACGTCGGTCCCGGTCATCAACCCCTGGATCGGGAGGCCGATTTTCGCGCACACGTGACGCGTGACCAGCTCGTTGTCTCCCGTGAGAATCTTGAGAGCCACCGCGTGGGAGGAGAGTGCGGCGAGCGTCCCGGTCGCGCTTGCCTTGGGCGGATCCTCGAATGCGGCAAATCCCGCGAACACGAGATCCCGTTCGTCGCCGAGCCCACAATGGGCCCGGTCGGCGGGAAGGCTCCGCCAGGCGACGCCCAGAACGCGGTAACCATCACGGGCCAGGGAATCGCCGCGGGCGGCCAGCTCAACCCGAGCCGGCTCCTCCAGGCCGTTCAGAGACTTCGGGCCGTCGGCTTCGAACCGGGTCGAATTGCGCAACACATCCTCAACCGCGCCTTTCACGACCAGGAGCCGGGTTTCCTCTTTGTCGAGCAGCACCGAAACGCGCCGGCGCTCGAAATCGAACGGCACCTCGTCCATCTTCCGCCATCCTGCCGCGTCGATTTCCTGGTGCGCGAGAATCGCGTCATCGAGAGGGCTCCGGAGGCCCGACTGGAACGAGCTGTTCAGGTAAGCGAGCTCGAGGACGCGGAGACTGCTTCGCCCCAGCGGGTCGAGGTGCCGGTCGAGGCGGATCGTGCCCTCTGTGAGCGTGCCGGTCTTGTCGGTGCACAACACATCGATGCTGCCGAGGTCGTGAATGGACGCGAGTCGCTTCACGATCACCTTCTTATTGGACATCCGAAGCGCACCCCGCGATAGCGTCACGGTCACGATCATCGGCAGCAGTTCGGGTGTGAGCCCCACCGCGAGCGCGACGGCGAAGAGAAACGACTCGAGACCGGGACGCCCGCGCACGATGTTGACGAGAATGACGAACAACACCATCAGAACGGCGAGACGGAGCACGAGCAGGCCGAAGTGCCTCGTCCCGACCTCGAAGGCCGTGGCCGGTGGCCGCTCTTCCAGGGTCGCGCCAATCTTCCCCAGGGCGGTCGCCCGTCCGGTAGCGCGCACGAGCATGCGCGACGATCCGCTCACGACCGACGTGCCCAGGAACAGATCGCTCGTTCCGGTCGCCGCATGCTTTTCGACCGGGAAGGCCTCCCCCGTCAGGGCGGCCTCGTTGACGAACAGATCGCGTTCTTCCAGGACGGACCCATCGGCGGGAACCAGATCCCCCGCCGCGAGGAGCACGACGTCGCCTGGCACGACTTCACTCGCGAGAATGTCGTGGCGCGCGCCGTCCCGCCACACCGTCGCGCGCGTGGCGACCGATTCGCGCAGCCGCTCGGCAGCCCGTCCGGCGCGGTACTCCTGCACCGTATCGAGGCTCACGCTCATGGCGACCACCACCATTACGACGACCGCGCTCGTGATGTCTCCGGAAAAGGCGGCGATCACGCTCGCCGCCACCAGGAGGACGATCAGGGGATTGCGAAACCGCGACGCCACGAGCCGCGGCAGCGTGAGCCGAGTCCTGACACGGAGCACATTCGGCCCGCCGGCGGCGAGCCGGCGGGCGGCCTCCTCGCTCGTCAACCCCGCCGCGTCCCCGGAGACGGACGGAACGAGGGCGTCGGGTAAGTGATCGCTCACGCAGCCTTCACCGAGGCTTTAGATCGGGTCGTGCAGCTTGACTCCTGACCCGTGGTGCCTAACACCGGAGGATCATCATGAAACAGGGAACGGCCAAACACGCCACGCACGCGAACTCCCGAGGGAAAGCCCCCATCGTGCGCGACATCATGTCCACCGAGGTGCTGGTGCTGGACGCCGAGCTCACGCTGCGAGAAGCCATCGAATTGCTGTCGACCCAGCGGATCACCGGCGCGCCGGTCGTCACTGGCGAGCGGGTGGTCGGGACGCTCTCGGCCAACGACATCCTCGCGTTCGAAGCCGACATCCCCGGGGTGCCCACGGAACGCGTCGAACCAGTCGAGGACGCGGATGTGGAAGAGGCGGAGCCGGTGGAGTGGGAACCGGACGCCGAGGACACCCCGCCGGGCGCGTATTTCGGCGAATTGTGGGCCGATGCCGGGGCGGACGTAACGGAGCGGATGAAGGAGCTGACCGGACCCGAATGGGACATTCTCGCCGAGCATACGGTCGGCGAGGCGATGACGCGTGGCGTCCGCGCCGTGTCTCCCGAAACCACCGTTCGGGAGACCGCCGCATATATGCTGAAGCAGCGGATCCACCGCGCGGTGGTGATGGATCATGGCAAGCTCGTCGGCATCGTGACCACGACCGACGTCATGCGGGTCGTGGCCGGGGAGCGCCGGTGAGCGCGTGGGGCTGAGCGTCGGCAAGGTCGAATCGTAATCCCCGCAGCACGTCGCCGTGGCTCACGATTCCCACCAGGTGCGGCCCCTCACCATGCTTCCGCTCCACGACGGGAAGGCTGCGCAGCCGGGTCTCGATCATCAGGTCCGCCGCGACCGACACGGGATCGCCCGGCTCGACCGCGATTACTCCGCGCCGCATGACGTCCTGCACCGTCCCCGCTCCGAACGCCTTCAGATCGGGCGCGAAGTGTCCGCGCGCGGGGCGCAACGCCCGCAGCAGATCGAGCTTCGTCACGATCCCCTGCAGCGTGCCGCTGTGATCGACCACGGGGAAGGCGTTGAAGTCCCGTCGGGAAAACAAGTCCATCAGCTCCTCGAGTCCCGTATCTTCGGTCACTGTGAACGGCTCGAGTGTCATGACTTCGTGGATCTGGCGAATCACGGCCGGCGTAATCATGGCTGCACCTCAGTCGGTAATGGAGAATCCCTCGAGGGGCGTGTCGTCATGCAGACGGGTGAGCACCTGAGCCAGGAGTGGCGCGACGCTCACACAGTGCAGGGGAAGCCCGGGCACTCGTCCCCCCAGAACGCTGTCCGTCACGAACAAGCTCGCCAACGACGCCTGCGCAAGGCGTTCCCGTGCGGGTCCAACCAGCAACGCATGCGTGGCGGCGACGATGATTTCCGATTCGGACCCCGCGTCGCGCAGCGCCGCGACGGCGGCCGAGATCGTGCCTCCTGTACTGATCATGTCGTCGACAATGAGCGGGGCGAGGCCCCGAACCGCTCCGGAAATCTGACGCACGCGGACCTCGGCGCCGCTCAGCCGCGTCTTGTGGACGATCGCAACCGGGAGCTCGAGCAGGCCGGCATAGCGTTCGGCGAGCTTGGCCGCGCCAAGATCGGGCGCCACCACGACGCCCGGGCGGACGCCACGCTCGCGCAGCGCCTGCACCAGCACGGGAACGGCGCTCAAATGTTCGAGCGGGATCGGGAAGAATCCTTCCAGTGCGGCCGAGTGCAGATCGATGGCGACGAGACGGTGGAACCGGCCGGTCGCGAGCACGTCGGCCATCACGCGCGCCGCGGGTGCCTCGCCGGGTGCGGTCCGGCGGTCCTGACGCGCGTAGCCGACGTAGGGCAGCACTCCCGTGACGCGTTCCGCGCCGCCACGGCGGCACGCATCGGCGAGAAGCAGCAGCTCGAAGATGTGCCGCTCCGCCGGGGCCGGAGTGGGTTGCAGGAGGTACACGTCACGTCCGCGGACGCTCTCGGCGACGGTGACATGCAACTCGCCGTCGGGAAAGGTCTCGATCTCGGCGCGTCCGAGAGGGATACCTGCGCTATCGGCGATGGCGCCGGCGAGCGCCAGATTGGCCGTGCCACTGAACAGAAGAAATCCCACGGGTCACGAGACCGACGGCGTGGCCAGCAGGCGCAGCACGTCCTCGTCCTCGACTTGCCGGAAATCCTTGTAGAACTGACCGACGGCACCGAAGTCCTCCGGAACGCTGAGGCAGACCACCTCGTCCGCCTCGGCGCGCAGGATCGCCATGGCGGTGCTCGAAGCCACCGGAGCCGCGACAACGAGATAACCTGGACGGCGCCGCCGAACCGAACGCACGGCCGCGATCATGGTCGCGCCGGTCGCGAGCCCGTCATCCACGACAACGACCGTGCGTCCCGCGATCGCGGGTGGCGGCCGGTCGCCGCGGAAGCGTGCTTCACGGCGCTCGGCATCGAGGCGTTGCACCCGAGTCTCATCGGCGAGAAACGTGTCCGAAACGTCGAACATCGCCATGATATCGGTGTTCAGGTATCGTTCCCCATCAGCGGTCACCGCGCCCATGGCGAGCTCGGGAGAGAGGGGCGAACCCAGCTTGCGCGCCACGACGACGTCGAGCTCTGCCTCCAGCCCACGCGCGACCGCCGCTGCCACCGGGACGCCGCCGCGCGGAATGCCGAGCACGAGCACATTCCGCCCGCGCCAGCGGTCGAGAGCCCGCGCCAACTGGCTGCCGGCGTCTCGCCGGTCGTCAAACGTCGGTGCGCGCCTCACCCTGCCGGACTCGCCACCGCAAGGCGTGCGGTTGGGAGTGCGGCTCGCATGGCACCGAGCAGGTCTCCCTGGCTGACGATGCCGACGAGCATCCGGTCACCCCGCTTGTCGCGCTCGATCACGGGAAGACTGCGTAACCGGGTCTCGAGCATGATGTCCGCGGCGGTCAGGAGCGGTTCATTGGGCTCCACCGCGATGACGCCGCGCCGCATGACCCGCTCGACCGGCATGTCGGCGACCGCGAGCAGATTCGTCGGCTCCGCGTCGGGAGCGGGACGGAGCGCGTGCAGGATTTCGAGCTGCGTCACAATGCCGAGCAACCGCCCGCGCTCGTCAACGACCGGAATCGCGTTGAAACCATCCCGCTCGAATAGCTCGACCACGTGGGCAATTGTATCCCGTGGGCCTATGCTGAGGGGGCGCGTATGCATGACTTCCTTGACTGCGATCATGGTGGCTCCATGCTAGTGCAACCGGAAACCTGCGGTGCTGGCCTTAAGGAGATGGTGAAGCAGCCATGAAGACATGGTGGTGGGTGGTGTGCGGCGTCGGTCTGGCGTTTCCCGCGAGTCTCCCGGCACAACGTTTCGAGGATCGGCTCGCGGCCCTGATCGCGGCTGATTCAGACTCGGTCGACAGGCGGGGACTGATCGATGTGTATGAACCCCGCGGTTATCGCCCGCTCTGGATTGCGGACGACGTTGTCAGACCAGCCGCCGAACGCGTTCTCGCGGCGCTTACGCAAGCAGACATGGATGGCCTTGACCCGCGCCGATATGCCTGGCACCCCCCTGCCGCCGGCGCGGATTCCATCGCACGAGTCGAGCTGGGCCTGACCGAGCTGCTCATCCGCTACGTCGAGGACGTCTCAGGAGGACGGGTCCGTCCCGGCCCCACGGACACCATCTGGTCTGCATCCTCGCTTCCCAACATGCTGAGAGACGCGGGGCGGGCGCTCGATTCACTCCCACCGGACACCGTCGTGCGCCGGCTTTCCCCTCCCCAGCCGGGATATGTGAGGCTGCGTTCGGCTCTGGCGCGATATCGCGCGATCGCGGTGCGCGGCGGTTGGGCTTCCCTGAGAGACGGTCCAGACCTGACGCCGGGCACGCACGGTGTTCGCGTGCGCGAGCTGCGGCGGCGCCTCGCGCTCGAAAGCGACACCGCGCCACGCGATACGGCCGGCGATGCCTACGACCAGGAGCTGACCGCGGCCGTACGCCGCTTTCAGAAGAATCATGGACTGGACGTGGACGGTGTTACAGGCGACGCGACGCGGGCCGCCCTGAACGTGCCCGCAGCGGATCGCGTGCGCCAGATCGAGTTGAACCTGGAGCGGTGGCGCTGGCTACCAAGACGCCTCGGCAACCGCTACATCATGGTCAATAGCGCCGCGTTTGCGCTGGCGTTGGTGGACCACGACAGCGTGGTGTTGAGCATGCGCGCGATCGTCGGTCGGCTCGATTGGCCGACGCCCATCGTCAGTTCCCGGCTGAAGCAGCTCATCTTCAGCCCCGCCTGGGAAATCCCGAAGAAGATTGTGCTCGCCGAGATCGTGCCGCTCGTCGTGGCTGACACTGGATATCTCACGCGCGAACACATCATAGTGCACGACTGGGCGAAAGGGGGTCGGCCGGTGAACGCGCATGAGATTGACTGGCGCGCGCTCACCGACTCGTCATACACGCTGCACCTCACGCAGGCCCCGGGCGAGACGAATCCGCTCGGCGGCGTGAAGTTCGAGTTCGGCAATCGCTTCGCGACCTACATCCACGATACCCCGTTCCGCGCGCTGTTCCGGCAACGGGTGCGCACCTTCAGTCACGGCTGCGTTCGAGCCGAGCGTGCGGCGGCGCTCGCCCGCGCGGTGCTCGCGGACTCCCTGCGCTGGCCGCTCGACTCCGTACGTACCGCCATGCGGGGGGATCAGCCACGTGTCGTGACGCTCGACAACTCCGTCCCCGTGTATCTCACGTACTGGACGGCATGGGTCGAGAGGGACGGGGAAGTCCAATTCCGTGAGGACCTGTACGGATGGGATCAGATGCTCGCAAGGCTGGTCGCGGACAAGTGAGGCTCGATTTGCGGATGCTCATACTCGCTTCACGGTTCCCTCACCGTGACCGGGTCAATCTCCAGGCGAACACACATGCAACGAGGAGCACTTATGGCCACGACCCATGCGACGATCACACCGGTTGAGCAACATCTCGCGGCGCTCGAGCAGCGCATTGAGCAGCTCGAACGCCATGTACAGGCCGTCGAACGGCACACCCGGGAGCTCGACGACCTGCGCGTCGAGATCGGGAATCTCAAGATCGAAGTCGAGCAGATGCGGGAAGAGTGATCCCGTGCTGGGCGTCCTGAGTGAGCCGCAAGTCGACCAGCTCCTGCGAAGCGAAGTCGTGGGGCGCATCGGCTGTGCCGCCCCACATCGGTCGTGCTCGATGTGCGGGGCGCGCGGCGCGAGATCCCGAACGATTACGTCTGGGTGTTCGCTGGCGGCACGCCCCCCAACGAGTTCCTCCAGCACGTCGGAGTGGCGCTCGGGCAGCACGATCTGACCAAGGAGCTCGCGGCTGTCAGCTGAGCAGCTCGACGAGCTGGTGCAGGAATCCGCGCTGGCCCGGCAGAATCTTCTCCAGCGCGCGGTCAACGGGAAACCACTCCGCCCGATCGACCTCCGGAAACCGCATGCGCCTCCCGGATTTGGGTGGCCATTCCATTTCGAATTCACTCCCGCCGAGCGCCGGCACACAATCGCCTGCCACAGCCCAGGCCTGGACGATCTTCCCGCTCGGCTGCTTCAACGCGTTGAGCGGCATGGGATCGCCTGCGGGGGTGCATCCCGTTTCCTCTCGTAACTCGCGGTGCGCACACGCCAACGGATCCTCGCCGGGCTCGATTTCTCCTTTCGGAATGGACCAGGCGCCCGCATCCTTCCGGGCCCAGAATGGACCTCCGGGATGCACCAGCAGCACCTGGAGCGCGCCCGTGGGCGGATCCGTGCGAAACACGACCAATCCGGCGCTCGTCTTGGCCATTGTTCAGACTCGCATATTGCGGCCACCCGCGCCAATCTTCACGGACTTCCTCCATTCATGCCATGACTCGAGCGACAGTTGTTGGCTTGTTCCTGCTGGCCTCATGTTCGACCCATCACGCCCCTGTTCAGGTCGTGGGGGCCGCCAGCGATGTGCAGGCGCTGGTGGGCCACTGGACCGGCGAGTACGGCAGCCCGAACACGGGCCGCGCCGGCTCCATCGATTTCACCGTTTACCCGAGCCCGCACGGCGACTCGGCGTCGGGCGTCATCATGATGGTCCCGGCGCAATTCGGCCAGCCACTGCGACCGTACCGCCCCCCGGAGGTGCAAGGCGGGCCGTCGACGGCCATGCCCACCGCCCTCACCATTCACCTCGTGCGAATCGAGGGGGACCGGGTGCATGGCGATCTCATGCCATATGCCGATCCCGCAACCGGTGACCGCGTCTTGACGACATTCGACGGCCGTCTCGCGGGCGACACGATCGCCGGGACGTTCGTGAGCACGCCCGGTCCCGTCGTGGGCGGTGTCACGGGCCAGTGGCGCGTGGTTCGCGAGCGACACTGAGCGCTTGACGATGGGTTCACTGGAGCTCCCCCTGCCCCCGCGAATTGCGGGACTGAGCGAAATCGCCCGTAATCTTTGGTGGAGCTGGAGCGCGGAGGCTCAGGCGCTGTTCTGGTCGATCGACTACACCCTCTGGCATCTCACACGTCATAACCCGATTGCGCTGCTGCGCCAGGTGGATCCGAGGCGGCTCGCCGCCTGTGCGGCCGATTCCGATTTCATCGCGCGCTACGACGCCCTGCTCGCGCAGTACGGTCGTCTTGCCCGGTCCGACAGCACGTGGTTCGGCAAGGAGCATTCTGGAATCGTGGATCGGCCCGTTGCGTACTTCTGTGCGGAATTCGGGCTGCACAATTCCGTGCCGATCTATTCGGGAGGCCTCGGAATCCTGGCGGGCGACCACACGAAGAGCGCCTCCGATCTTGGCGTGCCGGTGATCGGCGTCGGCCTCCTGTACACCCGCGGCTATTTCGATCAGCGACTGAGACTCGATGGCTGGCAGGAAGACGCGGATGAATCCTTCGATCCCACGCTCACGCCGCTCGATCGTGTGCTCGGCACGGGCGGTGACCCGTGTCTCGCGACGCTGCAAATGGGAAAGCGGACGGTATGCGTGGGGGCATGGCGTATCCTCGTGGGGCGGGTGCCGGTCTATCTCCTCGACACCGATCTCGAGGAGAACGAGCCGGCCGACCGCGAGCTGACCCACCGGCTCTACGCCGGTGGACTCGAGCTCCGCCTCCAGCAGGAATGGATCCTGGGCGTGGGTGGCGTCCGGGTGCTCCGCGCCCTCGGGAATGAACCCGCCGTGTGGCACGCGAACGAAGGACACGCGGCGTTCATGCTGCTCGAACGCGTGCGCGAGCTCGTGGCGCAGAAGGTTCCGTATTCCGATGCCGTCCGGCAGGTGCGGGAGGCCAGTATCTTCACCACGCATACCCCGGTGCCGGCCGCGGACGACGCCTTTACGCTCGAGCAAATCGAGGCGTGTACGGGACGCATCTGGGACGACCTGGGGGTGACGCGGGAAACGATCGCCCAGCTCGGGAGACACGGCCAGGGGGGCGACGCGCGATTTCACATGCCGGTCCTCGCCATCCGGCTGTCCGCGCGGGTGAACGCCGTCTCACGGAAGCACCAAACCGTCTCGCGAGAATTGTGGCGCGACCTCTGGCCCGACCTGCCGGTGGATCAGGTGCCGATTGGGTACGTCACGAACGGGGTTCACGTCACGACGTGGTTGTCGCGCCACCTCACCGCCTTGCTCGACCGGCAGTTGGGGCGGACGTGGGTCGACCACGAGGACGACGCCGCGGTATGGGACCGAATGCTGGCGCTCGATGACGCCGCGCTCTGGGCCGTGCATATGGAGCGCAAACGAATCCTTGCACGGGCGATCCGCGAAGAGGCGCGCCGCCGCTGGGCGGACGAATGGAAGGAGTCGCAGCACATCGTCGGTGCCGGCACGCTCATCGACGAGCGCGCGCTGACATTGGGGTTTGCCCGCCGGTTCGCCACCTACAAGCGTGCCGATCTCCTGTTTCGCGATCTGGATCGGCTGCGCACGCTGCTCGTGAATCCGTGGCGGCCGGTGCAGATCCTGTTCGCCGGAAAGGCGCATCCTGCCGACGACCCCGGGAAGCACGTGCTCCAGCGCGTGTACGAGCTGAGCCGCGACGTCCGGTTCGAGGGGAGAATCGCGTTTCTCGAAGACTACGGCATGCACCTGGCGCACCGGCTCGTCCAGGGAGTGGACCTCTGGCTCAACGTCCCGCGAGTGCCGCTCGAGGCATGTGGTACGAGCGGCATGAAGGCCGCGATGAACGGCGTCCCCCAGTTGAGCACCCTCGACGGATGGTGGGCCGAAGGCTTCGATGGCACAAATGGCTGGGCGATACCGCTCGCGCCCGAGGGAACCGACGCCGACGCGCACGATGCGGCGGCATTCTACGATTTGTTGGAGCAGCAGATCATTCCGCTGTACTATGCGCGTGACGAGCGGAACGTGCCCCTGGGCTGGATCGAGAAAATGCGCAATGCGATGCGGGTGTCCGGACGCCAGTTCAGCGCCCATCGCATGCTCAAACAGTACGTGAACGAGTACTACCTCCCTGCATTCCGTGCATCCTGATCACCTCCGCCTCGGTGGTCGCGTCCTCCGGCCCCTTGTCGGTTCGAATATTGAGCAGACGCGGGAACCGCAGGGCGTACCCCGGCTGCCCGTCATGTCGTCCGGCGGTGTGGCGCGGCGAGCGCGTGATCTCGTCCGCCAGCACCTCGACCACAATGCGTGGTTCGACCCAGACGTCGGGAATGATCAGCGAGTCGACCCGCGCGGGCTTGGTAGGACTCGCGTACCGATCGAGCCTCGTTCGGAGCGCTTTCCATCCCGCTTCCGTGAGACCGGACCCGATCTTCGCGACCGTGCGGAAGCGATCATGCTCGGCGTCGTAGACGGCGCCGAGCAGCGAACCGACGCCCAGCGCCACCCGCTTGCCCCGACCGGTCAGGTAACCGATCAGCACGACGTCGATCGTGTCGCGCAACTTGGACTGATAGGAGCGCTTCAGCTTCACCCAATCGAATCCGCGGGCGCCGGCGCGGTAAGGCGCATCCGGCCGCTTGGCAACGATGCCTTCGAGACCCTGGCCGAGCATTCGCGTGAAGTACGCTTCCAGCTCCGCGGGCCTGGACGTCGTCATGACCTCCGTCACGGCCAGCGGGTCGCTCGAGCCACCTCGAATGATCTCGGCCAATCGCTTGTGCCGTTCACGCAGGGGTTTCGCGAGATAGCTCCGCTCGCCGGCGTAGAGGAGGTCGAAGGCGAACAGGCGCAGCGGCAGGCGCTTGGCGGCGCCGGTGACGTCGTGCTTGCGTTTCCGGGTGATGGTCACCTGAAACGAAAGGAACCGGCGATCCTTCGGATCGTAGACGACGGCCTCGCCTTCGAGGATCACTCGGCGGACCGCAAGCTGCCGCTCGAGGGCGCTCGTGAGGTCGGGAAACATGGCGGAGACGTCCTCGAGCCGGCGCGAGAAGGCCCACGTGCGCGCACCGTCGCGGTGCAGCTGCAGCCGGAACCCATCGTACTTGGGCTCGGCGTCCACGGTCCCGAGCCGCTTGATGATGTCGGCGGCGGACGCGAGCCGTTGCGCCAGCTCGGGACGCACCGGGACGCCTACCCGCGGCATCACACGCTCGAGTCCCTTTGCCCCCGCGCGATACGCCAGCTCAATGACACCACCGAGATCGGACCGAACATTGTAGGCGTGTTCGAGCAGCGGCTTCCGTTTCCGATCGCCCAGTGCGCCCAGGGCCGCCGCCTCGAGCAGCGTGGCATCGCCGATCCCGAGGCGCAGGCGCCCCTGGATTATGCGAACCAGATAGCGTGCTTCGAGTGGCAAGGCACGGCGCAGCAGCGCGTCTACCAACGCCGTCTTCTTTTCGACTGAGCCCGAGCCGGCGGTCACCGCAATCGCGTAGAGCGACTCGTAGGCGTCGCGCACCGTCAGCGACCGTTTCCGCGCGGTGTCGAACAGTGACTCGACCGTGAGACCCAGATCGCCGGTCTTTTTGAACCGTTGCACCACCCGGGTGGGAGGGGTCTCGGTGGCTCGGGCAATTGCGCGCACCAGGAGCGCTTCGCCGACACCGAATTCGATGGGCTCGTACGGCGGCCGCAGGCGGCCCTGGAGGAGATACACGATGTCGGCACGCTCCGCATGCGATGCGGCCGCGAACAGCGACGTGATGATCTCGAGCGCGGCGAGCCGGCGGCCGCTCTCCTCCAACCGCGCGAAAGTCTCGGCAAGCGTGGCGAAGCGCACGCGGCAATCTAACCGTCGCCCGGTAGATTACAGCGCATGACCGCTCCAACGCCCGCGCTCACCGTCGAGCACTTGACGGTGCGCTTCGGATCCCGCGACGTGCTGAACGATCTCTCCTTTGCGGTCCCCGAGGGGTCGACGCTCGCCGTCATCGGCCCGAACGGTTCCGGCAAGACCGTACTGTTTCGCGCGCTGGTCGGCGCCATCCCGTATGCGGGCACGATCCGCTGGGCTCCGAACACCCGCCTCGGGTACGTGCCGCAAAAACTCGATCTCGAACGCGACCTCCCGGTCACCGGCGGCGACTTGCTCCGGGCGCGCGCGCGCCTCGCCCGTGCGTCGCGCGGTGATGTCGAGCAGGCGCTCGA
>Ga0335082_10000268_pt1 | contig 52923 bp, 53 predicted proteins | sample Lox_Sample_41_FD_206718 | JGI IMG/M metagenome (GOLD analysis project Ga0335082, IMG submission 206718) | Soil microbial communities from Loxahatchee National Wildlife Refuge, Florida, United States - Lox_Sample_4.1 | ecosystem: Environmental > Terrestrial > Soil > Wetlands | place: USA... | reverse complement strand
GCATGGCTATGGACCATTTGCCAGCGTGACGGCGATGCCGCTTTCGCTTGTAGCTTATATTTGTGTGGCCACCATCATGACCTTGACCGGCACGGCCACGATTGCACGCCAGCGGGAACTTTCGGAGCAGCTATTGGAGACACTCTATCGCATGGAACAGTCGAAAGATCTGGAAATCAGCCGGCTCAATTCAGAGCTGGAATTTTTCCGCGATGAACTGATTCGCAGGGTCCACGCAAAGTCGCAGCCGGAATGGGACCACCAGCTTTTCGAGTCGCGATTGAATCCGAACGAAGTGCTCTGGTTCCTCGAAGCGGAGACGGAAAATGTTTTGTACGTGAGTCCTTCGTATGAAAGCGTGTGGGGTCGCAGCCGCCAGGAACTGAATCGCGACGCGCATTCCTGGCTGGACGCGGTAGTTCCCGAAGATCGCGCGAACGCCATTCTGTTCGTGGGCCAGGATTTTCCGGATGACCATGCGGAGACCACCTATCGCATTCGGCGCCCGGATGGTTCGATTCGCTGGATTTTTGATCGGGGATTTGTCCTTCGTGATCCCGAGGGGCGGGTAATCCACTACCTCGGCTTGGCGAGCGACATCACCGAGCTGGTAAATCAGGGTCAGGTAATTCCGATGCAACTCGAGCAGTCGTCCCCGGCTCCTATTCGCAGGGGAGCAGCCAGAACACACATAAGGAGAAGACTGGAATGATTGGAGAACGTTTGCGGGATATCCGCAGGGAAAAGAAACTCTCGCAGGGAGACCTGGAAGAGCGCACGGGCCTTTCGCGCTGCTATCTCTCCCGGATCGAGAACGGGCACACCACGCCCTCGATCGAAACGCTGGAGAAGCTGGCAGGCGCCATGCAGGTGCCTCTTTACCAGCTCTTCTATCAGGGCAGCGGGCCGGCCAAGCCCCTGGTGATTCCGCGCAAGAAGGACGGAGCGTCCGAAGAATGGGGCCTCTCCGGCAAGTGGGGCGGCTTCATTAACCGGTTGCGCGGCCTGCTGGGCCAGATGGAAGAGAACGATCGCAAGCTGCTGCTGGGCGTCGCGGCAAAGCTCGCGCGCAAGAAGTAGCCGATCAGGATCGCGTTCGCGGCGTGGCTGAGGGCCGCGGGTCGCGGAGGCTCCACTGCACGGGGAACTCGCCCCCTGTTCCCTCCTAGTGCAGCTTCTCAGCTTCGGTTCTGGCCTGCTTCAGTACCGGAATGTCGGCGTCCGCGTCTTTCCAGAGCGCGAAGAACTTCCCATAGGCTTCCTTCGCCGAGGATGCCGGACCCATCAGGGCGCGAGCGCGCGCTTCTCCCAATTTCCCCAGCGGAGCCGACCAGCAACTTCCCACCACGCCGGCGTTGGCGCTGAATTTCTGAAATTCCCCCAGGGCCGCTGGACCATTCTTGGCTCCAAGTTCCGCCTCTCCGCGAATAAACGCCGGAATCATGCAGGAGTCGCTTAAATTGCCCGTGAGTTGGCCTTTCTCGTAAGGCGTCACGCCTTCGAGGCCCTTCACGACATCTCCATATCGTTTTTTCCGGAGGTTCATCTGCGCCTGCACCACCGGCAGCCAGGCCTTTTGGATCTCCATGTTGGAAACATAGAGGGCGCGCAGATCGTCGAGAATTCTCTGCGATTTCTGGTCATCGCCGACCCGCGCGTAAACAAATGATGCCAGCGCCCGGACGTCCTTGCTCTCCGGCGCGTATTGCAATGCAGCTTCGGTGTGCTTTTTCGCTTCCTCCGGATAGCCGAACATTACTTCGCGCATACCTGCTTCCACCTCCCAGATCGCGGCCGATTCCGGAAGGTCTGCCTTCTTCGCCGATTCCACGGCGCGTTGCGTGTACTCCCGGGCCTTTTTCAGGCGGCCGTAATAAGCCTCGGTGTCCGATTGTGCAGCGAGAATGGAGTCCTCTCCGTTGGGTTTGCCCTCGGCCCAACGAAGCTGCTGTTCCATCAGCGCGGAATCTCCCCTGGCAAAAGCTACGGCGTAGAGATTTGCATGGAGGGCCGGGTCATCGAGTTTCCGGGAAAACGCCTCGTTCAGGGATTTCTCCGCCTCGTCCACCCGGGATAGCGCAAGAAGCGCGGTTGAGTAATTCTCGTACCACGCGGCGGAGTCGGCATCGATCTTCAGGGCGGATTCCGCATATTTTGCGGCATTTTCGTAATCGCCAATCACGAAATATTCGCTGGAGAGATTGCCCATGGCCACGTCGTCGCGCGGATAGGCACGGATATATTCCTTGTAGCCCCCGATGGCCTTTTCGATGTCGCCCTGCGCCAGATCGTATAGAGCGTGGCGATATTCAGATGTTCGCGATAGGTTTGCCGGTCGCCGGCTTCGTAAGCGAGCCGCACTTCCTCGCTGGCCTGCCCCATCTGGTTGAGATTGTAATAGCTGACCGCAAGGCCGGAATGGGCCATAGCGTAGCGTGAATCCAGTTCGATGGCTTGTTTGTAGAAGGGAACCGCCTCTAAATCGCCTTTTTCCTGGATCGCCTTTCTGGCGTCCGTATAGGCCTTCAACGCTGCCGGGATGGGCGTCGTGGCGCGTTCCAGAGGCACATCGTATTTCTTGATCGAGGCGATATCTTCGCCCAGTTTTTCACGCAGCTTTCTGGCGGCTTCGCCCAGATGTTGCACCACTAGATCCCCCCTTGCTGCTGCCCCTTGTGCCTTCGCCAGCCTTCGGGCATCGCCGCAACGATTGGCGTTTAGTTCGATTTGATAGCCGTCGCCGGCACGTGAAAGCCTTCCGGTTATGTAAGCTTGCGCCCCCGCCTTTTGGCAGACGGTTGCGGCGACCACCAGCATCGATTGGGGTACTTTCGGGTTTCCCCAATTCTCGCAGAGTGGCCCGAATTCTCTCGTCGGATAAAAGGTTCAAGAAGGGCGATTGCAATAGCCCAACCCGCAGGGCTTCCCGCAAAGAGCCGTCAAAATCCTTTTCGCCGCTCTCGTTCGCCAGTTCCCCAACGAGAATGGAGTCGTTTGCGCTGAGCTTCACGGGCCACTGCCACCACCAATAGGCCGCGCACAAGAGCGCCACGATGATAGCCGAAACCGCCAGGATTTTCTTTGGCATTGGCTTGACCTGAAAGCTTGTTCCAAATTTACGATGTTTTGCGCGTCCTGTGCGGAAGCTCGTGCTCGTTTGTGCTCAACCGGAAACGCGGCCTTTCTCGGGGTTCTCTCTTTCGCGCTTTCCGGCAGAACCCTTCCCCGGAACTTGCATTTGCGGGTTAGAATTTGTGCAACCAGGCCCATCATGACCGGAAGGATCGAACGCCGAACGCAGTCCCGCCAACGTCCGGTGAGCCTTGTCTACGTGGAACTTCCTCCCTCCAACGGCGGAATGATGCGCGACCTCTCGGAGCGGGGATTTTCAGTGCGCGCCATGATGCCCCTGCAGATGTCCGAAAAGGTAGCCTTTTCTTTCAATCTGGACAGCACGGCGCGGATTGACGGGGAGGCGATTGTCGTAAGGCTGGAGGATCGCGGGCAAGTGGCGGCGCTCGAATTTGCCGGCCTTTCCGCACATTCGCGAGATCAGATTCGCCGGTATCTGGAGAGATTCGATAAACCGGTCGCCACGGAAAGCGTTCCAGTCCAGGCGCCGGTTTCGGAAAATTCCACGTTTGAGGAGTTACGCACTGAAATACGGGCGACCGAACGCCGCCCTGCGACCCCACCGGTAAAGCTTCCCGTATCCATGCCTGAGGCTCCCCATCCGCCGGAGCATCGAGCGGCTTCAGCTGAAGAACCTCCTCCGCTTTTGAAGCTTTCTTCCGTACGCCCGGAGCCCGTGCAGGCAGCTCCCCGGAGAGCTATTGAGCCGGAAGAAGAGCCGGAGGCTGTCGAAGTCGAGGCGTACGCGGTCGCGCCGGTTATGGAAGAAAAGCCGGAACCTCAATCAAGAGTTCCGGCACAAGTTCCGCAACCAGTTCCGGCAGCCCCACCTAGCCCACCTCCGGTCCTTGCGGCACGCGCCGAGCCGATGCCGGAATTGCCGCCTGCGCTCGAGCCGCTATCTTCCTTTGAAACCGAATCCGACGTATCCCTGCCGGCATGGATGGACCGTTTCACGTTGACTCGCGCCATTGGCATCATGTTGCTGTTCACCCTGGTGGCCAGCTTAGTCGTTTATCACCGGGAATTTGGACACGCCTTGGTCTGGTTGGGCCAGAGAATCGCAGGCGATGAAACGTCGGAAAGTGTTCCGCATGCGTCTTCTCCAGCAGCTGCCTCCACTGAGGCGTCTCCGGCCAGTGCAAGCGACAGCACCAATCCCACGCCATCGAATCCTGTGAATTCAGCCGCAGCTTCCAACGCGTCGGCGGGGGATTTCAGTCCTGCCAAGGGTGACAACATTCCCGTTGCCGCCGAAACTGCGCCACCGCCGCAGCTCAAGGATGGAACTGCGTCTGCTCTCGTTCCACTGACGCAGGTAACCCGCACACCTGCCGCCTCTGCTCCAGCGGCAGCGCCTGGCGACACAGGTCAAGCGGAATACCAAAAAGCTCATACGATTCTTCAAACACCTGGCCGGAGGGCAGAACTTCCGGAAGCGGTGAAACTCCTATGGAGCGCGGTCGAAAAGGGAAATGTCGCCGCGGAGATCACGCTTGCGGAGCTTTATCGCGCGGGACGTGGGGTTACGCGCAATTGTGTTCAGGCAAAGATCCTGCTGAGCACGGCAGCGCGCAAAGGAAGCGCGGATGCGCAGAGGCGGTTGGAGGAGTTGCAACAGGAAGGGTGCACAGAATAGAGTAGGCTCTCCCATTTCCTGAGTTTGTTGCGAACTAGGCACAGCGGTACGGAGGAAGTTCACCGTGTATTGTTCCAAGTGTGGCGCAACTCTTTCTGCCGATGCGGCATTTTGCGGGTCGTGCGGCAATGCAGTCTTGCGCGCGGCGGCTCCGCCTGCGGCGCAGCCCATTCCACCTGTGTATCCCGGTGTGCCGGCGCGGACGCCCTACGCGGATCCTGCGGGGCTGGCGGTATCTCGAGGCTCTGTGTACGCGGGCTTCTGGCTCCGCTTCGTTGCCCATTTAATAGATAGCCTGATCATCGGCGCGGCGGCGCTGCTGCTTTTTGTTCCGTTCATTTTCCTGACAGGGCTGTCAGCGAACTTCGAAACCATGTCGCACTTGCATGGCCAACTGAACCCAGCCTTAGTTGGAGGATTCATCGCCATGATCCTGGTTTTTGCCGCAATAGCCGTGGTGGGCCAATGGCTCTATTTCGCGTATTTGGAAAGCGGGGAAAAGCAGGCCACCTGGGGCAAGCAGGTGTTGGGCATCTATGTCACCGACCTGCTGGGGAATCCCGTCACATTCGGCCGGGCTTCCGGACGTTTCTTTGCCAAGATCGTCAGCGGCATGATCCCTCTGGCCATCGGCTACATCATGGCTGGCTTCACGGAACGCAAGCAGGCGCTGCACGATATGATCGCCAGTTGCCTGGTCTTGCGAAAGTAACAGGCCATCCGGCGGGGCCAATCGATTCGTTGTTGTGAGCATCAGGTACTAGGAGACCCGGTTGACCAAAGCGCGCCCAATTCCGCCAGATTCAGCCCGCTTTCTTGACTTACCCCGAATCTGCCGAAATAATGGATAAGCATGAGCGTACGCGCCGGAGGCGCTGAAGATATGTTCCTTGATGTCAAGGATCTTGCCGTCCGCAAAGTGCATATCCGGAAGGAGTACGCTCCGGGCAGCATTGATTACGGGAGCAGTGAGGTCAAGCAGGCGGGGCCCCTCACGGTAACGGCCACCGCCGAGCTCTTGGACAGGCAGATTCGCGTCGCCGGGGACCTGGAGACCAAGATCGAGATGGTCTGCGCCCGCTGCCTGGAGCCCGTGACCGAGGAAGTGCACAAAGATTTTGACCTGTTCTATCAGCCATTGCGCAAGGGCGTGAAGCCTGAGGAAGAACGGCTGAAAGACGACGACACGGAGATAGGATTTTTTGAAGGAGAAGGCCTGTTCCTGGCCGACGTACTGAAGGAACAGGTGTTATTGTCACTGCCGATGAAGGTGATTTGCCAAAGCGACTGCCGCGGTTTGTGTCCCACCTGCGGCGCGAATCTCAATCACGAAGAGTGCCGCTGCGAGACCCACGCTTCGGACCCGCGGCTGGCCCCCCTCGCCCGGCTGAAGCAGGACTGGCTCAAGAAACAATAGATTTCCGGGCCAAAAGCCCATAGAATCCGACCTTGTTCGGACTGGCGCAGTGTGTGCCACGAGCAAGGCGAGAGACAGGAGTGAAGTAATGCCAAATCCAAAACGCCGACATTCCAAGGCACGCAAGAACAAGCGTCGCGCTCACGACCACTTGTTCGCGCCTGCGATGGCCAAGTGTCCGAATTGCCACGAAATGAAGCAGCCCCACCGGGCTTGTCCTCATTGCGGTTATTACAAGGGCCGGCCGGTTCACGACACGAAGTAACGGTTCGTTTTATGCCAGGCCCCGGATGGGCTTTGGTTAGGGTGTGTGCTTCCGTCCAGGGCTTGCCGGAGTCGCCGAAAAGAATCCCATGATCACAATCGCTGTGGATGCCATGGGGGGAGACCACGCACCCCGTCCGGAGGTGGAGGGGAGTGTTCGCGCTGCTGAAGAGTATGGCGTGAAGGTGCTTCTTGTCGGACAGCCGCAGGTGATCCGGCCAGTGCTGGCGCATTTCACCAAGCCGGCGTTACCCGTGGAGATTGTCCCCGCCACCGAGGTGATCACCATGCAGGATCACCCGGCGCAGGCCTTCCGGCGGAAAAAAGACAGCTCGGTGCACGTGGCCGCGCGGCTGGTAAAGGAAGGCCACGCGGACGCGATCGTCAGCGCTGGGAATACCGGCGCGGTGATGACCACGGCGAAGTTCATCCTGGGAACGCTCGAATCGGTGGACCGCGTGGCGTTGGCCGCGCCCTTCCCGAATGCCAGGGGCGGCGTCTCCGTCCTTCTGGACGTCGGCGCGAATGTGGACTCCCGCCCGGAGCACTTGCTGCAGTTCGGCGTGATGGGTGAGATTTATTACCGGCTCACATTTGGCAGCCGCAAGCCGCGCGTGGGTCTGCTTTCAGTCGGGGAAGAAGAAATCAAAGGCAATGAACTGACCCGGGCGGTGTACGACCGGCTCAAGGCTTTGCCCGTTCAGTTCGTTGGCAACGTCGAAGGGAACGATCTGTTTTCCGGCAAGGTGGACGTGATCGTCTGCGACGGGTTCGTGGGCAACATCGCGCTGAAGATCTGCGAGGCGCTGGCGATGGAGATCGTGAAGTACTTGCGGAAGACGTACAAGGGTTCGCTGTCTTCGCGATTGGGTTACATGTTTTCCAAGGGGGCTCTGAAGGGCATTAAACGGACCATGGACTACTCGGAATACGGCGGAGCGCCGCTCCTAGGGGTCCGAGGGGTTTGCGTGATCGGCCACGGCCGGTCCAACGCAAACGCCGTGAAGAACGCCATTCGCGTGGCAGCGGGCCTCTCGCGCTCACGGTTGAACGAGAAAATTGAAGAAGAGCTCTCCCTGACACACGCGACCGCGTGACGTCCGGAGAGAGGAGCATTTTATGGGCAAAGTCGCATTCATCTTCCCGGGGCAGGCTTCGCAATACTCCGGCATGGGCAAAGAACTTGCAGAAAAGTATCCGGCAGCTCGCGCGATTTTCGACGAAGCAGACACGGCGCTGGGCTTTTCTATTTCGAAAATCTGTTTTGAGGGCACGGAAGAAGATCTGAAACAGACCGCTTATACGCAACCGGCGATTCTGACCGTTTCCGTTGCGGCGCTCTGGGCACTTTCAGAAAAGAAGATTGGCGCGGACTTTGTGGCCGGACACAGCCTGGGAGAATACTCGGCGTTGGTGGCCGCGGGCTCGCTGAATTTTGCGGATGCGGTCAAGTTGGTGCACAACCGCGGGAAGTATATGCAGGAAGCGGTTCCTACCGGACAGGGCGCGATGGCCGCGATTCTAGGATTGTCGCCTGCGGTGGTGGCCGATGCGTGCAAGCGTGCGGCGGAGGGCGGCATTTGTGCTCCTGCAAATTTGAACTCGCCGGAACAAACCGTGATTTCTGGTGAAGCCGCTGCCGTGAAGCGTGCTGTGGAGATCGCTTCGCAACTTGGCGCTAAGCGAGCCGTAATGCTGCCGGTTTCTGCGCCATTTCATTCGGCGCTGATGATGCCGGCGCAGGAACAGCTCGAGAAGGATCTGCGCGCCACGAAGTTTGTCGATCCGCACGTGCCCGTCGTGACCAACGTGGACGCCGACACGATCACGAAGAGCGACGACGCGCGAGAGGCGCTGATTCGGCAAGTGTCCATGCCGGTGCGCTGGGAAGAATCCATGCGCCTGCTGCTCGACGAGGGCGTGAACACGTTCATCGAAGTTGGCCCGGGCAAGGTACTCACCGGCCTGATGCGCCAGATCGAGCGTTCGGTGACAACGCTCAATGTCGAAGACGAGAAGAGCTTGCAGGCCACGGTGGAAAAGATTGCCGCGGCCAAATCCGATGCCGCCTGAGGATCTACGGGAATGTTCAATCTGAAAGACAAGGTTGCTGTCGTTACAGGAGCTTCGCAAGGCATCGGGCGAGACACGGCGCATGCGCTGGTCGAAGCTGGTGCCAAGGTTGCGGTTGCCGCGCGCAACGAAGAAAAACTCAACGAACTGGTCCTGGAAATTGCCGCGAAAGGCGGAGAAGCCTTTGCCGTCAAGATGGACGTTGCGGATCTGGAGCAGATCAAAGCGGGATTTAAGGCCATCCTTGAAAAATTCGGGAAGATCGACATCCTGGTGAACAATGCCGCCATTACGCGCGATGGCCTGGCCATGCGCATGAAGCCGGACGATTGGGAAGCCGTCCTGCGCACGAATCTCACCGGCGCGCATTATTGCGTACAGCAGGTGTTGCCGCCGATGATGAAAGCGCGTTCCGGCCGCATCATCAACATTTCCTCGGTCGTCGCCGAAACCGGCAACGCGGGCCAGGCGAATTACGTCGCCGCGAAAGCGGGCCTCATCGGGCTCACCAAAGCGATTGCCATCGAGATTGCTTCGCGCAACATTACGGTGAACGCCATTGCTCCCGGATTTATCGAAACGCCGATGACCGCCGTACTCCCAGACAAGGTAAAGGAAGAGTTGAAGGTGCGCATTCCGCTGGGACGCCTCGGCTCCGGCCGAGACATCGCCACTGCCATCGTTTTCCTCGCGAGCGACGAGGCCGCGTACATCACAGGCCACGTCCTCGACGTTAACGGCGGCATGTATTTGGCGTGAGATTTGTGACTGAAAAGAGCGATTCAAGGCGCATCAGGGGTGAGATCCGAAGGGTCCTGCTGAATTTCTGGGATCCGATTGGAATAAAGAATGAACCGATGGCGCAGGACGAGTACGATTCGTATATCGGTGGTGTCTACGACCTGTTGAAGAAATCTTGTACCGACGAAGAGTTGGCCGCGCATCTTTGGAAAATCATCGAAGAACGGATCGAGATACACCCGGCAAAGGATGCGACCGAGAGGACAGTAAGCGAACTTCGGCGAATAGAATTGAATTAGGTTTGACGTTGGCCTAGCAGATGTTAGCTGATGGCTGTCGACTAACGGCTAATGGCTGGTTGCGAAGTTGACCTTACTGGGCAGGAAAAGTAGACTGGCAAGGTTACCTAGGCAAGGCGAAAGAGCTTGTGCTCCGGCCCCACGGCCGGTTCAGGGTGCAGGAAAGTACATCACACAAGTGAGCGGCCCCAGCGCCGCGGAGGAATGTGTATGGCCAGTGTGGAAGAACGCGTAAAGCAGATTATCGTCGAGCAGCTTGGCGTGGATGAAGCCGAAGTCACCCCTACGGCGTCGTTCGTGGACGACCTGGGCGCGGACTCGCTCGACCAGGTGGAATTGGTCATGGCTTTTGAAGAAGCCTTCGGCATCGAAGTGCCCGATGAGGACGCCGAGAAGATGACCACCGTTAAGGATGCCATCGAGTACATCGAAAAGCATTCCAAGGGCAAGTAGTTCGCATCAGAATTCCCGCATGAAGGAGCACGTGAGTTGACTCGCCGGGTTGTCGTTACGGGAGTAGGGTTGGTCTGCGCGCTGGGCATCGGCACGGAGGAAAGCTGGAAGAACCTCATCGCCGGCAAGAGCGGCATCGCCCGCATCACCCAGTTTGATACCGAAGGCTTCGATTGCACCATCGCTGGCGAAGTCAAGAACTTCGATCCTTTCCAATGGATCGAGAAAAAAGAACTCAAGAAGATGGGGCGGTTCATCCAGATTGCGCTGGCCGGGGCGGATTTCGCCGTGAAGATGGCCAACTGGAAGCCGGAAGATTCCGATCTCGATGAAGTTGGCGCTTATGTCGCCTCGGGCATCGGCGGGTTCGACATTATCGAACGCGAACACATCAAACTGATGCAGGGCGGCCCGGGGAAGATCTCACCCTTCTTTATTCCTTCTGCGATCATCAATCTTGCTTCCGGGCATATTTCCATCCGCTATGGCGCGCGCGGGCCGAATTCCGCGACGGCCACGGCGTGCTCGGCGTCAGCGCATTCTGTTGGCGATTCGTTCAAGATTATCGAGCGTGGTGCCGCCGAAATGATGATTTGCGGTGGCACCGAAGCCACCGTCACGCCGATGGGCATCGGTGGATTTGCTTCTATGCGCGCGCTCTCCACGCGCAACGAAGCGCCGGAAAAAGCCAGCCGTCCGTTTGACGCGGAGCGCGACGGGTTTGTCGTCGGCGAGGGCGCGGGCATTCTGGTTCTGGAATCGCTGGAACACGCGCAGAAGCGCAACGCTCCGATCCTGGCGGAAATTGTCGGCTACGGCATGAGCGGCGACGCGTATCACATCACGCAGCCCGCGGAAAATGGCGACGGCGCGTACCGCGTGATGAAAGCGGCACTAAAAGACGCCAAGCTTTCGCCCGACGACATCGGGTACGTGAACGCGCACGGCACGTCCACTCCTCTCGGCGACGCTATCGAAACCACCGCGATGAAGCGCCTTTTCGGCGAGCGCGCGACTAGCAAGAAACTTGCCGTCAGCTCGACCAAATCCATGACTGGGCATTTGCTTGGCGGCGCGGGCGGCCTGGAAGCCGGCATCAGCGTCCTGGCCCTGCGCGATCAGATTCTGCCGCCGACCATCAACCAGGAGCACCCCGACCCGGCGTGTGACCTGGATTACGTACCGAACGTGGCCCGAAAGGCTACAGTAGACTATGCACTGTCGAATTCGTTCGGCTTTGGCGGCACCAACGCGGCCTTGATTTTCAAACGCTGGACCGGGAAGTAGCCGCTCCGCGTCCCCGTTGGGGTGGCTTTTGGGCGCCCCCGCTCCTTCCAGCGGCTTTCATTTGTAGGGCCCGCTTTCCAGAGGGGGCCGCTCCGCAGTTCAAAAGGTGATCGCATGAACATTCTCGTTTGCATCAAACAGGTTCCGGCAAAAGACGCGCCGCTGGCCATCGCCGGCAACTGGATCAAGGAAGCGGACATCGGCTTCGAAATGAACGAACCGGATTCGTACGCCCTCGAAGAAGCGTTGCGCCTCAAGGAAAAGCACGGTGGCGAAGTGGTCGCGCTTTCGCTCGGACCCGAGCGCGTGAAGCAGACCATCAAGGAAGCGCTAGCCAAGGGCGCGGATCGCGCCATTCACATCGCGGACGACAATTTCGCGCAGCTCGATCCCTTCGGCGCCGCGAAGGTGCTGGCAGCGGCGATTGACAAGGAAAAGATCGACCTGGTGCTCACGGGCCTGCAGAGCGACGACCATGGCTTCGGCCAGACCGGAGTACTGCTGGCGGCGCTGCTGAATCTGCCACACGCCACCATCATCATGCAGATTGACGTGCAGGACGGAAAGATGAAGCTGAAGCGCGAGTTGGAAGCTGGGTGGTTCCAGTGGATCGAATGCCCGCTGCCCGCCGTTTTGAGCATTCAGTCCGGCATCAACAAGGTGCGCTACGCCACGCTGAAGGGCATCATGGCCGCCAAGAAAAAGGAAATCGCCACCGTGACGCGCGAAGCGCTTGGCGTCAGCATCGAGCCCACACAGAAGATCGAGAAAATCTACGTTCCCACGAAAACCAAGAAGACGGAATTCCTCACCGGCACGCCCAAGGAAGCGGCGGCCAAGCTGGTTGAGAAACTCAAATTCGAAGCCCGGGTGATCTGAAGATGAAAATCCTCGTCATAACTGAACAACGGCAGGGCAAATGGAACAACACCAGCTTCGAAACGCTGGTGGCGGCGCAGCAAATTGGCGCCGCTGCATCGGGCAGCGTCAGCGCCGCGGTGATTGGAAAAGGTGTCGCCGCTCTTGCGGACGAAGTAGCCACGAAAAATGTCGCCGAAGTTCTGAAGGTGGAGCACGATCTGCTCGACGCTTACACGCCCGACGGCTATTGCGCGGCCCTGAAGCAGGTGGTCGAATCCGCCAAGCCGGACCTTGTCCTTTTCCCACATACTTATCAAGTGCGTGATTTCGCGCCAAAACTCGCCGCTTCTCTCGGCAAAGGCATGATTGGTGACTGTGTCGGCTTCCGCAATGAAGGTGGAAAGCTGGTGTTCGTGCGCCAGATGTTTCAGGGCAAGACGGCCGCGGACGTCACCTTCACCTGCGCAGCGCCCTGGTTCGTTTCGTTTCAGTCGGGTGCTTTTCGTGCCGACCAGCTTGCACCGCATTCCGGCGGGAAAGCGCCGGTGAATGCGATCAGCGTGAATCTCAACGCTGCGGATATCCGCACGGAGCCGCTAGAGCTGTTCAAGGAAGCGAAGTCCGCTGTGGACCTCACGCAGGCGCCGCTCATCGTTTCGATCGGACGTGGCATCAAGGCTCCGGAAAACATCGCACAGGCCGAAGCGTTGGCCAAGGCCATGGGCGCGGAAATCGCCGCGTCACGTCCGATTTGCGACGAAGGCTGGCTGCCGATGGAACGCCAGATCGGCAGTTCCGGGCAGACCGTTGCGCCGAAGCTGTATTTGGCGCTCGGCATCAGCGGCGCGATCCAGCACGTGGTCGGCATGAAGGGTGCGCGCACCATCGTGGCGGTGAACAAAGACCAGAACGCTCCGATCTTTGAAATTGCCGACTACGGCATCGTCGCGGACATCTTCGAAATCATGCCCGCCCTCACCGAAGAACTGCAGAAGGCAAAATAAAATCTTCGGCAAGGACGGGCCGAGTTTGTCGGGACTCTTGTCATCTAATGGACAATTTGGCCCTTTCTCCTGCATGTGATATGGCCCGAAATAGTCAGGAAGCGGGAGGAAATAACAACCATGGCCAATGTTGAAAGCTTTCCTTACGAGACTCGGCTCAATATTCTCTACCAACCCCTGGAGATCGTCGAAGAACGCGCCCTCGCGGACGCATGCACTTTCAAGTGGTACAACCAGACGCTATGCCAGGTGAACGGCTCCGTTGTCCGCTTGGGTGTCTTTGAAGGCGAATATCATTGGCACAAGCATGATGACGATGATGAGTTCTTCTACGTCGTGGAAGGGAAGCTGCTGATCGATCTCGAAGGCCGGACCATCGAGCTGGAGCCAAGACAAGGCACCGTTGTGCCAAAGGGTGTGATGCACCGCACTCGAGCTGAACAACGGACCGTGGTCCTCATGGTCGAAAACGTCGGCATCATCCCCACCGGCAATTGATGCAAGGTAGCGTCTCCTGGCGGCAAGCATGATAGCCAGCAAGGATGCCGGTGCCACCAGGAAAGACTCACTTTGTACCAAACAGGTGTTTGGTAAAATGAGGTCATGACCATACAACAGGAACAACTGGAAGCGGATGTATTGATCGTGGGCGCGGGGCCAGCGGGGCTTAGCTGCGCGCTGCACCTGGCGAATCTCATCAAGAAGCACAACGCCAGCGATGCCAAGCCGGAACTGTCGGCCGAAAATATTTATGTCCTGGAAAAGGGGCGCGAGATTGGTGCGCACCAGCTTTCCGGCGCGATCATGAATCCGAAGGCGCTGGCGGAACTCGTTCCGGACTTTGAAAAGTCCGCACCGCTGGATACGCCGGTCACCGACTCCGCCGCTCTGTTCTTCACAGAGAGGGGTTTCTATCGGGCGCCCATCACCCCGCCGCCGTTCAACAACGCGGGCAACTATGTCATCTCTCTCAGCAGAATGGTGAAATGGCTCGGCGGCCTGGTGGAATCCGCGGGCGTCAATCTCTTCAAGGAATTCGGTGGGGCGGAACTGATTTACGAAGGCGATGGCATCGCGGGAGTCATCACGGAAGACAAGGGCCTCGACAAAAACGGGAAGCCCAAGGATAACTACACTCCTGGATACGAACTGCGCGCCAAAGTTACCGTTCTCGCCGAAGGCACACGCGGCTCGCTCACGAAAAAGCTGGTCGCGCAAAAGCATCTCGAGAACATCAATCCGCAAAGCTACGGCATCGGCATTAAGGAACTCTGGGATGTGCAGGCCGGCAAAATCAAGCCGGGCTATGTCGCCCACACACTCGGGTGGCCAGTCTCCTCGAAAATGTACGGCGGCGGCTGGATCTATGGCTTAACAAACAATCGAGTTTCCATCGGCCTGGTGATTGCGCTGGAATACGAGAACTCGCGCTTCGATCCCCACGCTGCCTTCCAGACATGGAAGACGCATCCGTTTGTCCGCAAGATCCTGGAAGGTGGGAAGCTTGTGCGGTATGGCGCAAAGTCGCTGCCTTACGGTGGCTGGTATGCCATGCCCCGCAATTACATTGACGGCGGCCTGATCGTCGGTGATTCCGGTAGCTTCCTCGATTCGCAGCGGCTCAAGGGCGTGCATCTGGCGATGAAGAGCGGCATGCTCGCCGCTGAAACGATTTTCGAGGCCCTAAAGAAGGGCGACTATTCGGCGAATACGCTGAAGCTTTACAAAGACAAGATTGATCACAGCTACATCAAAGAAGAGCTCTGGAGAGTTCGCAACTTCCACCAGTCCTTCCGCAACGGCCTTCTCGACGGCTTCTTCTACACCAGCTTGCAGGAAATCAGCGGCGGCGCTGGCTTGATCGATCCGATGCGTGCGCACGCCGGCCACGAGGCGTACAAGCCGATTTTTGGGCGTCCGGCGCCGGAGCGTTTCAAGGGCGACGGCAAGCTAACCTTCGATCGCCTGACCGATGTCTACCACTCAGGCACGCGCCATGACGAAGACCAGCCCTGCCATTTGAAAGTGCAGGACCTGAACATCTGCTCGACGAAATGCGTGGAAGAGTTTGGCAACCCTTGCCAATATTTTTGCCCAGCTGCCGTTTATGAAATGGTGAAAGAAGGAACCACGCAGAAGCTCAAAATCAACGCCGCCAACTGCGTCCATTGCAAAACCTGCGACATCGCCGACCCCTACCAGATCATCGATTGGGTTGTCCCGGAAGGCGGCGGTGGCCCCAACTACGAAGGCATGTAGACCCAACTCAATTCGGCTTGAGGCCGTAGACCGTCAACTGGCTACTGTTTCCAACGTACACTTTGCCATTGGCAACGGTAGGCACGGTAAATTTCACGTAAGTACCTGCGGCGTCGCTCCCGGACTGTGAACTGTTCCACAGTTCGGTGTTAAGATGGGTTGCATCGTAGGCGTGAAGTTTTGCCGGGGAAGTATTCTCGATGGTCCAAACGATACCGTTTGTGTTCCCCGAAGCCGAAATCGAAGGCGTGGCCCCCGGCCAACCATAGGAAGAGGGGCTCTGCGAAGAGACACTGCCAAATGGGCCCGAAACGTTGTTCAGCGGGTAGGCGATAAGATGGGAACTGGCGGTCGCGACGTACAAGCTGGACTGCCAGAATGCCGACGTCGAGAAAATACCTCCGCCTGGTTGCAATTTCTGAACGGCATTCGCGTCGCCGAAGTGGCCCATATTGTCCCGGTTAAGGACATACAGCGCCGCATCCTTGCCGCCCCCGACGGCGAGATTCGGCGTCGTACCACCGGTTGAGTCAATCAGCATGGCGGCGCCACCAGAACCAAAATCCGCGTCGCTGGATTCGTCACTGGACTGGTCGGACGGCGTGAAGTAGTCGACCAGCGAAAGGCTGCCGGACAACTTCAGGAACGAATCACCGTAGTTGGAATTGGCCGCGTTGAACGTTCCATTCCCCGTGATACAAAAAAGGTTTCCCGCGGAATCGATGGCGGGCGCGGCGCCGGCCATCCAAATGCCGCCCAGACTCCCCGAGGGCGTATCGTTAAACGCGTTCAGTTGGGCCAGAGACGTTTTGTCGTACTCGTAGATATAGCCGTGATAGGGGCCATTGTCCCCGTGAGAAGCCCAGGTGACATACACATTGTTGCCATTCAACGCCAGACCTGGGCGTTGATTCTGGATGAGCGCGAAGGAACCGACACCACCCGTGGCGATGGTCACGGGAGAATTGGCGCGCTCCGAGAGATCGGTCAGGCTCAAGGCGTGCAGTCGCTGGATGTAGTTTGTGCCAGTCGTGCTCTTTGATTTGGCGACCAGATAGATCGTATTCGTTGCGGGATCGATGACCGGCGTGCCCACGATTCCGATGTCCGGATTGATGTCGGTCGTGTTCACATCCGTGTGACTCAACCAGGTTTCGCTGGTGCCCAGCAAGCTCTGGCTCTTCAAAGTTACGCAAGGCGAAGCGTCGGCGTCGAACGCGTAGATCGTATCGTGCTCCGTCTCGACGTACACCACGTTATGCGGGACTCCACTGATACTGACGTTGGCCACCCACAAAGGCTGAGCGTAGGCTGCCGCGTCAATCGCACAGGTGAATAATTTTCCGAAAGTGGCCGTAGTGAGCAGAGCCGGTGTCAGGGCATATTCCTGCGTGTTTGCGCCATCGCGGTTGAGGTTGTTGTGCCAAGTGAATACTCCAGCCAGATCTGTCACGCCAATCCTGAGGGAGGCGCTGACAGTCACGTCGGTCACGCTCGTTGCGGTAATGGTGTAAACGCCTGCGCTTGATGGCGCCGTGTAGGTTACGCCTACTCCGGTTAAGCTGGAACCGGAAGAGAACGTGCCGCATGCGTTTCCCGAGCAAGTCGAGCCAGAGGCCGTCCAGTTCACGCCGGCCGCATCGTTAGTCGTGGCGGTGACGGTCAAATTCTGCGTAATGGTCAAGCCCGCGCGTTTGGGGGAGATCGATACGGTGATGTTTCCACCTGTGCCGATGGTGAGAGTGAGATTGACCGATTTTGATTGTTGTGGGCTGCCAGAGTCTTTCAGCTGGAACGTGAGGGGCAAATTGGCAACAGAGACCGTTGGTGTTCCGGTGATAGCTCCCGTTGCCGTGTTCAATGAGAGTCCGTTTGGGAAGGTTCCGTTGGTCAGGCTCCAAGTATATGGGGTTGTGCCACCCGTGGCCGCCAGCGTCACGCTATAGGCCACATTGATTTGTCCGTTGGGCAAAGAAGTGGTCGTGATGGCCAGCGTCGCAGGAATGATGGTGAGGGTGAGATTCACCGTCTTCAGTTGTTGCGGGCTGCCGGAATCCTTCACTTGGAAGGTCAGGGCCGCGTTGCTTACGGCGGCTGTGGGCGTTCCCATAATTGCGCCCGTGGAAGCGTTCAAGGACAAGCCGGCGGGCAGCGTGCCGCTGGTGACCGACCAAGTGAACGGGGTGGTGCCGCCGCTGGCCGCCAATGTGGTGTTGTACGCAACTCCAACCTGCCCATTCGGCAGCGAGGCGGTTGTGATCGCCAACGTGGCGGGAGCGATCGTGAGCGTGAGTGTCTTCGGTGCGGATTGCGCGGGCATGCCGCTGTCGGTCACTTTGAACGTCAACGAAGCGTTGGTCACCGGCGAGGAGGGCGTGCCGCTAATTACCCCCGTAGAAGCGTTCAACGTTAAGCCAGCCGGCAAGGTGCCACTCGTAATGGACCAGGTGTAAGGAGGCGTTCCACTCGTCGCAGTCAGCGTGGTGTTGTACGCGACGCCGACTTGCCCGTTCGGCAGGGAAGACGTGCTGATCACGGGCGGAGCCGGAAGGATTGTCAGGGTTAGATTGACGGTCTTGGTCTGCTGGGGATTCGCGGAGTCCTGAACCTGAAAAGTCAGTGGTGTGCTGGTGACCGTAGCAGTTGGAGTGCCAGTGATGGCTCCCGTCGCCGCATTCAGGTTCAGGCCTGCGGGAAAAGTCCCATTGGTGAGCGACCATGTGTAGGGCAAGGTGCCGCCTGATGCCGCCAGCGTCGCGCTGTAGGCCACACTGACCTGCCCATTCGCCAAGGAACTCGTGGTGATCGTCAAAGTTGCCGGGGTTACCGTCAAGGTGAGACTAACCGTTCTTTTCTGGGCAGGATTTTCAGAGTCAGTCAGCTGGAAAGTCAGAGCCACTGCGTTTGCTGTGGCGGTGGCAGTGCCGCTGACGACGCCGGTCACGGAATTCAAAGACAATCCTGCCGGCAACGATCCGCTCATTAAGGACCAGCTATAGGGCGCTTTGCCTCCCGTCGCCGCAAGGGTTGCATTGTAGGCAACGCCGACCTGCCCATTCGGCAACGTCGTGGTTGCGATGGCCAGCGGAGCGCTGCCTCCACCGCCGGAGCTGCCTTGAATCGATGCGCAGCCGCTCAAAATGAGGGAAGCCAGAAGAACGGGAAGTACGAAGACATGGATATCACGCATGCAATGACGATACGAGGCTTGCATCTGGTCGAGCTTCTCCCGTAATCAGTTTGTCGCGGTTGCGCTTTCTAGTTCGAGGACGGAGCTAGGGCACCCAGATATTTAACACGGGAACAGGCTTTCGCCAAAATAGTACGGCGAGCCAGTGTGGTCCTTTGACCAAGCGGGCAGTTGCAGCCGGCGTTTCTGCGAAGGAATCAGGTGGCTGGCGACCAGATGCGGCGGAGATAGGTCTTTACCCGGTTCCAGGTGGATTCCTCCGGGGGTTTTTGAGGAGCAGCCGAGGGCTTTGCGGCTTGTACCGCGGGATTTTGCTGGGCAACTGCAGAGTCGCCTTCCACACGGCCCTGGTAAATCAGCGTGGGCCGCACACGCACGCGCCGCACGAGAATCACCAGATTCGGATCGTACTCGGTCTCTACTTTGGCCTTCGCATCGTACCTCAGGGGAGGCATGAACACTTGATAGACCGGCTCTGCGGGTTGATCCTTTTGCGCCACGCTGGTTGGTTGCGTCTGCACTTTCTTCTCCGTCATGCGCTTCCGGATGTCTTCCTCGGTAGCGAGCTGACTTACTTCCGTGGCCGGCGTCATCGGTTGCAGATTCGTCTGCATCTCGCAGACGCAGCGCCCGGGGGTAGTCTGCAGACTTTCCAATTGACCATTTGCCAGGGAGATGTCGCCTGTTTGCGGAACAATCACGTTTTGGCCGGTGAGTTGTTGCTCCACGCGGATTGCGCCGCGGTTTGCCCGGATGCACATCGTTCCCGAGCCGTCGAGCCCCACTAGCAGATCTTCCACGCCGTTGCCGATGGAGATCGGATGCGCCTGGATTTGCGCCGTGTAGATGTTCAGTGAAACTTCGCTGCCGATTTGCACGTGAATGGTTCCGGAATCCAGCGCCAACGTGATGGCTCCGCCCGACTTGAGCAGTGAAAAATGCGCGGGGCCGCAGATGAGAATGTATCCTCCCTCGACCAGGTCCACGCGTGCCTGCCCGGCTTTTACGTGAACGTCGCTGCCGCTGCGCAGGAGCGTTCGCACCTGCCCGTGCACCACTTCGACCGACATCGGCCCTTCCACGGAGATGGCTTCGCCTTCGATGGCGCCGACGGCATCGGCGGGCGGATTATCGGCGCGCGCGGCGCTAACCGCGATCAGGCCCGCGCACAGGGCTACGCGCGGCAGAAACTTCATCAATCTGCTCGCAAGCTCATTTGGACCTAGGTTGGCCACCGGGTAGCTCCGTCCGGGCGGGGGCAATCGGACCCTCTATATACTATAGGAAGATGGAAACTCCGGAAATCCAGGGAAAGGGGACTGAACCGGCCGTCAGCGCCCACTACGATACCCGTCTGCCCAAGCTGCCTTGGAAGCGGCGCATCCAGATTCCCATTCTGGCGGGCATCGTGTACAGCGTTATTCGGGTGCTTGGCCCGACGCTGCGTTTCGAAGTCCTTGGTCGCGCGTCGATTGATGCTTTCTGGGCTCGCAAGCAGCCATGCATCTGGGCGTTCTGGCACCGCGTGATCGTGCCCATCGCCTGGTTCGGGCGAAACCGCGGGATCGTGGTGATGAACACCACCGCATTTGACGGACAGTGGACACGCAAGGTTATCGAGCGCCTGGGATTTGGCACGGCGCAGGGGAGTTCTTCGCGCGGTGGATTGCGGGGTTTACAGGTGATGGCGCAGCGCATCAAAGAGGGACTCGACTGTGCATTTACAATTGACGGCCCGCGTGGGCCGCGCTACGTCGCCAAGGTGGGCCCCGTGTTGCTTGCGCGCATGACCGGCGCGCCGATCGTGGTTTTTCATATTGGCGTGGACCGCGGGAAAACCATCGAAAAGACCTGGGACCATTTCCTGCTGCCGGGACTGTTTGCCCGTGCGGTCATCATCGGCGGCCGGCCAATCAGCGTTCCGCAAGACGCGGATTCCGACATGATCCAGGCGAAGCACCAGGAGATGCAGAAAGAACTGGAGCGTGTGCGGGACATCGCCGAAGGCTGGTTTTCTTTCAGTGAAGAAGAGCGCAATCGCTACCGCGCGGAGATTGGACCGTAACTATTTTCCGTTCCCGTCGCGCTCGCCAAGCTTCACGGGAATCTCGAGCTTCTTGGCTCCGCGATAAATCGTGAGCGTGACCGTATCACCCGGCCTCTTGCGGTTCAGCAGCACATCCATATCGAATTGATTCGCGACTTTTTGACCGTCGACGCCGATGATCACGTCGCCCCCGATCATCAGTGTGCGCATTCCGGACTGCACGCGCCGGTCACCGCCGTGAATCCCCGCCGCGGCCGCCGGGCCGCCACGCGTGGTCTGTTCCACAAGCAGTCCTTCCTGTACGGGAAGATCGAGCGCTTCCGCCAGCCAGCCGGTCAGTTCCAGCGTACTCACGCCAAGATAGGCGCGGCGCACGCGGCCTTCGGTAATCAGGTCGTTGGCAATGAGCTTTGCCGTGTTGATCGGAATGGCGAAGCCGATACCTGCTGCGGTGCCCGAAGGCGTGTAAATCGCGGAGTTGATGCCGATCACATCGCCATGCGTGTCAATCAGCGGTCCGCCGGAATTCCCGCGATTGATGGAAGCGTCGGTCTGAATCGCCGCGTCAATGAAGGTGGTGTCGCTGGTCTGCACCGTGCGGCCCAGCGCGCTGACGACACCGGTGGTCAGCGTGGACTGAAAACCGAAGGGATTGCCGATGGCCAGCACCTTCTGGCCGACCTGCAGCGTGGAAGAATCGCCCAGCGGCAGCGAAGCGAGTTGCTTACCCTTGGCCTCGATCTTCAGCAGCGCAACATCGTTGCGCTGGTCCGCGCCGACAAATTTTGCGGGATACCGGCTCTTGTCTCCCAGAATGACTTCGATGGATTGTGCGCCGGCCACCACGTGAAAGTTCGTCAAAATGTAGCCACGGGGGTCAATCAGGAATCCCGAGCCCGCACCTTCCACAGGCACGGGGTCCATGAAAAAGTCATATTCCGTAGCTTTGGTCAGGATGTTGGCAACCGCCGGGGAAGCCTGGCGGTAAATGCGCACATTGATGGCTTCATCTTCCGTCAGTGTGCCCGGGTGTTCCGGTGCACTTGCTGGAGAAAGCCCGGGGAGCCCAGAAGGCGTTGCGGAGGAGACGTGCCGCGCCTCTACTTCTCGAACTTGCCGCGGGCCATAGCGCGCGCCAACCCAATACGCACCCAGAATCAAAATTAGCGCCACCAGAATCAGGCGCACCGTGCTGCTGCCCCGCTGCTCTATTCGTTCAGTCATTTCCATCGCTCCGTTGGTCTTCATCTGCCAGTATAAGCCAAGCTGGCGTGGACGGCGTGCGAGCCGGAGGCAGGAAGAAGAGTCTAGCGGCCTACAAGGTGCCGCGGGTGTACAGCACCCTCGTGTAACCAGACTTAGTGCTGGATCAAAGTGGATTGGCTGGCCACGCAGCGCCAGGTGTTGTTGATTTTGACCCACGTGTCGGTGAATCGCCCGCGGCGCCAATACGGCTTGCCGTTGCTCGTTCCTTTTTCGCGATAGATTCCCGTGACGATGGCGCAATCGCCAAAGACGACCGCCTTCTGATTCTCATTGATGATTTGCGCAGGCGAGAGACCTTCGGTTTTGACGGCGGCAAGGAACTGCTCCTTGTTCATCAGGCTGCCGTCGTAGTCGATGTAGACAAGTTCCGAAGCGAGGAGTTGATCGAGAGCCGCCACATCCTTGGACTGCTCGGCATGGTTCCAGGCTGTTTCGAGAGCCAGGATGCGGCCCTCATCTTCGGAGACGGCCTGGGAACTCCCGTGGGAAAAAGCAGCGATCATCAACAGGCAAAGGGCCAGAGAAGCGGCAGCAAAGAAGAGTTTCATGAGCGTGCTCCTTGAGCAGAGAGAATGTACTTGCATACTACACTACGTAGAGCAGCTCCTCACCGGCCCGGCGCCCCCGCTGACCGGTCTAGTGGCACTCAGGGCAAGAGGGCGAGCATTTCGTGGAAAAGCAGGAGAAAATAGGGGTAACGCACAAACTGCTCCGGGCAACGCTTCGGAGGCGCCCAGCCAGGGAGGGACGATGGAACGTGAACGACGCCGTACGCCCCGGTACATGTTTTTTGCCAGCGCCGAGCTTCTGGAAGAAAAATCCGAAGTGCGCGTCGCCTCGCGCGTCAGCGAATTGAGCCGCTATGGCTGCTACCTGGACATGATGAATCCGTTTCCCAAGGATACGCACGTCCTTCTGAAGGTCTGGCGGGAGGAAGGCAACGTCCTGCAGACGAAAGGCCGCATTATCTATTCGCAGCCGAATATGGGAGCAGGCGTGGTCTTTGTGGACATAGAAGAGAAATACATCCCCATGCTGGAACAATGGCTGGCCCAGGCGGCCAAGGAATCCTGACGGCGTCCACCAGCGGCGGCTCCATTTTTTCAGGCGAAAATGGAATAAAGTATCGCGATGTAATGGCAGGTGCTGCCGGTCATAACCAGCAGGTGCCAGATGACGTGATGATAGGGAATTTTCTTGCAGGCATAAAAGATTACGCCGACCGAATAAGCCAGTCCACCCAGAACGATCCAGACAATGCCGGTCAGTGGAACATGCGTGTAGACCTGGTGCGCGGCGATGATGCCGAGCCAGCCCATCGCGACATAGGCGGACACGGAGAGGATGGGAAACCGGTCCGCAAACCACAGCTTGAAGAGAATCCCGGCGACGGCGAAGCTCCAGATCGCCGCGAAGAGCGACCAGCCCCAGCTTCCCCGCAGGTTGACCAGGAGAAATGGCGTATATGTGCCGGCGATGAGTAGATAGATGGCACAGTGATCGAAGATGTGCAGGATGCGTTTCGCACGGGGCGAAGAGGCTCCGTGATAGAACGTCGAGGCAGCGTATAGGCAGACGAGCGTGGCTCCGTAGATGGTGCAGCCGAGAATCTGCCAGGCGCCGCCGCGCACGATGGCGAGGATGAGAAGGATGACGAAGCCGAGAATGCTGCAAACCAGCCCGAGGCCGTGCGTCAGCGTGTTGGCAAGTTCGTCTGCGGTGATGTGACGAGTGACAGACCTGGTCCACAAGAACATGAATTCAGATTGCACTCGTGCGAAAGCGTTGGCAAGAAAAATCCCCTAATGCTTTTAAATTATTGTTTGTAGCGCTCTTTGTAGAAATCAATCTGTTGCTGAATCTGTTCCTTCGATAGACCGGCGGTCCATTTGTGATAGTCGGATTTCATGACGTCGGTGGTCACGCCGGGCAGGAGTTGTTCCGCCTCGGGAACGAACTCCGTATAGAAAATCTTGGCCACTTCAAAAAAGCCGTGCCATTGCGTGTAATCGGGCCCCATCATGGCTGTGCCCATGCGCGCGCGGCGTCCCGCGTGGTGCCAGAGTTCGTAGTAGGTCCACTCGATCTTTTCATCGAAGGGCGTGGGCGTGAGTTTCTTTGCGGTGTAGAGTTTGTCCATAATGCCCTTGGCTGGCTTGGCGAATTTTTCGTTGTATAGATCGATTGTCGCTTCATACTGCTGGTAGAAATTCTGGATCCAGCCGTTGGCATGGCAATTGGAGCAGACGTCCTGCATCGCCAGACGGCGGCGTTCCCAATTTTCCAGCTTGATGGAAATGGCCGGGCGCAGCGTGAAGCTGATGCGGTCGCCCACGTCGTGCGTCACCGGTTGATTGGGCGTCGCGGACATGTGGCAGGTGGCGCACGTAGGCGCCGCGGAATAGTCCTTGCCGACAATCCAGCTCTTCGAATCCAGATTCATCGCTGAGACGTTGGCACGGTATTGGACGCCGTGCTTCGATTCGTTGTAAATCTCGATTTGCGGATGATCCGGACCCAAATGGCACTTGCCGCAATTTTCCGGCATGCGCGCCGTGGAGGAACTGAACGTGTGCCGCCCGTGGCACGCGGCGCAACTGCCCCGGCTCCCGTCCGGGTTCACGCGGCCGATGCCGCTGTTGGGCCAGGTGGTGGGGTCGAATTTGCCTTCGCTCAAATATTTCACCTCGCTGCCATGGCATTGGCGGCAGCCGTTATTAGCCGCCGGGCCTCCTTCCACGATTTCGCCCAGCATGTTGTCGAGTGAACCGATGAATTTTGCCGCCGCGGCATGGTGGCTCTTTTCGAATTGCTCGACTTCCTTGGTGTGGCACCGCGCGCAATAGTTCGGAGTCACGATCACGGCGATCTTGTGGCCATAGTGATCGAAGGCGGCCGGATCATTTTCATTCGCTTTGTGACAGGAGTAACAGTCCACGCCTTTCCGGGCGTGGGCGCTGGATTTCCATTGTTCGACGATTCCGGGCGTCGAATCACCGTGACATTGCAGGCAAGCTTTGCCTTCCTCGGAAATCTGCGGAGAATCGGCCGCCAAAGCGGGCATGCATAGAAGAGCGAGAAGAGCGAGAAGAGCTGCGAGTGCGGTGATTTTCATCAGACCTCCAGAACGGAGCGACGGATTCTTCATTTGGACGGACAGACCGACCGAATTCTATGCTTCGGGAAGCGAAAGGGAAGAGACTTTAGTCACAAAACTAAGGAATTGCTTAAAATCCTGGCGCGCCAGATGAGGCCGGGCGCATCTCCGGCGCGTTAACGCCGAACCGCAGGTGCGCGAACCACGACTGGCTCAGCGACATGAAGCCGGTATACAGGTAGCCCCAGACAAAGAGCAGCAGGAATGGCACCGTGGCGTAATTTTCGTTGATGATGGCGTAGCCCACCGTAAGCGCGAAGTAGAGGCCGAGCGCCACCTCGAAGTACGGCATCCAGCCAGCCTTGTTCCTGTATTTCTTTGCGGCAAATGTTCCGGATTTGCCTTCGATCTTGAATTTCGGCGTGCGCGCGAATTCCGATTTCTTTCCCACAATGGCTTCCAGAACGGCCTGCGCGTTGCGCACGCTGATGCCAATGCCCGTGGCCATCACGAAAGGCATATAGAGAAACGTGGCAAGCCAGGACTTTGGGCGTAGCTCTTTTTGCGCCGCAAGATAAAAACTGGAAATGGAGCAAGTGGAGGCGAGGAATAGCGGCAGGTCAATCACCAACATTTGGAACCAGCCCTGATAGAAACGCACAATCATGGCGGGCAGGAGCATGGTGGACAGCAGGACCATTAATGGATAAGAGATGTTCGCGGTGAGATGGAAAAACGCTTCTGCCTTCACGTAGAACGGCACGTTGGAACGAAATACCTGGGGCAGAATCTTCTTGGCCGTTTGCATCAGGCCCTTGGCCCAGCGCGCTTGCTGGGCCTTGAAGCCGTTCATGTCCACGGGCAATTCAGAAGCGCACTCAATCTCGGGCAGATAGAGAAATTTCCAGCCCTTTAACTGCGCGCGGTAGGACAAGTCCGTGTCTTCGGTGAGCGTGTCGTGCTCCCAGCCGCCGGCGGCATCAATCGCGGCGCGGCGCCACACGCCTGCCGTTCCGTTGAAGTTGAAAAACGTCCCACGGCGCGAACGCCCCCCATGCTCAATCACAAAATGTCCGTCGAGGAGGATCGTCTCGACGCGGGTAAGCAGTGAATAATCGCTGTTCAGGTACGTCCAGCGTGTCTGCACCATGCCGATGTTCCCATCGCTCGCCGGATCGAGGAAATAGGGTATCGTGCGCCGCAGGAAGTCCGGTTGGGGGATGAAGTCCGCGTCAAAAATGGCGACGAATTCGCCCTTCGCGGTTTTCAGTCCGTTTTCCAGCGCACCGGCCTTGAAGCCTTCGCGGTTCGTGCGGTGAATATAAGTTATCGGCAGGCCCTGTAACGCGTGGCGCTCCACGCAGGCGCTGGCTACTTCGCGTGTTTCGTCGGTCGAGTCGTCGAGCACCTGAACGTCCACGAACTCGCGCGGATAATCGAATTGCGCGACCGCATCCACCAGGCGCTCGATTACATAGCGCTCGTTAAAGATCGGAAGTTGGATGGTGACCCTGGGCCAGGTCTGCACCGGCGGTGGCGTCGGCGGAATGTTCCGGCGAAATGCGAAATAGTCGTAGAGCAGAACGTAGCGGTGCAGTCCGTACGCGGCGAGAACAAACAGCACGATGAAGTACGGAATCATCATCGCCAGGTCGAACGCGTTGGCGTTGTAAACCCCAGTGAACGTTTTGTCCGTGATTTTGTGCCAGTAATGGCTCAGGGCGCCCCCCTGAGCGGCTACGGCGAAAAAAAATGGAGCGAAGTTCAACAAGATGTGTGTCTCTCCGAATATCTTCCGAAGCTGGTTTTGAAACTTTGAAGCGTGTCGGCTGCTGGTGGCAGGAGTCTGCCTCGAAGCGCTCTACCTGCGGATGCACAGCCTGTACTGCCAATAAAACCCCTCGAACGTGCGTATCGTGTGCTTTGGCGCAGGCGTAAGTTAGCGGATTGCCGGTTACGGTTTCGACCGCACACGCGCGACTCAACTCTTATCTTACTCGTTTTCGGCGCCCTTGTGTCTCGCGCCAGGCATAGATCCGGTTCCCAAACTCCCGCCAAGGTGAGGCAACGGTATACCATAGCGGTCCGAACTCCGATGGCTAAAGTGGACGCTGGCAGCAACGAACAGCGGGGCAGCCTGGCCGAAGTTGCCAGAGAATTCTTGCGTTTGGGATTTGTGGCGTACGGGGGCCCGGCGGCGCATGTGGCCATGATGGAGGAAGACTTCGTCCGGCGGCGCGCCTGGGTGACGCGCGAGCGGTTTCTGGATCTTCTCGGCGCGGTCAGCCTGTTGCCGGGGCCAAGCTCGACAGAGCTCGCAATCTATCTCGGCGAAATCCGCGCAGGAGTGGCGGGATTAATTGTGGCGGGGGCGTGTTTCATTTTGCCTGCCGCATTTCTGGTTGTTGTCCTCGCCTGGGCGTACATGAAATTCGGCACGCTGCCGCAGGTCAGCGGGCTGCTATTTGGGATCAAGCCGGTAGTGGTGGCGCTGGTGGCGCAGGCGGTGTGGAACCTGGGAAAGACGGCGCTACGGACGCTGCCGCTGGTTGTGCTGGCCTTTGCGGTGATTGTGCTGACAATTCTGGGCGTGCACGCATTGGTTCTTTTGCTCGGCGCGGGATTTTTGTGGCTGGCGATCCGCGAAGGCAAATCGCTGGCGGGAAATCGCGCTGGCCTTGGCGCGTGGATATCGCTGGGAACAGGAGGCGTTGCCACTACGCTGGGCGCTTTGCCGGTGTTTCTCTATTTTCTGAAAATCGGCGCCGTGCTTGTCGGCAGCGGCTACGTTCTGCTGCCCGTTTTGCGCGCGGACCTGGTATTGAAGCTGCACTGGCTGACCGATGCGCAACTTCTGGATGCCGTTGCGGTCAGCCAGGCCACGCCGGGGCCGTTCTTTACCGTCGCAACCTTTATCGGATTTTTGCTGGCGGGTTGGAAGGGAGCAGCCGTCGCAACGCTCGGGATGTTTCTGCCGGCATTCGTCTTTGTGGGAATCACTTCGGGATTCCTGCCCAAGCTGCGTAAGTCGCCATTAGCCGGAGCCTTTCTCGATGGCGTAAACGCTGCCGCCGTCGCGCTGATGGCCTACGTCGGCTGGCAGTTCGCCCGCGCCGCGCTGATCAATTGGCCGGCAATCGCTTTAGGTGTCATCAGCGCTTTCCTCGTCTTTCGTTACAAGGTCAATTCCACCTGGCTCGTCCTCGGCGGCGCTCTGGTGGGCATTGCCCTCTGCTTCCTTGGATGGAGCTGATAAACGACGACGACCGGCTGCTCAACAAGCTAAGGGATCAACACGATCTTGCCGTGGGCGCCGGGGGCGAGAACATTCACGTGGGCCTGCGGCGCGTCCTTAAGCGGGAGTTCTTTGCCGACGATGGGTCGCAGCGTGCCGTTTTCCAAGCCGGCGCCGATGGCGGCATAAATCTCCTTGGTTTCTATTTCAGTTGCGGCCCACAAAGTAAATCCCTTTGCCGTGGCGCGACGCAGCATCAGGTCGCGTGGATTGATGTTGATTTCCCCGCGGTTGCCGATGATGATGACGCGGCCGTTGAGCGCAAGCAGCTTCAGGTCGTTGGACATGTTCACGTTTGCGAGCATTTCCAGAATCACGTCCACGCCGTTCCCGCCGGTGGCCTTCATGATCTCTTCGGTGTAACCCTGCTTGCTGTGATCGAAGGCCTGATGCGCCCCTTCTTTCCTGATCAGGTCGAGCCCTTTTTGAGTTCCCGCGGTTCCGAAGACGGTCATGCCCATTGCCCGCGCGAACTGAATCGCAGCCGTGCCGACGCCACCACTCGCTCCGTGAATCAGCAGCGTTTCCCCCGGACGCGCATGGGCATGATGATGCAACGCCGTGAATGCCGTGCCATAGGGAACCCAGACGCCCGCACCCTGCGCAAACGAAATTTTGTCCGGCAACGGTTGGACTTGGGATTCGAGCGCCAGCGCATACTCGGCGTAGGCGCCGCTCACGGTTCGCGCGGTGTAAATACGCGCGCCCACTTTGACTTTCGTCACGCCCTCACCGACGGCCTCGATCACGCCCGCGGCATCGGAGCCTGGCGTATACGGCAGCGGCGGCTTGATCGCATATGTCCCATTGCGCATGTAGGTGTCGTAGGGATTCACGCCCGCGGCGTGCACGCGCACCAGCACTTGCCCCGGACCCGGCCTGGGCGTAGGAATTTCGTGAAGTTGCAGCACTTCCGGACCGCCAAACTGATGCACCTGAATCGCTTTCATCGGAGTTCTCCAGAAACTGTTTAGATTGGGTTAGATGAGGTCAGTACCTATCCGGCGACATCAAGATACCGGGAAAGCCCGGAAAAGTCCTGAACGGAATATGGCGCAACCCGGCGTTGCGCCCACACGGCAGGATGCATCAGAAATGGTCGTCGTGAATCAACGCCGTGCCAGCAGCCTCGGAGTTGCCCAGTTGCTTGGTCCACGCCGTTGTCTGCCAGTTGTCCTTCGTCTTCTTGGCCGGAATCCAGGGCGGAAGCGTTTGCTGGAAGCGTTCCGCTAGCGCATAAACGTATGGCTCGTAAACCTTGCGAAGCTCTTTCAACTTCTTTTCGGCTTCGGGCGTTGCAATCAGTTTTGTTCCGTGCTGCGCCAGAGTTTCCCGGATCATCTGCAGGGTTTCTGGAGGCAACCGGTCCTCTGGAGGCGGTACCGGGGCGGCGGAAAACACCTGGCACAAGTCCGCAACCGCGTGCCGCGCGATGGCAAACGTGAGCTGCGCCTGCTTCATACAGACATCATCGATCCCAGAAATCCCCAGAGCGCACGCATCGAGGATGGCTGTCAGCGAGCCGATCCACGATTGGTTATCGTGTTGCGAGCGGAAGTAGGCCAGCAGGGGATAGGATAGATGGCTCTCCAGAAGTTGCGCCGACCAGCGCTCCCAGTCCTTGAACAACAGGTGCAGCGCTTCGTATCCGCGGGGATAGGAATGGCGCAGCAGCAGCTCGCCAGCCGTGGGGGGCGTACCGGCCCGCGCGTCGAGCAAGACAATCTCCGTCTCACGTTCACCGAATGCGCCGTAAATGAACGGCAGGTAACCAATCACGGCGGCCAGAAAGCCGAATCCGAAGCCGGACTCGATCACCACCAGGAAACGCGACAACCCGGAACGCGGTACCACATCTCCCAGGCCCAGTGTGAAAAACGTCGTCCCGCTCATGTACAGATCGGTGGCAAAGCTTGGCATCATGCCGGTGACGCTCAACGCCGAGCCAGCGCCATACTGCATCATCGCGAAGCTCAATATGAGCCCCCCGGCCCACACCCCAATCAGAACCAGTAAGGACATCGGTCCGTAAAAGCCAAGGAAGGATTCCCGGCGTTTCTTGGAACGAATCAGCCGCGCGTAAAACTTCCAGGCGACCCACGTGGACAGGTAGTAGAAACGCGCCAGCCGGATTTTTCGCGTCACCCGGCGCGGCAGGATAATCGCCTCAAACGCATCCCAGGCCACGATATAAAAAACAACGACTCCCGCGATGAACACACCCGGGGCCGGGATCATACGGGGCCCGCCTGTCTCGCGGTTCGAGCGTCGTTCATTAAGCAGAAGTCGAAGTCACCAGCCGTGCGTTCACCGTGATCTCCGCCTTGTACAGCCTGGAGACGGGGCATCCGGTTTCCGCATTCTTCACGGCCGTATCGAACTTGGCCTTGTCGGCGTTTGGAATCGTCGCCACCAGGTCCAGATGGCTCTTGGTGATCGAAAAGCCCTCGCCCACTTTTTCGAGCGAAATCGTGCAAGTGGTTTCGAGTTTCGACGCTACCATGCCCTCGCCTGCGAGCTGCGCCGAAAGCGCCATGGTGAAACAGCCGGCATGCGCCGCGGCCAGAAGCTCTTCGGGATTAGTGCCGACGCCATTCTCGAAGCGCGACGAGAAGGAATATTGCGTTTCCTTCAGCGTGCCGCTCTCGGTCGAGAGGGAGCCTTTTCCGCTCCTCAGATCGCCTTGCCAGACCGCGGAAGCTTTGCGTTGCATGGATATTCTCCTTGTACGGACTAAGGGCAACTGTGTGCAGGGTTGGATTCACCACGAAGGAGGAAGGATACAGTGCCCATCGGGATTCTACCACTTGTGGAAGATGAAGAAAGCCGCCAGGACGATGAACACAAAGCCCACGCCGTAGTTCCATTTCATGGGCTCGCCCAGGTACAGAATCGAGAAAACGGAAAACACGGAAAGGGTGATGACTTCCTGAATGGTCTTCAACTGCGCGGGGGTGAATTCGTAGGACTATGCGGTTGGCCGGCACCTGGAAGCAATATTCAAAAAACGCGATGCCCCAGCTGATGATCACTACCTTCCACAGCGGCACGTTACGATATTTCAGGTGCCCGTACCAGGCAAACGTCATGAAGATATTGGAAATGGTCAGAAGTAAAATGGTGCGCACGCTTCGCTCCCGAAGATTGGACTGGCCAACGACAGCTTGAGTTACAGTCGGGTAGAGAGCGCTCTAGACGCCGAGGGACACCAGACCCGGGGGCGGGGCGGGAACGATGGGAGGCAGTTTGGAGCGATCGACTGGGTTGTAGAGCGTGTCGCGCTCGACCGGCACGCGGCCGGCAGCGCGAATCAGGCGTTGCAACTCGCCAAGCGGCGTGTATTCGGACGTCTTGGCGCCGGCATCGTGATAGATCTTCTCTTCGATGACCGTGCCGTCCATGTCGTTGGCGCCGAAGCGCAATGCGATTTGCGCGATGCTTGGGGTCAGCATCACCCAGTAGGCCTTGATGTGGTCGAAATTGTCGAGCATCAGGCGCGAAACGGCGATGCAGCGCAGGTCGTCGTAGCCGCTGGGTTTGGGAACATGCGATAGAGCGGTGTTGTCAGGATGAAACGCCAGGGGGATAAAGGCCACGAAGCCGTGCGTTTCGTCTTGCGCTTCGCGCAGTAGCACCAGGTGGTCCACGCGCTCTTCAAAGGTTTCCACGTGGCCGTAAAGCATCGTCGCGTTGGTGCGCAGGCCAATGCGGTGGGCCTTCTTGGCGATGCTCACCCACATCCGCCCGCTGACCTTGTGATCGCAAATGATCTTGCGCACCCGCGGATGGAAGATCTCCGCCCCGCCGCCGGGGCAGGAATCCACGCCCGCTTCTTTCATCTTTTGCAGCGTTTCTTCGATGGTGAGCTTCGCGATGCGAGCGAAATAGTGCACTTCAACCATCGTGAAGGCCTTCAGGTGCACGTGGGGGTGCCGCTGCTTCAACCCGCGTATCATCTCCAGGAAATGGTCGAACGAAAGATCGGGGTGCAGACCACCGACAATGTGAAATTCCGTCGCGCCTTCGCGGACGCCCTGCGCCGCCCGCTGGTAAACCTCTTCGAGGGCATAGGTGTATGCGCCGGGAGCATTGGGATCGCGGCCAAACGCGCACAGCTTGCAATGCGCCACGCAGACGTTGGTGGGATTAATGTGGCGATTGACGTTGTAATAGGTGACGTTCCCGTGGCGCTTTTCGCGGACGTAGTTCGCCAGCCAGCCGACGCTCAGCAGGTCCGGAGTGCGGAACAGCGCCACGCCGTCGTCAAAAGACAGGCGCTCACCGGCCAGCACCTTGTCGGCGATGGGCTTCAGGCTTGCGTCTTGAATCTTCAGTTCAGCCACGGTTTTCCCAATCATTAGCATGACATGCTGCGGCACGATGCAGCTGCTTTTTCTTTTCCGAAATGCTCGAAAGCTTCAAACGCGCCAAAGGGCCGCCGCAACGCCCCAGAACAGCAGAAACAACATACTAATATAGCCGTTCACAGCGAAAAACGCAGCGTTCAGCTTGCTCAAGTCATTGGCTTTCACCAAGGAATGTTCATAGGCCAGAAGTGCGGCTACCACTGCAATTCCCGCCCACGCCGGCCAAGGCAATCCAAAGCCAAACGCCAGCCAGCTCAGCAGCGCAACCACGCCAGCATGCATCAGCCGCGCAATGCGCAGCGCGTTTGCGATGCCAAATCGCTTGGGAACGGAATAAAGCCCCGCACCTTTGTCGAACCCCACGTCCTGGCAGGCATAGAGCACGTCGAATCCGCCGACCCATAGCGTTACTGCCGCGCAAAGAATCAGCATATGCCAGTCGAGGCTGCCGGTGATGGCAATCCAGGCCGCCGCCGGAGAAATGCCCAGCGCAAAGCCCAGAAACAGGTGCGACCAGTTCGTGAACCGCTTGGTGTAAGAGTAGAAAAAAAGAATTGCTAGAGCCACGGGCGCCAGCTTCAGCGCCAGCGGGTTCAATTGCCAGGAGGCGACTAAGAACACGGCGACGGCAATGAGTGTAAATATCCACGCGAACCCAACGCTAAGCTCGCCCGTTGCCAGCGCGCGCATCTTCGTGCGCGGGTTTTCCTTGTCGTAGCGCAGATCCGCGATGCGGTTCAGCGTCATCGCCGCTGAGCGTGCCGCCACCATGGCCATCACGATCCACACGATCTGCCCAAAAGTGGGCCAGCCGTGCCGGGTTACGCGCGCCGCCAGCAGCGCCCCTGTCAGCGCAAAGGGCAGCGCGAACACGGAGTGCTCAAACTTGATCATTTCGAGGACAGTGCGAATGCGCCCCGTCATTGCCTACCTCTCCGCCTTCCTGGCCGCCGCCGTGCCGGTCCAATGAAACATCTTCTCCTGCGGCAAGCCTGACTGCGCCAGCACGCGGCAAACGTACTGTGTGACCAGATCGTTAATCGTTTTTGGCCGGTGATAGAACGAGGGCATCACCGGCATGATCACGGCGCCGGCCGCCTGCGCCCGCAGCATATTCTCCAAGTGAATCCGGTTAAACGGCGTGTCGCGCACGCAAAGGATCAGCTTGCGTCCTTCCTTCAGCATCACATCCGCTGCTCGGGCCACCAGATCGTCGCACGTGCCGCAGGCAATCGAGGCTAACTCTCCAACGGTGCAGGGAATCACGATCATCGCGTCGACGAAATAACTGCCCGAAGCGATGGATGCGCCAATATCCTTGTTCGGAAGTGTCTCAATTTTTCTGGAAGTCCGCCCTAGAATACGGCTTGGCAATTTTTTCAGGTCGCCCGAAGGGAGGCAGAGCTCTTCGGCAAACAGGCGCTGGCCTGCTTCCGTCACCACCAGGTGAACGCGCCCCACGCGCGAATCGTCTTCGAGCAGCGCGAGGGTTTTCTGCGCGAAAACGGCGCCGCTGGCTCCGGTCACACCCACGGTAATGGTTTTGGTTTGGGCTTGAAGCATAGCTTGTGTGCGGATAGAAACAGTCTCGCAACGGCTTCCAGCCAAGTCAAGCGTAGTGACTCCGCGGCGGGAATGTTAAGATGCGGAGCGGTTGAACCTTATGAATGCCGAAGAAATCCTGCAGCTTTTGCACGCGGTGGACAAGAAAAACCTTTCGCCGCAGTCCGCCCTGGAGCGCCTGAAGCACCTTCCTTTCGAAGACATTGGCTTCGCCAAGGTGGATCATCACCGTTCGCTGCGCCAGGGCTACGCCGAAGTGATTTTCGGCAAGGGAAAAACTCCGGCGCAGGTGGCGCACATCGCCAAGGCGATGGTCAGCAAGAAAGCCTCGCGGCACAACGTGCTGGTCACGCGCGCCGACGTGAGGATTTTCGCCGCGGTGAAGCGCGCAGTGCGGGGCGCGAATTTTCATCCGCTTTCCGGGGTCATTACTATCGAACGCAACCAGGAAATTTCGGGGAATGGAACGATCCTCGTCGTCTCCGCCGGCACCAGCGACATTCCTGTGGCCGAAGAAGCGGTTCTGACCGCGCGCCTGATGGGCAATCGCGTCGCGCAGCTTTTCGACGTCGGCGTGGCGGGCATTCACCGCCTGCTGGAACACCGCAGCGAACTCACCGAAGCTCGCGTGATTATCTGCGCCGCGGGCATGGAAGGCGCGCTGCCCAGCGTGGTCGGCGGCCTTGTGGGGGTGCCGGTGATTGCCGTGCCCACCAGCACCGGCTACGGCGCCAGCTTCGGTGGAGTCGCGGCGCTGCTCGGTATGCTCAACTCCTGCGCGTCCAACGTCACCGTCGTCAATATTGACAACGGCTTCGGCGCCGCCTGCGTCGCCTCCTGCATCAACCGGCTCTAACTAGCTATTGCTTAGAATCACTTTCATAACGCCGGGCTGTTGAGCGTAAGTGATGGCCTTCGGCACATCTGCAAGCGAAAACGTGCGGGAGATGAGCGGCGTTGGATCCACCTTGTCGGAGCGGAGCAGGGAAATGGCTTTGGCGAATGGGCCGCAGCGCGAACCTACAACCGTAATTTCCTTCACGACAATCGGCCAGGTTTCCACGGGAGCTGCGCCGTGAAATGTGGACTTGAGCAGCAGCGTTCCACGGGGCTCGGTCATCTGCTGAGCTAACGCCAGCCCGGTGGGTGAGCCCGTCGCTTCCACTACCAGCCGGTAGCTTTCTTTCACACACTTGAGATCGCTCATGTCACCATGAACTTTTTGCGACGCGACGCCGCTGCGTCGCGCCAAGGCCAGCTTGCCCGTGTGTTTTCCATACAGCGCGATGCGCAGCCCCGCTGCATGCAAAACCAGGGCAATTAGCTGCGCCAGCTTTCCGTCACCGAGCACGGCCGCGGAAGGAAACTGGCGAATATCGAGTTGAGCCAAAATCTGGCATGCCGCAGCCAGCGGCTCGATGAATACCGCCTTTTCATCGCTGACATTTGCGGGCACGACGTGCAGGTTTTCCAGCGGTAAGGCCAGGTACTCGGCGAACGCGCCATCGTGAGCCACGATGCCCAGCACCGTACGATGCGCGCAGTGCGTCTTCAGGCCTTGCTTGCAGAACTCGCACAATGGCTTGTAGCCGTAGGCCGAGCAGGCCACGTTAATCTCGCCGGCCACGCGTTTGCCGAGCCAGCGCTTCCGCACTGTGGAGGAAACCCCCGCAACATTCACGACTTCACCGACGAATTCATGCCCCGGCGTTCCACGAAACGCGTGGTAACCGCGCAGGATCTCCACGTCGGTGTTGCAGATGCCCGCCAGCCGCACGCGAATCAACGCCCAGTCCGGCCGAAGCTTTGGCACGGGCTTGTTCACTGCCTTCAGTTTTTTGTTTTGGACAACGAAGCTGAGCATCGAGGGCTACTTTTCCGATTTCTCGGGGAGCTCGCGGCGGCGGCCGGGAGCGGCCATGCGCTCCAGCAATTCAAATTTGGCTTCCAGGCGAATCAGTCGCCGGTCCAGGTCCGTGCAAGTGTCCATCAACTGCTTCGATTGTTCCGTGAGAGTCTTGATCCGGTCCTCGAGCAGAATAATGCGTTTGATAGCCGCCAGCGATTCGGATGCCCAGCTCACCGGGATTTTCCCATGGCTTTCAGCGCCCGGCTGACGTAAGCGATTGTTTCATCCAGGCGCTTGATGCTGCGGTCGGCGGAAGCTTTGGCTTCTCGCGCTAGGGCCGTCAGTTCCTCTTCATTTTCCACGGGAAAATCCAGATACAGGTCAATGGCGGTCCGCACTTCCTGCGAGAACGATCGCCCGAGTTTCTTTGCCCGGCGCGCCAGGCGAGCTTTTTGTTTCGGGTTGAGATGAATCAGCGCGGTCGCCATGCGGCCTCCTATATCACACCTATATCTTAGCATTGTGCAGGGAAAGGTCAGCGCAGCGCTGCGAGCAGGGCCTCACGCAAGTCAACCTCTTGTTCGGGGAAAACGGTGCGGAGATCGATCATCAGGCGATCCTCTTCGATGCGTGCGATCACCGGCAAGCCGCTGGCGGGCAGGCGAAGGCGCTCCTCGAGTTGGCCAGCCGAATGGCGAGCGCTGGCGATGCGCAGCACGTGGGTGGGCAGCGATTGCGCGGGAGTCGAGCCGCCCCCGACCAGCGAGCGCTCCTCCGCGATTTCCAGTTCCACATCCAGCCTGCCGGCCTCGGGCAGCAAAGCATCGCGGAACGCTCTGCTTCGCTGGCCGATCTCTTCGGCGGTCAAATGCATCATGCGCAGCGAAGGAATCTCGTTCCACGCCGCGTGTAGATACGCCCGCAAGGTCACTTCCATCGCTGTAATGGTCAGCTTGTCCACGCGCAGCGCGCGAAACAACGGATGCCGCCGCACCTTCTGCACGAACTCTTTCTTCCCGGCGATGATTCCCGCTTGCGGCCCGCCCAGCAATTTGTCCCCGCTACACAGTACCAGAGAAAATCCCGCGTCCACGCTCTCGCGCACGGTCGGCTCCTGAATGCCCGCTGCCGACAAATCCACCAGGCACCCGGAGCCCAGATCTTCCACTATGGGCAAACCGGTCCGCTGTCCCAGGGCGATCAATTCTTCCACTTCCGGCTTTTCCGTGAAGCCACGCACCGTGAAATTCGAAGGATGCACGCGCAGAATAACCCGCGTTTTTTCATTCAGTGTATTTTCGTAATCGGCAATGCGCGTGCGATTCGTGGTGCCGACTTCCCGGAGCACCGCGCCGCTCTGCTCCATGATCTCCGGGATGCGGAAGCCGTCGCCAATCTCGATCAATTCGCCGCGCGAGACGACCACTTCGCCGCCGCGCGCCAGCGCCGCCAAGGTCACCAGCACGGCCGCCGCACAGTTGTTCACCACGATGGCGGCTTCCGCGCCCGTCAGCCGCTCGATCAGCCGCGAAGTATGCACGTCGCGCTTTCCCCGCGCCCCCGCGGCCAGATCGTATTCCAGGTTGGAGTATTGCGTTGCGGTCTGCCAGAGCTCTTCCACAATTGCAGAGGACAAGGGCGCACGCCCCAAGTTGGTATGCAGAATCACGCCGGTGGCGTTAATCACCCCGCGCAAGGACGGCGCCAGTTCCTTTTGCAGTGCGTCGGCAATCCGCCGCTCAATGGCCTCGCCGCTGAAATCGCTCTCTTCCAGCGCAGCCCCGGAAACAATCTCACGCCGCAAGCCTGCCAACACTCCCCGGACCAGTTCCACCAGAAACCCGCGCTCAATCCGCTGCGTCATCGCCGCCACTGCGGGACGCGACAACAATTCATCCACCGAAGGCAGTTGCCGCAGCAGTGCCGTCTGGTTCGTCACCGGCGATTTTCCCCGCTCGCTCACGCCGCCATTGGAGCATAGCCGGCAATCGCGCCGCAATCGCCATTGTTCCAAAGGACAGCCTCCCTTAACCACCGGCCGTTGTTTTATCCGTAGCCTCTCTTTGCAGGAGCGTTGACGCCTGCCAGCGCCGCTCCTAGGATAGGTCGACGGGGATTCCAGCCGCATGCCAACCATTGACGAGGAACTCGCGGGACTCGAGCGCGACATCCGCCAGCTCAAGATCGAGTACGACATGTATTTTGGCGGGGGCCGCAAGCGCCCGCCTTCTGAAATCGAATGGCGTATTGAGACCGTCGTTAAGCGGTATTCCGAGCGCGGCGGCGAGCTGAAGTACACGCAACGCTTCCGTTTCAACAACCTTTCCCAGACCTACGCCAAATACAAGGAAGTTTTCCGCAAGCGCCTGGCGCAGCGCGAAGAAGGGAAAATCGAGCGCCACTTCGGTGCCGCCGCCAAGGCCATCGAAGCCGAACGCGCTCGCAAGCAAGCCGAGGCCAGCGACGAGGCTGCAGCGAAGGTGGGGGCCAAGGCGTTTCGCGTCACCTGCAGCGCCCCGGAGAAGGAAGCCGACAAGGTCGAACAGCTCTACGAGGCATTCGTCAGCGCCAAGCAGGAAGCCGGCGAAGCCATGGGCAAGATGACGCGCTCCGCCTTCAACGAATTCGTCCGCAAGAAAACAAAAGATCTGCAAACGCAAAAAAACTGCCGCGAAGTCGAGTATGTCGTCGAAACCGTCGACGGCCAGGTCAAACTCAAAGCCCTCGTGAAGTCCTGATTTTCTTCCGAATGTTTCCCACAGAAGTGCGTTTCCGGATTTGCGCGCCTCCGCGTACACTACTGTGTTCCGTACTGCTTGGGAGGCGACATGAGCGTGGAGCGCGCGCTGCTCAGCGTTTACGACAAGGCCGGCATCGTGGAGTTTGCCCGCCGGCTGGCCAAATTGAACATCGAACTCCTTTCCACCGGCGGCACTTCGAAACTTTTGCGTGAGTCCGGCATCCCCGTGAAAGACGTCTCCGACTTCACGAATTGGCCGGAGATGCTCGGCGGCCGCGTGAAAACGCTGCACCCGAAAGTGCATGGCGGTCTGCTTTACCGGCGGCAGAATCCCGAAGATCTGAAGCAGGCGAAGGAGCACGGCATCGCGCCGATCGATCTGGTCGTCGTCAATCTCTATCCCTTTGAGGCCACCGCCGCGAAGGAATATCTCCCCGCCGAAGAGCTGATCGAAAACATTGATATCGGCGGCCCCACCATGCTGCGCTCCGCGGCAAAAAATTTCGAAAGCGTCACTGTGATCACAGACCCGGCCGATTACAGCCGCGTTGCCGAAGCTCTGGAATCCGGACGTGAAACCACCCTGGATCTCCGCCTGCAACTTGCGCGCAAGGTGTTTGCCATGACCTCGCGCTACGACGGCGTGATCACCATGAACCTGGAGCGCATCGCACTGCAAGGCGAACAGATGGAAGTGCAGCTCAAGGGCGACCTCACCGAACGCGTGTACCTCTCGCTGCGCCGCAAGCAGGAACTTCGCTACGGCGAAAATCCGCATCAGGCCGCTGCGCTCTATATTCCCGCAGGTCATCCCGCCGCCGGCCTTGCCGCCGCGAAGCAGCTACAGGGCAAGGAACTTTCCTACAACAATTATGTGGATTTGGAAGCGGCGCGCAGCCTGGTGGCGGAATTCGAAGGCCCCGCGGCGGTGATTATCAAGCACAACAATCCCTGCGGTGTCGCGGAGCAATCCACGCTGCTCGACGCTTACACCAAGGCGCTCGCCAGCGATCCCGTTTCTGCTTTCGGCGGCGTCCTGGCGTTCAATCACATCGTGGACGCGCTGACCGCCGAAGAAGTCGCCAAACTTTTCGTGGAATGCATCGTCGCGCCCGGCTTTGCCGATCGCGCACAGGAAATCTTCGCCGCAAAGAAAAACCTCCGGCTCCTGCAGCTTCCGCAGGGTGGCCTGGAACACGACAAGGAATTGCAATTGAAGCGCATTTTGGGTGGCATGCTGATTCAACAGCCCGACCTCGGCACGCTGAAGGACAAGGAACTAAAAGTTGCCACCAAGCGGGAGCCAACCACGGCGGAATTGACCGACCTGAAGTTCGCCTGGAAAGTCTGCAAGCATGTGAAGTCCAACGCTATCGTGTTCGCCAAGGATCGCGCCACCCTGGGCGTGGGCGCGGGCCAGATGAGCCGCGTGGACTCGGTGAAAATCGCGGTAATGAAAGCGCAAGGTCCGCTGAAGGGAACCGCGGTCGCGTCGGACGCGTTTTTCCCGTTCCCCGATGGCGTGGAAGAAGCCGCCAAAGCCGGCGCCACAGCCGTGATTCAACCGGGAGGCTCGGTGAAAGACGCGGAGGTCATCGCCACCGCCGACCGCCTGGGCCTGGCCATGGTCTTCACCAACATGCGCCACTTCCTTCACTGAGGTTGGCTAGCTGGGCGCTGCTGGAGACGCTGTCGAACTCCATACGAACCAATGCCGCGTGCGGTTGCACATCCTGCATACCGACAGCATCACGGGCACTTCAATCAGCACACCCACGACCGTTGCGAGCGCCGCGCCTGAACCGGCTCCAAACAGCGCAATGGACGTAGCGACCGCGAGCTCGAAGAAATTGCTCGCGCCGATCAGCGCTCCCGGCGCGGCAACCCGGTGTTCGACTCGAAAGAATCGCATCAGCCCATACGCGAGCGCGGAATTGAAATAGACCTGAATCAAAAGTGGCACGGCAATCAGCAAAACGTGCAGAAACTTGCTGGTCAAATTGTCCGCCTGGAACGCAAAAATCAGGACCAGCGTGGCCAGCAGCGCCAGGATGGTCACTGGCGAAAACTTAGGTAGTATCGCCTGCTCAAAATAATCTTTTCCTTTCCGGCTGATGAATGCGGCGCGCAGAGTTGCGCCGACCGCCAGAGGAATCACGATGAAGGCCAGAACCGAGTGGAAGAGAACGGCAAAGGGAACGGAAAGCGAGGAGGCCCCACTGACCAGGAAGCGGACGATGGGCGCGAAGAGAAAAAGCATGATCAGATCGTTCAAGGAAACCTGCACCAGGGTATAGGCAGGGTCTCCGTCCGTAAGGTAACTCCAGACAAAAACCATGGCGGTGCAAGGCGCTGCGGCCAGAATGATGGTCCCGGCGATGTATTGATTGGCCTCCGCCGCAGAAATCCACGGCGAGAAAATATGGCGGAAGAACACCCAGGAAATCAACGCCATCGAGAACGGCTTCACCACCCAGTTGACGAACAAGATGATCAGCACTCCCTTCGGCCTCTTGCCCACGGCTCGAATGGCGGTGAAATCCACCTTCATCATCATCGGGATAATCATCAGCCAAATGAAAACCGCGATGGGCAGGTTGATCTGGCTGCCTCTGCCAAATTCAAGATCTCGAATCGATCCTGTCAGAGTGGGGAGGAATTTTCCGAGCAGTACGCCCGCGATCATGCACAGGGCCACCCAAACGCTCAGGAAGCGCTCGAAAATACCAAGGTCCGCCGCCGAATGCTCACCAGCTCGAAGACTGGAAACTTCCACCGTACTCATCGTTCCCGCCCGATGCGGTCCACTTCTCTTTTGACGGCCAACATGTCGAGGCTGGCCAGAGGCAGGCTTAGAAACAATTCGATGCGGCGGGTCAGGGTGATGAAGGCGTCGCGAAAAACGCGTTGAATCTCATCGGGCGAGCCTTTGGCCGCCGCCGGGTCCGGGATCCCCCAATGGGCTGTGATCGGCTGGCCCGGCCATACCGGGCATACTTCCGCGGCGGCGGAATCGCAAACCGTAAAAACGAAGTCCATGCGCGGCGCGCCCGGCCTGGCAAATTCATCCCAGTTTTTGCTGTGCAACCCTTCCGTCGGGAGTCCCGCAGATTGCAGTTGTTGCAAAGCAAAGGGATTCACCTGTCGCGTGGGATGGCTTCCCGCGCTGAACGCGCGGAAATTTTTGCCCCCACGTTGATTCAGAATCGCTTCGGCAAGAATCGATCGGGCGGAATTTCCCGTGCAGAGAAACAGCACGTTATAGGGCTTGTGCATAAGGGTGCCTCAGTTGCAGCAGGGAAGATCCACGCATCCCGGCGGGCAGTCGCAGGCTACTGCCGCCGGTTTGCTGGCTCGGATAAACGCGCTCATGAACTTGTCCTTGATAAGCGGCGCAATCCTTTCCGCATCAAAGCCCGCTGCTTCTAAGAATTTGCGCGCTTCCTCCACCTGATAAATTCGTGTCGGCTCCACTTCAATCGAGCTGAAGCCCGCCGCTGCAAGCTTCTCCATGTATTCGTGTTCCTGCAGGGCGCCCGCGATACACCCCACCCAGAGTTCCATGCTTTTGCGAATATCGGCGGGAACTTCGCCCCGCAGCACAACATCGGACACCGCCAAGCGACCTCCCGGCTTCAACACGCGAAACGCTTCGCGCAAAACACGGTCTTTGTCTCCGGAAAGATTGATGACGCAGTTCGAGATGATGACGTCCACGGTATTGGCCGGCAGCGGAATCTCTTCGATCGTTCCTTTCAGGAATTCCACGTTGCCCACTCCAGCCTTGCGCTGGTTTTCTCGCGCCAGCGCCAGCATCTCATCGGTCATGTCCAGCCCATACGCCTTGCCCTCCGGTCCCACGCGCCGCGCGGAAAGCAACACGTCAATGCCGCCGCCGGAACCCAAATCCAGCACAATCTCGCCGGGCTGAAGCTGTGCAAGTGCGGTCGGATTGCCACACCCGAGCGAAGCGGCCACCGCCTCGGCCGGCAGGCTGCCTTTCTCCGCTTCGCCGTAGAGATTCCGCGTGATTGGGTCGCAGCCGTTCAGGGAAGCTCCGCCGCCACAGCATGCGGTTTTTCCTTCCTTCACCTGTTTCGCCGCCGCTCCGTACTTTTCCTTGACTGCTTCCTGAATATTCTGTTCGCTCATCGATCCACTTCCTTACTTCGAGATTTGTACAATCGCCTCGGCGGGCACCGCGCGATTCCGCGTGCAGCATTCCTCATAGAGAAAGCCCAACACCTCGCGCAGCGCATCCGTGTTGGCTGAATACCAGAGATAGGTTCCCGCGCGCCGCACGTCCACCAACCCCACTTGGCGCAGCTTTTCCAGATGATGCGAAAGCGTAGAGGCGGGAATCCCGAGTTCTTCCTGGATTTCTCCCGCGACCATCCCCGTGGGATGAGCGGAAAGCAGCAAGCGCACAATTTGCAGGCGCGGCTCCGCGCCCATGGCGGAGAAGCGGTCGGCGCAACGCGTAACGAAGAGAGGGTCGGGTTTCTTAATATTTCGATTATTGCAGAAATATGGAAACAAAGCAACCCCTTTTTCCGGAAACCCTCCTTTCCCTCTCCGCATCCCACGTATGTGCGCCAAATTTCTTCGAAACCTGTCCTTTTTTCGCTTTTGACCGCCCCTTCCGCGCATGGGATACTGACGAAACCAACTTTATGACCCTGAAACGCCTGTTCTTCTCCGTACTCTGTGCCGCTGTGGTGGCGCTCCCCTCCCTTGGCCAGAATCCGATCCCGGCCCCCTCGCCGGACGCTGCGAAGGTCACTACCCGCGCCGACGCCTACTACAACTTCACGATGGGGCACATCTACGAGCAGCAATACGAGCAGACCGGCGCTGGCGAATATGCCACCCGTGCGATCGAGGCCTATAAAAAGGCCTACGCCATCGACCCCCAGTCGCCCATCATCGGCGAGCGCTTGGCGGAGATGTACTGGAAGGCGCAGCGCGTCCGCGATGCGGTTACCGAAGCCAATCAGATTCTCAAGAACAATCCCGATGACCTGGCGACACATCGCCTGCTCGCGCTTGTTTACCTGCGGAGTCTAGGTGATCTGAATGGCCCCAGCGTACAAGGGGAGTCGATCGACAAGGCTATTCAGGAATACGCCGCGGTTCACCGTCTCGATCCTTCCGATCAGGAATCGGCTATCTGGCTGGCGCGCCTCTATCGTTTGCACAATGAGCCCGACAAGGCGGAAGACGTCCTGCGCGGCCTGCTGAAAGACGATCCCGAGAACGATTCCGGGGTCGAACAGCTTACGCAACTGTTGCTCGATCAAAACAAATCTGAGGAAGCCATCCAGCTTCTCGACAGCTTGATCGAGCGCTCGCCCTCCGCGACGCTCTACGACCATCTCGGCGATGCCTACACACAGACGCACGAATTCGCCAAGGCTGAGGCCGCTTACCGGAAAGCCGTGGATCTTGATCCTTCCGAGCTTGGCCACCTGCGCGGACTTGGTCAGACGCTGCTCTCCGAAGAGAAATATTCCGAAGCGCTCTCTGTCTATCAAAAGCTTTCGGAGCTTTTGCCGGACGATGCGGACACCTACTTGCGCATCGCACAGATTTATCGCGAGCTGCACGAACTCGACAAAGCCGAAGAAAATCTTCTGAAGGCGCGGCAGTTCGCCCCGGGCAGCCTCGAGGTTATGTACAACGAGGCTATGATTTATGAGTCGCAGGGCCGCTTTGAGGATGCGATTCGCGTGCTTTCGGATGCGGTCACCGGAGTGAAGTCCCAATCACGGGTGATGCCGTCGCGCCGCCGATCGCTGGCCATCCTTTACCAGCAACTCGGTATGCTCTATCGCGACACTCAAAACTATCAGGCCGCGATTTACACCTTTCAGGAACTCGGCCACCTGGGCGATGAAGAGGACGTGCGTTCGCGCGTGTTGCTGATGGACACCTACCGCCAGGCGCGCGATCTCCCGAAGGCGCTGCAGTGCGGAAAAGACGCGGTTGAGAAGTATCCCGACGACGCCTCGATTCGCACTAGCTATGCGATGCTCCTCGCCGATGCGCAGCAACCGGACGAAGCCGTGAAGTTGTTGCAGGGCGGCCTGAAGGGCGGCGCTCCGGACCGCGACACCTATCTGAATTATGCGCAGATCTACGAGCGCAGCCACCGATTCAAGGAAGCTGAAGACGCCGCTCGGAAAGTGGAATCGCTCGGCAAGCAGCCCGCGGACAATGAAATGGCTTGGCTGCTTCTGGGTGCCGTCTACGAACACCAAAAGCAGTACGACAGGGCTGAAGAAGAGTTCAAGAAGGTGCTGGACGTCAATCCCAAGAATGCCATCGCGCTGAATTACTATGGCTATATGCTCGCGGAACGCGGCATTCGCCTTGAGGAAGCCCGCGAGCTGATTCAACGCGCGCTCGACCAGGAGCCCTACAACGGGGCGTACCTCGACAGCCTGGGGTGGACTTATTACAAGGAAAACAAGTTGGATCAGGCTGAACTGATGCTTCGCAAGGCTATCGAGCGCGAATCGCACGATCCCACGATTCGTGGCCACCTCGGAGATGTCCTCGCCAAGCAGGGCCGCCTGGAACTCGCCGTAGTTGAGTGGGAGAAATCGCTTGCCGAATGGCACCGCTCCTTGCCAGCCGACATGGAAGAAGATAAAGTCGCCGAAGTCGAAAAGAAGCTCAACGACTATAAACATCGCGTAGCGCAGAAAACCCCGGCTGCCGACGCCAAACCCTGAGTTCACGGATGCGAACAATCCGAATCCCCGCGTACGCAAAGGTCAATTTGCGTCTCGAAGTGCTCGGCAAGCGCGCCGACGGTTATCACGAACTCCGCACCATCTTCCAGACCGTGTCGCTGCATGACACGCTGGAGTTCCGCTCCTCCCGCCGTCCGGGCATCACCCTGCAAATCAAAGGCAACGAAACGCTGGCCAAGGAAGAAGCCGAGAAAAATCTCGTTTATCGCGCGGTCGAGGCGCTGCGGCGGGAGACGCGCCTGCGTCCCGGCGTGGAGATTCTCCTGCGCAAAAGGACGCCCGCGGGCCGCGGCCTGGGAGGCGGCTCCAGCGACGCCGCTGCCGCTCTGTTGGGATACCTCAAGTTCACGCGCCAGAAACTGGAAACGCCGCGCCTGATGGACATTGCGGCTTCCCTCGGCGCCGATGTTCCGTTCTTTCTCTTCGGCGGCAGCGCGCTGGGCATCAGCAAGGGCGAGGAAATCTATCCCCTGCCGGACGCGCCGCATCGCACGCTGCTGATTGTCTCGCCCAACGAGGTTCACGTGCCCACGCCGGACGCCTACCGCTGGCTGCATGCGCCGGAATTGGCTTCGTTGACAAAATCCGCCGCGAACCATAAACTATTTAGGTTCTGTGCTCTGTGTTGGAGCGGGCAGGAAGCCTCCCTTTCGAACGATTTCGAAGCGGCTGTCTTCAAGCGTCACCCCCGTCTGGCCAAAATCAAGCGGGATTTGCTTCATCGAGGAGCTTCAGAAGCCTTGCTGGCGGGTAGCGGTTCGGCGGTGTTTGGTGTTTTCCCGAGCCCAGCGAAGGCGCGCCGAGCCGCTGTCGGGTTTCCGCACGATCAGGCCTTTGTCTGCGAAACGATTTCGCGCAAAAGGTATGCGAACGTAATGGCTGGTCTTTAGACTAGCAATTCGGAACTTCGCAATCGTCGTCGAATCCTCAGCGACTCTCCGTGTCCATCCGCCTTTGAAGCGGCCAATTGTAAATCGGCCGCAGACCCATTCGTTGAAAATTGCGATTTGCTCATACGGCGATCGCAGCGAGCGACGCGTGAACGACGAACGATTCAAAATATTCTCGGGTACCGCCAATCCGGCACTGGCCGAAGCCATCTGCAGGAATCTCGGCGTGCCTCTTGGCAAATCGCTCCTCGGGCGTTTCAGCGACGGCGAAATCTACTTTCAGATTTTGGAAAATGTGCGCGGCGCCGACGTGTTTGTTGTCCAGCCCTGTTCAAACCCGGTAGACAACAATCTGCTGGAACTTCTACTAATGATTGACGCGTTCAAGCGCGCTTCCGCGTGGCGCATCACGGCTGTGCTGCCGTATTACTGCTACGCCCGTCAGGACCGCAAGGACAAACCGCGCGTTCCGATATCTGCGAAGCTGGTTGCCGACCTGCTCGAAACCGCGGGTGCCAGCCGGGCGCTCACGCTCGATTTGCATGCCCCGCAGATTCAGGGGTATTTCGACGTTCCCGTGGATCACCTCTACGGTTCGCCGGTGCTGGTGGATTATTTCCGCAACAAGAACCTGCCGAATCTCACGGTAGTATCACCCGACGCTGGCGGCGTGGAACGCGCCCGCGCGTTCGCCAAGAAGCTCGGCGCTCCCCTGGCCATCGTGGACAAGCGCCGCGTGGACCTCGACGTCACGGAAGTTATGAACCTTATCGGCGATGTCAGCGGCCGCAGCACCCTGATCGTGGACGACATCATTGACACCGCTGGCACGCTGGTGAAAACCGCCGATGCCCTGATGCGGGAAGGCGCCACGCAGGTCTTTGCGGCCTGCACGCATGCCGTATTTTCTGGGCCGGCGGTGGAACGCATCGCCAACTCCGTCATCAGCGAAGTGGTGGCCACCGATTCCGTGCCGCTTTGCGAGGCCGCAAAGACGGTGAAGAAAATCAAGATCTTGAGTGTCGCGGAGTTGCTTGCTCGCGGCATTCGCTCGATTCATGAGGAAACCTCGATCAGCGAGCTGTTCATTTGAGATTTCCGGCGTGAAGTTTCGCCGGATTTGATTCCAGGAAGGGAAAGAAGCTATGGCTCAGATCATTGTCGAAGGCGCGCCCCGCAGCACGCGGGGCAAAAACGAAGCGCGCCGCTTGCGCGTATCCGGAAAGGTTCCCGCCACGCTGTATGGCGGCAAGGGTGAAGCATTGGCGCTGGCCGTCAACACCAAGCAGGTAACCGCAATTCTCCGCTCCGAATCCGGGCACAACACCTTGTTCCAGATCGAACTCGGCGGCAAACAGGAACCGGCGATCGTGAAGGACTGGCAGGTGGATCCGGTCACCGGGAATCTCCTGCACGTGGACCTGCTCCGCATTGCCATGGACGTGCGCATGAAGGTCAAAGTGCCCGTGCACACGTTTGGGGATCCCTCGGGCGTGAAGGTCCAGGGCGGCGTCTACGAAGTTGTTTCGCGCGAAATCGAAATCGAGTGCTTGCCCGCGGACATCCCGACGGAATTCCGCGCCGACGTCAGCAACCTGGCGCTGAACCAGAGCCTGCGCGCCGGCGATCTGCCGATCGACAAAACCAAGATCAAGCTGGTCACCGATCCGCAGACGGTCATCTCGCACGTGGTCGCGCTGCGTGTCGAGGAAGAGAAGCCCGTGGAAGCGGCGGTGCCCGGGGCTGTTCCGGCCGAGCCCGAAGTCATCAAGAAGGGCAAGAAGGAAGAAGAAGGCGAAGAAGGCGAGGAAGGCGCCAAGCCGGCGGAAAAGCAGGAAAAGAAGAAGTAGTTCTTTTCTTTTCGCCACGCGCCATACGTCATGCGGCTCATTGTCGGCCTTGGCAATCCTGGCCCGGAATATCAGTGGACGCCGCATAATCTCGGTTTTCTCGCCGTGGATGAGATTGCGAATCGAGCGAACATCCGCGTGGAGCGGCCAGAGGGCAAGGCGCTGATCGGCAAGGGCCGGGTGGCCGGGGAAGAAGTGATTCTGGCCAAGCCGCTGACGTACATGAATCTCAGCGGCGTCTCGGTTCGCGACCTGCTGGAGCGCTACGAACTGGGGCCCGAGGATTTGCTGGTGATGTACGACGAGCGCGACCTGCCCTGGGGCATGATTCGCATCGGCGAACGCGGCAGCCCCGGAACGCACAACGGGGCGAAGTCGGTCACCGCGTCGGTGGGGACGCAACAATTCGCGAGGTTGCGGCTGGGTTGCGGGCCAGATCATCCGGTGGGCGACCTGGCGGAATACGTTCTTCGGCCGATGAAAAAGGCCACGCTGGAAGTGGCCGCCGGAATGGTGGTTGCGGCAGGGGATGCGGTGGAAATACTCCTGAAAGAGGGAATCGCCGCCGCGATGAACAAGTTTAACCGGCGCGTCCCGCCGGCGGAGCAGTAGACGATTTTCCCGGGCCTTGCGCCCGGAACAGGAAGAAAGAGGTCATCAATGGAAGAGCGTTTGTACGATCTGATCTTCATCGCCCGCCCGGCCACGCCGGAAGAGGAAATCAAGAAGGTCATCCACTCCCTCGAAACCGCCGTCTCCGAAAAGGGCGGCAAGATCGAGAAGACCGAGCACTGGGGCACGCGCAAGCTGGCCTACAAGGTGGCAAAGCACCGCGAAGGCATCTACATCTACCAGCAGGTGCGCACCAATCACGGTGAGCTCGTCCACGAACTCGAGCGGCGCCTTGGTGTGCAGGACGCGGTGATTAAGTATCAGACCATCCGTCTCGACGAAGAGCTGAAGCGCCAGAAGAAGCTGTCGCAGAAGCGGGAAGCCCGTGCCGCGCGCCGTCCGCGCCGCATCACGCAGCCCGCTCCGGCCGAGCAGCAGGCCTCCGGGAATTGACGTAGGGGCGGCTTTAGGCCGCCGGCTGCCTCGCGGCCGGTTTTGTAAAGGCTGGGCTTGGCCTGCCCGCATTCTGAACGAATTTCGATTTGCACTCTGGAAAGGTAGGAAGTTATGTCCGAAGAACAGAAACAAGCGCCAGCCGCTCCGGCTCCCGCTGCTGCCCCCGCCGCCCGTGAAGGCGGCGAAAGCGCGCCTGCTCCTCGCCGCGAAGGCGGCCACGCGCACGCCGGCGGTCCGCGCCGCGAAGGCGGTCCGGGTGGCGGACGCCGTGAAGGTGGTCCCGGTGGATCTGGAGGTCCCGGCGGCCGGCCTCGCGGCAAGCGCCAGTATTTCCGCAAGAAGAAAGTCTGCAAGTTCTGTGTCGAGAAGATGGACTTCATCGACTACAAGCGCGCCGACATTCTTTCGCAGTTCGTGCAGGAGCGCGGCAAGATTCTGCCCCGCCGCATGACCGGCGTCTGCGCGCGTCACCAGCGCTGGCTCGCTGTGGCCATCAAGCGCGCCCGCAACATCGCCCTGCTGCCGTTTGCGGGCAGCGCGGCGGGGGTCCAGGCTCCACGCGCCATCGATGCGCCCAAGGCCTAGCGGTAGCACAGGCTTTAGCCTGTGAGCACTTTGTCCCTGCCGCTTGTTTGGTCGGTGGGGGCACGGATAACAGCGAACAGCCAGCAGCGAGCAGGAAGCAAGGCTGGCTGCAGGGTGAAAGTGGTTCCTGCTCGCTGATATCTGATATCCGAAGTTTCCGGCGCAAGCCGCCGCATTTTGAGTATGGAACGGAGCACGCAATGCAGATCATTCTTCAAGAAGATGTCGAAAAGCTCGGCCACCGCGGCGACGTGGTCACCGTGAAGCCCGGCTACGCCCGCAATTTCCTTTTGCCCAATAGGATTGGCATCGAAGCCACGCCAGGCAATATGAAGGCTCTCGAGCGCATCCGCGCTGCGTTGGCCAAGAAGACCGCCACGGAACTCGAGGCCGCCAAAAAGCAGGCGGAACTTCTCAGCGGCGTGTCGCTGAAGTTCCACCGCAAGACCGGCGAGAACGACCAGATGTTCGGCTCCGTCACTACCGGGGACATCGCCGACGCTCTCAAGACGCAGAGCTTTGAGGTCGACAAGCGCCAAGTGCAACTCGCCGATCCCATCAAGGCCCTCGGCGAATTCCCGGTGACCATCAAGGTCTTCCGCGACGTCACCGCCGAAATCAAGGTTCTCGTCGAAAAAGAAGCGTAATTTCGTCCAGGTTTTCCTGCTATGCAAGGGCCCGCCTTCCAAGGTGGGCCTTTCTATTTCTGGTTTTCCGCAAATTTCTCAGCAACCGCTTCCACTTCTTCCCGCTTCCACTCGCCATTGGACATATTGGTGACCAGCGCGACCACGACATCGGTCTCCGGGTAGATAATCAGTTGCGAGGTTCCGCCCACCGAGCCGCCCGCGTGCTCGTAGGTGAGCATTCCCGACTTGGATTTGCGGACGAACCAGCCGATGCCATATTCGATGGGCTTGCCGGAGCTTGTGTGCTGCGGCGTGAACATCTCTTTCAGCGCCGCTTCGTTCAGCACTCCCGGCCGCAGCATTGCCGCGCCGAAGCGCACCAGATCCTCCGACGTGGATAAAAAACCGCCGCCGGCCCATTTGTAGCTGTTGTCCACGTAGGGCGCGTTCTCGAGCGTGCCGTCTTTCTCCTTTTCGTAGAAGCGCGATCGTTCTTCGACAATCCGCGAATTCTGGTCGGGTGTGGTGTGCGCCAGTCCGATCGCGTCGAAGGCATGCCTTTGCATATAGTCCAGAAACCTTTCCCCGGAAGCCGATTCGATCACCGCGCTCAACAGATTGAATCCGTAGCTCGAGTAATGAAATTCCGTTCCCGGGGCGGAGACCAGCGGATCGTTCTCGAAAATCTTCAGGCCGTCGAGCACGTTGTCGTAATGTTTTTGAATCAGAAATTCGTCGCCGTTATAGTGCCGAATGCCCGCAAGATGCCCCGCGACCATGCGCACGGTGATGGGCGAACCCTTGTCCGGAAACGACGGCACATACTTTTGCACCGGCGCATCCAGATCGACTTTCCCGGCCTCTACCAGTTCCATCAGCCCCACGGCCGTCAGCGGCTTGGAAATGCTGCCGATGCGGAATTTCGTCGTGGGCTTGGCCGGAACGCGTTCTTCCAGGTCCGCGTAGCCGAACCCTTCGGAATAAACAATCTTTCCGTCCAAGGCCACCGTCAGCGACAGTCCGGCGATCCCGCGCACCAGCCATTCCTTGGCCAGCTGATCGGCAAATTTCCTGGCATCCGCGTATCGATCATTGGCCGGTGTCTGTGCCAGCACCGCGCTCGCGCTCAAAGCAAGGCCAACGGCAAGCGCGAAATGTTTAATTGGCCGCGTGTGCAGCCTGCATTTCATCCATAACCGCGTCATCCGTCCCTCTTCCTGTCCGCCAATCTTGCGCCGCAGCATCTTCCCACACTTGAGACAGAAAGTTTTCGACATTTCCTTCACAATCCACACCTGATCCGATTGACGCGCGCGGGCAATCCGCGCAAACTTTCTCCTGCAACTCCGGCTTTGGGGTGAAACATCCGCCGGAAACTCTTTGTGCTTGCTTTTCGCTCCCCTTATTTTTACAATAGCGAAGGAAAAGCGAAATAGAGAAAGGCCTCTCTGTCCCCTATGCCCGCTGATTCCGCTCTCGAACGTCCCCTTCCGAGCAATCTCGATGCGGAGCGTTCCATCCTTGGCGCCATCCTTCTCGACAACAACGCCCTCAACACCGCCGTTGAAGCGCTAAAGGCCGAAGATTTCTTCATTCCCCAGCACCGCAATATCTTCAACCGAATGATCGCTTTGGGCGAAGCGCAACAGGCGATTGATCTCGTCACGCTTACGGAGGAATTGCACCGTCGCAGCGAACTCGAAGCCTCAGGCGGAGCGCCATATCTCGCTTCGCTCGTGGACGGCATGCCGCGTGTCACCAATGTCGAGCACTACGCGCGCATCGTTAAGGAAAAGGCCCTGCTGCGCAACCTGATCCATGCCACGCACAATATCCAGCAGCGCGCCTTCGACGGCGAGGACGGCGCGGACACCATACTCGACAACGCCGAATCCAGCATCTTCGCCATCGCCGAGGACCGCGTCAAAGTTGGCTTGATTTCCGTCAAAGACATCGTCCGCGACAATTTCGAACGCCTGGAAAAAATCTTCCGGGAAGGGAAGAGCGTCACCGGCATTTCCACTGGGTACGGCGAATTGGACAAGCTGCTCTCCGGCTTGCAGCCATCCGAACTCATCATCCTTGCCGCGCGCCCTTCGCAAGGAAAAACCGCGCTCGCATTGAACTTCGCCGAAAACATCGCCATCCGTGGCGGCCTGCCCGTCGCGCTGTTCAGCCTGGAAATGTCCAAGGAATCGCTGCTGCAGCGCCTGGTGGCCTCCGTCGCCCAGGTGGACGCGCACAAGTTCCGGTCCGGGCACCTGAGCCGCGAAGACTGGCGGCGCATGACCGAGGCCCTC
>Ga0335082_10000267_pt1 | contig 52944 bp, 57 predicted proteins | sample Lox_Sample_41_FD_206718 | JGI IMG/M metagenome (GOLD analysis project Ga0335082, IMG submission 206718) | Soil microbial communities from Loxahatchee National Wildlife Refuge, Florida, United States - Lox_Sample_4.1 | ecosystem: Environmental > Terrestrial > Soil > Wetlands | place: USA... | reverse complement strand
AGGAAACGATGAAACTTGATCGTGCCGAGCTAACACATAGCCTCTTGAGCACCAATCAACGTCCTCAAGAAGCACCATTTTGCACCGGAAAGTAGCTAGCCTTCTTCATTGGGACCTTGGCACCCTTCTTGCGCGCCTCCGAAAGACCAATGGCGATGGCCTGCTTGCGGCTGGTGACCTTGCCACCTTTGCCTCCCTTGCCGGAGCGCAGCGTACCCCGCTTCTCCCGGCGCATGGCGCTCGCCACGCTCTTACTCGCGGCCTTGCCGTGTTTCCTGTGACTGGACTTCTTCCGTGAACTCTTTCTGGCTGCCATGATCTTCCTCCTGCCTCTTAGAGGTGGGTGGCTCGCGGCAGGTTGCCGCGACAGGTTTCGTGTGGAGCAGGGCCTTGGCCCTGCAAAAAACACTTTCAAAATGATGGCGGGCTTTAACCTGCGAGGTACATCGCGAGTCGCATCCACAACCACGGTCTATTGCGGAATCAGCAGAAGCTTCCCCGTGGTCTTGCGTCCTTCCAGGTCGCGGTGAGCCTGCCGCGCCTCCTGCAAAGGGTAAACATGTTCGATGCGTAATTTGAGTTTCTTGGCCGCGATCATTTCAAACATCGCGCTGGACCGCATCTCGAGTTCGTCTCGAGTGGAGATGTAGTGATTCAGCGAGGGACGAGTAAGGAACAACGATCCTTTTTGCGTAAGAGTGATCGGATCAAACGACGGCGCGGCCCCGCTCGAGCCTCCAAACAGGACCATCATTCCGCGCGGCCGCAGAATGTTCAGTCCTTTTTCAAAGGTGGTCTTGCCCACCGAGTCATAGACCACATCCACGCCCTTGCCACCAGTGAGACGTTTGGTCTCACTTTCAAAATCGGATTGGGTATAAAAAATGATCTCGTTCGCCCCGGCCTCCCGGGCCAACCTGGCCTTTTCCTCGGTGGAAACCGTGCCGATCACACGGGCCCCGATATTGTGCGCCAGTTGCACCAGCAAGAGGCCCACTCCACCCGCTGCCGCGTGTATTAGCGCCGTGTCTCCGCGCCTCAGCGGGAAGGTAGTGTAAGCCAGATAGTGCGCAGTCATGCCTTGCAGCATCACAGCGGCAGCCTCGCGCTCGGTCACTCCCTGCGGAAGTTTCACCAGCCGTTCGGCCGGGACGGCAACGTACTCTGCGTACGAGCCCATGATTCCCGTCCATGCGACACGGTCTCCCGCTTTGACCGACTTAACTTCCGCGTCCACAGCCGAAACCACGCCCGCGCCTTCCTGTCCGATGACAAACGGCAAGGCGACCGGGTACCGGCCCTCGCGATGGTAAGTGTCAATAAAGTTCACACCCGAGGCGGCAACTTTCACCGCTGCCTCGTTGGCCTTGGGTTGCGGAACCGGAATGTCAACAAGTTCGAGCACTTCCGGCCCGCCCAACTTCTTTACCTGAATGGCTTTCATGTGATTCTCGATTGTCCAGCGTGACGAAGAATCTAACGTGGATTACTTTATCAAAACACCAGCGGCCGGGCGGTGCGATTCCCTCTCGCCAGTTGGAAATATCGTCTCTGTCCTAGAATGTGGATCACACAGAGGAGGGGAGAGCGCCATGAAGACGGTGGGAGTGATCGGAGGCATCGGGCCGGAGTCCACAATCGAATACTATCGCCACCTGATTGCAGTCTATCGCGCCCAAAGGCCCGATGGCAGTTATCCCCCCATCATCATCAACAGCATCAACCTGAAAGGGGTGGTTGATCTGTTCGAAGCCAATGACCTGATCAAGGTGACCGAACTTTTTGTGACTGAAATTCACAAGTTGGCCGGCGCCGGGGCGGAGTGCGGCCTGCTGGCGGCCAACACACCGCACATCGTGTTTAATGAAATCCAGGGCCGGTCGCCCATTCCCCTGGTCAGCATCGTGGAAGCGACCTGCGAAGCCGCCCAAGCCTTAGGATTGAAAAGGCCCGCCTTGTTGGGCACACGCTTCACCATGCAGGGCGAGTTCTATCCGAAGGTATTTTCCAGAGCGGAAATCGCGCTGGTTGTGCCCCGCCCCGACGAGCAGACCTACATTCACGAGAAGTACATGGGTGAATTGGTAAAGGGGATCATTCTGCCGGAGACGCGTCAGCGGCTGCTGGCGATCGTCGATCGCCTGAAGGGGCAGCAGAGTATCGACGGGGTGATTCTGGGAGGCACAGAGTTGCCACTGATTCTGGGTGACATCACGGACAGGGGCATTCCATTTCTCGACACCACCCGAATTCACGTGCAGGCGATCGCGAGATGGGCGTGGTCTTAGTTGAACCGCCCGTCGTGACCGCCTCAGGCGCGAATCATCGGCATTGGCTTGGATGAAGGCCACATCCCGCCGGTTCATTGCTTGCCAGTTATGGAAGTTTCGTGCAATCATTAATCTGCCGAAGATTGCTGGTTCACGCCTTCCACCGCCCGCCATTTCGGTGATTCCGGTTCAACCGGGGGACGTAGTTCAGTTGGTTAGAACGCTGCCCTGTCACGGCAGAGGTCGCGGGTTCGAGTCCCGTCGTCCCCGCCATTCTTTTCAAGCACTTGCAACCCTAGCGTCCGGCAAATCAGGGGATGTTAGGGGACGATAAGCGCCAAGCGAGAATGGTCCCATTCGAGAACGATTCCAAACAGCGCTCATTGGATTAGGTTTGTCTTCGGCAAATACCCGTCGGCAAAATAGCGTCGACCAATTTGTCCTGTGCCAAGCGTTTGGTCTTCGATGTTGCCTGCAGATATTTGTTCGTGACATGAAGGTTGCTGTGCCGCAAGTAGTCGCGGATCGTGAGCTGATGTTCGCCCATTTCCGCCAGCATGGTTCCGACCGAATGTCGAAACGTGTGCCAGCCTACACCCGTGATTCCGATCCGTCTGAATGCAGGCTGAATCTTCTTCTTTAACACCGAAGCTAGATCTAACGGCTTGCTTCCTTGCAGTCTTTCCGAAGGGAATACAAAATCTTCCGGTTGGTTGTAGAGACTTTGGGATCTCCACTCCTGCAAGGAATGCTTCAGGCTTGGATGCATTGGCAGCGCTTTGCAGACGCCTCCGTTTTGGTGCTCTTCAGGTTTCCACCGCGGCGCCAGTAATACGAGTGTTGGACGCTGATGCTCATGTTGTCGAAATCGCACGACAGCCAGCGTAGCGCCCCGAGTTCGCCCTGACGTATTCCCGACCGATCATGGGTGCGGAACTCACGTGGAATGGTACGGATTACTGGAAAGCGAAGTCAACGACGGGGGAGGAGCGGGGAAAGCTGTCAAAAAGTGTCGCGTTCGATTGTTTTCTGGGGCTTGCAAGCTGGTGGTCAAGAAGGCGTCATTCCGGGCATTCGTTTTTCGCGACCTTTCGCCCCATGTTTCGCCCGGTTGGTCGTCGTCTCAGACGTATACCTTTTGACCAGCGGCGGATCACTTGGGTTGCGATGTAATGGCTGAGCCCGACGCTACGGACGACAGCGAGGAGTCGGAAGTTTTCGCACGCCGAGTGGCATTCCCGAGCCGGGCAGGAATTCCCAATTACGGCAGGCGCGGCAGTTAGTCCCTTGCTCTGATTTCTGGGCTTACTCGCTCGCCGGGGCTACTTTCGTCGCCTGAAACGCGACAATTTTCCAGTTGCCGTTCTGTTTTACCCAAACCCGTGTGTTGCGAACGTCGCCGCTGAATGGTTTCCCGTTGATTGTCGCTTTTATGGAATTTAGCGAATTATAGATCGCTGTTTTTCCGTGGATGCGCACCGTTGCTTCGCGAATCTCAATGGATTCGTATTTAGTTACTCCGGATTTGTAATTCTCGATCTCCTGAACCTTTGTGGTCGGATTGCCGTCATTGCGGATCGCTATGTAATCATCGGCTAGGTACTTCTCCAAGAAACGGGGATCGTGTTTCAAGGTCGCCTCCATAAGCTCCGCGTGAAGCGCCTTGATCTGTTGCTCGACAGTCCCACCGCCACCCTTTGTGGTCTGTTTTCCTGCTGTTTCGGCAAATGTTGAAGTCCGTCCGTTCATTGGAATGCCTCCGCAGATGGATGATACTGCTGTTCGCCCGTAGTCGTGTAAAAGGACATCACCGCTCCGCATGAGGCGTGCAAGGTTAAGTCTGCTTCCGCCTCATGCACGACTCCCATGCCCCCACCCCCGATCTTGCTGAGGATGCGGTAATGGGAAACGGTCTGCCCCACAGGTTGAGACGGCGTAGCCACTTGGTGGGAATGGTACGGGGAAGCCCGGCGAGGGTCAATCTGAGGCCACTCCCATGGCTCGGAACCTGTATCCTGAGACTCGCCACAAGACACGGCATTCTCAAACATGGTGCCCCGATGAAGCCTGTACCGGACGCTGAGGTTCAGCGTGCCTACCGAGTTCGCATCACGCTTTTCCTGATCGGCGTTTTTCTGGTCGTTTTCCTGTTGGCCGTTTTGTACCGAGGCATATCGACTCTTAATGCATTGGATCAGGTCGAACGTGAGCGAGACGTATGGCAGCGCCCCGGAGATGGAGTTGAGGCACTCGCCCTGAAGGACGGCAACGTTGTGGTTGATCTCGGCTCTGGAGTTGGTCATTTTGCGCTGAAGCTCTCTCCTGTGGTCGGCAAGCACGGCAGTGTCGTGGCAGTGGATATTCTGAAGGAACCCTTACTGTTCTTGTCGATCAGAGCTTTCCTGCGAAATCAACGCAACCTTCATACCATTCACGGACAGCCGGACAACCCAAGGCTCCAAACGGGTTCATCAGATGCCGTGCTGATTGCGAACACGTACCATGAGTTCACCCAAGCAAAACCGATGCTCGACCACGTATTCCAATCGTTGAAATCGGGCGGGCGACTGGTCATTCTCGACCATGAGCTTCGATCCGCTCGTACGGAGTCCCGTGAAATCGGACCACAGCATCACGAAGTAGCAGCAGAGTTGGTTGAGGCTGAGACTCGACGGGCTGGTTTCGAGATCATCAGTCACCAAGATCGCTTCATAGACCGACCCAACGATGAGCACGTTTGGTGGCTCATCGTGGCCCAAAGGCCGTAGCGGTCGTTGTTCTAGGGACGGATCAAAATGGCACCGAGTCGGTTCACAGCACGATGGCGGCAACTTCGACTGCACCAAGCACAGCCCAGCACGTCGCCCTACGATGCTCCCCAGCTAACCAATATCCGCTGGCTGCACTGAAGCAAAGGACTGCAGTTGTCCATCCGCTTGCCCACGCAGCGGGCTTACTGAGCAGTTGAAGTATCTTAGGAACTTGCACTGGTTCGTCTCCTCTTTAGGCGATGACTCTCATTCTGACAGGAGTGCGAGTTTCAGTGGGTCTTTTCGGAAAGAGTAACGTCGATCTGTGAAGGACTCGTGAGTTCAGTCAATGGTGCCCGAAAATGCCGCTCTGATTCGGGGCGACAAAAGGTACATCAATAATGCTCCGGCGATGACGACACCAATCCCGCCACGCAGCCAGTCGCCCCTGAAAAGGTTGATGATGTCGCCGATGACTTGGGTCGCGATGATCGCCACGGCCAGTCTCCATCCCCACCGCCGATGACGGAACCACCCTATTCCTGATATGAGAAGTGCTGCGCTCAGCAATAGAAATAGAATCCCGACCTTGCTGCCGAGCGGAGAGAGTTGCCGATAAGCCGTTGGATTGAGCGTCCAAGCGCGATCAAGAACTGTCCCACGCCAGAGCAGCGTTGTTGCAGCAAGCCCCGCCATCGTTGCTCCGAAGAACAGGAATATACCAATCGCAACGAATCCGGGCGGTTTTGTGCCGTGGAGCAAGCCTAATTATCTTCGCCTACGGTCGATTGCGGAAATCTGTTTTTCCAACTCAGCGGACTTGGCGAGGAGTCGAGCAGCCTCTTCTATCAGGCGTTGAGCCGTCTGGCGCAGTTCCTCCACTTGACGACGGAGGCGTTCGGAATCCGAGATCGGCTCGTTCATCCGCTTATGATGCCACACTCGAAAGTTTTCGGCGCGAAGAGCTATTCGAACGAGAGTGTGGCAGCAATCCCGATTTCACTTTGTGGCCCCTACTTCGCTGACGCTACGAGAACTTCAGAAGTGACGCCCCAGCTTGTCACCTTGGTCTGGTGGTTAGGTTTCCACGCCCCGGACGAAAGATAATCCGAGAGTTCGATAGGATGGCAGCCGCCCACGATGCCCGGACGGAGCCGCCATAAGCGTTGCCAGCCCCAGCAGACTGCACGGGAGAGGGGAGATGCGCCGAACGTCATGCTCACCAAACAAAGTCTCCCTTCGGGCACAAGCAGGCGATGAGCCTCTGACAGAAGTTGATCTATGAAGTCGGGAGCCAGAAGGTCGAGGACGTAGGTCGAGACGAAGCGGTCGAAGCTGCTATCTGCCTCAGGTATGCGGGGGGAGCCGTCAGTCTGATAAACACGTGCACGTCCTGACCACGACTTCAGACGCGACAACGCAAGCGAAACCATTGTGCTGCTGATGTCAACCCCGACGTAGCGGGCGTCAGCGGGCAGACTGTGTTGCAAGAGACCTGCGGCAAATGCCCCCGTGCCACAGCCGAATTCGAAGACGGAATGCACGGAGCCGAAACCAGCATGTGCGATCAGTTGGCTGGTAGCGGGATTCTCGTAAAAGCGTTGCCAATCCTGCCCAGAGCCAAGGCGGTCATAGAAACGCTTCGCTTTTTCCGGCCCAAGGTAGCGACTGGATGGCTCGCGAACGCTCACACGCGAATCTTAGCAGTGCCAGCTTGAGGCAGGCTTTCGCTCAGGCACTCGACTTAACAAACTGGTTGTAGAGCCAAGCGAATACCGCACCAGCGATAAGCCCGTCAACGAATCCGTAGAGAGTCCCGACGATGACCTCAGCAATGCTGCGGGTTGCATGGTAGCCGGGGTACGCGGACGCCATCGTCTGGAGGAATAGCTGACCATAATTAGCCCAGATCAAGTTGGCAAGACCCATTCCCAGCATCGCCAATCCCCATAGGATTCCCGACGCCAAAGCCAGACCTTTTATGCTCAATTTCATGGCTTGCTCCTCTTCGTAAATTCTACGACTTCAGCCGCGCCAAATCCTTTTTGACCGTGCCATGCCCGCCAGCCATGCGGACGGACAGGCAATCCTGCCTCGCGCATACAATGACCGCATGAAAGACCTCAAGGATCGAGTTGCTCTCGTAACTGGCGGCAGTCGAGGAATCGGAGCCGCAGTCGCCATTGCGTTAGCTAACGCGGGCGCTGATATCGCAGTGAACTACCGTGAGCGAGCCGACGCCGCAAATGCGGTCCGTGGCGAAATCGCCGAGATGGGGCGGAAGGCAATCGCGGTTCAGGCTGACGTGTCCGTCGCCGCCGACGTGAAGCGCATGGTCGCGGAAGCCGAGGCGCACATCGGAGGCATCGACATTCTCGTCAACAACGCAGCCATCGCCCACCCGCGCAAATTGGAAGAGATCACGGAAGCGGAATGGGACGAAGTTCTCACCGTCAATCAAGTCTGTATTCTTGGTGACACAGGCGGTGATCGGCGGGATGCGGCGAAGAAAATGGGGGCGCATCATCAATTTGTCCTCGGTCGCCGCACAGACAGGCGGGGCTGTAGGGGCGCACTACGCCGCGTCCAAGGCGGGAATCATCGGGCTGACCCACTCATGCGCCTCGGCTTTCGTCAAAGACGGGATTACGGCAAACGCTATCGCTCCTGCGCTGATTGAGACCGACATGGTAACCAGCAACCCGAACGCGAGTCCGGCTCTGATTCCCATGGGGCACTTCGGGTCAGTGGCCGATGTCGCGTCGGTGGCTGTGATGCTGGCGATGAACGACTACATGACCGGGCAGACCATCTCGGTCAATGGCGGCTGGTATATGAGCTAGTTCGCCGAAGGGTCGCCGTTCCGTTTGACCCTTGCCGTGCTTGTGTTAGATATTGTGACGCATGGACGTTGAACGCATCATTGACGACATCGAGCAGCTTCAGGAGATGTTCGAAGCGCCGGACACCAGACCGCTAAGCCCAAGCGACATCTCGGCTGCGAATCGAAGGCACGACGAGATGCTCGCGCATAGCCCGTGGTTCCGGTTGTGGCGGCGGTATGGCGTCTGTTGCCGAGGTGAACCCCCGACACTCCGGCTGGGCGAACAGACTTAACACCGCAGCAGGGTTCAAATCGGTATCATCAGTCATGCAATTCGTTTGGGGTTCACATGCAGAAGACCAAAGTGCAAGAACTCTGTACCGCGTTCACGAACGAAACTGACCCCAAGAAACTCGTAGCTCTAATCAAGGAACTCCGCAGCCTACTGGCAGATCAGCAAGCCAAGCTCGAAGCCAAAATAGCGACTCAGCGCAAACCTTAGCTAATTTTCAATATCAGATGGAATATCTCTACGGGGTTAACTTCGCTACCCTGCGTCTTGAATCAGGCGACACGGGGAAAGCGATGATTTTTCCATTACGAGGGCGTCCTGCGGGGGAAGACGCGTTCCAGTGCTTCGCCCTGTACAATTCTCGAAGCTCCCGAACTAATTTTATTGTGCCTTTTGTGAGCGCGATCTGTCCTTTGCCAGTTGTCGCCCAGCTTTCGCAAAATCCGGGACGGATGAGTCTTTGCGTGCGAGACTGTTCAGAACGTATTAAGAAACGAGCGAGGGCAGCCCCGCTCTCACTCTAACGTCGCACAAGTCCTATTGATCCAATCTAGCTCTTCAATTCGACTTGAATGACTTCGAAGGATTTCTTGCTCGTATTTTCTGGCAGGTGAGTAAAGGCATCCATGTGTTGCACCGAGCCAGCCTTCGCCTTGATGTCCTCACTCTTCCCGTCCGGGTAGGTGAACTTGGCGTGCGCGTCCGTCAGGAACACAGCAATAGATTCCGGATGGCTGTGCATCACCGATTTCTCACCCGCCTTGTACTTGATCCGAACTACTCGGACTCGATCATTTTCAAACTCAACGGTGTAATGCTTGGAATCGACTTTCACGGGGTCTTCGCCGCTTGGTTGAGGCGTTCTTGCGGTTGCCATCGTTCCCTCCTTGGACTTCGTGAGATGGGCACAAGTCTAGTCCCCGGATACCTGAAAGTACACCCTGCGCCTCACGCCGGATGAACACTTATACTGTGGGCGGGTTACCACGCGCTCAATGAGGACAGGAGGCATCATGAAGACCACATTTAGTGTGCTCGTCGCCATTGCCCTGTTGCTGGTTGCGCTACCCGCAGTCGCACAACAGCAGCCATCGCCAGCGAAGACCATTCCCGACTCAATCAACTACATGTGGAAGATGGTCGAGAGCGACTTTACTTCACTTGCCGAGGCGATGCCCGAAGGCAAATGGAACTTCAAGCCAACGCAAGGGGCATTCACTGATGTGCGCACTTTCGGCGAACAGGTGACGCACGTAGCCTGTGCCAACGAAGCATGGGCTAAGAAATTGCGTGGCGAGAAGCCGCCCGATCATTGCGACACTGGCGGTCCTAATCCAGCAAAGACGAAAGCTGAAATTCTCGCTTACCTGCACGAAACATTCGTCATGATGGAGGGCGAGATCGCCAAAAGCAAACTAGATAATCTAATGGCTCCCATGAAAGGCGCATACGCGGGAGACAATCGGCTTGAGGTGCTGAACTCGGCGTTGTGGCACATCTCCGATCACTACGGACAACTGGTTGAGTATGTCCGCATGAACGGCATTGTTCCGCCAGCGAGCCGCTAGGTTGGTAGGAGGAGCAGGTCATGCCCAGAGAAGCAAGGCTGTTTACGTCAAGCGCAGGTTCCGCTGTTCGTGGCTACCTGAAGTACCGTGCAAATATCCCGCCGCGCTGGATAAAGAATGCGCGGGGTTCGCGGAAGCGGATCGAGCCGGAGATTGCCGAGGGCTTTCGTTCGCTCAAGCGGTTGCGGATCAGCAGACCGAGGGCGCGAGTCGCAATTCGGAACGCACAGAGGGAATTGCGCTCGACCTTGGATCGCTGGGAGACAGCCTACCGCAAAGAGAACTTTTATCGGGGAATACGAATCCTCTTGGAGTTGCAGCGCGAAGGCTCTTCCACTTTGTAGGTTCTGTTACCTGTCCACTCACTGAGGCACGAATGGCAGCGTCGGTCGGAGACGGCTGGGGATCACAATGATGGAATCGCGACTGGTAGACTCTCCAGACCCCGCAGCACCAGCCCTCGTTTCCAGCGTAGTGCGTTGGATGGAATGGCAAGCTTGAGGCTCGGAATCCTTCTAAGCAGAGTTGCAATGGCAATTTGACCTTCTAACCGAGCGAGCGCTGCGCCAAGGCAATAGTGAATCCCAAATCCAAACGCCACGTGCGGGTTCGGTTCCCGTCGAAGGTCGAGCCTGTCGGCGTCCTTGAACTTACCCTCGTCACGGTTGGCAGACGCGAGCACCGCCAAAACCATCTCTCCGCGAGGGATCATAACCCCTGCGACCGACGTATCCATCCGAACATACCGTTCCGTAGCGGTTTCGAGCGGTCCGTTGTAGCGCAGCAACTCCTCGACCGCAGTCTTAATCAGCGCAGGATTCTCTCTTAACCTGTTCATCTGGTCTGGATTCTCCAGCAGCGAGAGCGTGCCGTTGCCGATCAGATTTACCGTGGTTTCATGACCTGCCACGAGAAGCAGAAAGATCATCGCGACTAGCTCATCTTCGCTCAACTGGTCGCCTGCTTCTTCCGTCTGCACGAGAGCAGTGACTAGGTCGTCCTTGGGGTTTTCTCGCTTAGCCTTCACCAGACTTCGAATGTAGCGAAGGAACGCGATTGCGTGCGGAAGTGCAAACACTATTCCCCAGCGCGATGAAGTGGACGAGATGGCTGTGCTCGACCAACGGTGAAACTTGTGCCGATCCTCAGCAGGAACGCCCAACATCTCGGCGATGATCGTTGTCGGGATCGGAACGGCGTAGTCGCGAATCAAATCCATCCTTCCTTTGGGTTGCGTTTCGGTTACCAACTTCTCCGCGAGGCTTTGAATGCGTTCCCGCAGACTTTCGATCAGACGCGCTGTGAAGACCTTCTGCACCAGACTGCGCAACCTCGTATGGTCGGGTACATCCACGTCGAGCATGTTTCGCAGTAGCGGCTTGAACATCCCCGGCAGCCAAGGCGGTGTCCGCGCATTGATCTTGTCTTTGCCGAAGCGATCATCTTTCAGCAGCGCGAGAACATCGTCATACCGGGTCACCAGCCATACGTCCCGACTGTCAGGCAGCTTGGTTCGATACACGGGTGCTTCGGAACGGAGTTGGGCATAAAAAGGAAAGGGGTTGGCTTTGAATTCCGAACTGGCAATGTTTACTCGGGCGATGGGAGCCATGGACAGATCAAGTCTAACGAAGGGCGCGAATGCCGCAAACTACCGACATCGTTTCCGAGAGGCGATCCGGGAAGAACGGTGGATGCGACCTTCACTGGTGCAGAACCTATAGATTCCTCACCACCGTGCCTCGGCTGAACTCGACTGCATAACGTGAACGGAATCAACAACGCCGGGTAACGGCAGCACAGACCCCTTGTCACCAGCCCGTGATCTATCAACCAGCTTGCAAACCAAACTGTGGGAAATGCCCCATTTCCTAGCGACGGCGGTCAACGTCATTCCGCCGACTCGGTCGCGCACTATGGCTGCCCGATCTAGGTTCATCGGAGCACGTCCGATTCGCACCCCGTCGAGCTTTGCCCTTCGCATGCCCGCTAACACACGTTCGCGGATCAAGTCCGACTCCAGTTCGGCAATCGAGCCAATCAGCGTTAGAAAGAGCCGTCCCATCGGCCCGCTGGTATCCACATTTTCTCGCCGTGAGATGAAAACGATTCCGAGACTGTCGAACTCGTCCATCACTTGAAGAAAGTGCTTTACACTTCGTGCGACTCGGTCGAACGCGGCAACGAGCACCACTGAGAATTTCTTCTGCCGTGCATCCGCGATGAGCGCGTCGAGACCGGGGCGTCTCGCTCTCTTCCCTGAGACTCCGCTGTCTCGATACTCCTGCACGACATCCAAGCCACGCTGCGCAGCAAGCTCGCGCAGGTCATAAAGCTGGGACTCGACGTGCTGGTCGGCGGTGCTAACGCGGACGTAAATGGCTGCCTTGGAGCGACCCGACTGCATTCTGTCCATAGGACATATTATCGAGATACTTGCTCCGGATACCGGAGACCGAGAACCCGCCGAACTGTCCGTCGAAGAAGTGCCGCTCGACCCTGTGGGACAAAGGCGGCGTTGACGGCAGGACGCGGGAGTCGCGGATCAAGGCGGGACGTAGCCGTTCGACGGCGGTGAGGAAGGCTCAGTGAGTGCGTCATCACGAATTCTCTTGAGTAGGGCACAGAGCCACAATGGGGTCTCTAATCTCTAGCAAACTCCGGCTTCATCCTGTCATACTAGAGCGCGGCGAACGTCTTGACGGAGATTCCTACGACTAGAACAGAAGGGAGGAGGACTTTTCAGCGCTAAAACATAAGTTTCAGTGCCAGTTGCACGACACGAGGATTGACGGCGGTGCTACTGATTACACCGAATGTAGGCGATGAGAAGTTGCTATCGGGATTACTGAACTGCGGATGGTTGAGCGCATTGAAGAATTCCGTTCGGAGTTCCAAAATGCTGTTTTCTTTGAGCCAGTTGACTCCAACAGCTTTCGTAATTGCGAAGTCGAGATTTGCCTGTCCCGGACCGTTCACCATGCCCGTCGCGCTGTTCCCAAAATCAGTTCCCACACCATCAGAACCGATTACGAGCGGAGTTGTAAAACAGGACTGGTTGAAGTAACTGTTGAGTTTGGACTGCAAAGACCCACCGTGCACGAATTGACTCTCGGAGCATTTTCCGCTTAGCTGTGCGCGATCTTCGCTGATGCCAAAAATGTTAGCGGAGTTCGTGTTGGCAACCGTTAAAGCACTGCCGGACTGTATGGTTGCGACCGCCGCGACCAACCAGCCGCCCAATAAGACGTGTTGCAGCCCATAACTCGGTTCCGGTATTGACCACGTCATGCTGAAGACAAACCGATGAGTACGGCCAAAACTGGCTCGTCCCCAGCGCTGCCGAGGCGAGTTTTGGTCACCCAGTGTCAGTGCAGTGCCCGCTGACGTTGAATTGACGTCGGCACCATCGGTGTCGAGCGTCTTGGAAAAGGTGTAAGAAGCAAGGAATTGAAGCCCGTTTCCCAACCCCTTAGTCAAGCTGGCTTCCAGTCCGTTGTACCAAGAATTTCCTTCGGACTCGACCTCCACAAGGGAATCGGGAGGGATGCCGAGAATCGGTACTCGCGACCCAAGATTAGCCAGTGTGTTCGTCGTTATACCTCTGATGGGATTGCTAACCGAGGCTGAGAACGCTTGATTAAGTGACCGCTCGCGTAGCAGGTGCGTCCCGCGAGTACCCACATATCCGATTTCCAAAAGCCAGCCCTCATGTGGCTCGGCTTGAACATTGAAAGAACACTGCTGGATGATAGCTGTCCGAATACTTGGCGAGACGGAATGAACAGTTGTGATGCTGGTTGGAGAATACGCAGGAAAAAGAGGGAAATCTCCGGGCGTGGGAAATGGTTGCGGAAATGGGGTCTGAAATGAGGCGTCGGAGTTCGCAGTTCCGGCATTCAAGCGAAACAGTGAAAATGGCGCACCAAGCACGTTTTGGTAAAACGCTTGCCCTGTGGGTCGGGAGTAGTACGTTCCGTACCCACCTCTGAGTGCCACTTTATTCGGTAATAGTTGCCAAGCGAACCCCACTCGCGGAGCGAGAGTGTTTTGTCCTGCTCCGCTATTACCGAACGTATTGCTCGCCCGCACTACCCCCGGCGGCAGCACGCCATGGAAATTCGAAGCCACGATGTACCCTGCAACGCTGCCGGATGCCGGAGGATTGGGATCAGCCTTTCCGACATCAAAACTCGCGTTCCTTCCTAACTGGTCTCCAAACTGACCCAAGTGTTCATAGCGGAATCCTAGATTCAAAGTGAATGATTTGCGAAGACGATAATCGTCCTGTAAATATGCCGCACCTTCCCAAACCCGGAATTCACGATTTGTTAACCCAAAGTCGTCGAATGAAGCAAATACGTTACTGAACGGCGTGCCATTGGTAGTCGCATTCTGTCCAAGCAGAAAGTCCGACCAACTGAGAAACTGCACAAATGATCCGAGACCCTGAAGGTTCACATTGTCTTGCAGCCGAGTGAGAGAACCTCCGAATCGAAAGGTGTTTGTGTGGTGAACCAAGCCAACGTCATCGCCGAGGACGTAACTATTTTGGGCGAATACACGCGGAAACCCCGATGCAACGCTGAGTGAGCCAAGGATTCTCAAACTTGGGAGTTCGTTGTTGCGGCTCATTTCGCCTTCAGTAACACCAACATCCGACCACTTGAAGGGCGATACTGCTTGAGTGGCGGTGGTTGTGCGAACATACCCGACTCGTGCTGCATTGAGGACGCCATTGTGGAAGATATAAGTGTGTGCTAGTGAAAAAACTCTAAATCCAGAATCATTCGGACTGGGGAAGCCGGGAATGTTTCCAGTTGGATTGAGACCATTGCCGGGGAATGTGACGTTCTCATCATCATCCGCGAGGAAGAAACGAACTAACAATTTGCTATTCGTTTTTGGCATGTACTCGAGATTCGTGAGGAACTGGTTTTCGCTGAAGTGGCAGGGTTCGGAGAAAACAGCGAATCCTTGTTGAGGCAGCGGCTTCGTCGGATCAACACTCTGTGGGTTCGGAATGAGGAATGTGCCGTCAGGCAGTTTCAAGTTCAAAAGACTCAGCGCTGCCGGATTTATATTGGAGCCGTCCGGGTTGATCGCTGTGCCTCCGTGCACACCAGTCGTGTTGCCGAACATGCTCCCAAGTTCAGCGGGTGTACGGTCACTAGTCAGCGGTGGTTCCGTGAGGCTTGCCGTACAGGCAGTCCTCGATTGACCCGCTGCGATTCCGTTAACCTGTCGAGTCCCTTGATACGAAGCAAAGAAGAGCAGTTTGTCCCTTGTAATTGGTCCGCCTACTCCAAAACCAAACTGATTCTGCTTCAAAGGTGGGCGCGGCTGGCTGGTACGGTTCAAAAAAAAGTCGTTCGCATTGAGAGCCTCGTTCCGGAAAAATTCAAATGCTGTAGCATGAAAATCATTGCTTCCACTCCTCGTGATCACACTGACGTTGCCGCCGCCATAGCGCCCGTAAGCGGCATCGTAAAGTGCTGTTTGAAACTTGAACTCTTCGATGCTGTCGGGGTTCGGGATCGGAATCCCCCCGCTGCCGCCTGCACTTCCCTGAACATCGCTGACACTAATTCCGTCGATCAGGAAATTGTTGTCGTATGATCGCGCTCCATGTACGTAAATGCCATCGTTCGATTTCGCAATCTGCGCTAGAGCGGTTCCTCCCAAGCCAAGCTCTCCAGCATTGGACACCCCCGCTGAGATTCCGGGTGAGAGGCTCGCGATTTGGGAGAAGTTTCTCGTGACGAGCGGCAAACTGGAGACAGCGGCTTGCGTCACAACTCTTCCTAATGTGGAACTCTCGGTTTGCACTTTGGTCGTCGTGGACGATACCTCAACATTGTGAAAAACAGTCTCAATCTGGAGTTGGATTGAGAGCCTGACTGTTTCGGTGACTTGGATGCTTACCGTTACCTTACTGAGAAGACTAGCGCCTGCGTTCGAGACATACACATCGTAGCTGCCGGGGGACAGAAGAAGAAACCCGAACTCCCCCGCAGTGTCAGAGGTCGCAAACCGAGTTTCACTCGTACTCTGCTTGACAACGCGTATGATTGCAGCTTCCACCCTTGCGCCGGATGGGTCAGTGACCTCTCCTATCAGGGCACCCGTGGAACCAGTCTGCGCGTTCACCCAGCCGCACAGGACAACAGCAAACGCAGCAAGTTTGTGCAATGCACAACAGGGCGCTCGCAGCTTACAAATGATAGACATTTGCGCTAACCCCGGGTTGAATACCGGGGCTGGGTTGATGCTAAATGCTAAGCCATGCCTGCACAAAGGTGCAGGAACCTATATCCAAATTCACGAAAAGTGCACCTGTCAAAAATGACAGTTCTTGCTCGATGGAGGATGGCGAACTGACCAGAAGTCTCTTGTGGAAAGAGTATTATGTGGCTTCGACGATTTGCAGCAAAATTTAGGTTGGCAGTCGATGCGCAGAATCCATTGTGGTCGAAGCCTTTCCGTCGCACGTGCTGTGGTTCCAGTAGCTTGCTCTAGCCGTTCAGCAAGACCATTTGGAATCGAGGGGGATGGCTTCCTAATCGTTAAGGTATTCATTTTCATACTGTTTTGTTTCAGCTTCCATGTATGCTTGGTTCAAACCAGTACAGCCCAGACCAAGCCGATCCGTCGAGTTCTTATCTTCTATGAACTAGGACTTTCTTCTCCCGCCGTCACTGCGCTCGATCAGCAGATTCGCAGCGCTTTGGAGAATTCTCCCTTTCAGATCGAGTTGTATCGCGAGTATTTGGAAACGACCTTGTTTCCCGATCCAGCAACCCAGCAGGAATTTCGGGAATGGGACATTCACAAATACCGAGATCGCAAACCAGACTTGATCATCGCCCTTGGTCGCTCTCCCCTGAAGTTCATGGTTGACGTCCATGCAAAGGCTTTCACGGATGTACCGATGGTGTTTGGAGGTACGGACGAAGCTCTGGCTGGATACCCAAAGCTGGATTCTGACTTTACGGGGGTATGGGAAAGGTTTGATGCCGATAAAACTCTGGAAACAGCATTGCGGCTTCAGCCGGGAACACAACAACTGTTCGTGGTCGGAGGGAGGTCGGACTTCGATATACATCTGGAGGCTTTGGTCAGCGAGAAATTACGTCCATACGAGAATCGGCTCACGATCAGTTATCTGACTGATCTTGACATGCCTCATCTGCTTCAGCGATTGCAACACTTGCCAGAACATTCACTGATTCTTTACACCCATATTGGGGAAGACAAGGCTGGAACCCACTTTGTTGGAGCATCCCAAGTTGATCCGATTCTGGCACGGATTGCGAATGCTCCCATTTTCAGCGCTTCCGATGTCGATTTGGGGCACGGGGAAGTTGGCGGCGATCTCGTCAATTTTAACGATGAAGGACAGGTTATTGGCAGTTTTGCAGTCAGGATTCTCAATGGTGAAAAGCCAAGAGACATTCCGATTGTCCAAGGCACAAACCGGTACGAGTTTGATTGGCGTGCACTACGTCGGTGGGGATTCAAGGAGCGCAATCTGCCTCCCGGCAGCCTCGTTCTGAATCGGCAGCCAAGCGCTTGGGATTTGTACAAGTGGTACATTATCGGCGCTGTTTCCCTGATTGCCTTGGAAGCCGCGCTCATTTTGGGTCTTCTCTGGCAGCGTCGAAGAAGGAGAAGTGCTGAAACAGAGCTATCTATTACAAACGACCGTCTTCGAATGGCAATTGAATCGGGAAGATTCGTGGGATGGGATACGGACATACGGACCGGACAGAATTACTGGTTCGGTGATCTGGAAAAGATGTTCGGTATCCCTTCCGTTAGCTACTCTACAGAGGAGGGCGAATTCCTCCGTCGCGTGCACCCAGATGACCGCGAACTTGTCCGCCGTGCTATTGACAGCGCGAGAGAGAGCAGGAGGCCCTACACTGCCGAATTTCGCATTCCGCTCGACAACGGAACCGTTTGTTGGGTGATGGCAAGCGGGAAGTTCTACTACGCGAGCAACGGAGTTGCAGAGCGGATGCTGGGACTAGCCATCGACATCACTGACCGTCATCGAGTCGAACAACTAACGCGTGAAAGCGAAGAACGATTCCGGTTGGTCGCCAACACTGCACCAGTAATGATCTGGATGTCCGGCACGGACAAGTTATGTACTTATTTTAACGAGCCTTGGTTGGATTTCACTGGACGGTCAATAGCTCAGGAACTCGGTAACGGCTGGACGGTTGGTGTTCACCCTGATGATTTTAAGACATGCATAGACACGTACGCGGAATCATTCAATCGGCGCGAGCAATTCAAGATGGAGTACCGCTTGCGACGGCATGATGGAGAGTACAGGTGGATAGTTGATATAGGCGTTCCAAGGTTCAACCCAGATGGTTCTTTCGCGGGCTACATTGGCTCTTGCATCGACGTCACGGAACAACGGCTTGCACACGAGGCTATGTCGGGGATGACTCGGAAGCTCATCGAGGCGCAGGAGCAGGAACGCGCTCGGATCGCGAGAGAGCTTCACGATGACATCAACCAACAGCTTGCTATGTTGGCAGTCGAACTCGAACAACTCAAAGAAAATCCATCTGAAGTTGAGAGCCGTGCGGAAGAACTACGGAAACAGACGAGTGAAATTTCAAACGGCGTTCAAGCCTTGTCGCACGATCTGCACTCCTCACAACTGGAATATCTGGGTGTTGTTGCGGGAATGAAAAGCTGGTGCAAGGAATTTGCCGGGCGGCAGAAAATGGAGATTGACTGTAGACACGATGTGCGCAGCACTTTGCCGCCCGACATCGGGCTTTGTCTTTTTAGAGTTCTACAAGAAGCTCTGCACAACGCTGTCAAGCACAGTGGGGTGAATCGGATTGAAGTGCAACTCCACGAAGAGTCAGGTGAGATTCATCTGATCGTCAGCGATTCAGGCAGAGGCTTTGACATGGAAGCAATAAAGCAGGGTAGAGGTCTGGGTCTCATCAGCATGCGCGAGCGAGTTCGGCTGGTCAACGGAACGATTGAAATTGAGTCGAAGCCGTTGGGTGGAACGACCATCCATGCCCGCGTGCCTTTTGGGTCGGAACACGGTTCTCTACGGGCTACGGGATGATCGACTCGAACTGAAGGAATGGTCTCGTTCGATGTCCCTGACTGTCTGCTAGTCCGTTCAGCGGGAATAAACGGCTGAATGCTCTGCACAGATTCGTTCGAAGACGCGGCTGTCCATCCCGCCTTGAACGCTACTCAGAGAATATCCGCATAGTATGTCCACGTCGTATGTCTTGACTAGCTGGTTGCCGAGTTTTTCGACCTGAATCGCTGCCTCCGCGTTACGTTGTGCCCACAGGAGATGGCACATTTCTCCGAAGATTGCCACGCGGGCCTGTTCTCCCTGCGCAGCCTTTGCCGCTGTCCCAATGAGATCACCCAACAGTTTCAAAAATAGAACTGAATCCGGCATGCCTCGGAGCATGAATGTCGGGAGCGCGTCAGCAGCATCCAACGCGGTATATCTGCCCTGCTCAATCGCAGCACCGACATCCAAGCCGTATGCCTGCAATCGTGGAAGAAGACTGTCCCGGTGTGACTCGGTCGCGACAACGATAGCTGCGTTCCCGGCTTTGAGAGCAGCCCCGATGAACCGCGTAAGGTCATCTAGGACAAATCGATCATGAGAATAAAACCCTGCCTCGTGGCGGGCGATCCACACGTTCTGTGGTGGGAACGGCAGGACGACCCCACGAGTGGAATCGGCAGTGTCCTCATCGTTAGGGTGGGCGAGATCGTTACCAGACAAGCTGGCACTGACAAACGGCTTACCCCCAAGGACGGCGTTTACAGCAGGCAATAGTTCACCTACGGCATCCGACTTGACGACATAGCCTCCCGCGCCCGTGCGCAAAGCTTCTTCTGCGATATCCCAAGACCGATTTTCGCTTACGAAGAGGATTCTGGACTTGGGGGAAAGTTCTCGGATTCGGCGTGCGGCTTCGATTCCGTTCAGGGTCGGAAGTCCGATGTCCAGCAAGATTAGGTCTGGTTGTAGATGCTGGGCTTTCTGAACCGCTTCCAATCCGTCCACTGCTTCGCCGATCACCTGCAATCTCGGCTGCTTCTGGAGCGTCGTTAAGACGAAACGACGCCAAGGCTCGTAATCATCTACTACAAGAATCCGGGTGATTGATCCTTCCAAGGCAGCCCCCCTCGCAGTTCAGCCCCCGGTCTCCGAGGAAAGTTGCTGAACAGGCTGTTGTCGGTCTCGCAAGGAACCGTCGCCGTGAGGCTCTACGGATTGGGGGCGGAAGGATGCGAAGAAAACGATTTAACTGCGCCGACGCTCCGAAATTCTACCAGAGAACTCTTGTTTGGCTAGAGACCTCATGACCATCTTTCCTGCAATGAAGGGGCGGTAGCAGGAGAGGCGGGTGCCTCTCCAAGAGCCGTCCTTGCACAGGGAGGCAGAGGGAGGTCATGAATCGAGATTGGGCTGCCTCTGCCTCGTCTAGCCTGCGGGCTAACCGCTCCTGATGGGGAAGGGATGCTCTTTCCGATCAGGTATTTTTGTACATCACTTTCCTGATTGCGATGCAATGTTCACTGAAATTCTTCGCAGGGCGATACCTCAGAGATATCGTTCAGCTGTCTCTCCTTGCTTCCTGCTTAGTGCTCTTGGGCAACGACAGGCCAATCGCCCGGTTGCAAGAATGAAGGGTTATGAAGAACGAGAAACTCAAGTCTACGACTGTTCGCTTTACGGACTCAGACCTGTATCTCATTGACTGCCTCCAACAAAAGCTCGGACTTGGTATGATTCACATCATTCGACTGGCCATTAGGCGCTTGGCCGAAAGCGAGAATTTACTGCTTTCCCCGTCCACCCCTAAGAAGCGTTAGGAACGTGCAAGGTGTGCCAACACCAATCCGGAATTCGAGTGGATTGACCGCATCTTCGCGGTGACGGACATTAGACCACTCAGCGCCAGCGACATCCCTGCTGCCAATCGAAGGCACGACGAGATGCTCGTGCAGAGCCCTTGGTTCCGGTTGTGGCAGCATTTTGGCGTCTGCTGCCGACCTGAGACTGCCGAATTCCGATTAGGCGAAGCTGAAGGATAATCCGAAGAACTTAGGGCAGCAGGACGGTTCGCCCCGTCCGGGCTGCATTTGGCTGCTCATCTTTTCTTCGTGGGCGCGGAGGCGGCGTGACACGAATTCCTCAGCTAATCGTTTTCATTCTGAGGCTGCAAGCCCATGTCGTATCGCCGCTTCAAGCGTATCGAGGTTTATGTCCGCTAGAGCTTTAAACCGAATGCAATATCCGGTCACGCTCGCCCTGCCTATTTTGTTTCCATACGCTTTGGCTAAGTACTCCTTATCTTTGAGACCAAGAATATAGACAGAGATTCCAGTCTTGTTTCCGCTCACGCCAATCTGAAAAGACTCTCTGCTTTTTCCATTGGCATACTTTATTGTGTGAAATCCATATCCAATCGTAGGGTTGGAAACGATATGATCTTCGCTGTCTTTGCCATCGAAGAACCATAGTTTGCATTCTGGTAACACTCGGAGTGTGAGCCGATGCAACTCTTGCATGTCGCTGCGTTTTGGCTCCGGTTGGCTGGCAATATACTTCTTGATTTGTTCTTGTACATTCATCTCTTCCGCTCCCGACCGGGTCAATTTTAGGCGAAAAGCCGATTCGGCGTGTCGGCAATCGCCACAGGTCGCGAGCATTCCTCGTCGTCGTTCGCGACGTGGTTGATCCGAGTGCTGATGGGATAACACCGCATCAGCCGAGCATCGTAGGGTTTCAACAGTTCGGACGCCGCAGCCACATTCTGCATTCCCGGATCAAGCCACAGATCGTAAGAATCAGGTTCGAGGATCACGGGCGTTCGGTCATGCACGGCTGAGGTTACAGCATTAGGAGTCGTGGTAAAAATCGAGCAGGTTCTTATCCAATTTCCGGTCGAGTCCTTCCACCCATCCCACAGTCCGGCGAACGCAAACAACTCGCCGTCGTGGACCTCGAAGCAAAATGGCTGCTTGGATGTGCCTGCCTTTTTCCAATCGTAAAAGCCGTCAGCAGGGATTAGGCACCTACGGAACTTCAGCGGATCGCGAAAGGCAGGCTTCGTGGCGGCTGTCTCTGACTTCGCGTTGATCGTGTTCGTCGCGATAGAAGGCGTCTTTGCCCAATTTGGAATAAGACCCCACCGCATCATCGAGATTTGACGGATTGATTCCTTCGGATGCTGGCGAATGACTGGGACTGGCTGCGTTGGGGCGATGTTGTATCTAGGCGACCAATCGTCCTGCCAATCGGCAGTCTCGAAGTATTCCTCGATGACCTGCTTTCGCCGCGACAATCGGTAGCGTCCGCACATGGGCAAAGATTATGACAGAAGGGCGGCCCTTGCGTGGATTCACTAAAATCCTCTTTATGAAAGCAGAAGTTCACAACATTCGAACAGCCCGCGAGGAATTAACCAAAGTTCGTTCAGAACTGCTCGCACTTGAGCAACGGTTTCAGACGGTACAGACGACACTCCGGGAGGCGATAGAGGCACTACCTCTTGAGGAGCAACTGCCAGCTTATCCCTCACGAGCTGCTCCAATGCCTCCACTTCGTTCGAAGGGTCAGCCTCTGAAGGTCGGTGCGGAGCTTGCGGCAAAGGTTCAGCAGGCCCTGCGACTTGAGACGAAAAAGGAAGCCGAGATTGCCGTGGGAGCCGTAATTGCTGCTTTGGAGGAGACTCTGCTGAATAACCTCGGCACTGAAGGCTTCTCGTTAAAGCTCGGCGGGTTCGGAAAGTTCAAGGTACGGCATCTCAAGCCTGTAGAAAAGCGAGTCGGATTCTCCGGCGAGACCGTGATGACCAAGGGGTGAAGGAAGGTGAAGTTCGTGCCACTCGGGATGCTTCGGGCGAATGAGACCTTCGGATGACGGCACCGGAGGGAGATGGTGACCGGGGGGCGTAAGCTTATCCAGCCGCTCGTCGAGAGTTCCAGTTGCTAAAGCTACGCATGAGGTAGCGCAGAGGTATCGAACCCGGTTTTTGTCCCAATTTGTCCCAAAATTTCTTCCAAAATGAACTTGAATTTCACCAGTTTTTGTGCAAAAAAGGATGGCTCGAAAAATCGGGGTGTTTGCTGCTCCGGCTAAGTTGAAGGTGGAAAAGCATTAAGAATTCCCCATTTTTACGGGCAAAATTCAATGGGTCACAACTTCGATTCCCGACATCGCCCCCATGGCCGTCATCGAGACGGAAGAGAAACCGCGCAGGATCAGCAACGGCTCCGACGAGCCATTGAAGCCGAAGTCTGTACTCACCCCGGAAACATTGCGTGTCGCAGCGTCGAGCGTGAGTACTTTCTGGTCCTGAAGCACCGCGCGCGGAACCACCTCAACCGACTGCGGTGTCAGCAGTATGGGCAGGTTGATCTTGCTGGTGGTTGAGCTTTCCTGGACTTCATACTCAGCATCGCGCGCGCTCGCCGAGACGGATACCGACGAAGTAGCTTTTCGGATTTCAAGCGATAACGTAAGCGGCACAGTGGCATTGCCCGTGACCTCAACCGAGCGGGACAGTGTTTCGAAATCAGGGCTGCTGACTTCGATCTTGTAGTTGCCCGGCCCAGGAATTGCCGCGCGAAATCTGCCCTGACTGTCCGTGCGAAGCCGAGCCACCACGGAGCCCTTCGGTTGGATCAGAGTGATTTCCGCATTTGGGACCACCGCATGAGAGGGATCCATCACCGTTCCGGTAAGGAAAAATGTCCCACTTGCTTTGGCACCTTCTGCCTGTTGCGCATACGCTGGCGTGTGGCTTAAGAAGGCGATGCTTACGAGGAAAAGCTGGAAGACCAGCAGCACGTTTCCTGCAAAAATAGGGACGACTCGGGTGTAAGAAAGACCTGCTCCGGATCGTGCTAGTTCCGCGCAGTTGTCAGATCTCGATTGCTTTTTCTTGGCTTTCATTGCTTCCCCTCTTTCCAGATGAACTGTTCTTTTTGCGCGAAGCCGCGTTCTTGCATCACCGCGGCTGACAATGCCCAACGAAACCCGCTTGTTGCCGAAATCAGGTCCAGGCCGCGCACGGATCAGAAATGCAGCCTTACGCCTCCCGATATCTGTCGCGGCGCCGCCAGTGTCTGACCGAAGCCATCGGCGATGTACTGCCGGTTGAGCAGGTTTTCCGCGACGAACAGCAAGTCGAGATGTTTTTGGATGGGATAGGCAGCGAACAGATCCATCACGAAGTGATCGCCCATCACGCCTTCATTGCTGATGTCCTGAAACGCCTTGTCCACCCAGCGACCGCGAATATCGAACTTCGCACCCCGCGGAGCCAGATAGCTAAGTCCCAGGCTGGCGACGTGACGGGGCGCGCCCTCAACATCGTTGCCCGCAAGTTCACCGTCGATCACTTTGGCGTCGGTATAGGTGTAGTCGGCGGTGGCGGTTAGCCAATTGGTGAGCCGCACATTGCCGATGAACTCCGTACCGCGGCTGCGGATGGTGCCTACGTTGCTGTTGATTACCGTAAACTTTCCGCCTACGTCGCCAACTTCAGCGCTACCTATAAAATCTTCGAGACGGTTGTAGAAGAAGTTGATTTGGCCGAAGAACCGTCCAACGCTGATGTCAACTCCTGTCTCGCCGCCGTGGAGATGTTCTTCTTTTAAATTCGGGTTGGAGAGTCCACGAAAGGTTGGCGTCTCAAAACTGCGGTAGCGCTCCGCCAGGGTTGGCGCTCGAAATCCCTGGTAGTAAGCGGCCCGTAACGCAACTGGCTTGCTGAACTGGTATCGCACCGCTACCCGGGGACTGACTACGTTAAACGTGCGTTCCGGGAAGAGGTCAGGTGTGCCATCGGTGACAATGCGTCCGTCGGTCTCGGAAAAATGATCGAGGCGAAGGCTGCCCAACAGTTCGACCTTGTCCGTCGGACGCAGACTCGCTTCGCCGAAGAGCCCGACGGATGTCTGGGTTCCCGCTCCGACAATTACGGAGTCCAGGCTGTTTGGCGAGTTAAAGACGTCCTGATTATTCTGACCATCCACGTGGCGGAAATCAACTCCACCGGATACATGCGCGAGGGGTCCTTTGAAGGCCTTAGACCACTGAGTCGAGAATCCGAACAGATTTGAGTTGGTGTGGTGCCGGTTCGAAACAAAGGTATTGTTGTCATCCACCACCCGCACGTTGTCGATTTTGAAATTCTCGTGGGCGTAAAAGCCTTTTAAATCTGCCAGACCCGCCGATCCCAGATCGAAGGCCGCGCCGCCGGCGACATCGGGAACATCAATATTGGTTTTCTCCAGACGGATCCCGCCGCCTCTGTCCTGATCGTCGTACCCGGCGCGGAAAAACCCCTTGGCCGTGTTCGAGAACCTGACATCCGCCCGGCCTTGAAAACTCGTCATGTCAGCGTTAATGCGCTCATCAATAGGCCGCAACTGGTCTTTGGGATATTGAAAGTAGCCGTTGGTCTGGTAGTAGTTGGCCGTCAGGCTGTACGCCAAAGCGCCGTTCATGAGCGCATCGCCATACTGTGCCGTACCTTGAAAGCGGTCGTTCTGGCCATCCGTAGCGTCAAGCGTGACTTCCCTCTTCTCCGGAACATGGGTGATGATGTTGACGACGCCGCCCTCGGCGTAGGAACCAAACAGACTGGAAGACGCTCCTCGCACCACCTCGATCTGCTCGACCGAATATTTCGGTATGCGGTTCCAGAACACCGTCCCGAACAAGCCTCCGTTGATGGGCAATTCATCCAGCAATACCAGCGTGCGTGTCGCGGTGTCTCCGACTCCAATACCCCGCATAGCAATGGAGGGATTCAACGGGAACATGACGTCGGAGTTATCACGCTGCAAATTGACTCCGGCGACATAGCGCAGCGATTCCTCGATAGAACGACCGGCAGAATTGATCAACTCCTCGCGGGGAACCACGGTCGCGCTCACCGGCAGATCGGCCAGACTTCGCGCGTAACTGGCAGCGGCGCTGACCTGGATCTGTTGCTCCAGTCTCAGGATCGCGAGATGGAAATCGCGCGTGGCAACTGCATTCGGTCGGACTTCTACATCCTGTATGGCGGTGCCGAATCCATTGGCCTCTGCCTCGACCACGTAAGATCCCGGCGCCACGTTTTGAAACTGGTAGCTGCCCGATGCGTTGGTATGGGTTTCCGCTGCGGCACCCGAAACTTTGTTGCGCAGCGTAACTTTTGTCTCGGGGACCGCCGCATCGCTGGGATCGGACACGCTTCCTCTAACCGAACCGCCTTCCTGAGCCTGGGCAATGTCGATTTCGAGCGCACTGAAACCAAACATCGACACCACGAGACACAACACGCGCATGTAGCTGTTCATGACAGCCTCCTTGCAGGATCTGGTGGTCAAACTTTTTGGAATAGATCAGAGCAAAAAGCTAGGTGGGCTACGTCCGGTCGTGCGGGTTACGCGATGGCAGGCTTCGAAGATCGATGGAGCTGACTCGAGAACTTCAGTCCGCAGGAAGACGCTCACTACGTGCTGTAGCGGAATGCCTTGCGTACGGTTTGTCTGGCTGGCCTGTGAGCGATAAGGGCAGTCAGGCGCTTGGGATTGAACTGTCGGCCCGTTTTCCGTCGCCGCCACGTGCATCGCACAGTGATGTTTGCCGTCACGCCGGCAGCACGCGGGTACATCCTGGGATGGCTGCGCCAACAAGGAGGGTGCGGCGACGCCAAAGACTATCAGGCACACTTGCAGCAGTGCCGTTGCAGGGAACAACTTAGAGACAGCGGGCTTTGAATCGCGCCTGGATCGCTTTGTTATCGCAACGAGGGCTGCCAGATAGCTGCATCCCCCTACTAGAAGCACAAATCTGAATCCCAGGGACATTCCAAGGATCAGCGCGAGCACAGTCCCAATCACCGTGAAGAATCCATTCACTCCCCAGGCCCAGGGGACGAGTATCGAGGCTTCGTCCGAAACAATACGAAGCCCGGTCGGAAATGGCATGCCAAGCAGAATTCCAAGGGGCGCAAGAACGGCGACTGAAAGGACGACGCGGACTGCCAACGGCAATCCTAGAGCCAGAAAGAATATCGAAGGTATAAGCAGTGCGGTTGCGGCAAGTGTGAGCAAAATGAGCGGAATAACTCGCGACAACCCACGGCGGGGGTCGCCGCCAAAGCGCCCGGCCAAGCTTGAGCCGATGCCGGTGAACACCAGCAGGCTGGCAAGAACCACTGCGTAGGTGTAGACGGGCTGGCCCAGGAACAGGGCAAACTGACTGAGCAGCGCCATCTCGATGGCGATGAAGCCGAACCCGAGTGCGGCAAAATAAATCAGAAACCGCCAGCGCGAGGGTGCCGATAAACCCACGCGTGACCAGCGCGCCAGCGGCAGCAGTATCAGAATGGCGGCAATCACAATGCTTTGGGCGAGCAGGACGAGCAGCGAAACTTCCGCAATCGGGCGGTCCCCCAGCAACATCTGCCCCATGCGCTTCTGGGAGAATATCTCGCCGACTACTTCGCGGGTCAAGCCAGACCAACGTGTGTTGTGATTGAAAAATGGACGATCGTCTGTCGCCGGCTCGATCTGCCTCACACCTGACCGGTAGACTTCTTGAAGATTTGAAGTGGTCAGCAGCGTCTGATAAATGCTGGGCTGCGCCGCCAGAAACGGCGAATAGAGGACTTCGGGAGCAGGTTCGGAAGCGTCTCTTGGCGGCTGCCCCACACCCAGTAAGTTCTCAATCTGGTGAACTTCGTCGGCTGTGAAGGGCGACTTTTTCACCAGAAGGCCGGCGTCGAACGATGGCCGATTCGCTCCGAACGCTTTCTTTTCTCGCTCATCAGGCGGGAGGTGATAGGCATAGAAGTGGGAACGAAAGTCTTGCACACCGCGTTTCGACAAGGCTTCGCGGGCCGTGGCGAACAGTCGAGCAATCTGTGCCTCTGGACGCGTAAAGTAAATCACTCCGTCGGAGGACAGGTGGTCCAGGTAGTCCTCAAAAGCTTCGCGAGTCAGCACGTAATTCTCGGAGAGCGCGAGCGCGCCGGATGCGACTGCAGCATTGCTGATGGTGTGGACCGAGATGATGGCGTCGAAATGTTCCAGCGACCTGCGGACGAAATTGCGCCCTTCCGCCGTCACCAGGCGAACGCGGGGATGGTTGAACAATCCACCCCAGAAATCATTCATGCGGCGGGAGACCACGTCGGTGATGATGGGGTTGACTTCCACCGCTGTGATTTCGCTAGCCCCAAAATGAAGCGCGTCGAGAACCTGGGACCCGCCTCCACTGCCGATGACGAGCACGCTCGGGTGTTGCTTGCCGATATAAGCGATGCCGGAGTCATAGTCCGTATCGTCTTTGTGATGCGCCAGATATTCGTCGACTCCGGGACGCAGGTCATGCATTCCCGTGGCAGCTGTCCCCAGATCAAAGACGAAGCGGCGCATGGCGGGCGTCTTTTGTTCCGGATTTGCGGGCCGCTCGAAGAGATCGATCCGCGAGAATGTGTTCCACGCCGTATAAATGGGCATGAAGGGAGGCTTGACTTTTAGCACCGTCACCGCAATCGGCAAAATGCGTTCCGCGTAGAGCGCCAGCCCGAACGTCGCAGCACACAACATCAATGCGAGAGCCACAAACTTACGTGCGCCCGAGAATGCAAAGACCGCAGCCGCAGCCATCCCCAGAGCAGCCGCTACAACCACCGACCCCGACCCTCCGAAGCGAGGCATCACCAGGGCTATCGCGGCACATCCAGCGCCCGCTCCTACCAGGTCGAACGCATACAAGGTATGAATACGCGCGGTAGCGCGAGTGAACAGCAGGCCCAACGCCAAGCCAGAGCAGAAGAACGGTACCGCTAGCACGACGTAATAAAGCGGGATAAAGAGCCACTGCCGCCAGTCGATGAACAGGCTGAATGGATCAAACGGAACATGCTGCATCAGCCAGAAGCACAGAATGGTCAGTACCCCAAATAGCAACGTGATCCACGCCAGCGCAGTGTCGAGAGGTATTTGTTCCCGCAACTTCGTCCACAGTGCGACCACAACACCCGAGACGCCGAAGCCCAGCAGCGCGGTGGAAATTACCAAAAAGCCGAAGTGATACCACAATGCGACAGACAACACCCGCGTCAGCGACAGTTCGAGCAGCAGTGTCGCCATGGAGAGCAGAAAAATCTCGGCATAGTGACGCGTGCTCGGTCGTTCGATGATGGGTTCCCGGCTCATACGCAAGATCGAAAGCTGTTTCTAAAAACCCTGCTGCCTTTCCCGGCAGGGTGTTATTGGCGGATGAAAGGCATGTTGAACCTTGAAAGGCGCCAGCTACGCTGGTTATGGGTCGAGTGTCCCGCGTAGTCAAAACTATTTCAGCCGCTGTTCAGTGCTGATCCTTGGGCGGCGGTGCGTCTCCGATCTTGACCTCTGTCGCATGGAGCATGTCTCCCATCGGCATGGCGTGAATGACAACCCGGTCACCAACTTTCAGATCCTTCTGGGTTGCCGCCGCCGTGCCCTTCGTGAACTTGGTGCTGGGCATGACCATGACGGTCCTGTCACCCTCTTTGCTCTTTACGACGATCGAGCCTTCCTCGATTTTTGTGACTGTACCCATGATGTGCGTTTCATTGCCGTGAGCGAAAACGAGCGTGGACAGGAACAGCAGAATGCAGATTGCCGATACAACAGTTTTCATAACTCCTCCCTATTCACTAAGAGTTGTCATTCACTAAGAGTTGTCGCCATGGCTCCTTCATCTGGTTCGCAACAGAGCCGTATTAACCTTCTTCGATTCTCCCGCGCCGCCCCATGACAGCAGCGCATCCTTCCCGATTAGCTGCATTCGCGGATATCCCAGGCTGTCGGTATTTCCTTGGGAGAGTTCCTCACGCTGGCGCTCGCTACCTTGGGAATTCACTTGTGCGGCCACCAAATGTGAGGTTCCGTTCTCGTGTGTAATCCAGGTGATCAGCGCGTTTCCTGAACTCAACAGAGCGATCGCCGGCCGTCCCAGCGGCTGCGAGTTCTCGCGCGACGAATCGATTGTCCTGACTACCGGGAACGTAGCTCCGCCATCTTTGGAAAACGCTACCTGGAGCGATGCTTTTTCCTCGATGCCGGTGTACCAGACGGCGGCCACCTCATTTTGCCGTTGGGCGAGCGCGCCACCGTTCACCGGACAGCCATTGATGTGCCATCCGTCCTTTTCATTTATGGCTTTGCCCGCCTGCCATTTTCCGGACTCCTGCCGCACCGTATAGATATCCCGGATCTCTTCCTTGGTGTGATTCCGATAGGCGGCCACAAGCCCGGTCTCGGTTTTCACCAGCCCGGTGGGGCAACAGGTACAGACATCGTCGTCCACCGTCTGTTCATCGCTGACTGTGCCGGACGACGAAATCACCGCTGACATGAGGCGGTATGTGTGGCGGACGTCATAATCCCGCGAATCGAGCCACACAATCGCAGCGTGGCTGCTGTCCTGGACTGCGAGGGAGGCGAAGCTATGTTCCCCATTTGTCCGGTCGGAATGCACGATCACTGGCTGTGTCCAGGTTTTTCCGTCGTCTGACGAAGCGGAGGTGTAGAGATAATTTCCCTCCCACTTCGATTTTCCTTTTGGAAGCTTCTCCGCCCAGACCGAGAGCAGCGAATGGTCGGGCAAAGACAGCACCCAGGGAGGCGCTTCAGCATATTTGTCGAAATTGTTCCGCGCCACAACAGTTCGCGGCTCCGACCACCCATCAGCGCCGCGAACCGCATAACGCAAGGCCAGGCCGTCATTTGCCGGCTCCAGCCAACTCAATAGGACTTGGCCGGTTGCAATCTGGGTTTCATTGGGAGTTATGCTGCCCGGTGCGGCGGGATTCGCCAGCGGCGAGATAACAACTTTGTCTTTGTGCGTGCATGCCGTCAAACACACGACCGCACACAGAAGTGCAGACTTGGTCTTCCAACTGAATTGCGAGCATCGTCTCATTTCAAAACCTCACTTCCAGGCGGCTCAAGACGTTGACCGGTGAGCCAGGAAAGATCACGCTCGGCGTGTTGCCAGACTCGAAGTAGCGGCGGTCGGTCACGTTCTGCACGTTAACACTCAACTTGAACGGCCTCTCGCTCTTGCGTATGCGCCCGAACGCATAGCTCGCCATCGCATCCAGCCGGCCGTAGCCGGGCAGCACGACGTCGTTGGATGGATCCACAAAACGGTAGCTGAGTGCCCGCACGCCGCCTCCAAAACTCAGGCCGCGAAGCGGCCCGCGCTGTACCTCGTACACAGTCCAGAGGCTGCCACTGTGGCGCGGCGCGTTTTGAAAAATATTCCCCACCGGATAAACGGGGTCCTCCACGATATTCGCCTGGTTATAGGCATAAGAGAAGGTCACGTCCCACCCCGAGCGGATGCGTCCGGCTGTCTCGAACTCAATGCCCTTCGATTCGGTTGTTCCAATTTGAATCGAGGCCAGAGGATTGCCGGGATTGGTGATCAACAAGTTCGCAGCACGAATGCGGTAGAACGACAGCGACGAGGAAAGCCTCCCGTGAAACTCAGTTGTACGAACACCGGCTTCGTACTGATGACCACGTTCGGGCTCGAACGGCTGGCCGCCTGGCGTGAACTGCGCAGCCAGCGTAGGGCTGAAGCTGCGACTCCAGCTCGCATAGATCGTAATCGGTTGGATTGGCTGATAGGTAACGCCGATACGCGGGAGTGCAGCCAGATTGTCCTGGCGGTTGTGAGTTCCGTAGATGATTTCGTCGTAACGTTGCGTGAAGCCTTCAAACCGTGCTCCCGCAAGAACCTTCAGACCGGGCAACAACGTGATCTGGTCCTGAATGTAGCCGCCATGCGTGAAGAGCTTCGTGGTGCCGTTGAGGGGGAAATAATCCGGCGACGAAGGGTTGAAAAAGTTAGCGATCAGGGTTGCATTGTCAGGGCGCGCCTGGCTGAAAGGAACCGGATCGAACAGATCAATGGGCGGCGCGTCGCCGAAAATTGCGTCCTGTACGACCTGCTGCCTGCCGTATTCAAATCCGATCAAGACGTTGTGTTCAATCGGACCGGTCTTGAAGATACCCGTCAGGTCGGTTTGCCAGTCGTAGAAGCGCAGCGGGTATGCAGCGTCTTCAGAGAAACGGATTATAGTTCGGTTATCAGCGTCGATGAAGCCACTGCTTACGTCCAGGTAGTCCCAGTTGGTGAGCGCGGCGCGAAAGCGGCTGCGTACAGCCCAGCGCTGAGCGAACGTATGGGACACATCGATGCTTCCAGTGCGGTTTTGCAGCAGCGAATACTGCCAGGGCTCTCCGTAGAAGTTGCTGATGGGCACTGTCGCCGGACGATCTCCCAGCGCAGGAATGCCATAGTCAGTCGTGTTTCGAGCATGAAGATACTCGAACTGTAAGCGGACAGTCGTCGCTTGTTCGGGCTTCCAAGTGAGCGCCGGGGTTAGAAAATACCGGCGATCATGGAACGCATCGCGGAAGTTAGAAGAGTCCGCGAACTCCGCGTTGAGACGGTAGAAGAGTTTGTCGCCACTTCCGATAGGGCCTGTTACATCAAAGGTCGGGCGCACGCTGCCATAGCGATCTGCCTGCAAAGAGAAAACGCCATGCGTAACCGGCAGCGGTTCCTTGGTAATCAGATTGACGATTCCACCCGATGCCGCCCGGCCATAGAGAACGGACGATGGCCCTTTCAAGACTTCAACGCGGTCCACATTCGTGGTATCCGAAGGCACCATGCCATCAAATACAAAACCATCGCGATAGTAGTTGCTGAACACCCCCAGTGGCAGGCCTCGAATCGTCAGTGCATCGCCGACGCTCCCTGCGGCCAGCACGTCACGATTCACTCCACTGATATTTTCGGCGGCATCCGCAAAGCGAATGTCCTGCTGGCTCTGGATGAGAGCCTGATTCGCGACCCCGATCCCCTGCGGAATTTCGTTAATAGGAATATTTGCCTTGGTTGCAGTGGAAGACTCTTCGGTACGAAGAGAACCGAGTTCAGCAGTTACCGTGATTTGCTGTCCGGGGCCGACCACCCTCATCTCGATTGCGACACGGGCAGGTGCTGACTGAACGGAAACCTTCTCATCCGCGCGGGCGAAGCCCGATCGCTGAACTTCCACAACATATTCACCGGGTGCGACGTTATGAAACGCGAAGCCACCGCTTGGCCCTGATTTTGTTTCCTGCAGACGCACCGCCGCCCGCAGCAGAACGACGCTCGCATCCGGCAACACCGCCCCCTGCTGATCGGTTACGGTACCGGAAATCTCAAATCCTTTTGTAGTCTGGGCAGCGCCGGTTGCGCTCAGCATGGCGAGAACAATCATCACTCGTGCCAATCCCCGCGGCATCGTCACTCTGACGATTTCCATGACTCATCTCCAAGTCGAATGCTACTGGTGTTTTTCGCGACGCAATGGCCGTTGCACTATCCAAGTTCGAGGCCATGGGTCACCCCTATTTGCGTTCACAAACACTCGCGCGAATGTGGCCAAATTAGGAGAAATCGCCTTCGATTAACTGACGGAAACGCTAGGAGAGAACGGCTGCAGGGGGACCACGCTTCTGGTGCGAGCGTGCCAAAGAAATACGATAGGAGGTCTCTGTTTGCGGCGACAAGGCCGGGTGCGAAACGATTTCGGCAAAGACCGATGCCGAGAGGCTCAGACCGAGTTGACTATGAACCGTTGGGCTCAAAGCTCGCGGGCATTGTGGACATTTGGTTTCAATCCGTGTGAAGGAGGGCTGCTCCCCAGTATCAGTGGAAGCTTCCGTCTTCATGCAATGGTGCTTTCCATCCCGGCGGCAACACCCGGGAACAGACGCGGCATTGGCATTGACATTGGCAAGAAGCGGCGCGCCGAGAGGCATTCCCAGGACAATCAGCAACAGGATGGCAGACGCCGTTTTCATAGAACTCGGTCAGAACGCAAAAGTGTAGCACAGGCCAGTGAATCCGATCAGCGTTCGAACTGAGAATCCTTATTCAACAATAATTGTCCGCGCAGTGCGGAAGTATTCGCTGGAGAAGCAGAGACACTCGTAACGGATGCGGTTCGCAAACCAACTGCAGTGGATCATCTCCGAAAATCGGGCCTTGAGTCACCACTTTTCAATTCCCTTTGCGACTACACACAGTACGCGCCATCGATCGATCGCTCACGTCGGGTAAAAAACATCATTTTTTTCGAGTTCGAGCCATACTGGCCACGATTGTCTCTGAGCCTTTCGACGAATCCGGATTGGTTTCAGAGCCGAGCACCCTGGCGCATATTAGCCTGCTTTTGTCATTTACGCCAAACGCTTACATGCAGAGAATTGGGTCCTTATCTGCATGGGTCGTTAAGACCGGTGAAATGCAACTCGTCGCCGCATTTAAGATAGAGTCGAAACGATGGCGGCAAAGAGGACGTCACGTGATTGCTGAGAACTTTCAATCCAAGGTGACGCACGCAGGAGCCCTCGTCGCCATGACCGCATCGCTGCTGATGTCGGCATGCGGTGGCTCGCGCAATACTGCGTCACCACAGACGCCCACGCAAAGTGGCGCGACCTCCGCTGGGGCCAGCGCACAGACGGCCTGTGCGACACTGTCCGGAAAAATTATCGGGGGCGCAATACTCACTACGGCTGTGATCCCGGCCAGTCGAACTGCCCCAACGTACTGCAAGGTCAAAGGGACTCTCGCGCCTTCGCTGAACTTTGAAATTCGCCTTCTCGCCGCATAAACTTGACTCAACTACAACAAAATTCGAAATCCAAGATTTCTAGCGAGAACCGCCAGCAGATCCTCGGCGATCGCAACGGCCGTGCAACTCCCGAAACAGCATAGGAGTCATACCAAAGCGGCGATCAAAAGCCTTCGATAGTTGGGCGCCGGTTCGATAGCCAACTTTCGTAGCAATCTCCTTGAGTGACAGGCCCGCCGCCAGATAAACGCGAGTCTGATCGAGCCGCAAGGTTTCGACAAAGCGTGCCGGCGGCACGCCGATGTTGCGGGTGAAATTTCTTTGGAACGTACGCTCCGACATTGAAACGCGCACGGCGAGCCTCGGCACTTCTAACGGCCCAGCCAAATTCTCCCGAATCCAGTCGATCAGGTCTGCAAACGGCGCCTCCGCATGACTTTGAGCATTCAAGACGGGACTGAACTGAGATTGGTACCCCGGACGTCGCGCATACAAAACAAGGCGTTTAGCGATGGCATTGGCGACCGTGTCTCCCAGGTCCGCGGCCACCATTGCCAGACTCATGTCGATTCCAGTGGTAACTCCAGCCGATGTCCACAACCGGCCATCATTAACAAATAACGCGTTAGCGTCCACCTCGGCCTCGGGGCAGAGTTCCGCCAGCTCCGAGCAAACTGACCAGTGAGTGGCTACCCGCTTGCCACGCAGCAGATCGAAGTGCGCCAGGGCGAATGTGCCCGTGCAGACGGAACCGTAGCGGCGTGCCTTCGTGCTTGCCTGGACGGCCCACTTGCGAACCGACCTGTCGGCCACCAACCTCGTCAGCCCGGATGCGTCGCCTCCGGCGATCAGCAAGGTATCGATCGCACGCGGCGGTAGCTCCCGCAGCGGTTTGGTCACAAGGGCCACCGCGCTGTTGGTCTGTATCGTGCCGCCCTTGGAGGAAAGGATGTGGACGTTGTAGTGCGCTTTTCCCGAAGCAACATTGCCTGCATCGAACACCATCGCTGGCCCGGTGACGTCGAGTACCTGACAGCCCGGGAAGGCGAGTATGGCGATGTTGAGAGACTTTGACATTGGCGGATATTAGCCTACTAATGGCATTTACGCCAACTGGCCAGACTGCCACAATCGGCAAACCGATCGCTGCTTTTCTATAAGAGGTTGTGCGTTTATGGACGAGAACGGTATTTCCCGGCGTTCTTTTGCCAAGGGAATTGGTCCAGCATTGGCTGCGTCGGCTTTCTTTAAGCCTGGTCTTGCGCAGGAACAGCACTCGACACGTACGGAGGCCGAACGTGATGCCGATGTTGCAGCTCATGCTAAATCGCGCCTTCAAATTGGCATGCTCTTATATCCTGGTCTGAGCGCTCTCGATCTGGTCGGACCGCACCCTTTCTTTGCGGAATTATCGAACAGCCAGGTCCATTTGCTTTGGAAAGACAAAGCCCCCGTCGTCTCGTCACTGGGATACAGCATTGTTCCGACCACCTCGATCAGGGATTGTCCCCGCGATCTTGATGTCGTGTTTGTGCCTGGCGGTACGTCGGGCACATTCGCGATGATGGATGACGACGAGATTCTGTCGTTCCTTGCAGATCGAGGCAACCGCGCCCGTTACGTGACAAGTGTCTGCACCGGGTCGCTGATTCTTGGGGCAGCCGGACTCATCAAAGGCTACCAGGCGACATCGCATTGGAGGTTTCGCGACCTTCTCTCTCTGTTCGGTGCCACGCCTGTCGAGGAGCGTGTGGTCACCGACCGCAATCGCATAACCGGCGGTGGCGTGACAGCCGGAATTGATTTCGGACTGGTAATCGCGGCGCGCCTTCGCGGTCGTCAGGCGGCGGAAGTATTGCAACTCTATAACGAATACGATCCACATCCACCATTCGCAGCGGGGACGCCAGCCGTCGCCCCCTTGGCGACCAAGGATGCTGCCTATCGCGCGCTGGCCTCGGCGCACGATCAGGGTCGCACGGCGGCTGCGCGTGCGCGCGAGCGTCGGCATCTGGACTAAGGCCTCTGGGGGTTCACAGTCGGGACGGCAACCGCTGACTACTCCAGGAAGTCACGACGCGGCTGCCCGGTCAGATAGATCCCACAACGACAAAACTTCGTCTCGGTCACGGATCTGACGAGCGCGCTGCGGCTGCGCACGGTCAACATGAAGAGTGGATCGGGCAAACTGATAAGAACAGCACTGGTACGCCGAATACATGGTGCGCGAGCAGACAGGTCAAGAGTTGCCGCAATAGATCACCTTGACGCAGTCAAATGGCAAAAAGAGAACGCCCGTGCTAATTGAATCTGGATGCTTCTCTTCTGGGGACGATAAGGGGACGATATCAGATGCTGTCCGGTATCATTCCGAGTCAAACGACGTCCGCCGACACCGTTTGATATCAGTTAGTTACATCTCGTGGTTGCCCTGTCACGGCAGAGGTCGCGGGTTCGAGTCCCGTCGTCCCCGCCATTGCTTTGAATGGTTTACGAAGAACCCTCAAAAACAATCTGGGTCCGTTTGGGTCCAATAGGCGTTCCGGTCCCCGCCGATTATGCCCCGCGTCCAGACAATCGAAAGGAACGAGCTCCTCGGGACCTACTGGATTAGGTTTGACTTGCTTGCCGACAACACACCCCCGGGCAGGATGGCATCCACCAGCTTTTCCTGCGCCAAGCGCTTGCTCTTCGTCGTTGCCTGAAGATACTTGTTGGTTACGTGCAGATTGCTGTGACGCAAGTAGTCGCGGATCATGAGTTGGTGTTCGCCCATGTCCGCCAGCATGGACCCGACCGTGTGCCGAAAAGTATGCCAGCCCACGCCGCTGATGCCGATCTTCCTGAAGGCCGGTTGGATCTTCTTCTTCAACACCGAAGCCAGGTCGAGCGGTTTGCTCCCCTTCAGTCTCTCCGAAGGGAAGACGAAATCGTTCGGCTGGTTGTAGAGACTTTGTGACCTCCACTCCAGCAAGGCCTGCCTCAGACTCGGATGCATCGGCAAAAGCTTTGCAGACGCCTCCGTTTTTGTGCTCTTCAGGTGCCCACCCCGACGCCAGTAGTATGAATGTTGCACGTTGGTGGTGCTCGACAGGCTAGCCCCCGCCGAGCGGCTGGCATTCGTGCTGCATGATATGTTCTCCGTCTCGTTCGACGAAATTGGCAGCATCATTGGGCGCTCGCCTACCGCCGCGAGGCAACTTGCGAGCAGAGCACGCCGTCGCGTGCTGGGAAAGGGCGCGGCCGCAAATCCCGACCTTACCCGGCAGCGAGAAGTCGCGGAGGCCTTTCGGCCTTGCGTGGGGGCAACTTCGAGGGACTCCTCGCGGTGCTCGATCCGGACGTTGTAGTTCGTTTGGACGCGGCTGCCGCCGGCCCGGGAGGACCCCGAGAAATCCGTGGCGCCGATAATTGGGCGAAGAGAACAGTGATTCTCTCGAGCATGTTCACGTCCGTACAGCCTGCCCTTGTAAACGGGGAGGTCGGACTAGTCTTGGCTCCGCGAGGGCATCTGGGCCGTGCGATCCGCTTCACGACGCAGGATCGGAAGATCGTTCAGGTCGATGTGATCGCCGATCCGGCCCGTCTTCGCGGATTGGAGGTCGCGACCCTCGATGCCTAGTCTTAACCTTGGCAGTCTCGACAAAAGGCTGGCATGGTTTCTACTCGATATCGGCGTCGCGGCCGGCGGGCTCCACAGATCGCAGACCCCGTCTCAATGCTTCTTCGCCTCGGCAATTTCCCAGAAATCCTCTAGAGTTTTGTCCAGCCAGGCATGAAGGTCCGCTTTTGACTGCATGGTCCAAATCAGCAGGGTCCCGAGAACGTTGCGCTGGAGAGTCATGGCGAGATCGGCCGCTTTCCGGTCTCGGCGAATCTCGCCCCGTTTCTGCGCGATCTCACAAATTCTTGCGAGGCCTTCACGGCCTTGAGACAGGGTGTTTCCCATCAGCGTGCGCACATCTTCCTGGGAAACAAAAATCGTGAGCAGACTGCGGGCGAGAGCCTGGCTTCTCGCGAGCTCCTCAACAATGTCGTGGATAAAGCGGTGAAAGACCTCATATACAGGGATGCCGGGTTTCGTAGCCTCCTGTGCGGCTGCCCGAACTTTGCCTAGCTGCTTCTCGGACAAAGCGAGCAACACGTGGGATTTCGTCGGGAAATAGTTAAAAAACGTTCCTTGGCCTACGTCTGCTGCCTCCGTGATGTCCTCCGTCGTGGTCTCGAAATAGCCACGTTTCGCAAAAAGCTCCATAGCGGTTCTGTACAGCTTTTCCCGTGTCTCCATGCGTCGACGCTCCCGACGGCCTAGAGGAGCCTCTGGTCCCTGTTGTCTTGTTTTCATTGGGTTTTGTGAGTCTGCCTTTTTTGTGCATCCTGTCAATCTGATGAGTACTCATATATGAGTAATACTCATATTGTTAGATTCAGAAATCCTTTGTCAAGTGAGTGGTCATCAAAATCTGTGAGGAGGACAAAATGAAAATCTTTTTGGCAGGTGCAACTGGGGCTATCGGCAAGCGGCTTCTCCCCATGCTGGTCAGCGCGGGACACAATGTGACTGCGACTACACAGCATGCGGACAAGATGATGTCGATTCATTCGGCAGGAGCGACGCCATTGCGGGTTGACGCGCTTAATAAAGAAGAGGTCCTTGCCGCCGTGCGCAAGGCGCAGCCCGAAATCATCATTCATCAGCTCACGGCAATACCTCCGACTTTAGACTTGCGTCATTTTGATCAGGCGTTCGAATTAACAAACCGGCTTCGCACTGAGGGGACAGACTACCTGTTAGCGGCCGCTCGAGCCGTTGGCGCCCGTAGGTTCATCGCGCAGAGCTACGCCGGATGGTACGCGAGGACTGGGGGTTGGATTAAAACCGAGACCGATCCTCTCATCTCCAGTGGAATCTCAAATGGTCGCCAAACCCTGGAGGCCACAGTTCACGTTGAAGAGGCGGTTCTCAAAGAGAAGGCGATTGAAGGATTTGTGTTGCGCTACGGATCCTTCTACGGACCGGGAACGTCGTTGGCACCACAGGCATGGTTCTTCGAAGGCATTCGTCAACGAAAGGTGCCAGTTGTCGGAGGAGGCACAGGATATTGGTCTTTCATCCATATTGACGATGCAGCTGCCGCCACTCTTGCGGCTGCTGTTCACTCCACGCCCGCCGGACTCTACAACATCACGGATGACGAGCCGGCGCCAGTGTCGGTTTGGCTGCCGTATCTCGCAGAGGTCTTGGGCGCCAAGGCACCAAGGAGCGTACCAAAATGGCTCGCCCGATTCGCAGTCGGTGAATACGGAGTGGCGGTCATGACCGAGCTTCGAGGATCGTCAAACCGTAAGGCGAAGTCATTGCTTCCCTGGACGCTCAAATGGCCCAGTTGGCGACAAGGGTTCTTCTGCAACATGGAAATGAATTAGAGCAGCAAATTGCATCGAATCTCCTTTATTCCGACCCTCGTTGTTCCGCTCTTACTGATCACGCACGGGCTCGGGGTCATGAGCGAGGGATGTGAGGGGCTCGCCAGCCATTGGGTCAGGCCGACGATATGTTCGAGGCGCGCTTCCTTCGCAGCGATCGCGAATGCAACCGCGCCCTGAATCATGTACGGATCTAAAGGCGGGCAAAAATAGGCGCGCTGGACGTCCCTCAGCGCGTCGGTCAGGCGATCGACATCGCTTATGTCGGCGATCGCAATTTCCGCCCCCTGCGCCCTCAGCCACACGCTGCGAGCGTCTTCACGGTGCACCAGGGCGCGGACGGGATAGCCAGCCTTCAGTAGTTCGGTAGTAACGACGCTGCCGGTCTTTCCAGTCGCGCCGGTCACAATGATCCTGGTTTTGCGCCCCCTGGCGAAGCGTGGAAGGCAATTGTGAAAACCTACCTGCGGCCGGAAATGTGCGAGCATCCCGAGCGCGGCTGTCCCCTGGCGGCACTTGCGCCCGAATTGGCGCGGGCGGATAAGAGGATGAGGCCTCAGATCGTCGCGGAGCTTGTGGACTACAAGAGCCGCATGCTGCCGTTCATGCCTGGCCGGCGAACCGCGGACAAAGAGCGTGCTTTTTTTGCGATTTTTTCGACGATGATCGGGGCAGTTGAAATTGCCCGCATGCTACCGGATCCCGCGATGCAAGAGAAAGTGTTGGGGAGCGCGCGAGATTTTCTTTTGCGCAGTTTCTGACCTCCTCAATTGATGAGGACCAAGAACATCTCTGGGGCGTGGTGCCAGTTCCGGGAACATCCGCCTGGCGGCCTACGAGTCTTCCTCGTTCTCGCCCATCTGCTGCGTCAGGTAGCGCTCATAGCCTAGTTCCTGAATCTGGTGAAGCTGGGCTTCGAGCCAATCCACATGGCTCTCCTCGTCCTTGAGGAGTCGCACGAACAGATCGCGCGAACCATTGTCGCCTTCCTTGGTGGCGATCTGGATGGCGTCGTTATACTGCTTCACCGCCGCGACCTCGAGCGACAGATCGCTTTCCAACATGCCTTTGACCGTCGCCGACACTTTCAGATCCAGCGGTTGCATGGAAGGAGTGCCATCGAGAAACAGGATTCTCTCGATCAGGGATTCGGCATGCTTCATCTCGCCGATGGATTGTTTCTTGATATATTCCGAAAGCCGCTGATATTTCCAGTTTTCACACATTTCCGCGTGCAGGAAATACTGGTTGATGGCCGTTAGCTCCTCGCGGAGAGCTTTGTTCAGTTCTGCGATGACTTTAGGGTTTCCCTTCATGGCGCACCGAGTATGCCAAAAATCGGGTCAGCGGGCAAACACTTTGGACGAATCACTCAAGAAGGAACTGTGCGGGCTTGTCTCGTCGAACAACTTGAAGGAGCACAGCGGTTGATCTGCCTCGTCCAAATCCCTCCGCTGGCCAGGTACTGGTTCGGGTTACATGAGATGGTCTCCTCGAGACGATGGATGACCCGGACTCTCAAAAGTGAAATGTAATATTCTCGCCGCCCGCTAAACCCGTAGAACTGGATTCAGCATCCAATCTACGAAGTGGCCATACGCGGAAAACAAAATGCCGACAACCGGTCCCCGGCGGAAGCCCCTCCGAACCGCGCAATCGCAGCCCCGACGATTCTGCGGCCGCGTTCGTCGCGCCTGCCGGAACTCGATGCGCTGCGCGGGTTGATGCTGATTGGAATGACGCTCACCCATTTGCCGACCCAGGCGAGCCCCTATTCCAACCAGTTGCTGGGCTTCGTTTCCTGGGCCGAGGGCTTCGTGCTGCTGTCGGCATTGCTTTCCGGCCGGGTCTATGGCTCGATGTTGCTACAAAGGTCCTGGCACGAGGTTTTTGAAAGGTTGCGGCTGCGTTGTGCGAAGCTGTACGGCTATCATCTGGGCTTACTGGCCGTAGCATTCACCGTGGTTGCCGCCATCGCGGTGCATACCCAGAAGCCGGCTTTGCTGGGACTGCTGGATTTCTATCTGGCGCATCATGCTGTGGCTGCTGCCAGTTCCTTGCTGCTCCTGTATTGCCCACCGTTGCTGGATATCTTGCCCATGTACATTGTGTTTCTGCTGCTCACGCCCATTCTTCTGGCTGCAGGACAGCGCTGGGGCTGGAAGTTTGTTCTCGCACCATCGGGGCTGCTGTGGCTGGCCGCACAATTCGGGCTCCGGGCGTGGGTGCACGGGTTGCTGGTAAGGCACGCCGCCTTTCCCATTCCGCTGCAGGATTTGGGCGCTTTCAATTTATTGGCATGGCAGTTTCTGTGGGTACTCGGGCTATGGATGGGTGCAGGAGGCGCGACCCGATTGCTAGAATGGCTTGAGTCGCGCTGGGTGATTGTTCTGGCCGCACTGCTGGCGGTGACGTTCTTGATCCTGCGTTATCAGTGTCTGCCCGATTACCTCTCCCATCCCGTGGACCAGGGTAACGACTGGGTGCTCTTCGACAAGTGGCAACTCGGGGGATTGCGGTTACTGAACTTCGCCGCCCTGGGTGTGCTGTTTAGCGCGATCCGGCCTTACATCGCACACCGGCTGGCGTGGCGTCCTCTGGTGCTGCTAGGCAAGTCCTCTCTGGAAGTCTTCTGCACCCAAGTGCTTTTCTCCTTTGCGGCGTTGTCGCTGGTCGGCGATGGAGCCGGAGTCCACTGGCTTTACCAGTCCGCGATTATAGCGGCCACCCTTTCGGGGATGTACGGGTTGGCCTGGTGGCGGGTCCGGCCCCGAGATGAGTATGCCCCACTCCTCTGGACTTTGGGCCTGGAATGGCCTCCGAATGGGAAGCAGTTTAGCGCTCGCTAGCCAGCCAGAGTGACCTTCAGACGGAAGAGAAAACAACGAAGAACGCTGGGCAGCGCGTGATTCGAACACGGGGTCTCCTGCTTGCAAGGATAGACTCGCACAAAGAATCAACAGGAGCTTATAGTCGATACAGAGCTTGAGGTCGCGGCCTGATTTCGGTGCTTTTGCGGTGTACGATGGGCTGGCGTTTCCCGGTAACCGACAATTGGCTGCGAACACGTTCGAACTCGAGATTGTCACGCCAGAAAAACTGCTGGTTCGGAAGAGGGTCCAGGAAATACAGATTCCTGGAAGGGACGGGTATCTGGGAATACTGCCCGGTCACGCTCCCCTGATTACCGAACTGGGAATCGGCGAGATCAGCTACCGGGACAATGGTGAGTCGCACTATCTGGCGGTTGCGTGGGGCTTTGCCGAGGTACTGCCTGACCGGGTACGCGTTTTGGCGGAGACGGGGGAGCGGGCTGAAGAAATTGACGTGGATCGCGCAGAGGAAGCCAGGAAACGCGCCAGGCAACGCCTCAACAGCGCTGACCCGAAAGTCGATTTCGCCCGTGCACAATGTGCTCTCGCACGCGCCGAAACCCGGTTGGAGGTAGCGGCCCAGACCGACCGCCTCCGGCCCGAATAGTGTGCAACCCTCTTGACCCTGCTCTCAGCAGCAAGGTTGCGCCATCGTCTGCCGAATCATGCCTTCCAGCAGGGCAATCACCTTTGGGAGAGCGGCCTCCACAGTCGAAGAAAGAGTTGCGCCATGCTCGAAAGATTCGCCGCACAAAGAAACCGTGAAGGCGCGGGGAGTTGCGCCATAGAGTTGTTGAGCCAGGGCCAGAAGGTGAGACGGAGACAGCTGGTGTGAACGGATGATCCCTGGCTGCAGAGTCACAGGCTCGCAGCTCACTTCTCCGGGCTGACCATGGTGAGCGGCATCAATAAAGAAGGCGATATCAACGGAGCTCAAGCTATCAGCCAGTTCCGGAGTAAGTTGATGGCAGACGACAATTTCAATTCCCGACAACGGCAGGCTTCGTGACAACCCTTCCGCCGCACTCCAACCTAGGCCGTCGTCGCAGCGCAGCGGGTTACCGTAGCCGACAATAAGGACTTGCGCCATAGCAGGTGATCGGATTCTCGTACGCTCCTTCTCAGGAACGAGCCAGTTCATCCAGCACTTCCCCCACGGGGCTCAGCAGCTGAATACGCAATGCCATCTGTCCCAGCGCATGCGTCGAGCAGCTCAGGCAGGGATCGTAGGCCCGGATGACTGCTTCCACTCGATTCAGCGCGCCGGGCGTCAAGCGGTCTCCGTGCACGAAGTGCTTGGCGACCTGCAGCACGCTTCGGTTCATGGCCTGATTATTCTGACCGGTGGCGATGATGAGGTTGGCCCAACGGACCAGTCCCTGTTCGTCAATCTTGTAGTGATGAAACAGGGTGCCCCGCGGCGCCTCAGCCACCCCCACCCCCTCCGACGCATTGGGACGCGCGATGGCGCGCACATGCTTGTCGAGGATTTCAGGATGGGTCAGCAGTTGCTCCATGCGCTCGATGCAGTAGAGAATTTCGATCAGCCGGGCGTGATGATAGTGGAATGAACTGAGTACCGCGGTGCGCTGCAGTTCGTGGAATTCCGCCAGTTCCTGGTCGGCGCGGGGGGTGCCGCATCGATCCGCTACGTTCAGGCGGGCCAGCGGCCCTACGCGATAGATTCCATCCGGGAATCCTCGGGGTTTGTAATAGGCCGATTTCAGGTAGCTCCAGGATTCAACCTTTTCCCCGATGTAATCGGAATAGCGCGCCGGATCAAGGCCATCAGCGACCACTTTGACAGAGGCGTCGGTGATTCGGATGTCGCCATCATAGAAAGTCAGTCCGCCACCTTTTTTCACGATGCCCATGAAAAGTGTCGGGAAGTTGCCGAAGGTGGCGATCTCTTCGCGGAAGCGCTCCATGGTCCCCTTGAACCATTCGATGGTGCGAACCGCGATCGCGAGTGCCTCGGGGACCGAGTGCAGAATGGCATCGCGGTCCTGCCCGCTCAGTGGCTCGCTCACACCGCCGGGCACGACCCAGGCGGGGTGAATACGTTTTCCTCCCAGGCGCTCGATGATCTGCTGGCCAAATTTACGCAACCCGATGCCGTCGCGGGCTAAGGCTGGATCCTTTTCCAGAACGCCGACCAGATTGCTCTTCGCCGGATCGGCATCCATGCCCAGTAGCAGGTCAGGCGAAGACAGATGAAAGAGGCTCAAGGCATGCGATTGCACCACCTGGGCGAGGCCGAAGATGCGACGCAATTGGTCTGCCGTGGGCGGGATTCTCACCGCCAGGAGAGCGTCGCAGGCCTTTGCCGACGCGATGAGGTGGCTCACCGGACAGATTCCGCAGATGCGCGCCATCAGAGATGGCATTTCGGAAAAAGGACGACCCTCGCAGAATTTCTCGAAGCCGCGAAACTGGGTCACGTGAAAACGGGCGTCTTCCACCCGGCCCTGATCGTCAAGATGCAACGTAATCTTGGAGTGCCCCTCGATGCGGGTTACCGGGTCGATGACGATGGTTCTTCGCTGTTCCAATGCGGCTCCTAGGCTCCAAATCGCGTCATAGCACCCAAAGCCGGTTGACGGCCATCCAGCAGTTCAGTCACGGCGTAAAAAATTACTTCAGCAGAGGGCGGACAGCCCGGAACATAAACATCCACGGCCACAACCTCGTGGACAGGACGGGCATAGGGCAAGAGGCGGGGCACCACCTGATCGGGAACCCCAGGATCGAGCGTCACGTTTTGACAGTACGACCGCTCATAAACCGATCTTGTACCGAAAGGATTGCGCATGGCAGGCACATTTGCGGTCACCGCACAGTCACCCAGCGAAACCAGAATCTTGGTGCGCGCTCGCACCGTCTGAATCTTGTGCAAGTCTTCCTCACTGCTGACCGCGCCCTCCACCAGGGTGATGTCCACGTTCTCGGGGAAGATTTTTGCGTCCACCAGCGGGCTATACACGAGGTCTGCCTTGGCGAAGAGAGCGATCAGACGCTCGTCCATGTCGAGAAACGACATGTGACATCCGGAACAGCCATCGAGCCAGACAGTCGCGAGACGTTTCTTGCTCACTCGTGTTCCCCGCGCATCAGGGTCAGGTAAGGCAGGAAGTTGCGGCGTTTTTCCATCTCGGCTACGGAACGGCCCTGCTCAACCAACGCGCCTGTGGGACAAACCTGGACGCACTTGCCGCAACCGGTACAGGTTTCCGACGATCCCCAGGGCTGGTTGAGATCCGTGATCACCCGCGACTCGATCCCGCGGCCCATGATGTCCAAGGTATGCGCGCCCTCGATTTCATCGCACACCCGAACGCAGCGCGTACACAGGATGCAGCGGTTGTGGTCAATCACGAAACGGTCATGCGAAGCATCCACTTCCGCCTGCGGGTAGCGATAGGGAAAGCGAACGTGAGTGATATCCAGCTTCTGCGCCATGGTCTGCAGTTCGCAATGGCCGTTGGAAACGCAGACCGAGCAGATGTGATTCCGTTCCGTAAACATGAGCTCGACGATCATCTTGCGATACTGATCGAGCCGTTCTGACGTAGTTGTGACATCCATGCCCTCTTCCACGTGAGTCACACACGAGGGCAGCAGTTTGTTGGATCCTTTTACTTCCACCAGGCACAGCCGGCACGCCCCCACAGTAGAAAGACCTTCGAGTTGACACATACGGGGAATAAAAATCTTATTCTCGCGGGCAACATCCAGAATGGTCTCATCGGGACGTGCGCTGCAATCGCGGCCATCAATCTTGAGCGTCTTTACCCCAGCGGCCAGGGTCATAGGCTGGCTCCCACGGGCTGTTTGCCGCAAACTCCGGCGGGGCAGTTGTGATCTTCGATGTGAGCCTGGTATTCCGCCGCAAAGGACTTCAGTGTGCTCACGACCGGGTTGGGCGCGGACTGTCCCAGGCCGCACAGGCTGGTGTGCTTCAGCAGATCGCACAATTGTTCCAGCATGGCCAAGTCCTGGGGTGTGGCCGTCATATTGGTAATGGCGCTCAGAATGCGATGCATCTGGTAGGTGCCAACGCGACAAGGGACGCACTTGCCGCAGGATTCGGTCATGCAGAAATCCATGAAGTATTTGGCTACATCGACCATGCAGGAACTCTCATCCATGACGATCATGCCACCCGATCCCATAATCGATCCCAGGCGTGCCAGGGACTCGTAGTCCACGGGTATGTCCAGAGCATCCGATGGCAGGCAGCCGCCCGAGGGGCCGCCGGTCTGCACCGCTTTGAACTTCCTGCCTTCAGGAATTCCTCCGCCGATTTCGAAAACCATTTCACGCAAGGTGATCCCCATGGGCACTTCGACAAGTCCGGTATTTTGCACCCGGCCGGCCAGGGCAAACACTTTCGTGCCCTTGCTGGTCTCGGTGCCGATACCGGCGTGCCAATCGCCGCCCTTGCGGATGATGGGTGGAACGTTGGCGAAGGTCTCGACGTTGTTGATCAGAGTCGGCTCTCCCAGAAGTCCTTCCATCGCGGGATAAGGAGGCCGCGGACGCGGCGTGCCGCGTTTTCCTTCGACCGACGCGATCAGCGCCGTCTCCTCGCCACAGACGAATGCCCCGGCCCCCAGCCTCAAGTCGATCTTGAAATTGAAACGGGTTCCGCAGATATCCGCGCCCAGCAGCCCGGCCCGCTCCGCTTGACGAATCGCCCCCCGCAAGCGCTTGATGGCGAGTGGGTATTCGGCGCGAATATAGATGTAGCCCTCGGAGGAACCCACGGCGTAGGCCGCAATCAACATGCCTTCGAGCACGCGATGGGGATCGCTCTCCAGTACGCTGCGGTCCATAAAGGCGCCGGGATCACCTTCGTCGGCGTTGCAGATTACAAACTTCTGCGTGCCCACTGATTTTGCCACGGTGCTCCACTTCAAGCCGGTGGGATATCCCGCGCCGCCCCGTCCTCGCAGACCGCTCTTCATCACTTCTTCGACGACTTCCCGGGGCGTCATTTCGGTCACGGCCCGGATCAGGGCCTGGTATCCCTCCGCGGCGATGTATTCCTCCATCCGCTCGGGGTCGATCACGCCGGAATTTTCCAGCACAATCTTTTTCTGGCGCTGGAAGAATGGAACATCTGTCGGACAATGCAGACGAGGCACCGGCGGACCGTCCAGGCTATCGAGGATTTCAGCGGCATCCGAGTCGGCAACGCTTTTGTACAACCTCTCGCTTCCGGCAGAAACCAGCGGCCCCTCGGCGCACAACCCCATGCAGCCCGCGCCCTTCACTTGGCATTGATCTCCCCAGCCGCGCCGCGCGACGTCCTTCTCAAGCGCTTCCTTGACGGCCTGACTCTGGCAGGAAAGGCACCCGGCGGCGACGCAAACGTTCACCCGATGGCGGAACCGTCCCAGAGACTGCTGTTCCGTCTCTGCGATTTGTTTCAGTTCGTCAGGAGTCATGGCGAGTCCACTGCAAAAGGTGTTGGCGCAGGGCTTGAGGGTTCACTTTGCCGGCAACCTCCTGGTCATAGACCACGGCGGGAGCGAGTCCACAGGAACCCAGACAGCGCGCGGTCAACAAGGAAACTGTTCCATCGCTTGTCGTCTCACCCGGAGATACGTCCAAGTCCTGGTGAACCACCTCGAGCAGTTGAGCAGCGCCCTTGATGTAGCAAGCCGTTCCCATGCAGATCACACAGGTATGCTCCCCGGCCGGCTTGAGGGTAAAGAAATGATAGAAGGTGGCAACTCCGTAGGCGCGGCTGAGAGGAACCCGCAGCGAGGTCGCCACGTAGCGCAGCGCCTGCTCATCAAGGTAGCCAAACGCTTCCTGCACCGTATGCAGCACCTCAATCAGGCCGCGGGACTGTTGACCCTGGCGGCGCATGGTGGCATCCACCAACCGCCAGCGTTTGTCCTCATTGGGAGGCGCGGATTTGGCAACAGTCACCACTGCTTTCCTCCTTGCAGGGTCGGCCGCGGATTTTGTTCCGCACACCGCCCGTTTAAGAGAACGCTGCTAACATAACAGGTTATCGACCTGGCTATATAGTCTGGCGCGCTCGAAGTTGTGGAAAATCGCCCCAGACCTGTGCAGGAACAGGCCAGGTTCCCGACGAGGCATCGTCAGCCTAGCCCAGTGCCCAAGCGTAACTAACCTCTGCATTCCCCTGGCTAGCGATTTGCGAGCGATGCCGCCGGTTTTTGTGCACTCTGATAAATCAGAAAGGCCCTCGCGTGGCCTGGTGTCGCCCTCCCCGGCCTTGGTGTTATGCGAGAGATTCGTCGGCCATAGTCTGGCGGAGTACGTGCCAGTCCAAGCGTCATCCAGCAATATTCAGCGGACGCGAATGGAAGAGCAGTGACTGAAGGTACCCGTAGCCGTGATTGCAGTCACCGAAATTACCGGAGGAATCCTTTAATTTTTATGCTGTGCGAGATCGCGCCTGAATGGTTACGAACGTCGAATCGATTCGGTCCGCCTCCTTCCCTGCTCGTACCATTCGGGCTGTCTGAGATTGGTGTTTGTTCTTAGACTGGAAAGGATTGTATGGCGCGTCGCAAGCTCATTACGCGCAGCCTCGGTGTCCTTGAGTTGCTGGTAGGCGTCGGCGCAGTTGTTGGCGGCGCGGCCCTGGCGCTAGCTCCGAGCGGGGCGTTACTGCGAATGCCTCTCGATTTGCTCGATGGAACCCCTTTTCACACCTACTTGATTCCGGGCCTGGTGCTGTGCCTGGTCGTGGGCGGCAGCAACCTCATGGGGGGATGGTTGGCCCTGCACCAGAGCTGGTCGACGGCTGTTTCCGCGGTTGTGGGCGGATTGATTCTTTTGGGTTGGATTACAAGCGAGATCGTTTTGATCGGCTACCGTCATCCTATCCAATTGGTTTATCTGCTCTGCGGTGCTCTGATTCTAATGGTAGGAGCGGCACTGCCTGTCTCCGATCGGCCCGCCTGAGCCCACGCACAGATTTGGAGGGCGGAACAGGACCAGAACTTCAAGCGTTCGCGTTCAAGACACGGTGCGGAGGATCATTGAAACCTGGAAACGAACAGGAAGCCTCGGCTAATGGCGAGACTCCCGTCTCCGGCTTGAGCGGTTTGTGTTGGACCGGCGGGATCGCCGCGCTGATTCTGATCGTTTACTCGCTCGCGACGATGGTTCAGCTCATCGCCCTCGGCGGCCAGCCCGCGACGGCCGCCGAAGCCTTCAGTCTGCTCCAGAACCACAGAATTGTCGGACTGTTGCGTCTCGATCTGCCTACCGTGGTGGTGATGCCACTGTACTACTTTCTGTTTCTCGGCCTGTTTGCTGCCCTGAGGCAAACCGATCGCGCGAACGTGATTCTCTCCACGGTTCTTGCCTTGCTTGGGATCACACTCCTGCTCGCCACACCCACAGCCCTCTCGATGATCTCGCTCAGCCAAAAGTATGCGGCCGCGACCACAGAGGCTGCCAGGTCTCAACTCCTGGCTGCCGGAGAGGCCCTGTTGGCCTCGGACATCTGGCACGGGACAGGCGCCATCATGGGTGGAGTTCTGGTGCAGTGTGGAGCTGTGCTGATATCGGTCGTCATGCTTCGCAGCAGCGTCTTCAGCAGAACAACTGCCTACCTGGGTATCGTGATGCATGGGCTCGATCTGGCCCACATCGTGTTCGGGCTATTCCTCCCGCGTTCCGCGGTTGTCCTCATGGCCATGGCGGGCCCTTTGTACCCGGTATGGTTCTTCCTGGTCGGTCGAAGACTTCTTCAACTGGCAGACGCAGGTTCCACGCACTCCGGTTGCGCCGGCGCCGATCCGGAACATTGATGGGGTGAGCCAAGAAGGAAATCGAAATGTTGACGGCGATCAAATTGTTTCACACGCTGATTTGGGCGTTTCTGGCAGGCTGTATCCTGGCGTTGCCCGTCTTGGGGATGCTGCGTCGCTTCCGCTGGGCAGCGATCCTGTCCGGACTCATTCTGCTGGAGTGCATCGTGGTGGCCGTCAATGGAGGCAGATGCCCCTTGTCGGACGTAGCTGCCAGGTTCACCACCGACCACTCTTACAACTTCGATATCTACTTGCCGGATTGGTTAGCTCATTACAACAAAGTAATTTTTGGCGCGCTCCTGGTGGCTGGCGAATTCGTCGTAGTCGGACGCTGGCTCAGGGAGCGGCATGCCGCGTCGCCTCGACAGGCGAAAGCTGGCATATCATGAGGGGCGGCGGCGCCGAGTGCTTTGCTGTTCGGGATCCGCTTGGCAGAATTGTCGAAGTAAAGTTCGGGTTTCCACCCTTGCCTGAAAAATTGCGCACCCGAACTATAGTGAGGGCCCAATGAAACCATGCAGGGAGTGCGGCCACATCATTTCAGAGCAAGCCCCCCTTTGTCCCAGCTGCGGTGTGGCGTATCCGGCGAGAGAGCGGTGGGACGGATGGGGATTTGAGTATAAATCGGAGGCGACGCTTTTCGGACTGCCCATCCTGCACGTGTGTTTCAAATACCGCCCCAATCGGGTGCCCGTACCCGCGAAAGGAATAATCGCCATCGGGCAATTTGCCTGCGGCGGGCTGACCATCTCGCAATTTGGGGTGGGGGTGTTCAGCGTCAGCCAGTTCACTATCGCCGGATTCGCCTTGGCCCAGTTTGCGGTCGCCTATTCTTTGATCGCGCAGTTCGGGATATTCCTTCATCAGGGCCGAGGCCTGCTGGTCTGGAGTCTGGCTGATCTCATCCACCGCTTACAGTAAACGCGCTCCTGGATTTGGGAACAACGGGAAAGATGTTCTTCATGAACTATGCTCGCGCCTTTTCTTTCAGATCAGCCCTTCCTTGACTCGACGCAGAAATTCTTCGGCATCAGCTCGCGTCTTCTCGATGAACTCGGGATTCTCCTGGTGCTCAAGCATCATGAAAAAATCGTCTTCTCCGCCAGCAGCCGCTTCAACTGCCGGTTTTGCTGGCGCAGTTTGGGTGTGCTGGGAACCGGTTCTCCATGGTCCACCGGTTCCAGCTGCTCTTGCCACTTGTACAGAAGCCGCCGATGTACACCCAGTTCTTGCGCCAGCGCCACGATGTTGTCGCAGCTCTTCAAGCGCGCCACTGCCATTCGGCGAAATTCCTTGGGATACCGCCCCACTCGTCTCTTTGCCACTCGCAGTTCCTTTCCCTGCAAAGTGTGCCCATAACGAGTGTCTCACTTTAGGGGTTCAGTCCAAACCAAATAGCAAACTTGGTAAGTAGTTGATTTATATGGTGGGCAGTGCGTGATTCGAACACGCGACCTCCTGCTTGTAAGGTAACCTTCACTGGACTAGACAAAGTGTCGTCTGCCTAAATGAATCAATGGCTTACCCCCAACATCAGCTCGCACGGAAGGTCCCGAGGTGGCCTCAAAAACCTCGAAAACCTCATTGCTTTAGACCACTCGCGGCACATTTACGGCACAGTAACTTGGAGTGGAGTAAGGACGTGGAATCTGTCCGAAGAGCGGGCTGAGCGCGACCGCTCAATATCGTCGCATTCTGTCGGCACGCAGGGTTAAGTGATTGCAGACTGGTTGCAGATCCCGACGAGCAGCTCCGCACTCAGATGCTCATGGATGCGTCGCTGAAATGGTTCGAGGATTAATGGCTTCGATATCTGTGTAACGAGCGAAGTCCTTTTCGTTGAACGTCAGAATCTTGCCGACGCCGTGTACTCGCATTGCAGCCACCAATCGCGCATCGTGAACCTGAACCCCGGAGACGTTACTCACAACAAGCAGTTTGCGCCATTCGTGGTGTACGGCCAAACTGTCCGGCAGCAGCCGCAACTTGTCTTCAAAACATCGCGCCCGACGATCAGCTTCCTGGGGAGACAGCCCGTACCCATTGCGGTCAAGTGGACGAGTACAAGTGTTCCAGAATTCCGCAACGTTCTGTGACGTGTAGCAGAACACAGCACCGCCCTTCAGAGTCGCATCAATCGCCGAAACCACGAGGGGATAGTCACGATCATCTGGCTTTACCCAGCGAAGAAGGACGTTGCTGTCAACTAGGTATGCCGTGCCCACCATTTAGGCGCGGTCCTCATAGAAACTCTCGCGGGTGAAGCTCTCAGTCGGCAGCTTGGGCAATCCCTCGGAACCTACTGACAGCGCATTGAGCATCGCATGGAACTCTGCCACAGTCAGATTCCCTTGAGGCAGAGAGCGAGAAGCCAGAGCTTCCTGCAAGAGACGTTCCGCTACTTTTTCCAGAG
>Ga0335082_10000266_pt1 | contig 53088 bp, 49 predicted proteins | sample Lox_Sample_41_FD_206718 | JGI IMG/M metagenome (GOLD analysis project Ga0335082, IMG submission 206718) | Soil microbial communities from Loxahatchee National Wildlife Refuge, Florida, United States - Lox_Sample_4.1 | ecosystem: Environmental > Terrestrial > Soil > Wetlands | place: USA... | reverse complement strand
AGAGCGACAACACGTCGGCAGGTCGCGCGGGCAACGGGCGCGATCGGGCCACCAAGAACTGGCAGGGGGGCTTCGACGCCGCCTGGGAGATCGATCTGTGGGGCAAGTTCCGGCGCGCGATCGAGGCCTCGGACGCGGACCTGCTCGCCGCGGTCGCAAGCTACGACGACGTGCTCGTGAGCCTGGTCTCCGAGGTGGCGGCCACCTATCTGACGATCCGCACGCTCGACGAGCGCCTCGCGGTCGCGGTGGACAACGTGCGCGTGCAGCAGGACAGCCTCGACATCGCGCGCGTGCGCTTCGAGGCCGGCGGCACCTCCGAGCTCGACGTGCAGCAGGCCGCGACACTGCTGCACGACACCGAGGCCACGATCCCCCAGCTCGAGCTGCTGCGGCGCGGCTCGATCGACTCGCTGTGCGTGCTGCTCGGAATCCCGCCGCAGGATCTCCCCGAAGCGCTGGTCGGAACGCCGGGCCGGATCCCGGCGGTCCCGCCCCAGGTGACGGTCGGGATCCCGGCCGACCTCTTGCGGCGACGCCCGGACGTGCACGCCGCCGAGATGCGCGCCGCGGCGCAGAGCGCGCGCATCGGGGTCGCGTCGGCGGAGCTCCTGCCCGCGTTTCAGCTCGTCGGAACGCTCGGGCTCAGCGCGGACTCGGCCAGGAAGTTCTTCGAGGCCCATTCGTTCGAGGCGGTGGCGGGGCCCGCCATCACCTGGCCGATCCTCAACTACGGGCGCCTGATCAACGACGTGCGGCTCCAGGACGCCACCTTCCAGGAGCTCGCGACCGACTACTCGAACAGCGTGCTGGTGGCGCAGCAGGAGGTGGAGGACTCGCTCGCCGGCTACGTGCGCGGCACGGAGCGGGTGGAGCGCCTGCAGGCCGCGGTCGACGCCGCGAATCGCGCGGTCGAGCTCTCGCTGATCCAGTACCGGGAAGGCGCCACCGACTTCGTCACGGTGCTGAATTCGCAGCAGTCGAAGCTGCGCGAGGACGATCAGCTCGTGAACGAGCGCGGCATCGTCGCGGTGAGCGTGGTGTCGCTCTACAAGGCGCTCGGCGGAGGCTGGGAGATCCGCGAGGGCCAGGACTTCGTGCCGGCCGAGACGCGCGACGAGATGCGGGAGCGGACGCGCTGGGGCGGGCTGCTCTCGAAGGACGCTCAGACGCGCGACACCGGTGAGGCGGCGTCGGATCTGGAGAAGCGACCGTGGTGGAAGCTGCGCTGGTGGTGGCCGCGATGGTGAGCCGCGCGGCCGCAGCTTTGCGTGCGGCGCGCATCGCCGCGCTCGGCGTCGCGGCCGCCGCGCTCGTCGCGGTGGCCTGCAACCGCGGCAACGAGTACGCGCCGCCGCCGCCGCCCGAGGTGACGGTCGATCATCCCGCCCTGCGCGACGTCACGATCCACGGCGAGTTCACGGGACATACCGTGGCGGTCGAGACGCTCGACATCCGCGCCCGCGTGCCGGGCTATCTCGATAGCGTGCTCTTCACGCCCGGCGCGCGCGTGAAGCATGGCGACCTGCTGTTCGTGATCGAGCCCGCGCTGTTCCAATCCCAGGTCGACCAGGCGAAGGCGCTGCTCGCCGCGAAGGAGGCGGCCTACCGCGCGGCGGAGCAGCAGCTCGAGATCACGCAGACGATCTTCCAGAAGTCCGCAGGCAGCAAGACCGACCTCGTGGCGAAGACGCAGGCGCGCGATCTCGCGAAGGCCGAGCTCGAGAACGCGCGCGCGAGCCTCACGGCCGCCGAGCTGAACCTCTCCTACACGCACATCTACGCGCCCTTCGACGGCGTGATCGACCGCAACCTGGTCGACGTCGGCAACCTGGTCGGATCCGGCGGCGCGACCTTGCTCGCGACGATCGTCCGCTACGACCCGATCTTCGCCTACTTCCAGATGAGCGAGTCCGAGCTGCTGCAGTACCGCGAGGGGCGCGGCAACGGCGCAGGCGACGACGAGGCGCGCCTCGGGCTCGCGACCGACTCGCAGTTTCCCTACGTCGGACGCGTGGACTACATCGGCAACCGCGTCGATCCCGACACCGGCACGATCGAGCTGCGCGCCGTGTTCCCGAACCCCGACCTCGCGATCCTGCCGGGCCTGTTCGCGCGCGTGCGCGTGCCGATGAGCCATCGGCGCGCCGTGCTCGTCCCCGATGCCGCGATCCAGTCGGACCAGGGCGGCCAGTACGTGCTCGTGCTCGACGAGAAGAGTGTCGTGCAGTACCGCCGCGTGCAGGTCGGACCCGCCGTCGAAGACGGCTTCCGCGTCGTGGACGACGGCGTCGGCCCCGCCGACACCATCGTTGTGAACGGGCTCCAGCGCGCGCGTCCCGGGCTCGAGGTCAAGCCGATCCAGGCCCAGGCGAGGCAGTCGTGATCTCGCGCTTCTTCGTCGACCATCCCATCTTCGCCAACGTCATCGCGATCGTGACGATCCTCTTCGGCGTGGTCACGCTGCGCAAGTTGCCGGTCGAGCAGTATCCGGCGATCACGCCGCCGACGGTGCAGGTGACGACCAACTATCCCGGCGCCAACGCGCAGGTCGTGGCCGACACCGTCGCGACGCCGATCGAGCAGCAGGTGAACGGCGTCGAGGGAATGCTCTACATGTCGTCGTCGAGCGCGAGCGACGGCTCCTACCGCCTCACCGTCACCTTCGACATCGGCACGGACCTCGACGTCGGACAGGTGCTCGTGCAGAACCGCGTGGCGATCGCGCAGCCGCTGCTCCCCGACGAGGTGAAGCGGCAGGGCATCACCACCAAGAAGCAGTCCCCCAACATCATCATGTTCATGACCTTGACGTCGCCCGACGGGCGCTACGACAGCCTCTACCTCGCGAACTACGCCAACCTGCGGCTGCGCGACGAGCTGGCGCGCGTCGAAGGCGTCGGCGACGTGACGGTGTTCGGCGCGAGCGCCTACAGCATGCGCGTGTGGCTCGACCCGCGGCGGCTCGAGGCCCTCGACCTCACCACGCAGGACGTGGTCGCGGCGATCCAGGAGCAGAACGTCCAGGTCGCGGCGGGCCAGGTCGGCCAGCCGCCCGCCGCGCAGTCGGCGCAGCAGTTCCAGTACACGGTCACGACCCTCGGCCGGCTGACCGACGCCGAGCAGTTCGAGGAGATCGTGGTCAAGTCGTCGGGCGGGCGGATCACGCGGCTCCGCGACGTGGCGCGCGTGGAGCTCGGCAGCCAGAACTACGACCAGTACTTCCAGAAGGACGGCAAGCCCGGCGCGGGGATCGGCATCTACCCACTGCCCGGCGCAAACGCGCTCGAGACCGCAGACCGCGCGCGCGCCGCGATGGAGCGGATGAAGCGCTCGTTTCCGGAAGGCATGGCCTACAGCGTCCCGCTCGACACGACGCTCTTCGTGCGCAGCGCAATCCACGAGGTCTACTGGACGCTCTTCGAGGCCAGCGCGCTCGTCCTGATCGTGATCCTGGTCTTCCTCCAGGACTGGCGCGCCGTGCTGGTGCCGGCGACCACCGTGCCCGTGACGATCTTCGGCGCCTTCGCGGGCATGGCGCTCTTCGGTTTCACCGTGAACCTGCTCACGCTCTTCGGGCTCCTGCTCGCGATCGGCATCGTCGTCGACGACGCGATCGTGATCGTCGAGAACGCGTCGCACCACATCGACCGCGAAGGGCTCCCACCGCGAGAGGCCACGATCCAGGCGATGAGCGAGGTGACGGCGCCGATCATGGGCATCACGGCGGTGCTGATGTCCGTCTTCATCCCGGCCGTGTTCCTCGGCGGCATCACCGGTCAGCTCTACCGGCAGTTCGCGCTGACCATCGCGGTGACGGCCGCGATCAGCGCCATCAACGCGGTGACGCTCAAGCCCGCGCAGTGCGCGGCCTGGCTGCGCCCGACCTCGGGCTACCACAACGCGTTCTTCCGCGCCTTCAACCGGGCCTACGCGCGCACCGAGGCGCTCTACGTCAGGGTCGTCGCGCGCATGCTCCAGCGTCCCCACGCGAGCCTCGGCGTCTTCGCGGGTCTACTCGGCGTGACACTCTGGTGGTACACCTCGCTGCCGACGAGCTTCCTGCCCGTCGAAGATCAGGGATACATGATCTCCACGGTCCAGCTGCCGGACGCCGCGTCGCAAGCCCGCACGCGGGCCGTCGTGGGTCGGATGAACGAGATCTTCCGCGGCGAGCCGGCGGTCGCGGCGGTGAGCACGATCGGCGGCTTCTCCGTGCTCGACGGCTCCGCGGCCTCGAATGCGGCGACCTTCTTCGTGACCTTGCTGCCCTGGAGCGAGCGCCGCAAGCCGGAGCTGCAGCAGCGTGCGGTCCTCGCGCGTCTGCGCCAGAAGTTCGACGCGGTCCAGGACGCGCAGGCCGTCGTCTTCCCGCCGCCGGCGATCCGGGGTCTCGGTGTCACCGGCGGCTTCCAGGTGCAGATCGAAGACCGCGGCGCCGCGGGACGCGCGGCGCTCCAGCAGGTGGTGCGGGAGATGATCCGCGACGGCAGCGCGCAGAGCGGGCTCGCGTCGCTCAACACCACGTTCCGGGAGGGCGTGCCGCAGCTCTACGCCGACGTGGATCGCACCAAGGTGAAGACGCTCGGCATCCCGCTCGACAGCGTCTTCGCGACCTTGCAGGCGTACCTCGGCTCCACCTACGTGAACGACTTCAACCGCTTCGGCCGCACCTACCAGGTGCGCGTCCAGGCCGACTCCGCGTTCCGCGCGACCGCCGAGGACATCGAGCGGCTCGTCGTGCGCAATCCCGAGGGCAAGATGGTGCCGCTCGCGGCGATGGTGAAGGTGCGCGAGGTGCTCGGACCGCAGATCGTGAGCCGCTACAACCTGTATCCGACGGCGGCCATCACGGGCGAGGCGGCGGCCGGGCGCAGCTCGGGCCAGGCGCTCTCGATCATCGAGCAGATGGCCAACGCCAAGCTCCCGCCCTCGATGGGCTACGAGTGGACGGGCGTCTCCTACCAGGAGAAGAAGGCGGGGCGCGAGGCGGCGCTGATCTTCGTGCTCGCGGTGTCGCTCGTGTACCTCGTGCTCGCGGCGCAGTACGAGAGCTGGACGAACCCTGCCGCCGTCGTGCTCGTCGTGCCGCTCGCGCTGCTCGGGACCGTGATGGCGGTGGCGGTGCGCGGCATGGACAACAACATCTACACGCAGATCGGCGTCGTGCTGCTCGTCGCGCTCTCGAGCAAGAACGCGATCCTGATCGTCGAGTTCGCGCGCCAGCGGCGACGCGGCGGCGTCGCGCTGATCGAGGCCGCGACCGAGGCCGCGCGGCTGCGCTTCCGCCCGATCCTGATGACCTCGTTCGCGTTCATCCTCGGCGTCTACCCGCTCGTCGTGGCGGGCGGCGCGGGCGCGGCGAGCCGCCGCGCGCTCGGCACCGCGGTCTTCGGCGGCATGCTGACCTCGACCTTCCTCGCCGTGCTATTCGTGCCGGTCTTCTACGTCCTGCTCCAGGGCTTCAGCGAGCGGCGCGCGGCGCGGCGAGCCGCCGCCGCGACACCAGCCGCTGCGCGGACGCCTCGGGTGTCGCCCGAGGATGCGACATCCCACACGCGTCCGGTCTAAGCTGGGCGCTCACCGCCCTGCCGGTGGCGAACCGGAGGAGCCCCCCGTGCCGAGCGACGCGCTGAAGTTCGTGGTCGGTCTGCTCCGCAACGCCCCGGCCGTCGCGGGCGACGACGTCCTCGCGATGCGCGCCAACATGGAGAAGGCCGTCGCGGCCGTGCCGGTGCCCGAGGGGGTCACGTTCACGCCTGTGCGTGCGAACGGCGTGCCGGCCGAGTGGACCGTCGCCGCCGGCGCGCGCGACGAGGTCGCGATCGTGTACTTCCACGGCGGCGGCTACGTGATGGGATCGCTCGACACGCACCGCGGCCTGTGCGCGCGTCTCTCGCAGGCGGCGCGCGCGCGCGTGCTCTCCGTCGACTACCGGCTCGGCCCCGAGCATCCGCACCCGGCGGCCGTCGAGGATGCGGTCGCCGCCGTGCGCTTCGCACGCGCGGGCGGCGTCGCGCCGGAGCGGACCGCGATCGCGGGCGACTCCGCGGGCGGCGGACTCACGCTCGCGACGCTCGTCGCGCTGCGCGACGCCGGCGACCCCGTGCCGGCGGCCGGCCTCTGCATCTCACCGTGGACCGACCTCGCGATGACGGGCGCCTCGCTCGTGACGAAGGCCGCGGAGGATCCGATGGTCCGCCCCGACGATCTGCGCCTCATGGCCGACGCCTACCTCGCCGGTCGCGACGCGAAGACGCCGCTCGCCTCCCCGCTCTACGCGGATCTCGCGGGCCTGCCACCTCTCCTCCTCCAGGTCGGGAGCGCGGAGGTGCTGCTCGACGACGCGGTGCGCGTCGCGGAGCGCGCGCGCAAGGCCGGCGTCGCGGCCGACCTTCGCGTCTGGCCGGACATGTTCCACGTCTGGCACGCCTTTGCGCAGATCCTGCCGGAGGGACAGCAGGCCGTGGACGAGATGGCGGCCTTCTTCGAGACGTGTCTCGCTTGAACGACACCGAAGAGACGGAGCCGCGGGATCAGATCGCCGCGGCGCTTCGAGATGTCGACGCGTACGAGGCGTTGGTCCGGCTGACGCGCGAGTACCTGATCACGCTCCGCCTGTCCGATCCGCCGACCGACACGCTCGCGCGCGTCACCGACCTGGTGCAGCAGGCGACGAAGCTCCTCGCCGCCCATCGCGGCGACGTCGATCGGATGCACGGGGCGACCGGGCCGTTCGTCCCCACCGGCAGGCACAGCAAGCAGGCCGGGGAGACGCTCGCCTGGCACTTCTCGTTCAGCCCGGTCGTCGGAGTCCTCGACCCGCAGTCCCCTCCCATCGAGTTGACCTTCGACGGCGAGCGCGTCCACGGGCGGGCGGTCGTCGACGCCCGCTTCGGCGGTCCCCCGCATACCGTTCACGGCGGCGTCGTCGCGCTGATCTTCGACGAGCTGCTCGGCAACACGAACTACTGTCTCGGCCTCGGCGCCATGACCGGAACGCTCCAGATCCGCTACCAGCGACCGACGCCGCTCGACCGCGAGCTCGCGCTCGTCGGCTGGGTGGACCGGGTCGAGGGGCGGAAGATCTTCACCCGAGGCACGATCTCGGTCGACGGCGAGGTGACGGCCAGCGCCGAGGGGATCTTCCTCCAGGTCAGCGAGGCCGTCGCCTCGGCCCTCCGGCGAACGCCATGAGTCTCGAGATCGATCCGGCGGCCGCGACACTCGGCGCGGTCGTGCGCGGCGTGAAGCTCGCGGAGCTCGACGCGCGAGACTGGCGCGCGATCGAGGACGCCTTCCACGAGCACGCGGTGCTGATCTTCCCCGGCCAGCACCTGCGCCGCCGCGAGCAGGCGGAGTTCGGGCGGCGCTTCGGAGAGCTCGACCCCGTCTCGGCCGCCGGCACGGTGCCCATCAGCAACGTGAAGCCCGACGGCCGGCTTCGCGACGACGGCGACGCCGTAAAGCAGATCCTGCTCGGCAACGAGGGCTGGCATACCGACAGCTCGTACATGCCGGTGTCGGCGCGCGCTTCGCTGCTCTCCGCCGAGGTCGTGACCGAGCGCGGCGGCGAGACGGAGTGGGCAGACATGCGCGCCGCCTGGGACGCGCTCGACGAGGCGACGCGCGAGCGCGTCGCGGGTCTCGCCGCCTACCACTCGCTCAAGTACTCGCAGGCGCGCGCCGGGTTCGGCTCCGAGGCCAGCAGCGCCTACTCCTACGGCCTCGACCAGGCCGAGGCGCCGCTGCGGCCGCTCGTGAAGCGGCACCCGGTGACGGGACGTCGCTCGCTCTTCATCGGGCGCCATGCCTACGGAATCCCGGGCCTCGACCCCGGCGAGTCCGAGACGCTCCTCGACTGGCTGCTCGAGTTCGCGTGCCGCGCGCCGCGCGTGCTCCAGCACCGCTGGCAGCCCGGCGACCTCGCGGTCTGGGACAACCGCTGCGTGCTCCACCGCGCACGGCCGTACGATCCGGACGTGCCGCGCGTGCTGCACCACACGCGCATCGCGGGAGATCCGGCGACCGAATCCGGCATGCGCCGCGGCTGACACCGGATCCGGACGCCCGGACGTCCTCTAGTGATGGTCCAGATCGACGATGCGGCCGGCTCGGGGGCCGAGCAGCACGCGACCGACGACCGTCATGTGCGCGCGCCAGTGCGCCTCCGCCTCCGACGCCCTTCCGGATCGGATGAGCGAGACCAGCTTCTCCTGCGAACGCAGTCCGCGACGTCGCGTCGCGAGCGAGTCGTTCGGCGGACCCGTCTTCGCGGCCGCGACGACCGCGCGCGCGACGATCTCGCCGAGCATCTTCGCCACGATGCCGAGGGTCTGGTTGCCGGCCAAGGTGACCAGGCGCTCGTGGAAGCGCGCGTTGGCCGCGCCGAAGGCGTCCGGGTCCGAGAGCACGCGCAGCTGATCCTCGATCGAATGCCGGAGCTCCGCGGCCGCAGCGCGCCGCCCGCGCGACGACGCCACCACGCGCACGGCGGTCGGCTCGAGCAGGGCACGCGCCTCGTGGACGTCCGCCAGCGACACGTTGCGCGACTGGAGCACCAGCGCGGCGGTGCGTGCCGCCAGGCGCTCGTCGGGCGCGCGCACGACGATGCCGCCGAGCACGCCGCGCACCACGGTGATCAGGCCTTCGGCCTCGAGGATCCGGAGCGCCTCGCGCAGCGAAGGTCTCGAGACGCCGAAGCGCTCGACCAGCTCCGGCTCGTGGCCGAGCGAATCCCCTTCGGAGAGCCGGCCCGACACGATCTGCCGGCGAAGCTCGTCGGCGATCTGCTGCGGCTTCTCGCGCGCCGAGCGCTCGGACCGCGGCCGGGCGACCGGTCTCTTCGCCGCCAGCCTCTTCGCCGCCAATCTCTTCGTCAGCGTCACGCGCGCGCTCGCCAATCCCGACCTCCTGCGGCGGTGTCTGGAAACATCTAGACTATTCGATCGTACCCCGCCGCGCGGGCGCGGACGAGAGGACGCGATGCAGCCGGTCGAATGGTCCCTCGCGGCCGTCCACGACGTGATCGCGGGCGCCGCGCCCGACCGCAGCATGCTGGTCTGGAAGGACACGCGCCGGACGTACTCGGAGGTCGCGGCGCGAACCCGTCGGCTCGCGGTGTTCCTCCGGCAGCGCGGCATCGGCATCCGCCGCGAGCGGCGCGATCTCGAGCGCTGGGAGTGCGGCCAGTCGACCGTCGCGCTGCTCCTCTACAACTGTCCCGAGTACCTCGAAGCGATGCTCGGCTGCTTCCGCGCGCGGGCGGTGCCCTTCAACGTGAATCAGCACTACCGGCCCGCCGAGATCGGCAGCCTGCTCGACATGGTGGGGGCCGAGGTCGCCGTGGTTCACCGGGCGCTCGGGCCGCTCGTCGCCGAGGTGGCGAAGGCGCGAGGGCTCCTCCTCCTCGACGTCGACGACGGCTCGGGAGTCGCGCCCCTGGCCGGGAGCACGCCCTACGAGCACGCGCTCCGCCAGGAGACGGATGCAGCGGCGCTGCCCAAGCCCTCTCCCGACGATCTCTACCTCGTGTGCACGGGCGGCACGACTGGATCACCGAAGGGTGTTCTCTGGCGCCAGGCGGACATCTTCGTCTCGTCGATGGGCGGCATCGAAGGCGTGTCGCGAGAGCAGCTGGCGGCGAAGGCGGCGGCCGGCGGCGGCAGCTGGTTCGCCGCGCCGCCGCTGATGCACGCGGCGGCACAGTGGACCGCCTTCGCGGCGATCCACTCCGCTGCGACGGTGGTCCTCCACGACGACACCGCGCCCTTCGACGCCCGCACCATCCTCGAGACCGTCGTCCGCGAGCGAGTCGACTTCATGTCGATCGTCGGCGACGCCTTCGCGCGTCGCCTGATCGACGAGCTGCAAGCGAGGCCCTACGACCTCGCCTCGCTCCGCACGCTCGCGACGGGCGGCGCCGTCACGAGCGACGCCTGCAAGGAGGCGCTGCTCGAGCTGCTTCCCCACATCACCATCGTCGACGGCTACGGAGCCTCCGAGACCGGCGGCATGGCGTATGGCGCATCGCGGCGCGGCGCGCGTGCGCAGGCGTTCGCGCCGCGCGACGGCGCGCGGGTCCTCTCCGCGGATCGGCAGCGCTTCCTCGCGCCCGGCGACGAGGAGATCGGCTGGACGGCGCGGCGCGGCCGCGTGCCGCTCGGCTACCTCGGCGATCGCAAGAAGACCGAGGAGACCTTCCCCATCCTCGACGGCGAGCGCGTGGCCGTTCCCGGCGATCGCGCGCGGCTCGCGCCGGACGGCGGCATCGTGCTCCTCGGGCGCGACGCGCTCGTCGTCAACAGCGGCGGCGAGAAGATCTTCGTCGAAGAGGTGGAGGAGGTGCTGCGCGGCCATCCCGACGTCGTCGATGCGCTCGTGGTCGGACGGCCTAGCGAGCGCTTCGGCGAGGAGGTCGTCGGCATCGTGCAGCTGCGCCCCGGCGTCGCGCTCGAGCCCCACGCGCTGCGCGAGTTCGCCGCGGGCTCGCTCGCGCGCTTCAAGGCGCCGCGCGCGATCGCCTTCTGCGAGCGCGTCCACCGCCATGCGAGCGGCAAGCCCGACTATCGCTGGGCGCGATCGGTCGCCGAGCAGGCGGCGACGGCGACCGCGCGCCCGCTCCGCTGAACGGGCACCGACTGCGGGATCAGCTCTCCGGGATCTCGAAGTGCTCCTTGCTGAGCTCGAACGCCCGCTTCGCGCCGTGCTCGGCGCGCATCTTCACGAAGTTGAACTCGCCGTCCTCGAACTGGAGGTTCGTCCCGAACGCGTGGAAGAGGTAGCTCGCGACCTCTTCGCCCTGGTACCCCTGGAGCTGCTCGACGAGGCGGAAGGCCTCCTTCGCGATCACGATGCCGTCGGCGGGCATGCGGCTCGCCTTGCGGGCCCACCAGTCCGCGCGCGCCTCGACCTTCTCGTCGTCGACGACCTCGGTGAAGATCGAGAGGTGCTCGAGCTTCTCCGCGGCCATCGTGTCGCCAGTGAGCAGGAAGCGCCGCGTCAAGGTCGGGCCGAGCCGGTAGAAGAACATGTGCAGCGAGCCCAGCGCGGGCCCGAGGAAGCGCGTCGCCGGCATCCCGACCTGCGTCTTGCGCCCGACCACCGAGATGTCCGCCATCAGCGCCATCTCGAATCCGCCGCCGAGCGCGAAGCCGCGCACCTCGGCGACGATCACCTTCGGGTAGCCGAGGAAGTTGTGATAGAAGTCGAAGGTCTTGCGGTCGACGGAGAGCCGCCGGCGCTGGCTCGGCCGCTTCTTCGGACGTCCGCCCGCGTCGCCCTTCGTCGCCCCGCTGCCGTACCAGGAGTAGGCGTTGGCCATGTCGGCACCCGAGCTGAAGACGCCGCCGCTGCCGCGCAGCAGGACGACCTTGATGCCGTCGTCCATCGCGAGCTCGTCGAGATACGCGCCGAGCTGCTCGCGCATCTTCGGGTCGTACGCGTTGCGACGCTCGGGATTGTCGAGCGTCAGGCGCGCGATGCCCGTGCTCTCGTCGCGTTCCATCCGCACACGGCCGTCGCTCACGGGCTTCGCTCCTCTGGATCGTGCCGTCGTCATTCCGAGCCGCATAGTTTAACATATAGATATTTCGAGAAGCCGAGGATCGGGCCGAGGGCATGGAATTCCGCCTGGACGAGGAACAGCAGGGGCTCCAGGACACCGTGCGCCGCTTCTGCGCCGCGCGGTTTCCCGCCGAGAAGATCGGCGAGCGATGCAGTCGGGGCGTCGACGGGGCGGCGTGGCGCGAGATGGCCGGGCTCGGGCTCTTCGGCGTGCTCGGCGGGGAAGGGCTCGGCGTCGTCGAGGGCGCAATCGCCTTCGAGCAGCTCGGCGCGCACCTCGTGAACGGCCCCGCACTCTGGACGACGCTCGCAGGGCGCTACGTCGACGGCGCCGCCACCGGCGAGCGTCGCGCTGGCGGCATCGCCGACGCCGATGCCGACGAGGATCCGATCCTGGTCGAGCACGCAGCCGAGATCGATGCGCTGCTGCTGCTCCGCGCCGACGGCGTGTACCTCTGCGAGGGCTCGGATCTCCCGCGCTGCGAGCCACTGGCTCCGCTCGATCCGCTGACGCCGGTCGGGCGCTGCGACGCGCTGCCGAGCGGTGTGCGCGTCGGCAGCGTGGCGGACGCCGCCTGGCTTCGCCGCGCCGGCACAGTGCTCTGCGGCGCGATGCTGCTCGGCGTCTCCGAGGCCGCGCTGGAGGCGTCGCGCCGCTACGCGCTCGACCGCGAGCAGTTCGGCGTCCCCATCGGCTCGTTCCAGGCCGTCCAGCACCTGCTGGCCGACATGTACGTGCGGACGGCGCTCGCGCGCAGCGCCACCTATGCGGCCGCCGCCGCGCTCGACGACCCTCTTGTGGGCGACCCGCTCCGGGCCTGCGCCGCGGCGAAGCTCCTCGCCGGCGAGGCCGCGGTCGAGAACGCGCGCGTCGCGATCCAGATCCACGGGGGCACGGGCTTCACCTGGGAGATGCTGCCCAACTATTTGCTGAAGCGGGCCTGGGTGCTCGAGAACGCCTTCGGCGATTCCCACGCGCACGCCCTCGCGATCGGCGAGTCCCTCGAAGGGTCCCTCGCATGAAGGGGTCGGCTTCCGATGGCGTCTCGATCGAGAAGGGCGACGGCGTGCTGCGCATCACTCTCGATCGCCCCGACCGGAAGAACGCGCTCGAGGTCGCAGGCGCGCTCCGCATCGTCGCCGCGCTCGAGGCCGCCGCGACGGACGACGCGCTTCGCGTCGTCGTTCTCGCCGGCGCGGGGCCGGACTTCTGCGCCGGCGCGGACTGGCTCGCGTCGAACGCAGCCGGTGCGCGGCCTCGCACCGGCAGTCTCCAGCGCCGCACGGAGCTGCAGGTGCACCGGCTGATCGAGCTGCTCGTGCGGCTCCAGCTTCCGGTCGTCTGCCAGGTGCGCGGCTGGGCAGCCGGTCTCGGCTTCCAGCTCGCGCTCGCGGCCGACTTCACGCTCGCGTCCGATTCGGCCTGCTTCTGGGAGCCCTTCATCGAGCGCGGCTTCAGCGCGGACAGCGGGGCCACCTGGCTCCTCCCGCGCCTCGTCGGTGTCGCGCGCGCGAACGAGCTGCTCCTGCTCGGCCGGAAGCTCTCGGGTGTGGAAGCAGCGGCGTGGGGACTCATCCATCGCGCCGTCGCCGACGCCGAGCTCGAGTCCGCGACCGCTGCGCTCGTCGGACGGCTCGCCGCCGGCCCGACGGTCGCCCTCGGGCTCACCAAGCGCTGCATCCGTCGCTCGCTCGAGACGGGGCTCGTCGAGGCGATGCAAGGCGAGTCCTTCGCGCTCGAGCTCTCGTCGCGCACCGCAGACTTCAAGGAGGGCCTGCTCGCGTTCCAGGAACGGCGCGCGGCCCGGTTCGAGGGGCGTTGAGCTGTGCCATGAAGTTCGAAACGATCCGCTACGAGGTCGAGGACCGCATCGCCACGATCACGTTCGACCGCCCCGACAAGCTGAACGCGGTGAGTCCGCTGATGGTCCGCGAGCTGCGGGCCGCCTACGCCGCCGTCGAATCCGACGAATCGGTGTGGATCGCGATCGTCACCGGCGCGGGCCGGGCGTTCTGCGCGGGCGCCGACGTCACCGACATTCCCGCGGACGGCGCAGTCCTCTACGAGGAGCCCTACCTGTCGACTCTGCCGCAATGGGAGGCGCCGCAGGAGGCCACACCGCCTTTCCGATCGATGACCAAGCCCGTGCTGGCGGCCGTCAACGGAATGTGTTGCGGCGCGGGCCTCGACCTGGTGACGACCGGCGACATCGTGATCGCGTCCGAGCGGGCGGAGTTCTTCGATCCCCACGTGAGCATCGGCCTGGTGTCGGGACGCGAGATGGTGCGCCTCGCACGCGTGCTGCCGCTCAACGTCGCCATGCGCGTCGCGCTGACCGGCCGCCACGAACGCCTCTCCGCGCAGCGCGCCTACCAGCTCGGCATGGTGTCGGAGGTCGTCCCGCACGAGCGGCTGCTGCCGCGCGCCCGCGAGATCGCGACGCTCGTCAACCGCAACGCGCCGCTCGCCGTCCGCGGGACGCGCCTCGCGATCCGCAAGGGACTCGACCTACCGCTGCACGAGGCGGAGATCCTCGCCGAGGCCTTCCGGGAGCGAGTGCTCCGCACCGAGGACTCGAAGGAAGGGCCGCGCGCCTTCGTCGAGAAGCGCCCCCCCGACTGGAAGTGCCGATGAGCGAGACCTACACGACGATCCGCTACGAGACGACACCCGACTGCGTCGCCACGATCACGCTCGATCGGCCCGACGCGTTGAACGCCTTCGACCGCCGCATGTGCGAGGAGATGCGCTCCGCATGGCAGCGGATCAAGGCGGATCCGGCCGTCCACGCGGTCGTGCTGCGAGCCGCTGGCGACCGCGCCTTCTGCGCGGGGCTCGACGTGAAGAAGGCCTACGGCCAGCCCGACGACGTGTGGAACCACGAGGATCCCGGAGAGCTGCTCTCGCCGAAGTGGCAGAAGGTGTGGAAGCCCGTCGTCTGCGCCGTCCAGGGCATGTGCACGGCGGGGGCCTTCTACTTCCTGAACGAGGCCGACATCGTCCTCTGCTCGAGCGACGCCACCTTCTTCGACTCGCACGTGACCTACGGCATGGTCTCCGCGCTCGAGCCGGTCGGCCTCATGCGAAGGATCGGGCTCGGCGAGACGCTGCGCATCGCGCTCTCCGGCAACGACGAGCGGATCGGCGCCGACACGGCGCTCCGCATCGGGCTGGTGAGCGAGGTCGTGACGCGCGACCAGCTCTGGCCGCGCGCGCACGAGATCGCGGCCGGCATCGCGAGCAAGCCGAGCGCCGCCACACAGGGCACCGTCCGCGCGATCTGGGAATCGCTCGACCGGCCCTACCGCGCCGCCATGGAGCAGGGTCTCGTCTACACGCGGCTCGGGAACCCGATCGGCATGGCCGAGGTGAAGCAGAAGCCGCCGGAAGAGCGCCCGCCGAGGATCCGCTGATGGACGACGCGTCGCGCGGGCTCAGCGAGCGCATCGCCGCGGTGCTCGCGCTGGATCCCGCCGCGCGTGCGCTCGAGTTCGCGGACCGCTGGCGCACCTGGGGCGAGCTCGCGCGCACGGCCGACTCGGTCGCCGCGCGGCTCTGCGTGCCGGGCACGCGCATCGGTATGCTGCTGCGAAACCGACCGGCGCCCGTCGCGCTGCTGCTCGGCGCGCTGCGCGCGGGCGCCTGCGTGGTGGCGCTCGATCCGCAGCGCGGCGCCGACCGGGTCCGTCACGAGATCGCGTCGCTCGATCTGCCCTTCGTGGCCGGCGATCCGGACGATCTCGCAGAGCTCGTGGGGCCCGATGTCGCGGCGACGCGACTCGGTGCGCGCGACGTCGGCGGCGACGTCGAGTTGGGGCGTGCGCAGTCCCTCGACCGGCCGACGCGCCCCGGCGTCGCCGTACAGATGCTGACGAGCGGGACCACGGGGCCGCCGAAGCGCATCGACCTCTCCTACGAGATGCTCGCGCGCTCGCTCACCGGCGCGAAGCACTACGAGTCGAAGCGCGATGGCGAGCTGCGGCTGCGCTCGGGCGTTGCGGTCATCCACTCCCCGCTCGTGCACGTCGCGGGGCTCTTCCGCGTGATCCAGTGCGTCGCGGACGGGCGCGCCTTCGCCCTGCTCGAGCGCTTCACGGTCGACGGCTGGCTCGACGCGGTTCGCCGCCACCGTCCGGCGACGGCGAGCCTCGTGCCCGCGGCTCTCCGCATGGTGCTCGAGGCCGACGTCCCGCCCGAAGATCTGAGCAGCATCCGCTCCATCGTGTCGGGCACGGCGCCGCTCTCCGCGGCCGACGCCGAGGCCTTCGAGGCGAAGTACGGCATCCCCGTGCTGACGTCGTACGGGGCGACCGAGTTTGGTGGCGGCGTGGCCGGCTGGAACCTCGCCGACCACCAGAGGTTCCAGAAGGAGAAGCGCGGCAGCGTCGGCCGCGCGCATCCGGGCTGCGAGCTCCGGATCGTCGACGCCGAGAGCGGCGAGGCCGTCGGCGACGACGCGGAGGGACTGCTCGAGGTGAAGGCCGCGCAGCTCGACGGCGGCCGCGCTTGGGTCCGCACCACGGACCTCGCGCGCATCGACGCCGACGGCTTCGTCTGGATCCTCGGCCGCGCCGACCAGGTGATCGTGCGCGGCGGCTTCAAGGTGCGTCCGGACGACGTGCGCGCCGCGCTCGAGCGCCATCCGCAGGTGCGCGGCGCCGCGGTGGTCGGCGTCGCGGACGCGCGCCTCGGCGCGGTTCCCGTCGCGGCCGTCGAGCTCCGCGGCGGCGAAGCGCGCGTCACGCCCGACGATCTGCTCGTGCACGCGTCAGCCAGCCTGGCTCGCTACGAGCTGCCGGTCGAGATCCGCATCGTCGACGAGCTGCCGCGCACGAGCTCCGCGAAGGTCGACCTCGCGGCCGTGCGCGCCTGGTTCGCCCGGGCCTGAGCATGGACCTGCGCGACAGCGCCGCCGACGAGGCCTTCCGTGCGGAGGTGCGTGCCTGGCTCGAGCGCGAGGTCCCCGCGCAAGGTCCGCCGCCGCGCTCCGAAGACTGGCCCGCGCGCCGAGCCTACGACACCGCCTGGCAGCGGAAGCTCCACGCGGCGGGCTTCGCCGGCATCGCGTGGCCCGCCGGCTTCGGCGGCCGCGGGCTCAGGGTCCAACAGCAGCTCGTCTACCTCGAGGAGTACGCGCGCGCCGACGCGCCGTACATCGGCGTGAACTTCGTCGGGCTCATGCACGCGGGCCCCACCTTGATCGCCGAGGGCAGCGACGCGCAGCGCGCCTTCCACCTGCCGCGCATCCTCGAGGGCGAAAGCGTATGGTGTCAGGGATTCTCGGAGCCGCAGGCGGGCTCGGATCTCGCATCGCTGCGCACACGCGCCGTCCGCCGCGGCGACGAGTACATCGTCAGCGGGCAGAAGATCTGGAGCACGCGCGCGCACGTCGCCGACTACTGCGAGCTGCTCGTGCGCACCGATGCCGACGCGCCGAAGCACCGGGGCATCACCTGGCTGATCCTCGACATGCACCAGCCCGGCGTCTCGGTGCTCCCGATGCGGACGATCGACGGCGAGAGCCACTTCTGCGAGGTCTTCCTCGACGAGGCGCGCGTCCCGCTCGCGAACCGGGTCGGCGCCGAGAACGACGGCTGGCGCGTCGCCAATGTGACCCTGCGCTTCGAGCGCGGAACCGCCTTCGCGCAGCACATCATCGCGATGCGCTCGCAGGTGCTGCGCCTCGCCTCGCTCGCCGGGCGCCGCCGCGGCGCGCGCAAGGAGGACGAGCTGTGCGGACGCATCGGCCGCCTCTACGCGAGCGTCGAGGCGCTCTGGCGCATGACGCAGATGTGCGTGGCGGAGGCGGAGCGGCTCGGCGCGCCGTCGCCGCTCGGCTCCGCCGTGAAGCTCCGCTACAGCGAGCTCAGCCAGGAGATCAGCGAGCTCGCCATGCGCGTGATCGGGCGACCGATCGTCGGCGCGACGGACGCCCTCGGCGTGCGGACCGCCGACGTCGCACGCGACTACCTGTGGTCTCTCCAGTCGACCATCGCCGCCGGCACCTCGCAGATCCAACGCAACCTGATCGCGCAGCGCATCCTCGGGATGCCGAAGAGCCGATAGATGGGGGCGCGCTGGAGCTTCGGCGTCGAGCCGCTGCCCGGGTCGCTCGAGCTCGCCTCGCTGATCCGGGAGGTCACCGGGCTCGTGCTCTCGCTCGAGTCCCCGCACCCGGCGCTCGAGCGCCTCGCCGCGGCGCTGCGCAGCGCCGCGGACGCGCTGCGACCGCTCGTCCCGGGCGAGCCGTCGCCGCGCGTCGGCTCGAAGGCGGACTCCGACGGACGCGCCTACATCGATCACTCGCGCGACATCGGCGCGTACAACCCGTTCTTCCCGACCTACGAGATGCGCGTCGACGGCGATCGCGCCTCGGGCACCGTCTCGTTCCCCGTCGTCTACGAAGGTCCGCCCGGGCTCGTCCACGGCGGCTTCCTCGCGCTCTTCTTCGACTCGGTCGTGCAGCAGCACAACTGCGACCTCGGAGTTGCCGGCAAGACGACCTCGCTCTCGCTGACGTACCGCCGCCCGACGCCGCTCCTCAGCGCGCTCCCGTTCGAAGTGGAGCGTTCGGTCGAGGAGCGCCGGATCGTCTCGACGGCGCGGATCGTCGCCGATGGCGCCGTGCTCTGCGAAGCGCAGGTGAGCGCGCTGGCGGGAAGCCACGCGCAGCTCCCCGCCGTCTCGCCGCGGAGACCCGCCCCGTGACGGCCGCCGTGGTCGACGCCGGCGACGGGCTCCCGCTCACGATCCCGGCGCTGCTGCGCGCGCGCGCGCTCCGCTGTCGCGACCGCGTGTTGCTCGCGTGCGACGACGATGTGCTGACCTACGAGGGCGCGGCAGAGCGGTCGGCCGCGCTGGCGCGGGGGCTCCTCGCTGCGGGGGCGGGACCGGGAACGCGCGTCGGGCTGCTGCATCCGAACGGCAGCGACTTCGTCGTCGGCTGGCTCGCGGCGGCGCGCATCGGCGCCGTCAGCGTCCCGCTCAGCACCTTCTCGACCGTCGCCGAGCTGCGCGTGCTCCTCCGCAACGCCGACGTCGCGCTCCTGCTCTGCGCCTCGTCGTACCGATCGCACGACTACGCGACGACCCTGCGCGACGCCGTGCCCGAGCTCGACCTCGCGGGCGCGCCGCCGCTCTACGCCGACTCGCTGCCGGTGCTGCGCCGCATCGCGTTCGCCGGCCCGGTCGGTGCGGGCGTCGACGTCGCGTGGACGCAGCGCGGGCTCGAAGCGGAGGGGCATGCGCAGGACCCCGCCCTCCTCGACGCCGCCGAGGCCGCCGTCTGCGCCGGCGATCGCATGGCGATCGTGCACACCTCGGGCTCGACCGCCGAGCCGAAGGGCGTCGTCCACACGCATGGCGCGCTGATCCGACACCTCGACAACCTGAACCAGCTCCGCCGCTACACGCCGGACGAGGTGCTGTTCTCGAACTCGCCGTTCTTCTGGATCGGCGGATTCGCCTACTCGCTGCTCGGCACGCTCGTCGCCGGCGCAAAGCTCGTGTGCTCGAACGCCGCGCGCGCCGCCGACGTGCTCGACCTGCTCGAGCGCGAGCGCCCGACGCTCGTGAACGGGTTCGCGCAGTCGGTCGCGCACCTCCCGCACGACCCGAGCTTCGCGCGCCGCGACCTCTCGTCGATCCGGCGCGGGAACCTCTTCCCGATCCTGCCCGACGCCGTGCGACCGGCGGATCCGGGGCTGCGGCACGCGATGCTCGGGATGACGGAGACGGGCAGCGTCTGCCTCACGAGCGACGACGAGTCCGAGCAGCCTCGACACCGGCGCGGATCGTTCGGACGCCCGGCGCCCGGCTTCGAGGCCACCGTCGTCGATTCCGAGCTCCTGCTGCGCGGCCCCTTCCTGATGGAGGGCTATTCCGGGCGCGAGCGGCACGAGGTCTTCGACCGGGACGGCTGGTACCACACCGGCGACCTCGTGCACGTGGACGCGGACGGCTTCTTCTACTTCGAGGGGCGCCGCGGCGAGATGATCAAGACGAGCGGCGCGAACGTGTCGCCGCGCGAGGTCGAATCCGCGATCGCGGATCTCACCGGACTCACGGCGCACGTGATCGGCCTGCCGGACGACGCGCGCGGCCAGCTCGTCGCGGCTGCGATCCGCGTACCGCCCGGTCGCAAGGTCGACGAGGACGAGCTGCGCAGGCTGCTGGCGTCACGCCTCTCTGCGTACAAGCTGCCGCGGCGCCTGCTGCTGCTCCGCGACGACGCCGTCCCGCTGCTGTCGAGCGGCAAGCTCGACCGGCCCGCGCTCGAGGCGCTCTTCCGTGCCGGCTGACGCGTCGACGATTCCGCAGCTGATGGCGCGCCGCCGCGAGCGCGACCCGCAGCGCCAGGCGCTCGTCAGCGACGAGAGCGCGATCGCGTACGCGGAGCTCGACGACGCGAGCCGCGCGCTCGCCGCGCGCATGGTCCGCGACGGGCTCGCGAAGGGAGACCGGGTCGGCCTGCTGATGGAGAACGGGATCGATTGGGCGGTGGTCGCGCTCGCGGTGATGCGGGTCGGCGCCGTGCTCGTCCCGCTCAGCACGTTCCTGCGTCCGCCCGAGCTGCTGGCGCAGCTCCAGGTCGCGCGCGTGAGCCAGCTCGTCGCGGTGCGCGGCCACCGCGGCCGCGCGTACCTCGACGACCTGCGCGCGCTCGCGCCGGGGCTCGCCCTGCGAGGCGAGCGCGACGCGCGCCTTCCCGCGCTGCGGCGGCTGTGGGTGTGGGGCGAGCTCCCCGACGCTTCCGTGCGCGCGAGCCTCGTGGCGTCACTCGAGCGTGTCGTGCGGCCCGCCGATGACATGGTCGTCCTCTTCACCTCGGGAAGCCGCGGCGCCCCGAAGGGCGTGATCCACACGCACGGGAGCGCGCTGCGCGCGACGGCCTCGGGGCTCGAGGCGCGCTGCATCGGCGAGAGCTCGCGCCTCTACATCCCGATGCCGTTCTTCTGGACGGGCGGCTTCTGCGGCGGGCTGCTCTCGGTGCTCCTCGCGGGCGCGACCCTCCTCACGGAATCGATGCCCGAGCCCACGCGCAGCCTGCGCTTCCTCGAACGCGAGCGCGCGACCTTGTTCCGCGGCTGGCCGGACCAGGCGGCGCGCATCGCGGCGCATCCCGCATTCGCTGCGGCCGACCTCTCCTCGCTCGGACCCGCGAGCCTCGCCGCGGTCCTTCCGCCGGCGCAGCGACCGCGACCCGGCTCGCGCGCAAACCTCTTCGGCATGACGGAGTCGGGCGGCCCGTACTGCGGCGCGCGCCTCGACATGGACATGCCGCCCGCGAAGCACGGGAGCTGTGGCCGACCCTTTGCGGGCGTCGAGGTCCGCATCGTCGATCCGGAGAGCCGCGCGCTCGTCGCGCCGAACGTCCCGGGTGAGATCCAGATCCGCGGGCCGAATCTGATGCGCGGCATCTGCGGCCGGATCCGCTCCGAGCTCTTCGACGCCGAGGGCTACTACTCGACCGGCGATCTCGGCCGTCTCGACGCGGACGGCTATCTCTGGTTCGAGGGACGCCGCGACGACATGTTCAGGGTGAGGGGCGCGACCGTCTACCCGACCGAGGTCGAGAGCGGCCTGCGCGGCATCCCGGGCGTGGCGCAGGCCTTCGTCACGAACGTCCGCGGCGCGGACGGCGCCGACGAGGTCGCGGCGCTCGTCGTGTCTCGCGCCCAGGCAGAGTCCATCGCCGAGCTGGCGCGCGCGCGCCTCAGCGCGTTCAAGCTGCCGACCTTGTGGCTCGTCGTCGCGGATGCGGAGCAGGTGCCGATGTCGGCGACGGGCAAGGCCGACAAGCCGGCGCTGCAGGAGCTCCTGCGCTCGCGCGGCGTGCGTCCGTCGCGCGAGCCCTTGCGGTCCGCACGCGACGGCTGACGCTCGTCACGAACGCGGCGACTCGGCGAGCAGCTCCCACGCGTTGCCCTCGGGATCGGCGATCAGCGCCATGCGCGCTCCCTCGCGGTGGTCCGTCGGCGCCGTCAACACTTGTCCGTGTGAGGCCGCGACCGCCGCCGCGAGCGCGTCGACGTCGGCGAGGCGCTCGAGGCCGAGCGCCGCGTATCGCCAGCCGCCAGGACGGAACCAGGGCTCGGCGCGCACCGCCGGATCGAGCGCGGCGCGCGGGAAGAAGATCTTGAGCCGCGCGTCGCCGCGCCGGAGCTTGCACACGACCCCGACGTCGAAGACGAGCCGCTCGACGAGCGCGAACCCGAGCACTTCGGTGTAGAACGCGAAGAGGGTCTGCTCGTCGCGCCCGACGAGACCGGCTTCGAGCGTGACCGTCACCCGCTTCCTCCGTCCGCCCGTGCGCCGCTCGCCGCACTGTATTGGGGGGGCGCGGTACGCGGAAGGCGGGTGAATTTCCCCGCTACTTCGCCGAATTCAGGGTTGACGATGGGCAGGGAGCCGGGACCTTCGACGCCCTCGGACGGATCGGACGGGCTCGCGCAGCCGGGGTCGGCCACGGATTGATCGACTGGCCGGCCGATCCGGATTGCACGAGCGCGACCGGCAATAGCGAGGGAACGGGGCCGCCACCCCAGGTGCCGATGCTGCCCCCTATCGGCGAGGGGTTGCTAGGCGTCGCGATGCTGACTGCCGGCGCACTCGCACGGCGACGGAGCGCATCCCCGACCGGGTCACCGTGATCGGGATCACGCGATACGATGCGGATCCGCCGCGCCATCCACGGGAGAGAACGATCATGTCCGATGCGCTCCGTCTCGCGAAGTCGCTGCGCCCGATCCTCGAAGCGCAGGCCGACGCCACCGACGGCGAGCTCACGTTGACCAAGCCGTGCATCGAGGCCCTCACGCGCACGAACCTCTTCCACGTGATGGTCCCGAAGGAGCTCGGCGGCTACGAGGCCGACAGCGACACGATCATCGACGTCTTCGAGGAGCTCGCGCACCAGGACGGATCGATCGGCTGGACCCACATGGCGAACGCCAGCGCCACCGCCTTCTGCGCGTTCCTCGACCCGCAGGCCGCGCGAGAGATGGTGGGAGGCCAGCCGGGCTCCGTCTTCGCAGGACAGTTCGCGCCGCGAGGCTCGGCCCGGCGCACACCCGGTGGCTTCCGCGTGGGCGGCAGCTACTCGTTCGGGAGCGGCAGCGCGCACGCCTCGCATCTCGGCGGCGGCGGCTTCGTGCTCGGTGACAACAACGCGCCCGAGATGCTGCCGATCGGACTGCCGGCCTATCTCTGCTGGTTCGCGCGCAAGGATTCCATCGAGATGCAAGGCGGCTGGGACGTGATGGGCCTGCGCGGCACGGGCAGCTTCGACTACACGATCCCGGAGCAGGTGATCGAGGCCGGCCGCACCTTCTTCCTGTTCGACCCGCAGGTGCGCACGGGCGGCGCGCTGTTTCGCATGGGCGCGACCGCGCTCGCGGGGCTCGGCCACGCGGGCTGGGGGCTCGGCGTCGCGAAGCGCGCGCTCGACGAGATCGAGAAGCTCGCGAGCGGCGGACGCGCGCGCATGGTGGGCGGCGCGATCCGGGACCAGGCCGTCTTCCAGCGCGGTCTCGGTGAGAAGGCGCTCGCGCTGCGCTCCGTGCGGCTGCTCGTGCACGACGTGTTCGGCGGCGTCGTCGATCGTCTCGCGAAGGGCGAGCCGATGTCGAAGGCGATGAACGACGACGTGATGGGATCGGTCGCCTACATGACGCAGGTGGCGCAGGACGTCGCGCTGTTCGCCTATCAGTGGGCCGGCAGCCACGGGCTCCGCAACCCGAGCCTCGTCCAGCGCTGCTTCCGCGACCTGTTCACGGGCGGTCAGCACATCTACGTCGACCGCAAGTCGTACGAGGAGATGGCGAAGGGGCGGCTGGGCATCCCGTGACCCCGCGGACCGCCGCCATCGCCTCGAGCAGGTCGACGCCATGTCGAGGCGCATCGCGCTCGTCTCGACTCTGATCTGCGTCGTCTCGATGGGCTGCAGCTTCACTCGCCGCATGGAGCTGCCCCGCAGCGCGACCCAGCAAATCCTCGCGACGCAGGCGATCGTTCGCGCGCTCGACCAGTTCGCCTTCCCGGACATCAAGGGCAAGAAAGTGCTGGTCCACGTCGGCGCCCCCGGCGACGCCGTGGACACAGAGTTCCTCCGAACCGCAGTCCAGATCGAAGTCTTCGACAAAGGCGCCCAGGTCGTGGCGAAGCCAGAGCGGGCCGATCTGGTTCTCGCGGTGCTGGTCGGATCGATGGGCATCGACATCCACGGACGCTTCGTCGGCATCGAGGGCACGTCGGGAAGCGCGTTCGTGCCCTTCACGATCCCGGAAGTCGCTCTCTACAAACGCACCCACACCAGCGGCTTCGCGCGGGCGGAGTTCGCGCTCGTCGACCCCGGCTCCGGCGAGATCCTCGAACGCTCGGATCCCGTGGAGGGCAAGACCCGAGGCGTCTCGACGACGGTGCTCATGGTCTTCTCGTGGGACGACACCGACATCCCGTCCGTCCACGTGCCGGCAGGCGGTATCGACGCGAAACCCTGAGGGCGCTGGTTTCCCGCAGTCGGCGCTGCGGATAACGTCCCTACATGCCCGCACCGCTCGAGGGGATCCGCGTCGTCGAGCTGGCGAGCTTCGTCGCGGTCCCGGCGGCCGGCGCGCTGCTCGCCGATCTCGGCGCCGAGGTCGTCAAGGTCGAGGTGCCGTGGGGCGAAATCTACCGCCACAGCCTGCCGCGTTATGCCGGCTACGCGAGCGACTTCTCCCTCGCTCCGCACTTCCAGATGGACAACCGCGGCAAGCGCTCGGTGGCGCTCGACCTCGCGCTGCCCGAGGCGGTGGATGCGTTGCAGCGCCTCGTCCTGCGCGCCGATGTGCTGCTCACCAACATGCTGCCGGAGCGGCTCGCGCGTCTCGGTCTCGATCCGAGCGCGCTGCACGCGAAACGGCCGGACCTGATCGTGGCGCGGCTCTCCGGCTTCGGCCCGTCCGGCCCCGAGGCGAACACGCCCGCCTTCGACTACTCGAGCTATTGGGCGCGCACGGGATTCATGGATCTGCTGCACGAGCCCGGCGCGACGCCGGCCTTCCAGCGCCCCGGCATGGGCGACCACTCGGCCTCGCTCGCGCTCGTGGTCGGCATGCTCTCGGCGCTGCGACAGCGCGAGCGCGGCGCGCCCGGCCAGGTGATCGACGTCTCGCTCCAGCACATCGGCTTCTACATCCTCGGCAACGACACCGCGATGACCTTGGCGACCGGTCAGACGCCGCCACGACACGACCGCACGTCACCCCGCAACCCGCTGTGGAACCACTACCCGACGCGTGACGGCCGCTGGCTCTTCCTGGTGATGATCGAGCCGGACCGCTACTGGCCCGAGCTCCTCCGCGCGCTCGGCCGCGCCGATCTCGCGCAGGACGCGCGCTTCGCGGGCGCGGTCGAGCGGCATCGCCACAGCGCGGAGCTGGTGAAGATCCTCGACGAGATCTTCGGGGCGCGGTCGCTCGCCGAGTGGACGCAGATCCTGTCGCGGCACCGGCTCATCTGGGCGCCGGTGATGACGCTGGCCGAGGCGGTCGAGGACGAGCCGGCGAAGGCGTACGGGAGCTTCCCCCCCGTCCAGCACCCGCAGCACGGAGCCTTCCGCACCGTCGCGCCGCCGCTGCGCATGTCGGGTCACGCGATGGAGGGGAGCGCGCTGGCCCCGGCGCTCGCGGCCGACACCGAAGTGGTGCTGCGCGAGGCGGGGATCCCGGAAGATCGGATCGCGCTGCTGGTCGCGGCCGCGTCGCGCTGAGAGAGGGTCAGAACATGATGACAGGCAGCCAGTACAAGGACTCCCTGAAGGACGGGCCACCTGCACGACATCGCGGGCGGCTCGGTGCTGACCGCGCGCGCCGTCGCGGACCTCGAGAACCCCGAGACGGGTGCGCTCGTCGCGAAGTACATGGGCACGATGCGCGACGTGCCGGGCGAGTACCGCACACGCCTCTTCCACGCGATCCGCGATCTCACCGCCGATGCCTTCGGCGGCTGGAAGCTGGTGACGAACATCCAGGCCGGCGGCGGGCTCTTCGCGCAGCGCATCGTGACGCGGCGCCACTACGACATGGACCGCGCGAAGCGCAAGGCGCTACGCCTGGCGGGGCTCGACGAGGGCGACGCGCACTGATTGCTGTAGCCTGCGCGCCCGGAGATCCGACCGTGCCCGACGCTCCCGCGCGCGAGCTCGCGCGCCACTGGACGCTCGACCCCGCCATCACGTACTTGAACCACGGCTCCTTCGGCGCGTGCCCGCGGCCGGTGCTCGAGACGCAGCAGGCTCTCCGCGATCAGCTCGAGCGTGAGCCCGCGCGCTTCTTCAACCGCGAGGCGCCCGTGCTGCTCACCGCCGCGCGCAAGGAGCTGGCAGATTTCGTGAATGCTCCGGCCGCAGGGCTCGCCTTCGTGCGCAACGTGACCGTGGCGATCAACTCGGTGCTCCGCTCGGTGCCGCTGGCGGCGGGGTCCGAGCTCCTGGTGACCGACCACGAGTACAACGCCACGCGCAACATCCTCGAGTACGCCGCCGCGGAGCGGGGATGCCGCGTCGTGGTGGCGCAGGTGCCGTTCCCGACCGCGGGTCCCGAGGCCGTGGTCGAGGCGGTGCTCTCGCGTGTCACCCCGCGAACCCGACTCGCCGTGCTCGACCACGTCACGAGCCAGACCGCGCTCGTGTTCCCGATCGCCGAGCTCGTGCGCGAGCTCGAGGCACGCGGCGTCGACGTGCTCGTCGACGGCGCGCACGCGCCAGGGATGGTCGAGGTCGACGTCGGCGCGCTCGCACCCGCCTACTACGCCGCGAACTGTCACAAGTGGCTGTGTACTCCGAAGGGCGTGGGCTTCCTCTGGGTGCGCGAGGACCGCCGCCGCCACGTGCGACCAGCCGTGATCAGCCACGGGGCGAACGCGCCCGTGCCCGTCGAACAGCGCTTCGGAGTGGAGTTCTTCTGGATGGGAACCGACGACTTCACTCCGGCGCTCGCCCTGCCGACGGCGCTGCGTTTTCTCTCCGACCTCCTCCCAGGCGGGCTCCCGGCGCTGCGCGCGCGCAACCGCGCGCTCGCGCTCGCAGGCCGCCGGCTGGTGGCCGATGCGCTCGGCGTCTCCCTGCCCTGCCCCGACGCGATGATCGGCGCGATGGCATCGCTTCCCGTTCCGGCGTTGCCCGGCCTGCCGGCCGCAGAGGCGGTCTCGGCGCTAACCCTCGACCCGCTCCACGACCTGCTCTTCCGCGACCACCGCATCGAGGTGCCCGTGCTGACCTGCCCCGCGCATCCGGGACGCCTGTTACGCATCTCCGCGCAGGCCTACAACGAGCTCGAAGATTACGAGCGGCTCGCCGCGGCGCTGCGCGCGCTCGCGAGCCGATGACCCGGGCTACTGCGTTCCATCTTGACGAGGCAGCTCCCATCCTCGTCTAATTGCAGTATGTCGGGTCGGTCACTCCGAATCGGGTCGCCGTCGACGGCCGGTTTCACTCTGATCGAGCTGCCGATCGTCGTGGCGATGCTCGCGATCCTCGCCGTCGTCGCGATTCCCGCGATCATGAAGAACGCGCGCAAGGCCCACGACGACGCTGCGATCGGCGCGATCCGGACCCTCGTGACGGCCCAGTCACTCTACAAGGACCACGATCCGGATCGAAATGGCCTCGACGACTACGCCCCCACCCTGGACGTGCTGGCGGAGACGGATCCCGAGATCGCGACTCTCCTCGATCCCGATCCGCGCCACCCTCCAGACTCGGCCGCCGCCACGAGCCTCGCGGGTTCGAGCGTCCTTCACTGCTGCTCACAGGGCTACTACTTCGCGATCCTCGGAACCGAGCCGCCGCCTGCCGCTGCATTTCGCGTGGTGGCCATCCCGCTCTCGCCCGCCACGGGCGAGCGGACGTTCGCCGCGTACGAGAGCGGGCTCGTCCTGGCTGCGATTGGACACGTTCCCGTGTCAGGAGACGAGATCATCGATCCGGGAGCCGGCAGCGGGTCGGCGTGCGGAGCGGGATGCGACGGTTCCCCTCCGCTTGCGATTCCGACCCAGGCCGACCTCGACGCGCGCGACGAAGCGCTGCGGGCGAGGACGCGCACGCTGATCCTCACGCTGAATCGGAACGCCAGCGGCGCCGGCATCCCGGAGGCGGAGACGCGGCTCTCCGATCCCGCCTTCCAGCCCGCCGTGCTCGCCGGGATCGACCCCGCAGGCGACGGAGTGAGCGCCGACGACGTGACGCAGGCGAACCTGCTCCAGCTCGCGCGGACGCTGACACCGCCGAGCGAGCCTCCGCCGCCGACCGTCCTCGACGATGCGACCGCGAGCGCGCTGCTCTCGAGCTACCAGAGCGACCTTGCCGCCCTGATGGACCTCGCCCTCTATGCTCCACACCCGAGCGCGTCGGCCGCAGACCTCACCGGAGATCCGTTGGCGTTTCTCGCATCGTGGATCGCGCTCCCGTCGTTCGGAGCAGCCGGAGGCGCCGTTCTCGCGCTCGGGATCGCGCTGACGGGCGTGGCGTGGCTCCGCGCCGCGTCCAGGATCCGAGCCACCTAGAGCCCATCTCAGAAATCCGGACCGAGCCAGGCGCGCGGATTCGACCCGAGCCCGAGGCGCGAAATCGCAGCCATATCGGGCGACACGGCGAGATTTCGCAACGCAGGGATCGGGACGAGGGCGCGAGCGGGGCGACGGGAGGATTTTTGAGATGGGCACTAGGATCGGTTCGCCCGCCGCAGTCGATGCGAGAGGCGAGCCCGCCGTCCCTCAGATCGACGGTTCCGCTGCTCAGGGCTAGTAGAGAGAAACGTGGCGCCTGCGGTGCGCGAGAACCGCCAGGCACGAGAGGCCCGCGGTCCACATCGCAAACGGGCCGGGCTCGGGCAGGGGCAGCGCGTCGCTCGCGAAGCCGGCGATCGCGTCCGCGGTGATGTCGTGGTCCTCGGCATCGAATGCCTGGAGGCTGGTCATCTCGAGGGTGTTGCTGAAATCCGAGACAGCATCGACGACGGAGACTCCGCTCGTCACCCAGGCGTCCGACACCCTGGCATGCGTCGACAGGCTCATCTGGAGCAGCAGGTGGGTATTGCTCGGATTGCTGAAGAACGCGGGGCCGAGGTACAGCTCGTATAGGCCGGTTCCGTTGGTCGAGAGCTGGAAGTCGGAAGAGCTGCCGGGAAAGATCTGGATCTGGTCCGTCGTGCTGCCGTTTTCGAAGGTCGAGCTCGCCGAACCACTTCCCGTCCCGTATGGGATGAAGCTTCCGGCGAACGGGGGTGCGTAGTAGACGTCCTGGGCGTAGAGCTGGACGTCCACGGAGGCCTGCGACACGAGATTCGGGACGGAGAAGTCGCCATGCGCGTCGAGCGTCCCCGTCCGCACGAAGTCCATGATCATGTAATTGGGGCGCACGCTGCCGAACTGGATGTAATCCAGGAACAAGGCGTCGCCGAATCCGTCGTAGAGGTGCGTGTCGACGGGGATCGGTCCCGTCGTGTCGACGTGGATCCGGGACGACGCATGAAGCTCGGGCAGAAAGCCTGTGACCCGAGGCGCCTCCGCTTCGGCAATGAGGTTCATGTGCACGAACGGTCCGGCGCTACCCCCGTCACAAGCGGTGATCGTCACCTCGTTCGCATTCCCCCGCGAGAGCGTGGATTCACAGCTGCCGAGGTTCGTGGAGTTGCCAACCAGCGGCCTCGAAGTGCCACTCGTGTACACGTTGGCGCCCACTTGCGGGTTCGCGAACGCGGGCTCCCCGACGACGAGAACGGCCGTCGCCAGCCACGCCTGCATCGCGATCCGTCGACTCGCACAGTCGGTGATGAACCTCATGATGGGTCCAGCCTATCACGCTTTCGCGCGTCGACTGTGAAGTGGTTCACTCGGTTCGAGCCCCGTCCCCGCGGCGCGCGCGGTCGGGGCCGGCCGAGCACGACGACGTCCGGGAGCGGGTAGAATGGTGGGGTCAGCGGAGGACCCGACATGGCCAGCGCGCTCGACTCCATGCCCGGGCTCGTGGTGACGCCGCTGTCCGGATCGCTCGGCGCGGAGGTCCGCGGCCTCGATCTCGCCGAGGCGGGATCGGCCGACGCCGACGCGATCCTCGCGCTGATCGCCGAGCACCTCGTGCTCTTCTTCCCCGACCAGCACCTAACGCCCGACGAGCACATCGCCTTCGGGCGCCTCTTCGGCAAGCTCGAGGGGCACCCGAACCTGGCGCTCGAGGCGGAGCGCCCCGAGTTCTTCGAGCTGCGCGCCGAGAGCGGAGCCGGCGCCGTCGCCGACGAGTGGCACAGCGATCTCACCTGCCAGGCCGAGCCCTCGGTGTTCGCGATTTTACACATGAAGAAGTGTCCCCCCGTCGGGGGCGACACGCTGTGGGCCAACATGTACAAGGCCTACGAGGCGCTCTCGCAGCCGCTCAAGGATCTGTGCGAGGGGCTCACTGCGCTGCACGACGCGAGCCCGCACTATCACCCGGAGCGCCGGGCGATCCACCCGGTGGTGCGAGTCCATCCCGTCACGCGCCGCAAGTCGCTCTTCGTGAACGAGCACTTCACGCGCCGCATCGTCGAGCTCTCCGACGAGGAGAGCGACGCGCTGCTGCGTTACCTGACGCGCCATGCGACCCGCGATCGCTTCAGCGTCCGCTACCGCTGGAGCGAGGGCACGATCGCGATGTGGGACAACCGCTGCACGCAGCACCACGTGCTGAACGACTTCGAGGGCGAGCGCCTGATCCAACGCGTCACGGTCATGGGCGACCGCCCCGAGCGCGCCGCTCCAGCCCGCTACGCACCGTACGAGGACAAGTTCACCGCGGGAAGCTGGCGCGACCGGGCCCTGCGGGAGTTCCTGCGCGATCGCTAGGCGCGCCCGACCGGGGCGATCACGCCGGGGAGATGGCCGGCTCTCGACCCACGGCAGCGCGGGTCGCCCGCGTCGCAGCTTCGAGCAGACGGCCGGCGAGGCTCCGCAGCTCGGCGGCGTGGATGTCGCGGTCGGGGCCCGGCACCAGGAGGGACGCGGCAACCGCTCCCTCGCGGTCGAACACCGGCGCCGAGATCTGACCCACGCGGAGAGGCTTCTCTGCGTCGAGCTCGACGGGCAGGTACGCGCTGTGCATCGCCTGGCGAATCAGCTCGTCTCTCGCTCGCTCGGCGTCGTCGGAGTCGGGCGAGCGGGCGAGCGTCTCCACCGTCTCGGGGATCGTGGGTCCCGGCACCGCGATGGAGACGCTGTAGCCGCGGCGGCGCACGGCTTCGAGAGCGCGGCGGTAGCGCTCGCGCTCGCCGGCATCGAGTAGGTCTCCCGCTCTCGCGATCCAGCGTTCGGCGTCCTCGTCGCTCCAGGCGACGAAGACGGCTCCGAACGGAGGAACGAGCGGGATCGCCTGACCGACGCGCGCGCGGACCGCGAAGATCGGCCCGAAATCGAAGGACTCGACGACCCGGGCGGTCCGGCCGTCGTGCACGCAGACCGAAACGCACGCGTGTAGCGTACGCGCGAGGAGCTCAGCCTCCACTTTCGCGGCGCCGAGGGACGGGTTCGCGAGCCGTGCGGCCTCCCCGAGCGCGATGCTGCCGGGCCCGAGCTCGTAACGCCGTTCGGCGTTGCGCGTCACGAAGTGTTTCTCGGCGAGCGCCTGGAGGATCGAGTCGCAAGTGGCCCGCGGCACGCCAACCGCGCGCGCGACCTCGGAGACGGTGAAGGAATCCGTGGGATGCCGGATCAGGTGGTCGAGTACGTCGCCGGCACGGAGCACGGCCGGGGAGGGCATGATGGGCATCTTTTGTCTTGCTTCCTCCCATCCCTATGTGGTATTTGGTGAGCGACTCGCTATCAATTCAGTATAGACGCTGATATTTCAGCATATCTTCGCGAGCCGCAAGGAGTCCCCTCCCCCCGTGCAGCCCGATCTGACCCTTCTCGGCGACCGGCACGTGGCGAGGTACCGCGAGACCGACGGCGCGGTCGGCTACGTCTGGAACGGCGCGACGTGCCTGCTGCTCACCACGACCGGCCGCGCCTCCGGCACACGCCGGACCGTGCCCTTGATCTTCGCCGCGGACGGCGACCGCAGCATCGTCGTCGCCTCGAAGGGCGGTGCCCCCGAGCATCCGCACTGGTACCGGAACCTCGCGGCGAACCCGAAGGTCGAGGTTCAGATCCAGGGCGACCGCTTCCCCGCGATCGCGCGAACCGTCGAGGGAGCGGAGCGCGAGCGCTGCTGGGCCCTCGCGGCCGCGCAGTGGCCCAACTACGACGAGTACGTGAAGCGCACGTCGCGGGTCATCCCGGTGGTCGTGCTCGAGCGAGCCGGCGCATGAGGCGCGAGCGCATCGCCCTCGACCCCGCCCGCATCCGCGACCTCTTCGACCTGCGTCGCAATGCGACGCTCGCGGGCGGGTACGAGGACGACCCGTACCCGGCCTGGCACCAGCTCCGCGAGCGCGGTCCGCTGCAAGAGGGAACCCCGGGGCGGCTGATGAAGTTCGAAGGTCCGGAGCTCTTCTTCGGCCTTCCCGAGCCCGAGCGTCGCCACTTCACGGCGTTCGACTTCGCGACCTGCGACGCGATCGTGCGTAACTCCGAGGCCTTCCGGATGTCGCCGCCGGATCCAGGCGAGCGCGCGGCCGTCTACCAGATGAGCATGCTCACCATGGATGGGCCACGGCACCGGCGCTATCGCGAGCTGGTGCAGCCCTGCTTCAACCCCGAGCGCATGCCGTGGTGGACCGAGAACTGGGCGCGCCCGACGATCGAAGCGCTGATCGACTCGTTCGAATCGAACCGCCGCGCGGATCTGAACGTGGAGTTCTGCGCCGCGATCCCCCTGCTCACGATCTGCGGCAGCTTCGGGATCTCGGTCGATGCCGCGCTGGACATCCGCACCGCCGTCCGCGGGGGCGCGCAGGGCGCGGGCGCCGGGCGCATGGCGGAGATCCTGCGGCCGATCCTCGCGGCTCGACGCGCGGAGCCGAGGGACGACCTGATCAGCGTGCTCGTCGGCGCCGAGCTCACCGACGCCGAGGGCGAGACGCACGTCCTCTCCGATGTCGACATCCTGTCGTTCTCGTGGCTCCTGCTCGCCGCCGGCTCGGGGACGACGTGGAAGCAGATGGGGATCACGTTGGTCGCGATGCTCGAGCGCCCGGAGTGGATCGAGGCCGCTCGCGCGGATCACTCCGTGCTCGAGGCGATCGTCGAGGAGTCGGTCCGCTGGATGCCGACGGACCCGGTGTTCGCGCGCTTCGCGCACGAGGACGTGGAGCTCGAGGGCGTCATCGTCCCGAAGGGCGCCGTCGCCCATGTCTGCTACGGGGCGGCGAGCCGTGACCCGGCGCGCTGGGATCGACCGGACGAGTTCGATCCCCGGCGGCCGCCGCGAACACACCTCGGTTTCGGGCGGGGAGCGCACGTCTGCCTGGGCAAGAACCTGGCGCGCACGGAGATCATCACCGCGATCGCCGCCCTGCTCGACCGCCTCCCCGGCCTGCGCCTCGATCCCGACGCGGAGCGCCCGCGGATCATCGGCCTCTACGAGCGGGGCGCGACCGCCGTGCCGGTCGTCTGGGACCGAGCCCTCAGGTAAACGGAGACATCGACGATGCTGCTCGAAGGCAAGGTGGTCGTGATCACGGGCGCGGGCTCCGGTGTGGGGCGTGCCGCCGCAAGACTCTTCGCCCGCGAGGGCGCCCGCGTCGTCGGCGGTGACGTGCGGGAGGACTGGGGGAAGGAGACGCTCCGCCTCGTCCAGCAAGCAGGCGGACCGGAAGCCAGCTTCGTGCGCTGCGACGTGACGCGGGAGGAAGACGTCCGCGAGCTCGTGGAGGCGGCCGTGTCGACCTACGGGCGCCTCGACGTGATGATGAACAACGCCGGGATCAGCACGCCGCGACCGGGCATGAAGTTCGAGGAGCACGACGCGGCCGACTGGAAGCGTCTGATCGATGTGAACCTTCTCGGTGTCGCATCCGGCTGCAAGCATGCGATCCTGCGCTTCAAAGCGCAGGGCCGCGGCGGCGTGATCGTGAACACGGGATCCGCCGCGGGCATGGTGGGCTGGGGCGGCGTGCCGTACGGGGCCACCAAGGCCGGCGTGATCCAGCTGACGCGCGGGCTCGCGATCGAGGCGGCGCCCTTCGGCATCCGCGTGAACTGCATCTGCCCGGGCGCGATCGACACGAACTTCGCCGTGCCGCCCGAGGCGGCCTTCCAGCCGAAGCCGCCCCAGTTCCTCAAGATCCTCGGCGATCACCATCCGCTCGGTCGCCCGATCGAGGCGGAGGACTGCGCCAACGCCGCGCTCTATCTGGCGTCCGATCTCTCGTCCAACGTGACGGGCATCGCCCTGCCCGTCGATGGGGGCTACCTGGCGCGCTGAGGCTCGCCGCAGCTCTGGAGGAACCAATGAGCGTGTCGAACCAGCTCATCTCCGCGGACTCCCACGTGAACCCGCCGGCCAGCATGTGGGCCGAGTACCTGCCCTCTTCGCTGCGCGATCAGGCGCCGCGCATCGAATCCACCGCCGAGGGCGACGTCGAGGTCTTCGAGGGCAAGCGCAAGCCCGTGCTCGGCATCAACGCCATGGCGGGCCGCAAGCCGGAGGACTACAGCCTGACCGTCCGCCGCCTGCAGGAGCAGCGCGCCGGAGGCTACGACCCCGCCGCGCGCCTCGCGGACATGGACGCGGATGGAGTGCGCGCCGAGGTGCTCTACGGCGGAGGCCCGCTGCAGTCGCAGAACGACGCGCTGCGGATCGCGAGCTACGCGGCGTACAACGACTGGCTCGCCGACTTCTGCGCGGTGGATCCGAAGCGCCTGATCGGCGTCGCCTACCTGCCGTGCGACACGCCGGAGCTCGCGGTCGCGGAGGTCCGGCGCGCGGCGCGCCGCGGGCACAAGGGCGGCGTGATCCCGCGCTTCCCGGGCGACGGCGAGTGGTTCGATCCCGAGTGGGACGCCTTGTGGCGCGCGCTGCTCGATGTCGGCTGGGCCGCGGCCATCCACGTCGGCGGCCGCGAGCGCAAGGCGGGGCTGCCGAGACTGGATGCGACCGGCTTCATGACCGATCTGTTGATGAGCAAGTTCGCGATGGGCGAGGCCATCTCCCGGATCGTCCTGTCCGGCATCCTCGCGCGCTACCCGGACCTCGAGATCGTCTCCGTCGAAGGCCAGCTCGGCTGGCTGCCGTTCACGCAGTACTACCTCGATCACATCTGGGAGAAGCATCGCTTCTGGACGAAGAGCGAGCTGAAGGAGCGACCGAGCCTCTACTTCCACCGGCAGGTGTACGCGACGTTCATGGAGGACCCGATCGGGCTCCGCGAGCGGGAGCACATCGGCGTCGACAACATCCTGTGGTCGAGCGATTACCCGCACTCCGAGACCACCTGGCCCAACAGCCGCAAGCTCACCGACGAATGGATGAGCGAGTTCCCGGAGGCGCATCGACGCAAGATCCTGTTCGAGAACGCCGAGCGGCTCTACGGCCTCTAGCAGCGTCCGATGAGCGGGATCTTCGCGGGCGTCCGGATCGTCGAGCTGGCGCAGTGGATCTTCGTGCCGTCGGCCGGAGCGCTGCTCGCGGACCTCGGCGCCGACGTGATCAAGGTCGAGCATCCGCGGCAGGGCGATCCCGCGCGCGGGCTTCGCACCCAGGGACTCGGCGGCGGCGGCAGCGGGCCGAACCTGGCCGTCGAGCAGAACAACCGCGGCAAGCGCAGCGTCGGAATCGACATCAAGCAGGACGCGGGACGCGAGCTGCTTCTGCGCCTCGTCGCGCGAGCGGACGTCTTCCTCACGAGCCTTCGTCCGGCCGCATTGGAGCGGCTTTCGCTCGGCGTCGACGCGCTGCGCGCGCGAAATCCGAAGCTCGTCTATGCGCGCGGGCACGGGCTCGGCGTGCGTGGGCCGGACGCCGAGCGCCCCAGCTACGACATGTCGGCCTTCTGGTCGAGAGGTGGCGTCGCGCACTCGCTGACACCGCCCGGCGCGGCGCGCCCCGTCGGCCAACGCCCGGGCTTCGGCGACCACACGAGCGCGATGAACCTCGCCTTCGGCATCGCGTCGGCGCTGTTCCGCCGCGAGCGCAGCGGCGAGCCTTCCGTCGTGGACGTCTCCCTGCTCGGCACCGCGATGTGGGTGATGTCGTCGGACGTCGTCTACAGCGCCAGCTCCGACTACGACCCCCATGCGCTCGCGCGCGGGATCGCTCTCAATCCGCTGACCGGGACGTACCGCACGCGCGACGGGCGTTTCCTCGCGCTCGTCATGCTCCAGGCCGATCGGCACTGGCCCGATTTCTGCCGCCACCTCGGTCGTCCGGAGTGGAGCCTCGATCCTCGTTTTGCGAATGCGGCGGCGAGACGCCGGAACGCCGCGGAGTGTGCGCAGGAGCTGGCAGCGGTCTTCGCGACGAAGACTCTCGCCGAGTGGAAGGAGCAGCTCGCCGGCCTCGACGCCGCGTGGGAGCCGCAGCAGAGCATCCGCGAGCTCCGCGAGGACCCGCAGACGCGGGCGAACGGATACCTGACGCGCGTCGAAGGAGCCGATGGCGCGCGTTACGAGCTCGTCTCGAATCCGTGTCAGTTCGACGCGAGCGTCCCCGAGCTCCGCCCGGCGCCCGAATGCGGCGCGAACACGGAGGAGGTGCTGCTCGAGCTGGGCCTCGGCTGGGACGAGATCGGCGCGCTTCGCTCGAGCGGCGTGCTCTAGTGGGAGGAGCTGCGGTGAAGACCTGGCAGATGTACGTCGACGGCAAGTGGCGCGACGCCGAGGCCGGCCGGAGCTACGCATTGCCGAACCCCGCGACCGAGGAAGAGATCGCGCGCGCGCCGGATGCCTCGGTGGCAGACGTGGAGCACGCGGTGGCGGCGGCGCGACGCGCCTTCGACGAGGGCCCGTGGCCGCGTACGCCGCTCGCCGAGCGCGTCGCCGTGCTGCACCGGATCGCCGACGGGATCGAGCGGCGCAAGGACGAGTTCCGCGCGCTGCTGGTCACCGCGCACGGCGCGGAGTTCGTGACGCACGGCCCGCAGCTCGACCACCCGATCCAGCTCGTCCGGAACTACGCCGAGCTGGCCCTGCGCCACGGCTTCGAGGAGCTGCTTCCGCTCGTCGAGCAGCCGACTCCGCGCGGTGTCAATCTGGTCAGCTCTCTGCTCGTGCGCCAGCCCGTCGGCGTCTGCGCGCTGATCCCGACCTGGAACTTCCCGCTCTGGGTCACAGCGCAAAAGTTCGCGCCGGCGCTCGCCGCGGGCTGCACGATGGTGGTGAAGCCGTCGCCGTGGGGGCCGCTCGTGGACCTCATGATCGCCGAGGTGGCCGAGGAAGCGGGCGTACCGCCGGGCGTGCTCAACGTGATCTGCGGGCAGTCGCCGGAGATCGGGCCGGCACTCGTCGCGGACCCGCGCATCGACAAGGTGAGCTTCACCGGCTCGAACGCCACGGGGAAACGCATCATGGAGAGCGCCGCGAAGAACCTGACGCGCGTGCACCTCGAGCTCGGCGGGAAGTCGGCGCTGATCGTGCTCGACGACTACGAGCTCGGCCCGGCGGCGCCGAACGCCGCCTCGCCGGCCTTCTTCCACGCGGGACAGGGCTGCGCCATGAACACGCGCGTGCTGGTGAGCCGCGCGCGGCACGATGAGCTCGTCGCGAAGATGACAGCCTTCGTGAAGGTGGCCGTGAAGATCGGCGATCCTGCGGACCGCAGCGTGATGCTCGGCCCGGTGATCCGACCGGAGCGGCGCGCCGCGATCGAGGATTACATCGCGTCCGGGCGCGAGCAGGGCGCCGATCTCGCGGCGGGCGGCGGGCGACCGCCGGGTCTCACGCGCGGCTGGTTCGTCGAGCCGACCATCTTTGCGAACGTCCGCTCCAGCATGCGGATCGCTCGTGAGGAGATCTTCGGCCCCGTGGTGTCGGTGATCCCCTTCGAGGACGAGGAGGACGCGATCCGGATCGCGAACGACTCGGACTACGGTCTCTTCGGCGGGATCCTGTCGAACGACAAGCGCCGCGCCATCGCGATGGCGCGACGCATCCGCACGGGAGGCGTCTCGATCAACGGCGCGAGCAACCTCTACCAGAAGCCTTCCGGCGGCTTCAAGCGCTCGGGCATCGGTCGCGAGAACGGTCGCTTCGGTCTCGAGGAGTACACGGAGCTCCAGGTCGTCATGTGGCCGAACTGACGCGTCCGCCCATCCCCGCCACGTTGGAAGAAGCGCTGTCGCCGGCGTGGCTCACGGCCGCGCTCGGCACGCGGTTCCCTGGGATCGAGGTCTCCCGGGTGGAGCGCGGTCCGATCGTCAGCCGGATCACGACGAATGCGCGCTTTCGCATCGAGTGCACGGGGGGCGTCCCGGATGGCCTGTCGCAGGACCTGTGCGTGAAGGGCTACTTCAGCGACGTCGGTCGGGCGGCACGGGTTGCAGGCGTGCCGGAGGCGGCGTTCTACCGCGACCTCGCCCGCACGACCGGCGTTCGGACACTGTTCAGTGTCTACGTCGATCTCGATGCGGAGACGCAGGCCAACATCGTGTTGACGGAGGACGTCGTGGCACGGGGCGGGAGCTTCCTCGGCCCGCTCAGCGATTACAAGCCGGACCAGACGGCGGAGAGCCTGGACGAGCTCGCCAGACTGCACGCCGCAACCTGGATGCACCCGTCGCACGCGGAGACTCCGTGGTTGGCGTCGCGGTTGCACATCCTCCCGCGCGTGCGCGGCGTCCCCGAGATCCGCGGCAACTTCGAGGGACCCATCGGGGCGAAGGTCCCGGACCGCGTCCGGGACGCGGCCCGGCTCTTCCGGGCGTACGTGACGCTCGGGGCTCTGGCTTCGTCCGTCCATCCCTGGTCGGTCATCCACGGAGACGCGCACGTCGGCAATCTGTTCCTGGACGGCGAGAGTCGGCCGTCGCTGGTCGACTGGCAGCTCGTGCAGCGAGGTCCGTGGTACCTCGACGTCGGCTACCACATCGCCTCCACGCTCACGATCGAGGATCGCCGGCGATCGGAGCGGGATCTGGTGCGGCACTACCTCGACCGGCTCGCTGCGTACGGGGTGAAGGCCCCCGATGAGGCCGATGCCTGGCCTGGCGTGCGGCGCGGCTTCGTCCATGGCTTCTTTCTCTGGGGCGTCACACTGAAGGTCGATCCCCCGATCATCGCGGCGCTCCTCGAGCGTCTCGGCACGGCGGTGGACGACCACGACGCATTCGAAGAGCTGACGGGCGCGGCCTGATGTCCTCGAGAGCGAAGAGCTGCGCGATCGTGGGCTTCGGCGTCACGCAGCAGGGTCGCCAGCTCGGCATCCCCGAGCGCGAGCTACGCCGCGAGGCGCTGGAGCGAGCGCTCGCCGACGCCGGACTGCGTCGCGCCGACATCGACGGCTACATCGCGTGCCACGGCGGAGTCGCCTTCGAGGATCTCCGCTATCTGGGGCTCGGGCCGCTCTTCTCCTGGAGCCTCGCGTCCGGAGGAGCCACCGCGATCTCCGCGCTGATCGTGGCGCGCGGCGTGCTCGCGCTCGGCCAGGCCCGACACGTGGCGCTCTGCTATGGCTTCGCGCCGTCGCTCTTCCGGTCGGGTGAGGGGCTCGGCGGCTACGGGTACGGCTATCCGGAGCTCTATGGCATGGTGGGACCGGCCACCAGCCACGCGCTCCACGCGCAGCGTCACATGCACCTCTACGGCACGACGTCGGAGCAGCTCGGCGCCGTCGCGGTCACGCAGCGGGCTTACGCCGTCACGCGGCCGGGTACGCTCGGCTACGGCAAGCCCATCACGCTCGACGATCACCAGCGGTCGCGGATGATCTGCGAGCCCTTGCGGCTGCTCGATTGCTGTCGCGACACCGACGGCGGCGTCTGCGTCATCGTGACGACGGCGGAGCGTGCGCGCGATCTGCGCAGCCGGCCCGTTCGCGTGCTCGGCACCGGCACCGGCCACAACATCCGCAACTGGTACGACAAGAGTGTCTACGCGCACCACGACGACATCGCGCCAGCGAAGACGCGCGCGTTCGGCGAGGCCGGGCTCGAGCTCGACGCCGTCGACGTGGCCGCGCTCTACGACCCGTTCACGATCTCCGTGATCATGCAGCTCGAGGAGTACGGCTTCTGTGCCGCGGGCGAAGGCGGGCCCTTCGTCGCCGCGGGCGAGACAGGCCCGGGCGGCCGCATTCCGACCAACACCGGCGGCGGACAGCTCTCCGGCTACTACGCGACGGGCTTCACGGCGATGGTGGAAGCGATCCTGCAGCTGCGCGGCGACGCGGGCGCCACCCAGGTCGAAGGCGCGGAGATCGCTCTGGTGAGCGGACACGGAGGCAACGGCGGCGTGCAGAACACCTGGGCGCACGCCACCGCGCTGCTCGTGGCATCGCTGTGACCGCGCGCATTCGCGCTCCGCTGGACTTCGCCCCGGACGATCTGGATCGGCCGTTCTGGGAGGCCTGCCGCCGCCACGAGTTCCTGCTCCAGCGCTCGCGCGCAACGGGGCGCTTCTACTGGCCGGCGGTATGCGATCCTGAGTCGGGCCGCGAAGGAATGGAGTGGGTGCGCGCGAGCGGACGCGGCGTCGTGCACACGTTCTCGATCATCCACCAACCTTTTCGCCGCGACCTGGCGCAGCGCGTGCCCTACAACATCGTCGTGGTCGAGCTCGAAGAAGGCCCGTTCTTCCACGCGAACGTGGTCGACTGCCCGAACGAAGCCGTCCACATCGGAATGCCGGTCGAGGTGGTCTTCGACGATGTCACCGACGAGGTGACCCTGCCGCGCTTCCGGCCGCAGAGACGCTAGTCGTCGCGCTTCGAACGCTCCGCGTCGAGCTCGCGCATCTTCTCTTCGATCAGCTCGTGCGGGCTCTTCTTGCGCGGCAGACCTTCGTCGCTGCCTTCCTTCTCGGGCGGCTCCGCGCCGGTGACCTGCCGGATCTGCTTGCGAAGCCTCTCCGCACGCAGCTTGCGCGCCTGGGCGTCCTGATCGTCTGCCACGACCTCGAATCTAGCCCCGCCCCGTCGCCAGCACACGGCTCACCGCCGGCGCGCTGCGGCGATGCGAAGGCGCCGCATCCGCTTCGGGCTGGCCCGGAGCCCCGCTCATCGGCTCGGCGCGCGTTCCGACGATCTTCTCGATCTGCGCGCGCAGGCTGGCGGCCTTCGCGGAGGTGGAGCGGCGGACGACGCTGCGCGTGAGTCCGGCCGCGGTGGCGACCGAGCGCCCTCGCGCCATCGACTTGCTGCGCGCTTCTGCCGTGATGCGATCCACCTGCGCGCGGATCGAGCCGTTCATCGCCGAGAGCTTCCCGAGATTGCGGAACGTCGACTGCGCGCCATCGAACCAGATCTCCTGCCACCAGTCCTCGGTCTCCGCATCCTGCCAGGTCAGATAGCCGCCAGGCAGGACGTCGCGCGGCTCGCGGATCGCGCTCGTGAAGGAGTACCGGACACCGTCGGCGGTCACCGGATCGAAGAAGGCCGGCGTGTAGAAGTCGGAGACCATCACGCCGTTCACCGAGTAGGCGAAATCCGCCGCCTCCGAGGGATCGCACACCTCGACCAGGAACGACACGCGACCCTGATCCCGCTTCGGCGAATCTCCGGCCATCAGTCGGTTGCCGAAGGGGTCGACCAGCATCTCGAGGCACTCGTGGCTCGCCGTGAGCGACCAGACGTCGTGGTCGTTGCTCGAGGTGATGAGCGCGAACGGCTGCCCATCCTTGTCGAGGTGGATGCCGGCCGCGCCGTCGTAGCCGATGTCGTCCATCGCGATCATCGGCCAGTAGTTGATCGGAACGTCTTCCAGGGTCGCGAAGGCATCGACCGTCGCGGAGATGTCCCAGATCGGACTCACGTCGCGCGTGACCTGGCGCTGGAGCGCCGCGCTCACCGCGGTGAGCTCCTTCAGGTCCACCTTCCTCGATTCGGAAACCAGGGCGATCTGTCGGATCAGCTTGCTCATCTCTTCTCCTCCTCGCTCGTCGTTCGTGCGAGCGTCGATGTTCGAGACCTATGCATTCCGCCCCAGGAACCTGGCGCGGAGCCAGAGACCGCCTTTCAGCGCGAGGATTCCCGGCAGCAGTACGAGTGCGATGCTGCGCAGCATCCACTCGGGCCACTCGGGCACTTCGATGGGCTCGACCGACCCGGGCACTTCGAGGTCCCGCAGGATCCGCCCGGCGGTCGAGAGACCCGAGGAGATTGCGCCCTCCATCGTCGTCAGGTCCACGCGCGCGCGGCACCAATCGCCTGCGACGTAGAGGTTCTCGAGTCGCGTCCTGGTGTTGGGCCGGTAGGACCACGCGCCGACCGTGTTGAGGAAGAGCGGGGTCGTGACATTCGGAAACATGCGTGTCCTCTCGAGATCGACGTCGCTCATGTCCGCCACGCCATTCAGCCAGACGAGCAGCTCTCCGAGGAGCTGGGAGCGCATCTCTCGCGTCGAGAGCGCCGCGAGAGGAGCGAACTCCGACGCGATGCACGAGAGCATCGTGACGTCGCAACCCGGCCAATGCTGAGACACGTCGACGAAGGACAGCTCGAAGCTGGAGTCGACCAGCACCGTGTGCTCGCGGGGAATTTCGGGGATCCGGCGCTTGAAGAAGACATGGAGCGCCGCCATGGGCGCCGAGCGCAGGTGAACGAGATCGGAGAGAAGCTTCTCGTCTACGTTCTGCGGCGCCGACCGCTCGGCTTCGAACACCGAATCACTGACGAGTGCGTGCGTCATCCCGTGCGGTGTCGTCAGAACGACCCGGTCTCCCGGCCGGATGGGGACGATCTCACCGTCGTGCAGGCGCAGCTCGCTGACTCGCCGCCCGTCGAGCCTCAGTTCGACGACCACGCGCTGGCGCTGCACCTCGACTCCGTGCTTCTCGAGCGAGCGCGTGAAGGGGTCGATGAAGGTCCGTTGGAGGTCGCCGTCCAGGATGGAGAAGATGGGGTTCGGAATGCGGAACCACGAAGCGGTGATCCGCTTCGCCGTCATCGCGGAGATCTCGTAGTTCGGAATCGAGGCGGCCTGGAGGACGAAGTGGTGATGCGCCTCCGCGACCCCTTCCGTCGCATAGAGGCGAGACCGGAGGAAGCCGTTCGCGCTCACGCGATCGAGGAAGCTGCGCTGATTGAACGAGGTGCTGGAGAGGTCGAGCGCGAAGTAGGACGCGAGGATCGCGTCGTACCAGGGCACGAGACCGGACCAGAGATTGCTCCAGAGATTGCGCGGATTGGTGACCGCGTAGAGCGTGTGCCGGAGCGGGAACTCGCCGCGCCTCACGTAGTGCACGCGATCGATGTCGATGAGGTGGCCCGCCGCGCCGAGGTCGGAGAGCAGCTTGCGCGCGTTGACGTACCAGCCGGGAAAGACGTGGTACCCGTGATCGAGCCACATGCCGTCGTAGAGCTTCGAGCCGGCTTTGCCTCCGAGCTGGTCACTCCCCTCGAGCAGCAGCACGGAGACACCGCGTTTCCCGAGCTCGTTGGCGACGGTCATGCCAGCGAGTCCCCCGCCGACCACCACCACACGCGAACCGGTTCCGTCGATCGCTGCGGAGTCTTCTGCCACCCGGAGCCGTCTATCAAAAGGCAGACCGGGGGGCAGTTACCGCGGCCTCACCATTTCCTCACCGCGTGGCAGCGCTCGGTCTTCGATCAAGTGGCCGGGGCGCAGTGTCGCCTGGACTCCCGGAGCGTCCGCCGGGCCGCGGCGGCGAGAGGCCGCATCCCCATCCTCTCCGCGGTGGCGAGTGCGCCCGCTGCCAGAACTCCGGCCCGATCGGCCGCAAGCGGCCCGCCCTGGCCGAGAAGGGTCTCTGCGAGGGCCTGATCGCTGAACGCGGCCCAGTGTGCGAACCCCATTCTGCGGTTCTCCGCGGCTGCTTCGCGCAGCCGCGCGAGGGCGCGATCGAGATGCCCGCTCGCGCGAGCGAGCAGCCCGAGGAAGTAGCTCGCGGCGCCATTGCTCACGACCACGAACGCGCAGATGTTGCGATCTGCATACGGTGCGAGCTGCCTCTCGAGCTCCGCCGCGTGACGCGCGCTGCGGAGCGATGCGGCGACGAGCGCGAGCAGGCTGAGGTTGCTGAGCCACCCCGCGTCGTGTGGCAGCGCCTCGAATCGCGAGCGAGCGAGCGCGTCGAGCTCCCTTTGAGCCTCCTTGGTGCGACCCGTCTCGGAGAGCACGAGTGAGAGCGCCGCTCGAAGCCCCGCCAATCCGGGTACACGCCCCAGTGTGGTTCGCAGCGCATCTTCCATTTCTCCCAGGCGGCCCTGGAAGTAGCGGATCTGGGTGAGCTGGATGGCCAAGTAGGTCCCCGCGTCCGGATGCCCGGCACGACGGCCGACGCTCCACGCCTCCAGCGCCTGTCGCTCCGCCGCCTCCAGATCTCCCGCGACGACCTGCTGCAGAGCCAGCTGGACACCCGCGTACCAGCGTGCCGTCGGATTCCCGACTCGGTGCGCAATCCGCGTATAGGCCTCGCATTCGACCCGTACGCGCGCGGTGTCACCCAGCTCGAGCAGGGCGGCAGCGCGCTGGATGCGGCACTCGAGCTCGACCCGAGGCGATTGGCAGCTCTCGAGCGCCTGCAGGGCTTCGTCGACGCGCGCCAGGCGTCGGGCAGGCGGCTCGGAGGGAAGCGCGACGGTTGCCCGCAGCGCCAGCGCGGCCGCGACGGCATCCGCGTCATCGAGCTCGCGAGCCTCGGCGATCGCCGCCTCGACCGAGTCGATCGCGCGAGCCGGATTGCCCGCCGCGTCGAGGGCCAGGCCGAGCCGCGAGAGGGCCGTCACGCGCAGCGCGCGCTCCTCGACTGGAAGCTCCCGGATCGCATCGTCGAGCAGGCCGATGCTCTCGGCAGCCGGTGCGGCCAGCGCAGGCAGGGTTCCGAGCACCCCGAGAGCAGCCCGTACCTTGCGCCGCGCGTCTCGGAGCCCCTCGGCGAGCGCCGCGGCTTCCGCGAATGCCGCCTCGGCCTTCGCGCTCTCGCCGGCAAGCGAGAGCGATCGACCCAGCTCGAGCAGCACGTCGATCCGGAGAGCTGCCGTCGGTTCCGGCACCAACGCGACCGCGCGAAGCGCGCTCGAACAGAGCTGCGACGCCTTCTCGAACGCGGTCAAGGAGATCGCGCGGGCGGCGGCGCGCAGCGCGCAGCTCACCGCGGCGCTCGCAGTGGCTGCGTCAGCTCCGGAGCATGCGTGATGGGCGCGCTCGAGCAGGTGCGTCTCGCCCTCGCCGTCCATCGCCCACAACGCCTCGGCGACCGTCCGGTGGATCCGCCGCGCCCACAGCGAGCTCTTCTCGGCGAGCAACGTCTCCCGGATCAGCGTGTGCGTGAAGCGCCACCGACGGGAATCTTCGTCGGCCGGCCGCACCAGTCGCGCGGCGAGCGCTTCCTCGAGCCCGGCGAGCACGCCCTCGTGCGCCGCGCCTGCGGCACGCTGCAGCAGGTCGACGTCGAACTCCTCTCCGATCACGGCCGCGAGATGCAACGCGTCGAGACAGGCGGCCGAGCGGCCCTGCAGGCGGTGGCGGATCACATCGCGCACGCTGGGCGGCAGCTCGGATCGGACGCCTTCCCGGCACGAGCCCGCTTCCGCGCGCGTGAGCCAACGCGCGAGCTCGCGGACGAAGAAGGGATTGCCCTCGCTCCGGCGCACCACTTCGGCCACGAGGTCCGGCTCGGGCTCCGCTCGGGTCCATGCCGCGATGCAGCGCTCGACGTCGTCGGGGGCGAGCCCGTGGAGCATGAACCGCTGCATGCCGCTGCGACGCGTGAGCTCGGCCAGCGTCGCCACGACCGGGTGTTGGAGCGAGACCTCCTCGCTCCGCAAGGTGAGGAGCAGCGCGAGCTTCGAGTTCGCGAGCTCGCGTGCTGCGAATTCGATCAGCCGCAGGGACGTCGGATCCGTGGCGTGCAGGTCGTCGATCATCAGGAGTAGCGGCTCCGATGCGGCGGCCGCTCGCAGCACGGTCGCGATCGAGTCGAACAGTCGGCGCCGGGCCTCACCCGGCGCGAGCTCGGCTCCCGCAATCTGTGCGACCGGCCCACCTCGCAACAGCGTGTTCACGTCCGCGGCGGCCTGCGGCTGCGCATCCTGCACCGTCAGCCAGTCGGGAGACTGCGAGAGCGCCGCGAGAATCCGCACCCAGGGATGGAACGGGGAGCTCGGCTCGGTCTCCTGACACCATCCAGAGTAAGCGCGAGCTCCGAGATCGCGCGCAATCCGCTCGAGCTCCCTGGCGGCGCGGGTCTTGCCGATGCCGGCCTCACCCTCGAGCAGCAGAACTCGCAACTGGCCGCCGAAGGCTTCCGCGAGATTCTTGCGCAGAGCCTCCATCAGCGGGGCGCGACCGACGAACAGCTCACCGGGCTCGGCGAGGCACGGCACCGGGCACGAGCCGTTCCGTCCGGGACTCGTGTCGACCTCTGCGACGAAGCGATAGCCCCGGCGCGAGTAGCTGCGGATGAAGCGATACGGGCTGGTGTCGCCGAGAGCGATGCGCGCCGTGCTCACCGCGCGTACGACCGAATGTCCGCCCACCACGGCGTCGGGCCAGAGGGAGTCGAGCAGCTCCGCCTTCTGGACGACGCGCCCGCGAGCCTTGACCAGGTAGAGCAGCACGTCGAAGGCCTTGGGCTGGATCGCCACGGGCTCACCGTTGCGACGCAGAGCCGATTGCTCTTCGTCGATCTCGAACTCACCGAAGCGCGCGATCAAGACCAGCGACACCTCTGAAGGTGGTCATCTAGAAGGGCGCCCAAGCATACGACACAGAAGACCGCGATTCTGAAGAACTCTCACCAACTCGAGGTTGGATCGGAACGCGATTCTGCGAACTGTCACCAGTCAGTGACGAATTCGTACCCTCGGCTGGGCTTCGTTCCTCGAGTACCAGACTCCCGCGCGCCAGACCGTCCATTGGGTTTACGCTTGGCAACTACACGAGCTGTGACTCGCCACCTCGGCCTCGCCCTGCTGATCGCCGTGGGAACCGCCACTGCGCTTCCGGGGCAGGCGCGTTGCCAGCCGACGGAACGAGCCGTCGTCGTCACCGAGAAGGACGCCGATCGCTCGGTGGAGCTGCGTCTCGGCGAGGAGCTCGTGGTGAAGCTCGAGGTCGTACGGGGATCTGGATTCTCGTGGCAGATCCAGAAGATCGACACGAAGCGGCTGCGCCCCCTCGACCCCGTCCCCGACGAGCCCCTCGACCCGCCGAAGCCCGGTGCCGCAGCTCTCCAGGTGTTGCGCTTCCGCGCGGTCGGCGAGGGCTCCCAGGATCTCGAGCTCGCCGGTACGCGCGCCAGCTCGACTTCGCGAACGCGAGCGTCGTGACCGAGGGCACGGCGGACACGCTGCGCGATCTCGTCGCCGAGAAGGTCGGCGACCCCGTGGCAGCGGCGGCGGGCGCATGCGCGCCGCTCCGGCTCGGGGATCTCGAGCGCCTCGAGCTGAGCTGGACGAGGAATCTCGCCGACTGGTTCCCCTGGCTTCCCGACGGTGCGGCGGTGCACGGCGAGCATCTCGCGCGGCTCGGAGAGCACGCCGAAGCCGCGCGACGGTTCGTCGAGGTGGTCTCGCGCGGGCTCCCCGTCTTCGCGACGGCGTTCTTCTTCGCCTTCGAGCGGCTCCAGCTCTACTCGCTGAAGACACCGACGGGTTTCGATCGTTCCGCGATCGAGGGCGCGCGCAGGTTCCTCGAGCGATTCGCACGGGACATCGACCCGATTCAACCGATCACCACGTTCCCGGGCGTCGACCCGAACCGGCCGAGCCGCGCAGAGGAATCCAGGCCGCCGAAGAACGGCCTCGGGATTGCCGTCGCCTAGCGAAGCAAGGAGAAGGGATGCCGAGAGGGTTGATCGTCCGGAGGATTCCGGCGCCCGGTGAGGCCGCCGACCCGAGCGGCCCGAAGGCCGACGACTACCTGGGCCGGCTCGTCAAGTACGTGCCGTCGGAGGTGGTGGCGATGTACCTGGCGCTCACCGCACTCGTGCCGACTCCGCCTTCCGACGGCGACTTGAAGGAGCTCTGGGTCTACTTCGCGATCGCCGTCGTCGCCACGCCGGTCTATCTCTGGGTCACGATCCGCCGGGGCAATCAACCCGTCCACGCGATCCAGCTCGTGTTCTCGACGATCGCCTTCGTGATCTGGGCCATCGCGATGGGAGGCCCGTTCCAGAGCCTCGAGGGCCTCGAAGCGCATCCGCGCTTCGTGTCGGCGCTGCTGATCGTCTCCACCTTCTCCTTCCCGCTGTTTCCGTTGAAGGAGGAGACAGCCGGATGACGGCGCACTCCGGACGGCGCGCGATCGGCCTCGCGCTCGGTGTCGCTCTGATCGCGGGATGCGGAGTGCCGCTTCATTGGAAACGGATCGATGTGTCGGATCACGCTCCGGTCGGAGGCGTGCGCTACGTGCTGAAGCGGCCCGCGTACGAGGCGTCGATCGCCTTCGTGGGAGACCCGGCCCAGGCGCCGAACTCCGTCCTTCGCGTCACGCAGACGATGTCCGGCGAGCCGATCGTCTACGAGGCGACCTCCGACGTGAATCCGCTCGCGGATACGGAGGTGGAGATCAAGATCGCGGACGACGGGAGTCTGACCGCGCTGAGCGGCGGTGAGACGGATCGGAGCATCGAGATCCTCGAAGCGGGCCTCGACCTTGCCAAGACCGCCGCGCTCGCGGCCGAAGCCGTCGAAGGTGGCGCCGAGAATCCTTGTCTGAATCTTCTGCAGCGAATCGCCGGACACATCGCAAACGAGCGCAAACCCATGGCGGATCTGGCGGTGTCCCTCGCCGCTCGGATCCAGCAGGAGGAGGCGGACCTCCGCACCGCGCTCGGCGGCAAGGCACCCGTTGCCCACAAGATCGCCGGGCTCCACTCGCTGCGAGCCGAGAGCGAGCGGGTGTACCAGTCGCTCGAGGAGGACCGCATGGCCTTGGACGAATCGGACTTCTCGGTGCTCGTGAAGGAGCCGGGTCGCTGCGGAAAGAACCCATGTCCCGCCTACCGCGCCCAGGGACAGGCGTCGGCCTGCATCCAGGTCGAGCTCCAGCTCGAGAGATCCCTGTGACCGCGAAGCGACGCGCGCAGGGGATCGGCTCTGCCCCGCCTTGCCTGCTCTCGGCGTGGCTCTTCGTCCTGTCGGGCTGCGCCACGAGCTTCGACGTTCACGAGGCGATGTTGTGTGTGCAGAACGATCCCCGCTGCGAGGCTGGTCCATCGCCCGAGCGGCCTCCCGCTCTCGAGGCGCCGAGCGGCGTCGTGGTGAACGCACGCGCGGTCTACACGACGAAGATCTACTGGAGGGACTCCAGCGGTGAGCTGAGGACGCTGGACGGGGGCGCGGTAGCCGCCGTCGACGCTCGCCGCGTCCTCGTCGTCAACATGGACCGCGAGGCCTTCGCCGACGGAAAGCTCGAGCTGGACCTGAACGCAGCCCAGCAGATCGAGCGGATTGCCGTGACCAGTACCAGCCACGCTCCGGAAGTCCTCCAGGCGGCGCAGAAAGCCGTGGAGTTCCGCAAGGAGCTGCTGAAGGCGAAGGAAGCGAAGAAGAAAGACAAGGCGACGGGCGAGAAGACCGACGCGGAGGGTCAACCTTGAATCGTGTCGCAGCGCGGGAGGAGAGCGTCGAGCAGCGATTCGACCGATGTCTGACAACTGAAAAGCGGAATTGACAACTGTCAGCATCGGCGTTACAAGCTTGGATGCATGCTCCCCACCCCCCTACCCGGGCGCCGCGAGCGCCAGGTCGACTCCACTCGCGCGCGCCTGTTCCACGCCGCGATCGCCGAGTTCCGCCGTGTCGGTTTCGCCCGCGCGAGCGTGAGTCGCATCGCGGACCAGGCCCGAGTGTCGCGGCCGAGCTTCTACTTCCACTTTCCGACCAAGGCGCATGTCCTGCTCGAGCTCGAGTGGCTGGAGGAATGCGCCCTCGTGGAGCGGATCGAGCCGGCGCGCACGTTGCGTGAGGCGCTGCACGAGCTGACCGAGGGACTCATCGAGATCGAGCGGCGGTTGGGCGACTCGGATCTCTTTCGCGACATGTTCACGATCTACGCGCGACGACCCGCCGATCTGCGGGTCGAGGCGCAGCCGTATCCGATCGTGGCTGCGCTCGCCCGCCACTTCGGCGAGGCCGCGGAGCGAGGCGAGCTCCGCGCCGGGCTCGAGCCCGACGCGGCCGCGCGTGTGTGCCTGCTCAGCGTGTTCGGCCACCTGAGCGGACCGCCCAGGCCACCCGCGAAGCGCCGCGCCGACCTCGCTCTGCTCTTTTCCCTCTATCTCGCAGAAGGTGGAGGGGATCGGAGAAGGAAGCACCGTTCCTCGTGAAGCCACAGGAACCCGGAGGATCGATTCGATGGAATTGGTGAAATTCGACGACCTCGACTTCGACCGGCTGCCGAGGCGGATCCCGACGAACTGCTACACGTCGCGCGAGTACGCGGAACGCGAGCGGGAGCTGATCTGGATGCGGGTCTGGCAGATCGCCGGCCGCGTCGACGAGCTGCCCGAGCCCGGCGATTGGAAGGAATATCGCATCTTCGATCAGTCCTACCTGGTCGTGCGGGGCAACGACGGGGAGATCCGCGGCTTCGTCAATGCGTGCCGGCATCGCGGCAACATCTTGTGCAGAGAAGCGAAGGGACACTCGGTCCGGTTCACGTGTCCCTACCATCTCTGGACCTACGCTCTCGACGGACGATTGATGGCCGTCTCCCGGCCGGATCTCGTGGGCCCGATCGACAAGTCCGAACACGGACTCCTGAGAGTTCCGGTCGAGTGCTTCGCCGGTTTCATCTTCCTGAATCCGGATCCCGACGCGGCGCCGCTCGCCGAATTCCTCGGGAAGGAGGTGATGGACCGCCTGACTCCGTATCACCTCGAGCAGATGATTCCCGTCGGGATGGATGTTCGTGAGAGTCTGGACTGCAACTGGAAGGTGGTCATGGACGCGTTCCAGGAGGGCTACCACATCCAGGGCATCCATCCGGAGCTGCTGAGTGTGCTCGTGATCGATACCGCGAAGAACCGATTCGGCTTCTTCGGCGATCACGGTGTGGCCGTCGCTCCCTTCGAGGTGGCCAATGTGGCGGGGTTCGGTCCGGAGCAGCAGATCGAAGGGATACGGAAACTTCCCGAGACCTTCCCCGGTGTCGCGGGCGTGATGCCCCGTTTCGAGGAGCTCGTCGGCGCCTATCGCAACCAAGACGGAACCCTGAGGTTTCCGGAGGGTGTCACCCCGCGCAGGCTCCTCCAACAGGCTACGCGCGACACCTTCACCAAGCACGGCTTCGACGTGAGCGGGCTGACCGACGACCAGATGACCGACAACCAGGGCTGGCTGCTCTTCCCGAACTTCTTCATGACGATTCGTGCGGGGGAGTGCCACGTCATCATGTCGGTGCCACACCCCGACGGCGACCCCCATCGATGCATCTGGCACGTGACCAGCTACATGTGGCTGCTGCCGGCTCTGCGAGAGCAGTTCCGGGTCCAGCTGACGGAGGTCGAGGAGCCGGGGAGCTTCGAGTACTTCCTGGCTCTCCAGCAGGACTACGAGCAGATGCCGCGCCAGCAGAAGGGCCTGCGCAATCGCGCGCTCGAGTTCATGTCCCTGGCGAAAGAGGAGGTCTGCATCGCCAACTATCATTCGGTACTGGATCGATATCTTGGCGAGGCGAGATCGTGAGCACTCTTCGCCCGGTGGCCCCGAGAGAAGTCGGCGAAGTCGTGGGTAGTTATTTCGGCCTTTCGCGCAAGGTGCTGGAGTACAGCCTGATCATGAAGCGGCTGGTGGATCGCGCCAAGCAGCCTGGCTTTTCCGTCCAGAGCTGGGCACCGCTGGCCGAGCTGGTTGCGGTCGACGAATTCGAGCGCGTCGGCAATTTCAAGGAAGTCATGAACTGGCACGACTACGTCGAGTTTCTGACGAAATGGGCGCCTGCGTCTGATTGGGAGTGCTCCTTCAAGCGCATCACCGAGAGCCAGGGCGTCGTGTTCCTCGAGCTCGAGGAGCGCAGCAAGACCGGGGAAGCCAGGAGCGTCGTCAACTCGGTGTCGGTCTATGAATTCGACCGCGCCGGCAAGATCCGGCACCTCGATATCTATCTGCAGATGGCGTTGCCCGGAAGTGAGATGCTGAAGAGCTACGAGGGCGTCCGGATTTCGGCCTGATTCGTCACCCCTCGCCCGCGGCGGACCGCAGCAGCACCTCGAATGCGCGCGGCGCCACTTCGAGCGCGCGAAAAGCCGCACGCCGCAGGCGCGGGTGTTCCACGCCGAAGCCGAGCAAAGCCGCGAAGGCGCGATGCGTGCGCGAGAGCCGGCGCCATGCGCGCTCATATTCCGCGAGCGGACGGCGTTCGGCGACCACGCGCGCCAGCACGGCGGCACAGTGCAGCGCGAGCGTGATGCCTTCGCCCGTGACGGCGTCGGTGTAGCCCGCGGCGTCGCCGACCAGTGCCACGCCAGCGGCGAATCTGCGCCGCGTGCGCTGCCAGAACGGTCCGCTGCCCCGCAGCTCGCTCGACGGCTCGGCGTGCGCGAGCCGTCGAGCGAGGGCCGGGAAGCGCGCGAGCAGCTCGCGATAGCCGCCGCCGTCCGCGGACCAGAGGAGCGCCACCCCCACTTCGTCCGCGGCCACCGGAGTCACGTACGCCTCGGCGCTGTCGCACCAGTGAACCTCCACGTACTCGGACCACGGTGCGATGCGAAAGTGACGGCGCATCCCGAACCGGCGCGGGCCGCGGGGCCGATCGAGACCCGCCTGCTCCCGCACGCGGCTCGCGAGACCGTCGGCGCCGATCAGGACGCACGCGCGGAGCTCACCTTGCGTCGTGCGTACGTGTACGTCGCTCCCTCGAACCTCCCAGCCCTCGAGCCCGCACTCGAAGCGCACCGGCGCTCCGGCCTTGGCCGCCGCCTCGAGCAGCGCGCGCGAGAGCCGTGTGCGTCGCACTCCCAGTCCGACGCCGGTCGCGAAGCGCCCCGCGAAGGCGCGATCGCCTTCGACGAAGCGCACGCCGTGAAACGGCGCCGCGCGGAGCGCGTCTCGATCGACGCCCAGCGCCGCGAGGGCCCGCACGCCCGCCGGCATGATGCCCTCGCCGCAGGCCTTCTCGAGCGGCGGCACGCGGCGCTCGATGACCAGCGTCTCGACGCCGCGCCGAACGAGGTGGATCGCGGTGGCGAGGCCCGCCGGGCCCGCGCCGACGACGAGCGCCTCAACGTCCGACACGAATCGGCACGAGCCGGGGCCGGTCGCCCAGCTTTCGCTGGAACTCGCAGTGCTGTGTCAGCGCGCGCTCCTCTGCGCGGATCCGCACGCAGAGAAGCCATGCGTTCAGCGCCGTAAAGGCGATCGCCGTGAGCCATGCGCCCCCGGCGAGCGGCACCGCGAAGCCCTCGATCACGACGGCGAGATAGTTGGGATGGCGGAGCCAGCGATAGGGTCCACCCGTCTCCACCGGCTGCCCCGGCATCACGATCACGCGGACGTTCCAACGCTCGCCGAG